>WNFI01027773.1_pt1 | contig 20037 bp, 24 predicted proteins | sample 5400471 | NCBI WGS metagenome assembly WNFI01 (sample SAMN13153348, study PRJNA577476) | soil metagenome | isolation source: 100 cm saprolite on Douglas fir-dominated hillslope | place: USA:California | collected 2013-09-17
ACTTCCGCCGGCAGCGCCTCGACGCGCACCTGGGCGCCCGACTGGACGCGGTATTGCTTGCCGCCCGACTTGATCACTGCGTACATTGGCTCATTGCTCCGGACTTGCGTCTTGCATCAGCAAAGACTTGGAATTATAAGCGAATCATGAGTTTTGTGTCCATGCTGGCGCCGGTCGCGCAGGACCTGCAGCGCGTCGAAACCCTGATCCGCCGGCGACTCGATTCGGACGTGGCGCTGGTGCGCGAGGTCGCCGAATACATCGTCACCTCGGGCGGCAAGCGGCTGCGGCCCGCGCTGCTGCTGCTCGCGTGCGGCGCGGCGCGTTATCGGGGCGAAGCCCGCCTGCAGCTCGCCGTGGTGGTCGAGTTCATCCACACCGCCACGCTATTGCACGACGACGTGGTCGACGAATCGCAGCTGCGGCGCGGGCACAGCACCGCCAACGCCGCCTTCGGCAACGCCGCCGCGGTGCTGGTCGGCGACTTTCTGTATTCCCGCGCCTTCCAGATGATGGTCGAGGTCGACAACATGCGGGTCATGCAGGTGCTCGCCGAGGCCACCAACGCCATCGCCGGAGGAGAGGTGCTGCAGCTGATGGGAAGCCACGACCCCGAGGTCGACGAGACGCGCTATCTCGAGGTGATTCGCCGCAAGACGGCGAAGCTGTTCGAGGCCGCCGCGCGGCTCGGCGGCGTGCTCGGCGGCGCGCCCCGGTCTCTGGAGGACGAGCTGGCCGATTACGGCAGGCACGTCGGCACCGCGTTCCAGCTGATCGACGACGTGCTGGATTATTCGGGCGACGCGACGGCGATCGGCAAGAGCCTCGGCGACGACCTCGCCGAGGGCAAGCCGACGCTGCCGCTGATCCATGCGCTGCGCGCGGGCACGCCGCAGCAGGCGGCGGTGGTGCGGCACGCGATTCTCGAAGGCGGGCGCGAGGACTTCGGCGGCGTGCTGGACGTGATCCGGGCCTGCGGCGCGCTCGACTACGCGCGCGAAGCGGCGCAGCGCGAAGCGCAGGCGGCAGCGTGTGCGCTGGACCGGCTGCAGCCCTCGGAGTTCAAGGATTCTTTGCTAGAATTGGCGTCCTTCTCGGTGGCGCGCCGCAGCTAGCTTTTCTCTGCGATCGGGGTGTAGCTCAGCCTGGTAGAGTACTGCGTTCGGGACGCAGGTGTCGCTGGTTCAAATCCAGTCACCCCGACCACTTCCCGTTTCAAGGACTTAAGCAACTGTCCTCACCACGTTCTCGTCGGGCGCGTAACTAGATCGTAACCGGTCCAATACGCTCACTGCGGCCTTCAGATTTTCCGGCGCCAGATGCGCGTAACGCTCGGTCATTTCGATGGTCGAGTGCCCGAGCAGCTTCGACACTTTCAGCAACGGAACCCCTGCCTGCACGAGCCAGGAGGCGCAGGTATGCCGCAGATCGTGAACCCGGAGGTCCATGATCTTGGCCCGCCCTCGCGCTCCCTTGAACCCGTTATGCACGTTCTGAACCCGCTTCCCTTTCCGGTTCGAAAACACCCAGCCTGAATCCGGGCAGTGTTCCGCACGGAAACGGGCACGGTTCAATAACGCCCTTCGCGCTTCCTCGTTCAGCGGTACCGCTCGCCGCTTGCCGCTCTTGGTATCCCGGCCCTCCAGACGGAGCAGGTTCGACTTCAAATCCACCCGATCCCAGGAGAGCTTGAGCAGCTCGTTCTTCCGGCAGCCGGTGTTCAGCGCCAGCCGGATGAAGTCTGCCAGGTGCGGCGACCTCGGCTCTTTCTCCGCTTCACGTATCAGCACGTCAGCCTCGGCATGGCTGATCCAACGCAAACGGCCCTCCGGTTCCCTCAGCGACATTCCTGCAACCGGATTCTGAATGTCCCAATCCCACCGCTTCCGCGCGTAATTGATTGCAGCTGAGAGCAAATCCAACTCGCGGTTGACGGTGTATGGCCCAACCCCCGCGGCTTTACGCATTTCGATGTAGGCGGAAATATCGGCGCGACGTAGTCGCTCCATCATTCGCCCGCTGAAAGTCGTCATAAGCCGCTGGATCGCATACTTCGCTCGTTCGGGGCTGCGCATCTCGTCGCTTGTGGCCTTGAGGTAGCGCACCATCAGTTCGTCAAAGGAGTGTTCAGGCTGAACACCCCAATGCTTCATTTGATGCGCTTCAAGTCTCCACTTCGCTTCGAGGGCTTTCGCCTCCCTGAGGTCAGTTGTGCCAGTAGATCGGTAAGTTCCTTTGCCGCTTGCGTCGGTGTACTTGACCCACCAGAACGGTGAGTCCTTGCGTCGGTAGGGCATGGCTCAATTCCTTTCCACGCTACCGACTCCGCGCGCAGAGGATTATCGCTCGCAGCGGTCCCACCCGCCACAAGCGCCCGCAACGCATCGGCCGGGACGAGCGCGCGCCGAAGCACTCGCACCACGGGCAACGCGCCCGACGCGACCAGCCGCCGGATCGACCGGACGGAGATCCCGCCCAGCATCTCCGCAGCCTGCTGGTATGTGTACGCCAGTCGTTCATGGTCCATCTCGTTTGCCTTGTGTTCGTTCTCTGCGTTCAGCCTTCAGCCGTTCGCGTTCGAGCCGCCGCCGCTCCTCACGCGGGAGCCTGGACTCGTACGACAGCTCGGACGCGTTGCCGGCGTCCGCCAGCCGTTGCCGCCGCTTGATATGCGTCTGCACCTCGTCGAACTCGGCGAGCTTTATCCGAAGGTCCGGCAGGTACCACCTGAGCGCCTGCATCACGAACGAGGCCTTACTGGATCCCGTCTTAGCTGCCAGCCCGGAAAGGACCGCACCCACATCGGCAGGTACGCTCAAGTTCACGCGCACCGATTTGCCCTTGTGTTTGGCTGTACCGACCTGTAACGGATCGGTACCCGCTGCCGACCCTGCCCTAAGAGCCGGTCGCGTCATTTCGTCCGATGAATCAGTCATCTGAGCTTGCTCCTCATCGAATTCCCAAGAGGGGCTTTCCCCTCGTATTACTGGACGAGGGGAAGTCCCCGGCGCCCGCCATTTCTGCCTGCTCTTTGATCGTGCATAAATCCGAATCCACAGACCGGCCAAAATTCGCCCGGGACTTCCCGCTTCGCCTGGTGCATCACTTCCGAGCGCGCCAACCTGCCGAGGCGGCGCTGTGCCGTCCTCGCGCAACTGCGGGCGGCACAGCGGCCGCTCCGTCGCACTTAGCTCGCCCAGGACGCCCACAAAAGAAAAAGGCCAGACGCGAGGTCTAGCCTTCAGTGTTTCCGGGCAACAAAAAACCCGCAGGGCGCACCATGCGGGTTTTGCGTTTGATTCGAGTGAAGCTCTCCCGAGACTAGCGAATTCTACGGAAAATCGGCCCCAATGGAATTGTAGGAGTCGTCAGATACGATAAGCCACTGATAGAGATGTATATTCATACAGTATCTCCGCATTAATTGTATCAATCGTCGGGCGCCAAGTGCCCGGCGAACCAACAATCTGCGCCGTCGGCAATCTGCGTACCGTGCGCCGAAACAGCCTGATGTGCAGCTAAGATGTATCCGTAGGCCCTCGTGTTACTCGAACGGGGGCAAATCAACCGCGCAGACAAAAGGCATGGCTACGTACGGACTTCCAAAGAGCGAAAAAATGTTGGCTGCGCTCGGACGGATCGCACTCCGACACGGTCAACTCGACAATGCCATGAAGATGGTCATCAAAGACCTTGCCGATGTGACACAAGAAGAAGCGCTCCATGCCACCGCTAAGCAAATGTCAGGACAACTTAGGGAACGCATCCGCACATTGGCCAAGCAACGCCTTGGTGAAGGTCGCGCCCTTGTGCGACTAGAGGCTATTCTTGAGAGAGCGCAACAAGCAACGACGCGAAGGAACAAATGGTTTCACGGAACCTGGGGGACTGAAACGCCCTCAGCTACTCAAGCCCGCCGCGTAGTAATGCGCGACGCTCGTCACTCCTTCCAAAAGGCGCCAACCGTCAAAGAATTGACGAATTTGGTCGACGATCTCGAAACCATACTTGAGGATCTACTCAATGCGCGCCAAGGCTTTTTGTCAAACGCGTTGAAAAAAAGCCCTACTAGAACCCCGTTCATCGCCCGCTTCTTTTGCCATCACCAAACCGTAAACGTCCATGTCACCCTACCAAATTATCTACGAAGACAAACAATATGATTTCCAAAGCATCTCGGAGGCGCAGGCTTTCATCGACAAGTTGCCATCGGGTGCACAGTTGAAAATGACTGGATTTCCCTTACTCCAACAGCTCTTAAACGCCCCTGGAGCGCCATTAACTAATTGGCTCGAGATCGTAAAAGAGATAGACAATGAGTGGAACCAAGCGACCACAACCGAGCATCGCGTGGCTTTGCTAGAAACATTCAAAGCGACCATGGACGTTGCCGAAACGACCATCGCGCCAGAGAACCTCGAAAAATTCAGGGATACTCGACTTAAGAACTACAAGTCGTTTATTGTTCAGGAAGCGCTCATCGGGAAAAATATCTGCGTTGAGACGATGGATGAAGTAACGCGGAGAGAAATTGCCGCTGGCAGGATGTCGCCCGACGACAACCTTCGTAGGATTGCGCTTGAAGGAATGGCTGCGCCACATCAATCCCGCGCAGAACTAATAGCTATGGACGCAGAGCAGCGCGCGCGTGCAGAACTGATAGCTATGGGCCTAGAACAACGCACTGAAAACAAGTCTGCGGAGCGACCACCCAAGAACGCCTGGCGCCGTTTCTTGGATTGGATATAACAAGTCAGTCGCTTGGGCAGACTACCGAGTAACAATGGTTTCCGACCCGTTGCTCAGTAGCACCCGCAGCAACCAGGAGTTCCCAGTTTTGCCCTGGTTGGGGAGCCAATCGAGGCTCGAACGGGAGCTAATGTCGATTAACGAGGGGGCAGGAAGATCCGCGTCGAATGATAAAATCCACTTCTCTTGTCATGGACGGATCGCAAAAAAGTGGACTTGAAACTCCCTCCTGAGATTGACGCCGCCTTGACTCACGCGGCGAGGCGCGCCCACAAGTCTAAGGCAGCCTTGCTCCTACAAGCGGTCGAGGCGTACCTGGAAGAGCTCACAGACGCCCGCGCGGTCGGGGCAGCTCGCAGCCAGGGCGGGAAGCCCGTTCCCTGGGCCGAGGTCAAGCGCCGGCATGGCTTGGCGGGTTGAGTTTCTGCCCGCGGCTGACAAGGCCTTCGGGAAGCTCGACCGCCAGCAACAGCGGCGTATCCAGAAGTTCATCGAAACCCGGTTACAGACGGACAACGATCCGCACGGCCTGGGCGAGGCCTACACCGGCCCGCTCAAGGGGTACTGGAAGTAACCGGATAGGCGACTATCGGCTGGTGTGCGAGATTCAGGACCGGACGCAGACCATTCTTGTTGTCGCAATCGGCGACCGCAAAGACGTGTATCGCTAAGGCACTGGCGTAACCATTTCGTAGTCGCGCCGAGCCTTAAACCGTCCCTTTCTGTCCATTCCAGTCACGATTGCGCGGAGCCGGGTTGCGTAAGTTGTTGATAGATTATCGTGACGTGTTTGCTGGCGAAATTCGGGACGCAGGTGGCGGAGGTTCAAATCCTCTCACCCCGACCAATCCTTCCCGTGGTCTAACAAGCGTTTAGCTTGCATGGCCGAATCTTTGCCTGTGCGCCGAATCCGATGTGGGCACATTTTGGGCACAGTGCAACGTACTCTCCGCGCCTTTGAGACACTCGATACTTAAGCCGCAAGCTCAGGAATAACGAAGAAGTAGGCGTTCAGCATGTAAAGGCCGGAAAGAATCAGGAGCACGCCGCCGGCGATCTCGAACGCTCGCTGCGAATGCTTCAAGCCCTTGAGGCTTTCGAGCCAGCCCATTGCCGACGCACCGACAATCACAGGAACCGCGCGGCCGAGCGCGAAGGCGAGCAGCAGCAGGACGCCAAAGAGTGGCGAGCCGACACCCGCGGCTATACCAAGGAGCACCACGAGCGCGGGTGTGCATGCCGGGCAGACCGCCACGGAAAACGATGCGCCGAGCGCCAATGCGCCCCAGGTGCTCGCCGCCCGTTTTGCCCGGATCGGAATCTGCGGGATCGGCAGCTTGATCCATCCCGGCCACGCGAGCCCCATCACGATCAGAAGCGGACCGAGGACGAGGCCCCACTGCCGTCCGATGAATCGCTGCATCCAGGCGCCGCCGAGACCGGCGGCAAGTCCGAGCAGGACATGCGTGAGGATCATGCCCAGGACGAACATCGACCCGAACAGAACCGCGCGCCGCGTCTCGTGCGCCTTCGTGACATAGGCGAGCGATACGGGGATGGAGGCAAGGGCGACCGGATTGAAGCTAAAAAGAAATCCGATCGCGAGCCCGACCGCGAGCGAGGCGAGGCTCGCCTGCTCGAGCGTGCTGCGAACCGCCTCAATGTCCATTGGCGCGTCCCAGGCGCTTAGCCAGCTCGACGCGCAAGTGCTCCGGCGTCGGCAGCGCGGGAAACACCAGCTCGCCGTCGATCGCAAGCGATGGCGGCGTCATGACGCCGAGCTCGACGGCGTAATCCATTTCCTCCAGCACGTTGACGTCCCGCCACACGAAGCGTTCCTTGCCCAACTCTTCGGCGACGGCCTTGAGCGCCTGCCGCGTCTGCGCGCACTTCGCGCAGCCGGGCGCGGAAAACGCTTCGATCAGAATCCTCATCTGGGCTTCGCTCCCATTTTCAACTGCGCCTTCTGCGCTTTGCCGCCTGGCTTCGCCACACCCGCTTCAAGCGCGCCGAGAATCGGGCACTCGTCGAGCGACTTGCGGTCGTGCGAGCACATGTCGATGAGCCGGGTGAGCGCCTGCGACATGGCGTTGAGCGCCTTGATCTTGTGCTCGAGCTGCAGCTTCTTCTCCACCGATACGCGATAGATGTCGTCGCAGCAGGCGCTGTCCGTGCTTCGCAACTCGAGCAGCTCGCGGATGTCGGCGAGCGAGAACCCGCATTCCTGTGCCTGCTTGATGAACTCGATGCGCCGGATCGCCTCCTCGGTATACAGGCGGTAGCCCGATTCCGACTTCCTGGCGGGCCGGATCAGGCCTTCGCGCTCGTAGAAGCGGATGCTGTCCGCAGTCACCTGCGCCCGCTCCGCCACCTTTCCGATCGTCAACATGGAATTCATGCTTGCCTCTTAGCTTGCAACCTCTCAATGGACTTGGAGCGCATCATGAATGATTCGTTCTCTTTTTAATGCCTGCAGCGCGCTAGCTGAGAGAAATTCGGCGGCTGCTGTAATTGCCAGGACAGCGGCGGCCAGATAGGTGTCGTTGCAGCAGGCGCCGTCCGTGCTCCACAGTCACCTGCGTCCGCTTTGCCATCCTGCCAACAGTCAGCATCGGTTCCGGTGCAATAGCGACGTCATTTCTCCTCACGGCGACGTTACCTCGATGGCGCGCGCGACCCGCTCGCCCTTCTCCATTGCGTACGTCACCGCTACGCTCTTGCCGCGAAGCACCGGCAGGTAGACGACTTCCTTGCTCTTGGTGATCAAGGTGCCGAGCGGCACCTTGACCGTAATTTCCTCGTTCTTGCCGCCGCTCGCGCGCTCCAGTGTGAGCGTGCCTTCGCAGCCGCCCGGCTTGAACTGGCATAAGGTAACTCGGGTGCCGGTGACCTTGCCCTCCAAGCGCTCTTGCGCCGGCGCCGTGAAAGCCGCCGTTGCGAGCAGCGCTGCGCCGAGAATCTTTTGAAATTTCATGTTTGGCTCTCCTCCGTTGAACCTCATCCAGCCGCAAGCTTCGCGCAGCGCGCATGGTCGGAAGCCAGTTTGCCGTCTGCTATATGAAGCACCTGGTCGGCGAGCTCGGCCAATGCTTCCGCGTGAGTGACGACCAGGACTGTGCGTTCGGCCGCGATTTCCTTCAGCAGCTCGTAGATGAGCCGGCCGGTCTTCGAATCCAGGTTGCCGGTCGGCTCGTCGGCGAGGACGAGCCGCGGGTTGTTGGCAAGCGCCCGGGCAATCGCGACCCGCTGCTGCTCGCCGCCCGAAAGCTCGCGCGGGCGGTGCGTGGACCGCGCCGAGAGATCGACCCGATCGAGCAGGTCTGCCGCCCGGTGCTTGCGCTCGGCGGCGGCTACGCCGGCAAACTCCATGGGCAGCATTACGTTTTCCATCGCGCTCAGGTTCGGGATCAGATTGAAGCTCTGGAACACGAATCCCACCGTGTGGCAGCGAAAAGTCGTGAGGCCGGATTCCGGCAACGTGTTGAGAAGCTGCCCTGCCACGCGCACCTCGCCCGAGCTCGCGCGATCCATCGCGCCCACTAGATGAAGCAGCGACGACTTGCCGCTGCCGCTCGGGCCGACGACGGCGATCATGCCGCGTTCGGCGACCGAGAGATCAATCGCGTCGAGCGCCCTCACCACCTGATCGCCCCGCTGATAAATCTTGCTGGCGCTCCTCAGCACGATCAGTGCGGCCCGCTCGCCGGTGTTGGCCTTATTCATGCCGAATTGCCTCCATAGGGGATAGTTTCACGATCTGGCGGATGCCCCACGCGCTCCCCGCCAGAGCAGCGAACACGCCGGCACCGACCAGCACGGCGAGTGTCGTCGTGCCGAATTGCGGCGCCAGCGACAGCGTGCTTGCGAGACTGCTGTACTGCGCCGGCAGGAAAGGACTGACACCCAGCCCGAAAACCAGTTGCGCGAGCGGCCCGCCCCAGATTCCAAAGAGCAGCGCCCCAGCCAGGGCACCAACGGCACATAGCAGCACGGCCTCGGTCAAAAAACTCGCCACGATCCCGGAGTCCGAGGCGCCGAGCGCCTTGAAGGTGCCGATCTCCCACGCCCGCTCGCGAACCACCAGCAGCATCACGAAGAAGACGACGAGGACCATCAGGACTGCCGAGAGCACGATGCCGCCGGTTGCGAGGCGTTGCACCGCCGCCGTGGCGGTGCTTTGAAACTCCGCCACGGTGGTAGGCGAAATGATGTCCGCAATCCCGCCAAGCATCCCCCTCAGTTGCCGCTCCACTGCTGGGAGGTTCTCTGCGGAATCCGCCCGCACGAAGAGCCATGAGATGCCTTCGCGTATGCCATAAGCGTGGCGGAAAGTGTCGATGGGCATGAAAACCTGCATGTCGCCAAATACATAGCCACTGGCGTAAATGCCCACGACAGTGACTTTCGCGGGCGGCTTGTCCAGGGCGAAGATCACCGGATGGGTGCGATGGAGGTCAAGGGTCAAGGTTGCGTGGCCGACGTCCTCCGGCCGGATACCCGCCCACTTGGCAATCCCCTGTCCGACGATGGCGATCGGTTTGCCGCGGTCCTCGTCGGCGAGGTCGCGGCCGAACAGGATCTTGGGATTGCCCGCCTCGCCGTGCGACTCGAGGCGGCGCGTGTCCCTGGGATCGACCCCGACGACCATGGCGAAGTTGTGACCCTCGGTGGGCGTCATCGCGAGTAGATAAGGCTCCACTTTCGCCACGTGCTCGACGCCCTTAACCTTGGCAAGGGCATCCTGCGGCAGGATGTCCTCGTTGCCGACCATGTTGACGTGGCCCATGGAACCCCGCGCCCGCAGCTGGAGCGTGTTATTCACGTTCTGCTTCAAGGTCTCCGTCTGGCGCTCGCCCGCGTCGCCGATCGACTGCATCACGAGGAGCAGGAAGAACGGTGCGCCGATGAGCGCCGCCACCAGCACGAGGCGCAGCTTGCTCCGCCACAGGTTTCGCATTCCGATCCGCAACATTGTCATGCTGTCCTCCGCATGGCTTCGACAGGACTGAGGCGCACGCCCTGAATGACGGGGTATAGGCTGCCGAGCGCGGCAAAGATCACGGACCCGGCCAGAATAAGCAGAACCACATTTGCGTCGAATGCGATCGGCACGCCGAGAACCCGGCTCACAAGCGGAGAGAACGGCAGCGCGAGAGCCAATGCGCCAAGGGCGCCTAGAGCGCTCATTCCGAAGGCTTCGGAAAGGAACTGAAGCACCACCTCACGGTTGGACGCTCCGATCGCTTTGAGGGTCCCGATCTCGCGAATGCGCTCGCGCGTGCTGAGGACCATGACGAACACCGTGACGACAGCCCCGATCGCGAATAGCAATACGGCCGCGTACGCGCTCGACACCGCGAGCGTCCCCAGGGTCGTGCGCGCGGTCGAAACAGCCTCCGGCGCGGTGACGACGTCGGCTTCCTCGATATGCTTCAGCTCCGCCACCACCCGCTCGACATTGCCCACCGAATCCACCGTGACGAAGATCTTGGAAAGTTTCTTACCCGGATTGAAGGTTGCGCGAAATACATTGATCGGAATGAATACGTGGTTGTCGCCGAAGTCGTTCGCGGTGGTATAGATGCCGACCACCTTGTACGGCCGGCCGTTGAAGATGATCTGCTTTTCCGTCCGTGCAAGATCCGCGGGATCGGAAATGGCGAGGCGCTGCGCCGCATACAGTCGCCCGACGATGGCAACATTCGCGTTCTCATCGCCTGGCTGCAGATTGCGGCCGGACACAATGCGGGCGTTTTCATAGTCCACCTCTCCGATCGCACGCAGTGCGGCGCCGGGGTGCAGCCCGATGACCATCGCATAGGCGTTCTTCTTCGATGGATCGACCTCCGGCTTGTAGACATACTCGTCAACGCGCGCGAGATTCCGGCCGCTCGGTATCCTTTGCACCGCCTCCAGCGTGTCAGTCGAAAAATTCTCTTCGCCGACCGGATTGTCGCCGCCGAAGCCGCCCGTGCCAAAGGCGCCTGCTTCGCGCAATTCGATCAGCGTGCGCACCCGTCCCTCCATGGCTGCGATCTGCTGGCGGCTCGCCAGGGTGGCCTGGACCATCAGCGCGAGAAAGCCCGTCACGAGCGAAAGCAGAGCGATCACCACGACGGCCCTCGCCTTGTTTCTGAACGGGTTTATAAACCCTCGTCCGATCGCGCTCATGTCGCAAGCCTAAACCTTGGAGGCAAGTCCAGAGTCAAGCTTCCTCGAAGACTTCTTGGGTCGAGCGAGAGACCTCCACTTCAAACGCCTACTGGATTTCTTCCGTCCGGACAGTGGCCTTCCCCGGAGTGAACCCGGCGTCGGTGATAGTTTTCTTGATCTTGTCGACGTCCGGCTTCTCGCCCGGTGCGAGAACAATCCGCGCTTTCTTATCCTTCAGGCCTACATGCACCCCATTCACCCCGTCCAGCTTGCCCAGCTCCTTTTCCAAGCGGGCAGAGCAAGCGGGGCAGGCCATGCCTTCCACGTCAATTTCCACGACCGTCTTCTGTGCCGCCAACACCCACAATGGAAGAACCAACAGCACCCACAGAAGCGCCCTCATCTTTTTCATGGTGATCTCCGTTTCAAATTTGTCTCACGCCGGGTTGATCAAACGTCGAGCCAGAGCCACAGCGGCAAGAGCAGGTAGGCGGCGAAGAAGCCGATGCCCCAAGTCAACACCGATGCCCAGAAAACGCGCCCATTCCAGGTCCGCGTTCGGGTGCACAGCCGTTGCAGCCGCGGATCCGACGGGCATGGTTGTCCCGGGCGATACACCAGCCAAGCGGAGAGGAGCAGAAGCGCGCCCGAGCCTACGAATATCCACTCCTTGTGCTCGCTTAACGGGATGAGCCAGGGAACGCTGCTGGTGAGAGCCGCCACGGTGGCCCCGAAGCCTAAGGTTACGAGCAAAAAAGGAAGCGCACAGCAGATCAACGTGCCCATTGAGGCAAAGAGCGCGAGCCAGCTCGTCGTCGTCGCGCCGCCATTCATAAGGTCACCGTTGATGAACATACTTCGACCTTGATCGTCATGGCGGTGTCCCCCCCGAAAGATGGCCGTTAAGCCGCAGTGCCTTTCTCGAGAGCCGCCCGCACATCCTGTTCCTTGATCAGCCCATCGAGCCGCATCACTTCCTGTCCGTTCTTTACGACCAGTATGGTCGGGAGACTCCTCACGTTGAACGTCTTGGCAACTGCCAGATCGCGGTCGATGTCTACCCGATACACCGGCATCTTGCCGGCGTATTGCAACGCCAGTCGCTTCAAAACCGGATCCAGCATCCGGCACGGCGCGCAAGTGGCCTGATAGAAGTCGAGTAGCACCGGTCCGGGTGCTCGCCGTACCTTGGATTCAATTTCGTTGCTGCCGATGGTTTGTGTCCCTGCCACCTGCCCCGCCATCAAGGACAACCGGGCGGCGTCCTGAATCCGGCTTCCTGAATGGCAGCCTCCACACGGTTTAAGTTTGTCACGCTCGACTCGAAAACAACCCGCGCCTGGCGATTCTTGAATGAAACGGAGAGTTCCTCCACTCCCGGCTGAGAGGACAAGGCCTTGTGCAGCCTGCTTGCGCAGGCATCGCATTGCATTCCCTCTACGTTGAATACGACCGTCTGCTTCACGAATTCACCTCCAAGAAAAACACCCGAGTCGTTTGACCGTCGTCATGCCGGCTGCGAAGCTGCCGTTCCCACCGGGCGTCCAACGCTCAGGATGGCATCAATGAACAGGCTCGGCCGGCCCCACAGCGAATTGAAGAAGATCGCCGTCACGCTCACTGCCATGGCGGCCATGGCCCACACCGGGTAGACGAGACCCGTTGCCGCTGCGGGAATGCCGATGCCGTTGAAGAGGAATGCCAGCGTCACGTTCTGCAGCATCTTCCGGTAGCTGCGGCGGCTGATCTCGCGTGCGATGGGCAGCGCCTCCAGGCGGTTCGACAGGATGATGATGTCGGCCGACTCGATGGCGATGTCCGTCCCGCCGCCCATGGCGATGCCGACATCCGCCTGCATGAGGGAGGGCGCATCGTTGATGCCGTCGCCGACCATCGCGACCCGCGCGCCCTTCTGCAGACCGCGGATGATCTCCGCCTTGCGGTCGGGAAGCACGCCGGCGTGCACCTCCTCGATGCCGACCTCCATGGCAATGCGCTGCGCCGCGCGCTCGTTGTCCCCGGTGAGTAGCACAGTGCGCAGCCCGGCCTGGCGTAACGCGGCAACTGCCTGTGCAGCGTCCGGGCGAAGGGTATCGCCGAGAGCGATGGCCCCCAGCGCCCGCCCGCTGTGAGCTACCGCGATCACCGTATGTCCTGCGGCCTCCAGGCGGTCGATGCGCTCGGCAAGCCCGGAGAGGCCGACGCCGCGACTCTCGAGAAAACCCGGGCTGCCCACCAGGACTTCGCCCTTCTGGGTCCGCGCGACCACGCCTTTTCCGCCGATCGCCTCGAAGGAGCTCACCTCCGGCGGTGCCGCGCCGCGCTCGAACGCCGCATCCACGATGGCCTGCGCGAGCGGATGCTCGGAGGAGCTCTCCGCCGCGGCGGCTACTTCGAGCAGCTCCTTCTCGCCCCCTTCCTGCACTACGATCTCTCGAACGGCGGGACGACCTTCGGTCAATGTGCCTGTTTTGTCGAGAACGATTGTCTTCACTAGGCGGTAGCCCTGGAACGCCTCGCCGGTTCGCATGAGGATCCCCTGTTCGGCCGCCTCGCCCGCGCCGCGCACGATGGAGAGCGGCGCGGAAATCCCGACGGCACACGGATAGCCCATGACGAGCACGCTCAGACCCGCGAAGATGGCCCGCTCGACATCGACCTGTCCGGTGAAGAACCACGAACCGACGAGCCAGCCGACGACCGCAAGCGCGGAAATGATCAGGACGGCCGGGGTGTACACGCGCAGCACGCGATCGACAAGGTGCAGCAGGCCTGGCTTCAAGGCGCGCGCATCCTCGACCTCGTGGATGATCTTGCTGAGGAAGCTGCCTTCCCCAACCGCCGTGACTCGGATCAGCAAGGTCCCCATGCCGTTGATCGAGCCGCCGATTACCTTGTCGCCCTGAGCCTTGTCCACTGGAATCGGCTCGCCGGTGACTAGGGACTGGTCCACCGCAGAATGCCCGCTCACCACCTCGCCGTCCACGGGAATGCGATCGCCCGGCCGGATGCGCACCTGATCACCGACCGATACTTGCTCGATCGGCAGCTCGAGCTCCTCACTGCCGCGCACGACGCGCGCGGTTTCCGGCTGCAGGTCGAGCAGCCGCTTGACTGCCTGTGAGCTGCGGGTCTTGACGATAAGCGATAGCCACTCCGAGAAAACGTGGTAAGTCGTCACCATGACGCTGACCGCGAAGAACGCCGCCGTCGGGTAGCCCGGCGTGTCGAGGATGAAGCCGAGGACGCCTCCCGCGATGCCGGCGAAAGCGCCGATCTCGAGCAGCACGTGCTGGTTCAGGATGCCCCTGCGCAGCGCCTGGAAGGCCATTCGCAGGATGTGATTCGCCAGGCCGAAGACCAGGATGGCCGCCATGCCCGCGACGATCCAGGGCGTTGCCGCGGCGAACCAGGGCTGCTGCTTCAGCGGCAGCAGCGCGAACGCGGCCACGGCCAAAGCGAAGCTTCCTCCCACGGCTACCGCGAGGCCGCGTGAGCGCAGCACAAGGAAGACGAACCCGAGCAGGCTGGCGATGACTACCGCCGGCAGGGCAAGCGCCGCGATTCCGGTCGGGTGCGCGATTAGCGCGATCGCGACGAGACTGAAGGCGGTCGCAGCCAGGAAGCGCCGGCCCTCGCGCACGAGGTCCCGCTCCTCCTCTTCGAAGGGCCGCAGCTTTCGCGGATCGGATACCGAGTAGCCGATCTCCCGCAGTGTCTGCAGCAGCTCCTCCGGGTGCGCGACCTTCGGATCGTATTCAATGAGGGCTTGTTCATGTGTCAGGCTGACGGCCACCTTGTCCACGCCCGGCTGCCTTCCGAGCGCCTTTTCGATGGTCCCCGTGCACAGCGAGCAGTGCAAGCCGCCGATGCGTGCGCGGATGCGGGTGCGGTCGGGTCGATTTGCGGGTTCCTCGCTCCATGGGCGGGTACCCGCGTTCATGGTCGCAGCAGTCATGATGTGGCGCTCCGAGTGGTGACGCGATAACCGGCTTTCTCGATGGTGGCAACGAGGTCGTCTTCCGAGACCGCCGCCGGATCGTAGAGAACGCGCGCTTCGCCACTGTTGAAGTAAGCAGACACGCGGCGTACGCCAGGCTTGCGCTGCAGGAGCATCTGAATGGTCGAAGCGCAGCCCGTGCAGTGCATGCCTTCGACCTTGAATGTCACGTTATTCATCTGCGGTTTCCGATTTCCTAGGTGAACAGAAATGAGTCTGCACCTTGGAGTCAACTCCAATGTCAAGCGGTTTTGTAGCTACGCAGTCCCGCTGCCATGCTGGTGCTCATATCGTGTCCTTTCGGTAGCCAGGAGACAGCCTAAACCCTGGACCTCGGTCCAAAGTCAACAGGACCTGCTGAACTTGACCTTGGAGCAAGTCCAGGTTCTTCTCTAACAATTCGCTGCCGAAAGATAGGGAGAAACCACCATGAAGCGTGTAGTACTTCGAGGCGGGCTTTACCTGGGCTCGCTGGCTCTTGCGATACAGGCTCTGGCCGCGTTCGCTCAGGAGAAGATCGAAGGCAAAGTGATCGGCACCAAGCTTACCCACTGCGACATGAACGGGAAGATCGGCGGCTGCGCCGACAGGATTCTCGTAACCCTGGACTGCAAGTACGCCGTGGATACCAAGCGCTTCGCGGGCACGGTCAGATTCCACGCCGTCGCGCCGGTGCTGCCGCGCCCGATCGACATTCTCGACTTCCGCTACACCGAGGAGCTGATCGAGCTCGGCTACCGCGACACGCTTGCCTACCTGACGAAAGAGACGCGCGATAAACGCATGTGAAGGCGTGGGCCGCACGGGCGCGAGCGATCTGAGTTGCCGGCGACTGCTCAATGCTGCTTAGAGGAGGTAGCGATGACAAAAACTTATGACCTAGTGGCTATTGGGACCGGTACGGCGGCGTCAGTGGCTGCATCGCAATGCCGTTCGGCGGGATGGCGAGTCGCGGTGATCGACCATTTGCCTTTCGGCGGCACCTGCGTCCTGCGCGGATGCGACCCGAAAAAGGTGCTGGTGGGTGCGGCGGAGGCGATCGACCACGTTCGGCGCATGGACGGCAAGGGCGTAGTCGGAGGTAAAACCAGCATCGACTGGCACGAACTCATCCGATTCAAGCGCACCTTCACGCAGCCCGTGCCGGCGATGAAGGAGAAGAGCTTTGCGGACCAAGGCATCGACGCCTATCACGGCCGCGCCCGGTTTGTCGGCCCCCGCGCGGTCGCGGTCGGCGACGCGGTGCTCGAGGGCCGCTTCGTTCTCATCGCCGTCGGCGCTGTGCCGATGCACCTCGGCATTCGGGGCGAGGAGCACATCATCACGAGCACCGAGTTCCTCGAACTCGATCAGCTGCCGGAGCGGGTCGTGCTGCTTGGCGGCGGCTACATCGCAGCCGAGTTCGCGCACATCGCGGCGCGCGCAGGCGCGCACGTGACCGTCCTGGAGCAGCTGGACCGCATGCTGACGCCGTTCGATCCGGAGCTCGTCGGCTGGCTTATGGAGAAATTCCACGAGATCGGTGTCGACGTGCGGCTCAAAACGCGCGTCAGGGCGATCGAGAAGAGTGCCGGGGGCATCTCCGTTCATGCATCTGCGAACGGAGAGGACGAGGTGTTTAAGGGCGATCTCGTCGTGCATGCAGCCGGGCGCGTCCCCGATCTCGATGCGCTCGAGCTCGCCGCGGCGGGAGTCGAGACTGAGAAGGGCCGGCTCAAGCTCAATGACTTCCTGCAGAGCGCATCCAATCCGGCGGTCTACGCTGCAGGCGACGCGGCGTCGAAGGGACCGCCGCTGACGCCGGTGGCTAGCCACGAGGGGAAGGTCGTCGCCGCCAATATCCTGCAGGGCAACCAGCAGAAGCCGAACTATCTCGATGTGCCGAGCGTGGCCTTCACCATCCCGCCCATTGCGTCCGTCGGTCTCGGCGAGAAGCAAGCGCGCGAGCAGGGGCTCAAGTTCCGCATTCAGCACCAGAAAACGTCCGGCTGGTACACGGCGCGTCGCGTCGCCGAGACCGCCTACGGGTTCAAGGTGCTCGTCGAAGAGGGCAGCGGGCGCATTCTCGGCGCCCATCTGATCGGGCCGCACGTCGACGAAGTGATCAACGTCTTCGCTCTCGCCATCCGGAACAAGCTCACGGCACGCGACCTGAAGGCGACCATCTTCGCCTACCCGACCGGCGCCTCCGACATCAGCTACATGCTGTGAGGGCTGGCATCAGCCCGGGCGGAGCCCCTCAGCTCGCCTTGAGTTACCGGCGGCCCCGGGTTCCACCCCAGCGATCCTCAGAGCTTCGTCGCACCCTCAATCTTAGCCAGATTGCGATCGAAGGTTCCCAAAGGAAGGTGGCCCGCCTTGCGGGCGACTTCGAGCATCAGGCAATCCGAAAACCCGAGGGCGGGTCGGCGGCGGAATAGTTCCAGCGCACTTGCGACCACTTCGCTCTCCTGCAGCGTGAGATTCTCGTGGTTCAAGAGCATTTCAACCGCGGAGGCGATCTCCAAGGGGGCTCGCTCATACACCGCGGAGAGCACCCAGGTGACCTCCGCGAGCGCGAGATGCGGAACCCAGGCGCCTGTTTCAACGAACGCCTCGGCCGCGGCGACCTGTTTCGGATCGTCGCGGGCGACGAGCCGGACCAGCGCGTTGGTGTCAACGGCGCGCACGCCGTGTCTTTACGTAGCGCCGGATGCCTGCCTTGAGTTCCTCGAGCGTCCGTGCCTTGGGAGGCCCCTTGGCGAACAGCGCCTGGTGGACTTCCACCGACGAGTAGCGCCCGGCGCGCCGCACCACGACTTTCTCGCCCTCCGCGTCCCACTCGATCACCGAGCCCGGGCCGACGCCCAGCTTGCGCCGTACCTCCGCGGGGACCGAGATCTGTCCCTGCGCGGTTACCTTGGAATGAGCGATTGCCATGCCAACACATTACCATGGTAATGAAGCGCGACGCAGGTGTCGCTGGTTCAAATCCAGTCACCCCGACCACTTCCCCGTCAAGCACTTAAGCAGCGGTTTTCGGCGGTCGATACCGCTTGTGCGGTAGGATTCGTTGATTGCAACTGCGTCGAATACGAGGATTGAAATGAAGTTGTCCGAGCCTGTGATCGTTGCCCGCAGGATCGTCGCGGCGAAGCGCCGTGCGGCCGGCAGGCGCATTGCGGCGAACATCCGCCGCCTTCAGAGGATTCGCGGCACGCGAACGGCAGGCCAGGCGCTGGCTGAAGCTCGCGGCGAACGTCTTGCGCGCTGATGGCGATCGAGCTGGTGCTGGATGCCAGCGTTTCGCTCGCTTGGTTCCTGAAGGAAACGCGTGAACGCGCGGCCTATGCGGCAGCGGTCAGTGCGGCTGCGGCAGACGGCGCCGTTCTGCACGTGCCTGTGCAGTGGGGCATTGAAATGGGTCACGTGCTGCTGCGCGAGCATCGGCGCAAGGTTCTAAAGCGCGCAAAACTGCAACAAGCGTTCGAGGACCTCGATAGCTTCGATATTCGAGTACACCTTGAGCTGTTCACGCCGCGGCGCGTCGTGGATCTTGCGAGTCGGTACCACCTGCAGGGCTACGATGCCCTGTACTTCGACCTGGCGCGATCTCTGGGCCTTCCCCTGGCCACCCTGGACCACGGGCATCGGCAGGCGGCACGAGCGCACAACGTGACATTGTTTGCTGTCACGTAACCATTTCGTAGACGCGCCGAGCCAAAACCTGTCCCTTTCTGTCCATTCGAGTCACGATTGCGCGGACCCGGGTTTCTTCTCCCGGTAGATAATCGCGCGATGGGCAAGCTGATCGTGCTGGTGCTGCTTGTCGTGGTCGCCGTCTGGCTGCTGCGGCGCGCGTTGCGCTCCGGCGAGCGGCAGGACTTCGACAGCAAGCCGCCGGTGCACGGCGACCTGGTGAGCTGCGCGCATTGCGGCGTGCATCTGCCGCGCAGCGAGGCGCGCACCGCGGGCGAGCGGCTCTACTGCAGCGAGGAGCACGCCCGGCTCGGGCCGGCGCGGCGCTGATGCTGGCCCCGGCGCGCTATCCCGAGCTGTTCCTCGCGCCCGAGGAGCGCACGCCGGACTCGTTCTGGATCTCGCTGCGCTACTTCAACCTGTACCGCGTTGCGCTGGCGGGGCTGTTCTTCACCCTCAGCCTGGTCTACGGCGATGCGCTCAACCTCGGCGCGCACGCGCTGTATCTGTTCCGCCTGGTCGCCGCCGCCTACATGGTTGCGGGGATCGTGTTCCACGCCGGCCTGAGGCGCTGGCGCGAGCACTTCAACCTGCAGCTGACGCTGCACGCCTGCACCGACGTCATCGCCATCACGCTGCTGATGTATGCAAGTGGTGGCATCCGCAGCGGCCTCGGCGTGATGCTGCTGATCTCGCTCACCGGGGCGGCGATCGTGGCGCCTCGGCGCCTGAGCTTCCTCTATGCGGCGCTCGCCACGATCGCGCTACTTCTCGAGCAGGGGTACTGGGTGCTGCTGCAGGATGTGCCGAGCGCGGGCTTCGTCCAGCCCGGGCTGCTGGCGATGGGCTGCTTCGCCACCGTCGGGGTCACGGGGTGGCTAGCGCAGCGCGTCGCCGCCAACGAGGCGCTGGCGCGCCAGCGCGGCCGGGCGCTCGCGACGCAGACGCGCGTCAACCAGCTGGTGATCCAGGACATGCAGGACGGGGTGCTGGTGCTCGACCGCGATGGCCGCGTCCTGCAGCACAACCCGCAGGCGCAGCGCCTGCTCGCGGCCGAGAGGCCGCTCGGCGCGGGGATCGCCGAGCTGATGCCGGGCTTCGCTGGGCGCTGGCGCGCCTGGCGCTCGGGCGACGCCGCGGCGGGCGGGCCCGCCGACCTCGCCCTCCTCGGGCGCGACATCCGGGTACGGCTGCTCGACACGGGCACCGATGAGCAGTTCAGCGTAGTGTTCATCGAGGACATGACGCGCACGCGCGAGCAGGCGCAGCAGCTCAAGCTCGCCGCGCTCGGCAGGCTGACCGCCAACATCGCGCACGAAATCCGCAATCCGCTCGCGGCGATCAGCCACGCGGCCGAGCTTCTCGACGAGGAGAAGCGAGACGACGACCGCGAGCGCCTGACCCGCATCGTGTACGACAACACGCAGCGGCTCGAGCGGTTGGTGGCCGACGTGCTG
>WNFI01600957.1_pt1 | contig 20036 bp, 23 predicted proteins | sample 5400471 | NCBI WGS metagenome assembly WNFI01 (sample SAMN13153348, study PRJNA577476) | soil metagenome | isolation source: 100 cm saprolite on Douglas fir-dominated hillslope | place: USA:California | collected 2013-09-17
ATGACCTTTCATTCGGTGACCAAACCTCTGCTGTTTTTCTGTGCCGGAAATGTCCAGCAACATCTCAATACCGATCTTTTCTCGAAGGCAAAAAGCGGGCTGATCCACTCGATGCCATTGACCGGAGCAGCATTTCTTATGGTGACGCTGGCAGTCACCGGCTCGCCTCCCTTCAGTTTGTTTCAGAGTGAGTTCACCATTCTCCGTGCTGGGTTCAGCGGAGGCTATTTTGTACTGGCGATCTTTTTTATCTCCTTTCTCGTATTGATTTTTTCCGGCTACCTCGTGCACATTGCCAATCTGGTTCTCGGCGAGGATTCGGGCCTGTCTCCGGCCGATACGTGCGGCTGGAAAAGGCACTCTGTCGCGGGTTTGGCAGGGGTGATTGTTGTTATGGGTTTCTGGATACCGTCTCCGTTGTTCCGTCTGATCCAGAGTGCAGTGGGCATCGTGGTGGGTGGATGATGACGCCAGCCATATCCGCTATGTTTGAGGCCTTGCGGGAGAAGTTTGGCCGGCAGGTCCAGTCCGTGCGCGCTGACCGCGAAGATGAGATCTATCTCCTGCTGAGTGATGCCGACATTCGGCCCATCACAGGACACCTGCGAGGCGAATTCGGGGCCAGGCTGGTTACGCTGTTCGCCGAAGACCGGCGTGATACAGAGGGCGTTTTCTTCAACTACTATGTCTTTGAACAGAAGGGTAGCGCTCAGTACTTGATTGTGCGGGCGCCAGTACGGCCCGACAGTCTTGAGTTTCCCTCGCTCTCGTCGCTTTACACGACAATTGGCCCGATGTTTATCCCTTGCGTAAGGACTTTCCCCTCGAAACGGTCTTGCCGGCGTTTGAAGGAGAGCGCCACATTTACCGGCCAGCTTTGGGTGAAGGCGTCTTTCAGGTGCCCGTCGGACCGGTCCACGCGGGAATCATCGAGCCGGGCCACTTCAATTTCGCGGTCGCGGGTGAACCCATCCTCTATCTGCAACTCCGAATGTTCTACACGCACAAAGGCACGGAAAAACTCTTTGAGAAACTTCCTATACACAAAGCTGTCTTTTTGGCGGAGAGCATTTCCGGAGATTCGAGTTTTTCCCATGGAACGGCATTCTGTCAGGCCATTGAACGCGCAGCCAAAATTGACCTGCCGCTGCGCGCGCTGGTCATGCGCACCCTCATGCTGGAGTTGGAACGGATCTGCAATCATGTTGCCGACATTGGGGCCATCGCGACCGATGTCGGCTTCGTAATAGCGAACTCCCATGCCAGCCGATTGAAGGAGACACTGGTCACGCTGAATGAGCAGCTGACCGGCAATCGCCTGCTGCGCGGCATGGTCTGTGTAGGTGGCGTGCGCTGGGGCTGGGACCAGGCGCAAGTGGATGCCATGCGCACTACAGTGGACTCTTTCGCACTCGAATTTCAGGACCTGGTCAGTCTGATTGATTCCTCCGACTCCACCCGTGACCGTCTGGAACAGACAGGCGTTCTGCGGCCCGACAAGGCCCGGGACCTGGGCATCGTGGGTGTAGGAGGACGCGCCTCGGGCGTGGATTTGGACGTGCGTCGCGATCACCCTTACGCCGCGTATCCTCGCTATTCATTCCGTGTTCCGGTTTACCAGGCCGGGGACGTCTTCCATCGGATGCAAGTCCGCATCGACGAAGTAAACGAATCCATGGGCATCATCCGCAACGCTATGGCCGAAAGTCTACAGGGGGATTCCCGTGTGCCCGTGCCGGCGATTCCGTCAGACTGCTGCGCGCTGAGCGCAGTCGAGGGATGGCGCGGCGAAATCATCCATTGGATTCGTACCGGCCCTGACAATCATCTGCAACGCTGCAAGATCAAAGACCCTTCGCTGAATAATTGGCCAGCCTTGGTGGAGGCGGTTCAGGGAAACATCATTGCGGATTTCCCAGTCATCAACAAGAGTTTCAATCTTTCCTACTCGGGGACGGACCGATAAGCGATGTTCAAAATTCTTCAAAAAACGGTCAGCACGGGAATCGTAACCGTAAACTACCCGGCCGAGCCGGCTAAGATCTCCTCATGTTTTCGCGGACGTCCGAGTTTCGACTTCGAAAAGTGGAAGGATGCGCGACCTGCTGCCGAAGTGTGTCCAACCGGAGCAATATCTCTGTCCGATAAGGGTGATTCCCGGAAAGTCACTGTCGATTACGGTCTCTGCGTCTTCTGCGGCTTGTGCGCGGAGGCGTCGTCCGATCAAGCCGTGCGCATCACTCAAGAGTTTGAACTGGCGACCGCGGATCGCCGCAACCTTATCCTTACCGCGGAATACACCTTGAACGCTGACCGTACCCATCGGAAATTGCGTAAAGTCAATCGTCAATCTGTGAATGCCAAGACAGACATCGAGAGTCTTGGGGCGAAGGCACGAGAACGGATTCACAAACTCCTGGGACGGTCTCTCGCGATCCGCGAGGTGGATGCAGGATCATGCAATGGATGCGAACTGGAGATTGTCGCACTGAACAATCCCGTCCATGATATCGAGCGCTTCGGAATCCAGTTTGTCGCCTCTCCGCGTCATGCTGACATGCTCCTGGTCACCGGCCCGGTCACACGGAACATGGAACTTGCTCTGTTAAAGACCCATCGGGCTATGGCGGAACCAAAGGTGGTCGTCGCAGTTGGCGCTTGCGGCATCAGTGGCGGCATCTTTGGCGTGAACTACGCGTCTCTTGGAGGCGTCGATAAGGTCCTTCCGGTGGATGTTTACATTCCGGGATGTCCGCCCCGCCCTCAAACCCTTCTGCACGGAATCCTACTCGGTGTCGGACGTCTCGGAGAAAGGCTCATTAATGGGCACAAGCCGGATGCTTTTTGATACGTGGGCATCAGCTCGCGACAACACAGTCTCTTGACCCTTCGCGGACTGCAATGGTCGGCATGATTTGCGTTCTCCTAGAACCTTTTGAACCGTTCGACTGAGATCGATTGCATGGTGTTGTTTGATATGCATTCGGTTCCGTGTGAGTTGGTCATCCGATTTCCACCAGATGTTCCCTTTAGCGGCGCACACGATCGCATTGCTACTATCTTCCACACCGACTGCGACAACACGAGTTCCAAAACATTTGCGCACGCGCCGGGCCGAAGTCTGATGGAAAGATTCGCACAGATTGACTACCAGTATGCCTTCCCGAGCCAATGCGCGATAGCAGTCATCGTAAAAGCTCCAACTGCATAACTGTTCAGGTTGTCCCGCAATATCAAAGCCATCCACGATCAACACATCCAATTGACTCCGGTGACGCTTTACAAACTCGGCGCCATCCTCTTGAAACACCTTGAATCGGTGTTCATCGTTCGGAATAAAAAACTTGTTTCGGAGCGCAATGATCTCAGGACAAACCTCAGCAACACTGATTTGGGTATCGGGTAAATACCGATAACAATGCTTCGGGATCGACCCTCCGCCCAAACCGATGATCCCGATGTGCTTAGGGCGTCCGATAAACAAAAGGAAACTCATCATCATCTTGGTGTAACCAAGGACTAACAAGTCTGGCGCATCAACACGCATTATGCTTTGTACCTCTCCATCCATCCCGAAGTGCAATGACAACGTGCCGTCTTTTTCGTGAATGAATGGGCGGGCGGTGTCTTCGTTGTGTATAGTAGACATGCTAATATACAAATATCATCATATCTCTTATGCGTTGGTTCACTCAACGCAGCATTCTCTATAGCATAGAGGTACCATAGGCTTGAGCTGCACCGAACTCCGATGCCCCCGTTTGTGTCTTCGGCCATCGACTCCTGCTGATGCTTGCTCATGAAAACGGGGTGTTCATTGGCGGCAAATGTGGCCGTACGGCCCGCCCAGTGGATAAGAAATGCGGTTGCTGGTGCTTCAAGTGTCGAGCCCTGAACCGTCCTGTAAGTTGACTCGGGACAACCCGAACCTGACCGCGAACGAACTTTCCTGTGGAACAGCGCGCCCTGGCGCTATGGCTGCGGCGCGCCAAAGGCTTGTAGTGAGGTTCCGTGCCAAAGATATTGTTCGTATTGATTGAAAGATGACCTGGCGCCCCAAGTCGGTGGTCTGCCTTAGCTACTACGACCGTTTCCGCTTTCGCTCAGATGCATTCGCGGCCCTGGTTCTCGCCCTGCAAATATTTCCGCTCGCCATTGCTGTCGCAGTTGCTACGGGAGTACAGCCGCTTTATGGAATTTCCTGTACGGCCATTGCTATCTTGCTGGCATCGGCTTTGGGAGATTCCAAGATTCGTGTCACCGCGCCGAACTTTGTCTTTGTCGCAGTCACGTCAAGCATCGTTGCCCGAGAAGAGATTCTCGGTCTATCTCTGTCTACATTGTTGGCGGGCGTTCTCTTGATGTTTTTCGGGGCAATCGGCCTCGGAGCAGGCATCCAAACGCTGCCGCGGGCAGTCGCCGTAGGTTTCTCGACGGGTATCGCAGTCCTTGTCTTTAGCCAGCAAGTCCCCAATCTTCTAGGCATCGCTTCGCAAATCGTCGAGCCAGTCCGCCTGGCATCGTTCACACTTGTACGATACCCGGTGCAGATTGAGCTACACGCGATCGTTTTCGCAGTTGCGACTTTGATCTTGATTGTGGCGGGAGGACTAGCGAGCCCCCGTAGTCCAGTAAGTCTGATAGCGGTTATCATGGCAGCTTTGTTGGTAAAGTTCGGGCATTTCCCGGTGCGCACTGTCGAATCGCTCTTCGGGGCTGACCTAGCACCGTTCTACCTACATCCATCGCACGCCTTCAGGCTCGATCTTCTCGGTACCATTCTTGCCCAAGGGTTCGCGATAGCAGTTCTGGTCGCCATGGAGTCGCTCCATGCTATAGGTCTCGCAGCTAACCTCACTGGCGAACGCTTCAATTCAAATGGTGAGCTCTTCATACAAGGAAGCGTAAATGTAGCTTCTGCTTTCGCAGGGGGGCTGCCTGCTTCCGGAGTCCCCACCCACACGCTCGACAATGCCCGTCTCGGTGCGCAAACTCCCATCGCAGGCATCCTGCAAGCGGCCTTTCTCGTCGTGTTTCTGCTTCTTATGGAGCCCCTCCTTCGGTTCATTCCTCTGCCGGTGATTTCCGCGCTTATCGTGTCAAGTGTCTTCCGCATGACGAATTGGCGGGAAGTATTCCAGTTCATGAAAGGCTCAAGGATTGAAGCAGCCGCGTGGGCCGCAATCTCTTTCTTGATGATCGTCGCGGACATGCCTATAGCCATTGCCGGCGGTCTGCTCATCGGGATGTTTCTTCACATCAGAAAAAGCAAACCATTCTGAGCAACACTACTCCAGGCAGGCCGGCATAAGGTATATTTCCGCGCGGGCACTCTGCCAAACATAGCACTGCATTGGTTAGGATGTGTCCTCCGCAAAGACCACCACAACAAATGATGCCTTCATGTTCATTGATCCCCGATCCGCTCACGCCTAAGTTTTGCCGCCGTGCGTATTTGAAAGATACCTTCGCTGAGAATCTGGATAATTTGAAGGGCGATCGTGGAGTCCCGGCGCAGGAGATCGTGTATCTTCCGCCCCGATAAACGGGCTTGCAAGTCAATGACAACGCAACTAGTTAGCCGCCCGGATTTTGACTATCACTACGACTTTCACCACGGGTGGATTCCAGACGTGAAATTTTCTCCTCATCTACGAATTCCTTCGTACAAACGAAGGTGTGCTCCCGGCGTTTTACGGTTGCTCACGAGTTTGCTCATGTCGTTTTGAAGCACTCGCCCCTGTGCTGGAGTCCCGACCAGAGTAAAAGGGATGAACAAATGGCAGACGACTTAGCAAAAGAGTGGGGGTTTGAACGACCGAAGCAACCGTACAAAGTCAACAAAGAGATGCTCACGGTTTATCGGGACTATCTCGCATCTCACGCACGAGGCGCTCTATCTCCCGTGTCAAGTTCGTGATTCCTACTTCATCTTTTCTATCCACAGCCTGACGCATCAACTCTTTGTAACCGTTGCAATTCTTGTTCTTGGTTCATTGTTCCCTTCTACGGCGAGAATGCCTGAAGGCAAAATCGAAGGGTAGATAACGGTCGTAATGGGTCATCACTGGCTGAGCATGTGAGCGGCAAAGAGTCGGCTCAACTCCGCGAACTGTGCTCTCACAGTAAGCATGTCGTGACGTGACCCTCCGTGCCTCTTCAAGAACTTCCGGTAAGCACGTTCCGTCAAATCACCCCATCTCTCACTGTCCACCAACTCAGCACACTTCTGACATGTAGCCCATGTGCCCGTCGCACGTTCGAGGAAGACAGGCAGACCATTGACCACGAAATTCGAGCAGGGATAGGCCGTGGATACGGGCGACGACTGGCAAAAGTCGCAGTGATTACCGCCAAGGTTGACGCACGGGATGAGAGTCATGCAGCGGTCGTAGCCCTCAACTCTGGAGGAAGGAGACCGTGCTCGGCGCAGCCCACCCGCAGAGCCGCTTACAACCCCCTCACAAGCACGGTCTCAAACTCGGAACTACTCGTTGCTCTATCGAGCAATACGCCGGACAGCTTACCTGCAATCATCCCCGCATGGCAAGGAAAAAATCTGGGACTCCGGTCAATGCACGATTCGGGAAGAGACTTGGGGCACTACGCAAAGAGCGAGGGTGGACCTTCACGTATTTGTCGGAGCATTCTGGAGTAGCGACGACCTTTCTTCATGGATTGGAGCACGGAACAAAAGAGCCGTGCCTGAACACGCTGGACATTTTGGCGAAGAGTTTCGAGTTGACCATCTCCGAATTGATGCGCGGGATTTGAAGTAGCCATCCCGCCCGCTGTGACAGGCAGTACCTAGACCGCGATGGCGTCTCGGTTCTTCGGGACAATCTGAACGTGCTTATTGTGCATACCCGCGAACTTGATTGCCATGCCGAGAAGTTTGTTACTCGTCTTCATGGAGGGATGTTGCGAAGGCGTCCTGATGCATGAGAACGAGGTCGGCACTGGAGTCACGGCACATGCGTGCGAAATCTGGGAGTTCTTGCTCTACGATTGCGATTAGGTGGGATTCGCGTCGGGCAAACTCGTCCCGTTCTGTCATCACCGTCTCCTTTGCTGTTCAACGTACCGAGGTTGCTCGTTTTTTCTCAAATCCCGACTCTTCTAGAGAACATTGGAAACTGTCTCGAAGGCTCATCGAGTTGGGTGAGACAGTGCTCAATTTATCGTATCTTCCTGACCCAATTGCTTCTTAATCCTGCACTCTTCCGCATAGCATCGGGGACAGGTGTCCAAGTGTTTATAAACCCAGTCGTACGCTTCATTGACGGCTCGCTGTGCGGCTGCTTGCTCGGGGGTCAGCGTCTCAGGGAATTCAACTCCCCTGTCCGGGGAAAGCCTTGTCGAAATTCGTCCAACATATCTGCGATGTTGTGGTAGAGGCTCCATCCATTTGAACAGTAATTTGGGACGACATACCTTTCATCCATCTCAAACCCTCCCTCAACTTTTCACCAACATCAATCGACGTGGTTGAAAAAATGCCGTTCTCGCTTTCTCGACACGCTCTAACTCGCTTCGCATCTTCGGGTCGAAGAATGCCTTTGGGATTTCCGAGTCCTGACAGACCGGACATCTTGCGGTTACGCAAGAGTCATACCTGCCTGACCTCGCAGTGAGTGCAGCAACCCTCGTCTTCTAGGAAAAAACTTCCGCACTTGACACAAGGGACACCGCTAGACGACTCGTGCTCTTTCAACATCATCATTCGCCACGCGGTCGCCTTCGTCATCCCGTCTTCATTTAGTCGCAGAACCTCTCTGTACCGTTTGAGTGAAGACCGGCATCTTCAATTTCTCGACGTGCAAAACGTAGATTCCCGAACGACCGGAGTGGGCCTTCGATGTCGGCAATCTTCGACAGAGCACCGAATTCAACCAATCTGTCGATGCGGCGTCGTATCGTGGCGACACAGCCGCCTCTCTGCTCACTGACCATTGCAGGGACGACATACAATTCACAACCACGAACTCGAAACCTGAGCATGTCTGCCAACGTCCAAGCAGAAGGACCGTCAATTCTGGATTCGCTGACCATTGTCCACATCGCTGAGTTACATTCTGAGCAGTCGCAGTCTGCTTGCCATCGTTCGGGTGTACCGTGTGGTAACGCGGCTGTTGCTCCCGACATTTTTGGTTCCCTCTGGCGTGCAAATGTAGCACGAAAAAGGAAGGCAAAACAAAGGCGAAAGAGTGCCGATATTGAGTCCACGGGCGGGGTTTTCCACAGGCTCGAAGTTGACGCTAGACCAGAACTTTGTCTGTAGAGACCCAAACTCTGAATACGCCTGTGTCTTCGGGGATTTTCACTTCCTGCATGATGTGACCGTGGCTGTACGCATCCGCCACGCGATAAGTCACCGACTCGGAGTGAAACTGTGCTCGATAGGTGAGTCCACAGTTGTCGCATTGAACCCGAAGGTTCGCGCCATCTTTGTTTTTCTCGACTGAGGACCAGTCGGCGGAATCGCAAAGCGGACAGTTCATGGCGTGGAACTCTACTCCGTCCCTTACGTGCGTGTCAAAAGGCATTGCAGCCATCTAGCCGAATCAGCACGCCGCTGGAAGCCGTACGCCACGCCTCACGATGTAGACAGTCGTTCCAATCATCCCGGCGAACAGAAGAACGACGGCAACGGTTCGCAGCATGCTGACCATCCGCTCGACCGGAAAGGTCAGGACGAGAATTGACGCGGTTACGCCGCGCCAGAGCGATGACTCGAAGAACGCTGTCTTGATGGCGCTAAGAAGTTCTCCGAGCAGGTAGAAGCCGAGTTTCTTCGCTGTCCACTCCAGAACGATGTGACCGATGTGGTGAAGGTGCATGGTTCGTCTCCCCATGCGAAATTTACCACGATTTCTGCCGTCTGAGCGTGTGGAAACGTGCTCAATCTTTCGCTGGTCGTTCCGCCCGCCGCGACTATCACTAAACTCTCACCAAAGGGTCCAAATTACCTCTAATTAAGCCTAACGATACCTAACGTAAAGTGTTGAAAAAGCGCATGGATGCTGGGTCTGCGGTCGATTGAGAAGCTTTCGTCGTGGAATGAAATCTAGCCGACAATTCTTCGTCGCCTCGGGCCGTAAGGCTGTACGATTCTCCCGAGACCGCGGCGGGAAGACCAATCACATTCCCAGATCCCACAAGGCGAGTCGGATAGAGGTGTGCGCCACCGTTCAGAGTCAGTTTGACTTGACCGTTGCGGATTACGAACGCCTCGCGCGGATTGACCCCTTCGGAACAAAACTGCACCCTTCGCCTTGAAGACGGGAGTTGCCTGAGCCTGTAGCTCTCTCTTTAGTTCAGATGAAATTTTCGTACCCGGCATGAAGTAAGTCACGAGTTCTTGAGCATTGTGGGATAATCGACGAAAGCCTGTCTGTGATTGGAATCACACCAAGAAGATCAAGAAGGATCAAGAAGGACGATGCAACCGAGCTCATGCCGTTGGAGAGCATGCCGGTCCGCATCACCCAGCAGGACGTTATGAACGGTGACGCTGAGTACCGGGCAATTTCGCGGCAGTTCGTGCTGTTCGGTGTCGAGCGTCGGAAAGCATGGCGCATGCTGCAGAGCAAGACGGGCATTGCAAACCGGGAATACGCAGCCCAGCGCGCGATCTTGGCCGATGTTGATGCCGGTAAGATTTCGAAGGAGCTGTTCACGCGCGAGAGCAATTGTTGAAAGAGAGGTTACAAGCTACCGGTCCAGCCAAGCCGACTGAACACAACCCGCGTCCGGTTTTGGCCGCCTCGTAAACTGCGGGATACATTCGGGTCAGAAGATGATCGTGTCGAGGTCGACAAAGTTCCGGCGAGGTTTGATCACAACGGATGCATAGTCGCCCCCGCCAGTCCGCGGCCCGATTGGGTGACACAGATGCTGGCGAATCAGTGTACGAAGCTGTTTTCGCGGTACACCGACGGCACACTGTGTTGGATTGCTGAGAGTCTTTACTTGACCTTGGTGAGCGACGCGGGCCTTGTAAATACTACGTGAACTTCGACGCCGGTTTTCTTTCACGCCGATTGCCTCCCGGGTCGAGAGGGAATCAGTTTTCAGACCGGTTGCGCTGTGTCCTTTTTGTGTCCTTCACAATTAAATAGCGTTCGATGTCGCCAACTTTTTCAACGTTTTTTGAAGCCGTCCATGCGGGTCTTTTGATCGTTACGTTATTGTGGCGACTGCAGTTGATAACGCTGCAGCCGAATCGAGAACCATAACTCTTAATCAGTTGTCCCAAAAGCCTCATCGAGGTTTCGACCATCCCTGCACTGGGGTTGCCGACTGACTGTCGGTGAGTCGCCAATGCCACGCTCGCCAAGTTTGAGACTTCCCGTGGGTGCCTGTTGTGTGCTGATTCCTATCAGTTTTAGTGGCCATATCTGACCAGCCTGTTTTCTCCCCAGTTTCAGTTGCCTGATTCTGCAAGGCAAAAGCAACCGCTCGGTGGCGCTCAGCCGCGCGCCTTTAATCCACTCCCACGGGCGAGGGTGACCGCTCCGCTTCGCTTCGGGACGGCCCTTCGGGACAGCACGGCTGCGCGCCAAACGATAGGGCTGTTTGGCACTCGCCCTGCCCGCCTCTCGGTCCTTCCCCCCCTCGCCCTCTGTCGTTCCTCTTTGTCTCCCGGTGGTCCGTTTTTTCCTTAGCTTCGCTCTGGGTGAAAGAAAAAAACGCCCCACCGGGCAGACAAAGGAAAAAACAATGGAATATCACAGCAACAACAACAACCGCGACGGCTCAGCCGCCCTCAATGCGGCTTCCGGCAGTAAGAACCGGAAGCCAGCCACCGCACAGCAACTCATCCGCGACAACGTGAAGTATCTCATCGAGCAGTTAGAGGCGGGACATAGTGAAACGCTCACCGCTTACTTGAATGCAATGGCGAATTTCCACACGTATTCCTTCGGCAATGTACTCCTCATAGCGAGACAACGGCCCCAGGCAACGCATGTGGCGGGCATACGGACGTGGAACGAGCTTGGCCGCCGCGTGAAACGCGGTGAAAAGGGCATTGCCATTCTTGCCCCGATGATCGGCAAGCGCCGCAAGAAAGAGAACACGGACGCCGGAACGGAGGAAGAAGCGAAACAATCCACGTTACTTGGCTTCCGCCGTGTTTTTGTGTGGGACGAATTCCAAACCGAAGGCGCATCGCTACCCTCAATCGGCGAGGTCACCGGAGAAGCCGGAGTCTATCTGGATCGCTTGCGAGACTTCGTGCAGGCTCAGGGCATCGCGCTTGAATACAACGAAAGCATTGCCCCCGCATTCGGCATGTCTTACGGCGGCAGGATCGCATTGCTGCCCGGACAGACAAAGGCCGAAGAATTTTCTGTTCTTGTGCATGAGGTAGCACACGAACGGATTCACAAATCCGAACGGCGGACGGCAACAACAAAGGTTGTACGCGAGACCGAAGCTGAAGCCGTGGCGTTTGTCGTCTCGAAAGCCATCGGACTGAATCCGAAGTCTAGCGCCAGTTACATTCAGCTTTATCACGGCAACGCCGAGTTGTTGATGGAAAGTCTTGAGGTCGTGCAGCAGACCTCAGCCGTAATTCTGGGGGCAATCAGGATGGAAGAACCTGCCACTGCAGAAGCGCAGGAACCGCAGTCCGCACCCGACGCGCCGCCCGAAACCCAAGACGCGGGTTACTCGCCCGCACCGGCAGATTTCGCCGAGGCCGCAGAACCAGCCGCTTAAAACATCCACCCGCAAACCGGCGCGGACAGGCGAAGTGTGTCTGTCCGCATGACTTTCACCACCACTCACACAAATAATGGAGACGCATTTTATGGAAACCGCAGTTCAAAGCAGCAACGAATACCGCAACTTGCCTGTGGCACAGTTGCAGGAATCCACCACCAACCCACGCCGACGCTTTGATGAACACAGCCTTGCGGAACTGGCAGCAAGTTTCCAAGCGCAGGGCGTGTTACAGCCCTTGCTTGTCCGCACCATCGAGGATGAAAAGTACGAGGTAATTGCCGGAGCGCGGCGGCTGCGCGCCGCCCAACTCGCCGCGTTGGAAGAGGTGCCCGTTCGTGTCGTCGAACTCTCGGACGCGGCTTGTGTCGAAACGCAGTTGGTTGAAAATATTCAACGTGAAAACGCACATCCGTTGGAAGAGGCATTCGCGTTTTACGGCCTCTTGCACACGGATGGGCTTCAATACGACATCGCCAGCCTAGCGGCGAAGACCGGGAAAAGTCCGGCATTCGTGGCTACACGCCTTCGCTTGGTCGAGTTGCATCCATCCATCGCAGAGGCATTTTTGGCAGACGAAATCGGCGTGGGCCATGCCCTCGAAATCGCGAAGCTACCGCAGCAGGAGCAGCAGCGGGCGTTTGACGCAGCGTTTCACACCGCTTGGAACGGCGGGAAAGAAACACGCATCCTGCGTCCTGTTCGTGACTTGACGGCGTGGATCGAGCAAAACATTTTGCTCTCGCTCGATTCCGTCGCGTTCGACAAGAACGATGAGGCACTTGTACCGGAAGCGGGAAGCTGCGCGGATTGCCCGAAGCGCACCGGCTTTAACACCTTACTCTTCGATGCGGCTTTGCAAGATTCATGCACCGATAAGAATTGCTACAACAACAAGCTGACGAAGAATGTCGAGCGTCAGATCGCCGAGAAGCCGCAATTGGTGCAGATTACGACCGAATGGAGGACTCCTGCAAACAGCGCAACGCTAGGAAGAAACCAATACGTCGCCTTGAATCTCACCGCCAAGTCTGCGAAATCCAAGAAGCCGCTCTCGCCCTACCAGAAACCATGCAAGAACGTGAGCGAGGCAATCGTGGTAGACGGCACCGAACGCGGGCGGACTGTAAAAGTCTGTGACGAGCTAACCTGCCCGGTACACTTCGCCGACCGCCGCGCTCCTAACCCGGAGCAAACAGCGAAGGAACGCGCACAGCGCCGGAAAGAATTGGAACACCAGAAGCTCGAAACCACAGTGCGGCACCGCGCGTTGTCCGAAGTGCTTAAGCGTATCGGCGCACCGCTGGACCACGCCGACCTTGCGCTGGTTGCGAGCACGCTTTTGCACAAACTTGATCCGTTGCGGAAGGAACTGCTGGCGCGGCGGCACAAGTTGGTCGAAGGCACAGCCAGCGAAGTCACCCACCCGCAGGTGCAGCAAGCCATCGCTCGGATGCTCCGGCAGCCAGACGAGGGCGCCCTTTCAAAACTGCTGATCGAAGTCGTTTTACTAGAATGCACAGATCGGGCGCCAACCAGCGACCCCGATGTGCTGATCGCAACGGCAAAGCGACATCGTGTGGACGTGGACAAACTCCACAAAGCCGTGGAGCAGGAATTCACCGCGAAGCGTGCGAAGCTCGCCGGCAAACAAAAGAAGGCTGCAAAGAAAGGTGGAACGAAGACCGCAGCATAGCCCTCTGTGAGACTACTCAGGCGCTCGGCAATTGCCCGAGCGCCTTCTTTATTTGGACCGTCATTTCTTGCTTGCCGACGTGAGGTCCCTTCTTCTGAAGCCAATCTGCCCCCAGCCCGAGTCCCGCCCTTCAAAGGTGTCCTAACTAACCCAGGAGTCTTCTTTATCCCGCCCGACGGGCTGGGCGCGTCCGCGCTGACCGCTTAACAGGTTCCGGACGATTCGGGGCGGAGTGGCAAGGCGAGTTTAGAACGGCACAAACACTCTCAATCTGGGCTAGGTTGAGGCCTTTTAGCAGTCGATCTCTGCCCCTTTTATGGCCAAACCTGCCCGCCAAAGCCTCAGAATCCTTGCCCGGAGCGGCTTTCGGTCCGGCGCAGGCGGGTTTTAATTTGTATTGGGAGGAAACTTTTCGGGGCTGGCCGGGTTCTCATAGATAGCCATTGGTGTATCGCGACCGTCTTCCGAGGCGCGAAGCACTTTTGTCGTATGGTAGCTTCCTTGGGGGTCGAACGGTGTTCCCCGACGGTCAAACTTCGTCATCTGTACTGAAGTATTGTCTTGGCTCAAAACTTGAGAGTCACCAAGGCTGCCCAGCGATTGACCACACCCAAACGCCGACGCTCAGCCAACGAACTACCGGACTCGGCCAGCATTACAATCTTCATTTTTTCTATTATGAAAACGGGTCATTTGCGGAATCGACCGATGCCGACAATCCGTTCAGGCGAGCGACAGGATTATCTTCAGGTGTACATGGAAATAGCTAGATCGATGGAGTGGGCGATCCACTCTGATGAATACGCGAGAAATCATCGTCGTTGTACAGCTAAGACTCGATGCCAGCCATCGTGACGAGTTCCTACGTACACTCTACGATATCGTTGAACGCTCCCGGATTGCCCCCGAATGTCTTTCCTACGAATTGTTCAGCCGCGCCGAAGACGAGAACGCGCTTGTTCTCTTTCAAATGTGGAGCACACGCGAAGCATTCGAACAAAACTGGCTTTATACCGATCTACCTAGAATCAATACAAACTCTCATTTGCTCGCGGCTGCAATGGAATCTTGGGAACTCCTTCAGCTGCCGTTGTGAAGAATCGGCGTTCTGTGTTCTCGGCGCGTCCGACGAACAGGCAGCGGCTATGCCGCGGAGTGCATTGGTAAGCGCGTCTTCCCGCTTGTGTCTGCCATTTGAGCGACCCGATTAACAAACGCTGCGATCACAGACGAATGTCTCCCCTTGCGAAGCATCATCGCCGTCTGGGTCTTCACGACCTCGGAAGGAAACAACCGGACAACGACTCCTTCTGGGGAGGTTCTGAACGCTCCTGAATTTGCCAAGGCAATTCCAACGCCGCGTGTTACCAAGTACTGTGCTTCGTGAGGACTCGCAGCCTCCGCCGCGATCCTTGGTGCAATGCCAGCATTCGACAAACGACTCAGCAGCCACACACGGAAGTGAAGATCACGGCTCTTTCCACCAAGTATTAAGTTCTCGTTCTGCAGGTCCTCAAGCCTCAGCGCTCGCCTTTTCGCCAGTCGATGTGTTTTTTGCATAGCTGCTGCCAGTGGCAATCTAAACAACGGAATGACATCCAGATGTGGCGCATCGACCGGCAGAATGACGATTCCACAGTCCCAGTCCCGATGGTCAACGTGAAGCACTGTTTCCTCAGAGGACGAGCTTTCAAAGCTGATGTTCAGCGTCGGTGACTCGCCAAGAGCCATTTCCTTCAGTTCGGTCATGAAACGCAAATCAACATAGGGCGAATAACCAACCGTCAGATGTCCGTTGGCTTTTCGATCTCGGACCACCGCCGAGACGGTGCGGTCGAAATCGTGAATGATCTTGCGGGCTCCATACAGCAAACGTCGCCCCGGAGGGGTGAGTTCCACGTGGCGGCTGTGCCGCTCGAACAATTGCACACCAAGCTTCTGTTCCAGGCTTTTTACAGACCTGCTCAACCAAGGTTGCGAAACGTGCAAGCGATTTTGGGCGGCCCTCGTAAAATGCAGCTCTTCACCCACTGCAACGAAACTTTTCAGCTTGTCGAGATCAACGTTTATCGACATACAACTCCTCTCCGACCGGCTATTCGAGCATTTGGGCACCGCGGCTCCTGCTCAATATCTTGTGCAAATTGAGATGCATCTCTTGATCACGTCGGCGATTCGTTTTCCGGTAGAATTCATGCGCAATAGGCATGAATCAGGAGCCTCGATTCAACGCAGTTGAACGATTCTCCGAACAGAATCCTCTGGATCAATCGCTCCTCTTAGCGCCCAGGACTCCTGTTGGTTCCGGTAATCGCTTCCCATATCCCAGCTATTCCAATGCAGCATCGGTTCGCGCCAACGAAGTCTTGGACTGTCTCTCGATTCCACGTTACGGTTACGAACAGATCCAGCCATTTCCATTTGGGAGCAGTTGTGTTCAATACAAGAAAGCAGCCGGCCGCCCACAAGAATGTTGCGACGCTCCAGTTGTCCACTCCAGGCCAGTTCGAGCGTCTGCTTGATAGCGACGAAGCCGCAGCCCTACTGGGCATCCACAAAAAGACTCTGCAACGAATGGCACGCAGCGGAGAAGTCCCCGGCGTCCAAATTGGGGATCTTTGGCGTTTCCGCGCGTCGACTCTTAACGAGTGGCTCGCATCAAGACTCGCCGGGTGATCTCAAAACAATGATCTCAAAAACAATGCCTAGACTGCGCCCGTGGCACAAGTTATGCTGCCCACAGCCACTCGTGCCCGTAGCGACGAAAGGAGTAACACCTTTTGTTAACACGGACACGATATCAATTCGGAAGTTTACGGCTGAAGCAGAGACGAAATGCATCGGAGGCGTGGGAGTTTCGGTATTACGTGGACCAATCGGACGGCGGACGGAAGCGTCAGCACGTCACAATCGGCACATGTAAGCAATATCCGACTGAAGCCCTCGCGCGAAAGGCCGTTCAAACCCTGCTTCTTAAACTCAATGCAGAGGCACCACGGGCAGAGTTGGAAGTGCCGAGCTTCGGCACTCTTCTCGACAAGTACGCCGAAGAAGAGATGCCGGACAGGTATTCAACTCGCAAGTCGTATGCGTCAATCATCAAGACACATATTCGACCGAAGTGGGCCGATTATCCCTTGGACCGGATCAAGCCGATGCCTGTTGAACAATGGCTTCGGGCACTCAAACTGGCTCCGAAATCCAAGGCGCACGTCCGAGGTCTGATGCACCTGGTCTTCACCTGCGCAGAGCGATGGTGCCTGATCGAAATGGGCAAGAACCCTATCGCACTGGTTCGTGTGAAAGATTGCACCAAACGACTGAAGCGCCCGCGAGTGCTCACGGTTGAGCAGTTCTGCGCGATGCTACCGTACCTGAAACAACCTTACAGGACGATGGTGATCGTAGCTCAATGCCTGGGGCTCAGAGTCAGCGAGATTGTGGCTTTGAAGTGGGGCGACTTCGATTTCAATGACCGAGTATTGCTCGTTCAGAGAAGCGCGGTTCATTGCCGTGTGGATTTCGTCAAGACCGAATACTCGCACGATTTTGTTCCGCTCGATGATGATCTGGCAAGAGTGTTGCTCAACTGGAAACAGCAGAGCTGCTTCCAACGGGATGAGGATTGGGTGTTCCCAAATCCCGCGACGGAGAAGCCTTACTGGCAGGAAGAAATCCAGAAGAAGCACATCAAACTCGCCGCAGAATCAGCAGGCCTGGGCGCCGGAATCGGTTGGCATACATTCCGACACACATATCGGACGCTCCTCGACGAAACTGGGGCGGCGATGAAGGTGCAACAGGAGCTAATGCGGCACGCCAGTATTCAGACGACTATGAACGTTTACGGGCAGGCTCTATCGAGCACGAAGCGCCAAGCAAACAGCAAGGTCGTTCAGATGGTGCTCAAGCCGGCAGTCTCGGTGCAGGCAAATGAAAAAGGAGCCGACGTTGCGGCTCCCTGATCATTTTTTCTTATTGGGGGTTTTTGGGGGTTTCTCGGTTTAACCCAAATTCCCGTAAGCTTATGATTCCTTTGGTTGCGGGGGGTGGATTTGAACCACCGACCTTTGGGTTATGAGCCCAACGAGCTACCAGACTGCTCCACCCCGCATTTCGATCATAACAACGGTGCTCGGCACCGTCAAACCTGACAAACTGAATGCATCGTGCTTTGAAGTTTCTTGGAGCGAAGTTATTTCCGTGCCGGCCTTCCGGTGATGCGATTCGGTCGATGTCGATCCTTCATTTTCAATTCCGACCGGCCTGCAGCTGTCCAAGCCGGCCCAAGCCATTAGGACAGAAAACGACTGGCATCCTATCTCGAATTCCGGCATCCAAGATTTACTGTCGTGAATCAGATTCAGACACAGCCTTTATCCGCGTAACTCAAACAGGAATCGACGCAATGCCTTAAGGAGATCATCAGCATGCCGAAGAAAAACATCGCGACCACTCGTCAAACCACAATCAGCGCCCAACCCCGGATTCACCAGCATGCAGCGGAAATTCAGGCCTACGGTACCGTTTCGCATATGCTGCCACTTGACTTGGAAGAGCCCGTGCGTCTCGAAATGACCGAGCGCCTCAACCAGTTGCTGGCCGACAGCATCACTTTGCGCGATCTCTACAAGAAATCCCACTGGCAGGTTGCGGGACCAACTTTTTATCAGCTTCATCTCCTCTTCGATAAGCATTTCGAGGAGCAGGTCGAGATCGTCGACGAGATCGCCGAGCGGATTCAGTTGCTTGGCGGAATCTCCCTAGCCATGGCGGCCGACGTCGCCGAGACCACACGCATTGAGCGTCCGCCACGCGGAAGGGAAGAAGTGCCGGTACAAATTTCCCGGCTACTCGACGCGCATCAGATCATCATCGGCGACTGCAGAGAGTTGGCCAAACGCGCGTCCCAGCTTGAAGACGAAGGTACCAACGATTTGGTCGTTAGTGATGTACTGCGCGCCAACGAACTGCAGGTATGGTTCCTCAGCGAACATCTCGTTGATGTTCCACTGGTGCGCGCGGAAGAGCCTCGCTTGCGCAACGCTGGATAGCGGCCTTACCCGCACAAGAATGCGGGCCCGGCGCTTAAGCGGGCCCGCAAATTTGGAATTACGCCGATTATTTGGCGCTTCCCGCCTTCACCTTATCGTGATCGTAGTATTCATATGCGGACATGGGCTTCTCACCGCCTTTTTTCCAAATCCTCGAATCTTCCGGCAGTTTATCGAGAACGCGCGCCATTTCCCGGATATGCATAGCCACGGTTCCGCAGCACGCGCCAATGAAGTTGATTCCCATGTCGCGCGCCTGCACAGCGTAGTCCGCCATTTCCTTGCGAGTAAGTTGTAGCGGATCGAGGGCGTAGGGAAATTCTGGGAGACTGGTAAAGTCAGGCTTGTCCTTCGGAGTGCGATAAGCGACCGGCTGGCAAGCGAGGTACCCCGAGACTGCTTTACGCATTTGCTCCATTGGTCCGAGAATATGTTCCGGCGGACGCAGGCAATTCATGCCGACAATGTCGGCGCCTGCGTCGAACAAAGTCTTTGCCACTTCCGTCGCGCTTTTGCCTTCAGCGGTCTCGTCTTTATTTTCAAAACAGATCGTTACCATTGTCGGCAGCCCGGTCTTCTTGGCCCGCTCAACCGCAAGGAGCGCCTCGCCCAGCCAGGAAAATGTCTCGCCGATAATAAAATCGACGCCCTCATCGACTTGCACTGCCAGTTGCTCATCAAATGTTTTTCGTACACGGTCTGCTGATGCCGGGCTGCCGGGCTCATACATCCACGTCAAACTCAAGTTTCCTGCAACCAGGCATTGATCTCCCGCGACTTCGCGCGCTACTCGAACTGCCGCGCGGTTCAACTCTTCCAGCCGGTTCTCAAGTCCAACCGTAGCTAGCTTGTCGCGGCTGGCATAAAACGTCAGCGCCTGTAAAACCTCTGCACCCGCTTCACGAAACTCAATATGCAACTCGCGTAGTGCCTCCGGATACAGCAGCGCGGCCTCCGGAGTAAACGGACCTGCGCGCACCCATCCACGCTTCTCCAACTCAAGCAAGTAGCCTCCATCACCGAGTACTGGGCCTTCTTTCAGTCGTTCGAGAATGCCTTTCTTTTTCATGTTTGCTCCTCAGAATATTCAGTCTCGGCGTTTTTTATTTCGGACTGTTGGATGATGCTCGATGAAACGCTGTCTATGCCGCTTCCCGTAGTCTTCCTTTTTTCCAATCCCGCACTGCTTGATGCGCCGCATTGCGTCCGGGTGCTCCCGTTACGCCACCTCCCGGATGCGCGCCCGCTCCGCACAAATAAAGCCCATCCACGGGTGTGCGGTATTGCGCCCATCCCGGCACGGGCCGCATAAAGAAAAGTTGCTCCAAACGCAGATCGCCGTGAAAAATGTTTCCTTCTGTAAGGCCATAGGTGCGTTCCAGATCGAGCGGTGTCAGCACTTGCCGCGCAATGATTGCGCCGGGAACATTCGGCGCATACTCCGCAATCTTCTTGACTACGCGATCCCCGAGCAACTCTCGTTTCTCGTCCCAATTTCCTTTGCGCAAGTGATAGGGCACATACTGTACGAAGCATGTGAGAATGTGTTTGCCCGCGGG
>WNFI01001251.1_pt1 | contig 20025 bp, 19 predicted proteins | sample 5400471 | NCBI WGS metagenome assembly WNFI01 (sample SAMN13153348, study PRJNA577476) | soil metagenome | isolation source: 100 cm saprolite on Douglas fir-dominated hillslope | place: USA:California | collected 2013-09-17
CGCGCGTGAGGATTATCGGGCTCCGCGGCCTTTTCGGTCCACTTGCCCATCTCGGCGCAGAAGATATCCAGGTTGCCGTCGCCATCGATATCGGCGATCTGCAGGCTATGCCCGTGGATCACCTCGTGACCAAGCAGATCGTGCCCCACCCAGTCGCCGTTCACATGCTCATACCGATTGATCCGCCCGACGCGATCACCGGACACGAACACTACCTCCGGCCACCCACCCTTCTTCAGCTGGCCGGCAGCGGCGCGCGTGAAGCGTTGCGCATCGTCGATCACATGCGGGGTAAATGTGCCGTCCGCATTGTGTTTGAACCAGCTTCCGCCGCCCACGATGTCTTCCAGCCCATCGCCATCCATATCGATGCCGGCCAGCCCTTCGGAGATCGACGCGGCCGTGAAAATCTCGCGATACGGCCACGGCTCCGTGTCCCTTGGGCGTGCGGGAAACGGGGCCAGATACAGCTTGAGCGCGCCCTGGTTCCAGAAAACCAGTTCCGGTTTGGGGTCGCCGTCGAAGGCGCCCACCAACAGATCGTGATGCTGGCCTTTGCCGGAATTTTTGATGACGTGGCGGTTCCATGGAACGCGTGGATCGAAATTCGGATATGGATTCTCCCACCACCACACATGATTGTCGGAATAATCCGCGCCGGCGATGATGTCCAGGTCGCCATCGCCGTCCACGTCCGCCAACGTTCCACCAGCCTCCACCGGCACCAACTGGTCCTCCACCACGTATTTCGCCCATTTGCCTTTGCTTCTCCGGTACCACAGAATAGCGGGCGCGGCCTGGCGCGCCGTGATGAGGAAATCGTTGACGCCGTCTTTGTCCAGATCGCCTACCATGGCGCCGGTCTGCTCCGTCGATGGCCCCGGCGCCGGCAGTTCACCCTGTTTGCTTGAAAGCTTCGTCCAGGTCAGCATGGCGTCGTCCGCCGCCGCAGCCCATGCCGTCAGCATGATGAAGCTCAGGATGCTATATCTCATTGTTTTGCCGAGGTCGAATTGTATCGTACTGCCGGCGCGCTATCACGGGATGAGATAATCGGCGGCGGAGAGAAATCTGAATGAACCGTCGAACGTTTCTGGCAGGATCGGCAGCTGCTGGCGCTTCCCTGCTCGCCAAAGCCCAGATGCACAATCAAAAAGCCACCCGGATCGGCATCTCGACCTGGAGTTTCCATAATCTGTTCACCCCCACGCACGACAAGGACGCGGCGCCGATTTCCGGCACGCCGATGGATGCGCGCGACTTTCCGGACATGATCGCGGACCGCTACCACGTGCACGAAATGGAGATCGTCGCCCCGCACATTTCGCCCGAGCCTTCCTACATTCGAGATCTCAAGGCGCGGCTGGATCGGGCGCACTCCCACCTCGTGAACATTCCGGTCGACATCAAAGAGCTGTGGAGCGCCGGGGGCCTCTCCGATACCGATGCGAAAGTCCGCGAAAGGGCCATTGCCGCATGCACCAAATGGATTGATATTGCGCGCGAGCTAGGAGCACGCTCCGTCCGCTGCGATCCCGGCAAAATCAACACCGCCGATCTCTCGCCCACGATCGCGTCATACAAAGCGCTGGCATCCTACGGGGCTTCTAAGAATATTTTCGTGATCATCGAGAACCACGGTGGTGTCGGCTCGGAACACCCGGAAGAACTCGTGGAACTTTTCAAAGGCGTCGGCAAGAACTGCGGCGCACTTCCCGATTTTGGCAATTTCCCCGACGAAGCCACGCGCCAGAAAGGGTTGAAGCTGCTCTTTCCCTACGGCCGCACCGTGTGCCACGCCAAAGGATTGAAGTTCGACGATAAGGGGAACGAAACCATGTTCGACTTCGCGCAGTGCGTGAAAACTTCGAAAGCCGCAGGCTTCAAGGGCGTGTATTCGATCGAGTTCGAGGGCGAAGGCGATCCCCACACAGGCGTACAGCACGTCGTCGACGAGCTGCTCCGATACCTCTAACGGTCTTCCGGCTCGGTTCGTGAGGCTCGCCGGTAGAAATTCGCCAGTAATTGTTTACTTCGCGTCCCGCCAGTTTTCGCCCACGCCGATGTCCGCAACCATCGGCACATCGAGCGGGTAAACCTGCTCCATTTCGTGCTTCACCATGGCGGAGAGTTTCTGCGCTTCGTCGGGCGGCGCCTCGAAGACCAGTTCGTCGTGCACTTGCAGCAGCATCGCGGCCTGGTACTTCTCTTCGCGCAGACGCCGGTCGATGTGCACCATCGCCAGCTTGATGAGATCGGCGGCAGTACCTTGCAAGGGCGAGTTCACCGCGGTGCGTTCGGCGAATCCGCGCGCGCTCGGGTTGCGGCTATTCATCTCCGGAATGGGCCGCTCCCGGCCCAGCAGCGTCCGTGTCACGCCGGTACGCCGGACCTCGGCAATCGTACTCTCGATAAATTTTCTCACACCCACGTAGCGCTCGAAGTAGCTCCTGATGTACAGCTCGGCTTCGCCGCGCGAGATACCCAGCTGCTGCGAAAGCCCAAATGGGCTGATGCCATACACGATGCCGAAATTCACAGCCTTGGCGCGCCGCCGGTCTTCCGGCCCTACCATCAACGGCGGAATCCCCATCACTTCGGCGGCGGTGCGCGTATGAATGTCCTCCCCGTTACGGAACGCTTCCACCAGCACCGCGTCGCCGGACATATGGGCCAGCAAGCGCAGTTCGATCTGCGAATAGTCCGCCACGATGAGCTTCCATCCAGAGCGCGGGATGAAGGCCGCGCGAATCTCCCGGCCCAGTTCCGTGCGAATGGGAATGTTTTGCAGATTCGGATTCGAGGAGGAAAGCCGTCCCGTGGCGGCGCCCGTCTGGTTGAAACTAGTGTGCAGGCGGCCCGTCCTCGGATCGATCAGAGCAGGCAGCGCGTCGACATAGGTGCCCTTGAGTTTCGTGAGCTGCCGGTATTCGAGCACTTTGCGCACGATTTCGTGCTCCTCCGCGAGATCCTCCAGCACGTCGGCCGCAGTCGAAATTGTTTTCCCTTTGCCGTATTTCACGGGCGCCGGCAGCTTCAAATCTTCAAACAGCATGCGCCCAAGCTGCTGCGGTGAGCTGATGTTGAACGGCTTGCCCGCTATCCCGTGGATTTCGCCGGTGAGCCGCGCGATCTCGGTCTCCATCAGTTCCGAGAGCCGCTTGAGCTCGTTGGAATCGATCAGAACGCCGGTCATCTCTACGCGCGCCAGCACGTTGGCCAGCGGCAGCTCGATGGTTTCATAGAGCTCGCGCAGACCGCGTGTGTCGATTTCTTGGCTCAGGTTTTCGTACAGCTCCAGCGCGTAATCAGCGTGTTGTTCGGGCGCCGCGCCCAGCTTCAGGTCCAGGCGCCGGTGCGCCAGCTCGTTGAGCGTGCAGCTCCCCGGATCGGCGTCAAGCAAAAAGGCGTAGAGCATGACGTCGTGCGCAAAGCCCCGCGCCTCCACGCCCAGCTTGGCGAACGCCAGCAACACGGACTTCACATCGCACGTGATCTTGGGACGTACCGCATCTTCGAGAAGAGCCCGCAACTGATCGATGAGCTGGAGCGGCACGGCGCGCGCCTCGCCTCGCTTCCACGCCAGCCCCACCGTATCGAGCGCGAACTCCCCTTCCCCGGACTTGTCGATCGCGATGGCCAGCGGCGCACCCGGTGGAATGGCTGCCAGCCATACATCCACCGCTTCCGGCGTGCCTAGCGCCTGATAATCCCGCACACGCGTATCTTCGCTCGGTCCCAGCTCTTTCAAATGGCTGTGGAACTCGAGCTCTTTGAAGACCTGCTTCAGCGCCGCCAGATCCGGCTCTTGCGCCTTCACCATGTCGACCGAAAACTCGATCGGCACCGCCGTTTCGATGGTCGCGAGCCGCTTGCTCAACAGGATGCGCTCGCGATTATTCTGCAGGCTCTCGCGGTACATCTTGCGCTCGACCTCGGCGGCGCGGTCGAGGGCGGCTTCCACCGATCCGAACTTGGCGATCAAATCTGTCGCGCCCTTATCACCGATGCCGGGAGCGCCCGGAATGTTGTCAATCGAGTCGCCCTTGAGCGCCAGGAGGTCGGCCACCTGCGACGGCTGCACCCCCATGAATTCGGCGACTTTGGCGGGATCGTACCAGGTGTCGTCCTTCGCCGGGTTCAGCATGGAAATGCGATCGGTAACCAGCTGCAGCATGTCCTTGTCGCTGGATACGATCACCACGTCGAAGCCAGCCTCCTCGGCGCGCCGAGCCAGGGTGCCGATCACGTCGTCCGCCTCGTAGCCCCGAAACTCTAGAATCGGTATCCGCATGGCCTCAAGGAGCCGGCGGACGTAGACGATCTGCTCACCCAGGTCCGGCGGCGCCTCGGCGCGGTTGGCCTTGTATTCGGCGAATTCCTGCTCCCGAAGCGTCGGCCCAATGCTTTCAAACACAGCCGCCATGTATTCCGGCTTGTAGGTTTTGGCCAGTTTCCGCAGCATGTTGGTGAAAATAAAGACCGCTTCGGTCGAAAGGCCGGTCGATGTCCGCATGGGTGGCGCGCCGCTGCGAGCGCGAGCGTGGTAGGCGCGGAAGATAAAGCCGTAGGTATCAATCAGGAACAGATGAGGATGGGGCACGGATTTCCATCATATATCCCGTGGCATGGATAGCGGTACCTCAGCCACAGTTGGCACTACAATGTGTGGCTTTTTTGCATCGGCCAGTTTTGCGACGCCGCTTATAATCATAATGTTACAGTTCGGTTTTTGGATTGCTATTAACAAAAGTTCATGCGAAATATGCCGCTTTGCCAGGAGCGCCCCGGTGCGCTTTGAAACCACGATCCAGCGCCCGGTGGAGGCCAAGGGGATTGGCCTGCACAGCGGAGTTCCGGTTTCGATTCGCGTTCTGCCCGCGCCGGTGTCGACAGGCATCGTTTTCGTGCGGACCGATCTGGACAATTTCCCAATCTCGGCCAGTTGGCGCCACGTGGCGCGCGTCAGCTATGCGACCAGCCTGATGCGGCAGGGCGTGCTGATCTCGACCACCGAGCATCTGCTCAGCGTCTTCTACAGCAGCGGCATCGACAACGCCTACATCGAGATCAACAATCTGGAAGTTCCCATTCTAGACGGCAGCGGCCTGCCGTTCGTCGAATTGATTCGCCGGGCGGGCGTGCGGCAGTACCGGCGCAAGCGGCGCTACCTGCGGATTCGGCGGCCGATTTCGGTGGAAGACCGTGGCAAGCGCATCAGCATCCTGCCGGACGAGGCTTTCCGGCTCACCTGCGAAATCCGCTTCGATCATCCGATGGTGGGGCAGCAGGCGCTCGAAATGGAAGTCACGCCGGAGCGCTATGCCACCGAAATTGCCCCGGCGCGCACGTTCGGTTTTTCCTACGAATTGGACCAGATGCGCAACATGGGGTTGATTCGCGGGGCGTCCCTCGAAAACGCAGTCTGCTTCGACCGCGAAACGGTCATGAATCCGGAGGGCTTGCGTTTCCCCGACGAGTGCTGCCGGCACAAGGCGCTGGACCTGATCGGCGATCTCGCGCTGATCGGCAAGCCGCTGCTGGGCCACGTCATCGCCGAACGCGCGGGGCACGCCATGCACGCGCAACTCGTTGCGCGCATCATGTCCGACCCGTCTCTTTACGAGATCATCACCTTCGACCAGCTGGCCACACGCGTGGCGCATGCGCTGATGTCGTGAGCGTGAGGGCGGCCCTCGTTCTGATGGCGCGTAAGAAGCCCAAATTCGATGTGCCCAAGGAAATCCGAAAACTGGCCCGGGAGCGCGTCGGGACGGTGCCATCCGCACGCGTGATCGTGCCCAAACTCGAGCGCAAGAAGCCCAAGCACAAAAAGAAGCTGGAAGAAGAAGGCGTCTAGCCCGATCAAACCGCGCGGAACAGCCGGCGGCGGCGGGCCGCCCACTCGTCCTGCGAAAACACGTGCGGGCCGACTTCGATCATGCGCGGCAGCAGATTAAACACGGCCGCCGGGCCCCATTCCCCGCCTCGCCGGTTGCGAAAGCCGCGATCATTTAATTCCGCCGCCACTTCGGATAAAGTCCGGTCCTGTACGATCAGCTCCAGCATCAACAACAGCGACTCGCGCTCGGTCGGATGCGGTTCCAAGTGCACGCAGTCGTCGGCGACTTTCAGCCCGTAAGGAATCTCCTCGCGCGTTTCGCTCGACACGGCTTCGGCGCTCGCCTCGCGAATCCACTCGACAGCGGCCAGCCGCCAGCCCGCGTCGGTCTTGCGCTTCCAATAGTCGGGAGCCGGCGGTGTCGACACTTCCTCACGAACCCGTTCCATCTTTGCCATGGCGCCTCCTGGTACTTGCAGGGATCGCTAGAGGCAGCAAACCATTTGCCAGATGGCGGCTTTTACGACTGTTACACTTGCGTCGCCCGCGCCGCCAAAGCCTGTTCGCTCATGGGACTCCCCGTTCCGCGTGTGGGACGCACGAATTTCGTTTACGCGGTCCCTGCTCCGTGCTAGAAACAGGTATGCGAACCAGAATCGTGATATTGCCGTTGTTCGTCGCCTTGCTGTGCGTGGCGCTTGCGCAGGCTCCCAAATCCACAAGCGGCTTTCAGCCGGAATTTCTCTTTTCGTTCGATGATGCGGAAGCCAAGGTGCTCAGCCTGGCCAAAGCGATGCCAGCCGAGAAGTATTCGTGGCGACCCGGACCGGGAGTGAGGTCGGTCAGTGAAGTCTACATTCACATCGCTAACGGCAACCGGCTGCTGCTGGGCATGACCAACGGACAGCCGCCGCGCGAGGAATTCATGAAGCTGGTGGGGGACAACGAGCAGCGCGAGAAGACGATCACGGAGAAGGCCAGGGTTCTGGCCGACCTGGAAGCGTCGTTTAAAGGAGTCCACAACGCGCTCGATGCCGCGGCTGACTCGGAGCTTTCAAAATCGATTAAGGTGTTCGGCACGGACACGACGCCGCGCGGGGTTTATATGATCGTCTCAAATCACGTGAGCGAGCATCTGGGCCAGTCGGTGGCCTACGCGCGGATGAACGGCATCGTGCCGCCGTGGTCGCGGCCGGCGAGCGGCCAGTAAATTCGAGCTTGGACCTCGTGCGGCCGTTGACCGCTACTTTTCCTTGCCGACATGCGCCATCAGCGTGCTCATGTCTTCGGCGTGTTCCTCTTCCTTGGCTAGGATCTCCTCCATGAGGCGGCGTGTGGTCGGATCCTTGTCGCCGAAATAGCGAATCATCTCCGAATAGGAATCGATGGCGATGCGCTCGGCCACCAGATCTTCCTGGATCATTTCGGTGAGCGTTTGGCCTTCCACATACTCGGAATGGCTGCGCATCATGAGGCCTTCCGGATTGAAATTCGGCTCGCCATTGAGCTGGACGATGCGCTCGGCGATCTGATCGGCATGGCCCTGCTCTTCGTTGGCATGCTCCAGAAACTCTTCGGCGACGGCCTTGGCGTGAATGCCTTTGGCCATATAGTGATGGCGCTTGTAGCGCAGGACGCAAACAATCTCGGTAGCCAGCGCTTCGTTCAGCACGCGGATGGAGGTCGTTAAGTCGGCCTTGTAATTTTCGGTAACCGCGCCTTGTTCGATGTGCTTGCGGGCGCGGCGGCGGATCTCCTGGATGTCGCTCAAGAACGGTTTTTTGGGATCGGGCGTAGGTGCGGTTGCCATGGAATCTCCTTCAAACTATGGTATGGCTTCATGCCGCTTTGAGGCGGTGCGATTTCGCACAGTTTGGGATGATCAGTGTGCGGTCTTTAAGAATTCCAGCAAGTCCGCCATTTGCCGGATGTCGATCTGTTTTTCGAGATCGCCCGGCATGGCGGAAACGTTGGTGACGTACATGTCCTTGATGTCCTTGCGCTGCAGAATATCCTCTTTGCCATCTTCATGCCGCAGGGCGATGGTAGTGGGCGTCTGCGCACCCATCACGCCATCGAAAGTTCCACCTGTGGTTACGACGACATAGGCTTCATACCCCTGCGCAATGGTTTTGTTGGGCATGAGGATGTGCTCGAGCAGCGCCTGCTTGGGCTGGTTCTGCACGGTCGCCAAATCCGGGCCCACCTGCACACCCAATCCGGCGAAGCGGTGGCACTTCACACAAATGGACTTGAAAACTTCGCGGCCGCGGGCGGCGTCCGCCTGGCGGTCGAATGCAGCTTCATAACGCTTAACCACTTTCTCCCGTTCGCCGGCGCTCGGCTCGAGCAGCGGCCGGGCCGCGGCCCGGATGGACGGATCGTCACTCATGATCAGCCGGCGGCGATGGCGGAATGCGAGCGTCCACGGTTGGACGTCACCCGCCTTGAGCGCGGCGATCAACAAACGCACCCGGCTGGGCTCGAGATACATGGCGTCGGCGGCTTCGGTGCGACCTGCGGGCGTGAGCTCGCGCCAGGTCGCCAATAAGAACTTACCAACGTCGTCGCCCTTGATCTTGCCGTATGCACGCACTGCGGCGGCCTGCACCTGATCGGGCTCATGCGGATCGATGAGCTGTTTGAGAAGCGCCGCATGCGCTTGCGGTCCGGCGAGAGCGAGCAGACCGACGGCATCGGCTCTCAAATTCGCATCGGCCTGTTTGTCCGCCGCCGTGGCTGCGGCGTGCGTGAGCGCGGAAGACGCGGCAGCGCCAGATGGCAGGCCCGTGATCTCGATCAGGCGCAGCGCCGCTCTCCGGACCATGACCTGCGGGCTGCCGAAGAGCTTCAACAACAGCGTCTGGCTGGCCCCAAAGCCAACTGGAGTCGCCGCCTTGCCGCGCATGCCGAGCGCCAGGCCTTCCAGACTGGCAGCGCGCCACCACTCGGCGCCGTTTCGCTCCGCGCGCGCCACCTTTTCGATGACCGTTTGAATTTCGATCGGCTTTCGTCGCGCGCTGACGGCCGATGCCGCCAGCCGGATGAAGTTCGTGCGACCCGGCGTTTCCTGCATCTCGCCCGTAATGGCCTTGGCGTAAAGGCGCGCAGCTTCGTCGGAAGATGCGCTGAGCGCCGCGATCTGAAACCATTTGTCTTCGACATCACGAGACAGCAACTGATCGCGCGCCGCGCCGGCCTGTGGGGCTTTGAGCGAGCCCATCGTACACAGAAGCTGGAACCGCACCCTGGCATCGGAATCCTGCACCATACCGAAGAGTTGCGCGGTCAGTTTAGAATCTTTCGCCACGCGCGGCTCGGCTAGGATGATGGCGTTCTCGCGCACGCCGGCTTCTTTGTCAACGAGGCCCGCTTCGATTTCGGACGATTCCAGCTTGCCCAGGCCGTCAAGCGTCCAAAGCGCATGCAGCCGGCCCAAGGGCGACTGGCTCTGATGCACCAGCCGAACCAGATCGGGCGTGGCATCGACGGCCTTGCGATCCACCAGCAGCCGCTGCGCCGTGCGCCGCCACCACACCACGGGATTCTCCAGCTCGCGAACCAGCTCCGCATTGGACGCCGAGCCGAGCTTAATCGGCTTGGGCGCCGGCGAGCCGTCCGGGACGATGCGATAGATGCGGCCGCGGTCGATGCCTTTGATCAGGTCCTGCGAGTGCTGCGCCTCAGTCGACATCCACTCGGGATGCTCGATCACAAGGCGATAGAAGTCCATCACGTATAACGCGCCATCTGGACCCACGTAGAAATTCACCGGCCGGAACCAGGCGTCGGTCGAAGCCAGGAACTCGACATCGGGATGCGCGCGCTTGGCGACGAACGTTCCGCCCGCATCCGCAAGCAGATCCTGGTGAACGAGGTTGTGCACGGGCTCGGCGACGAAAAGAGACCCCTGGTAGCACGTGATGCCGCACGCCGACGTAAATTGCCCGACTTCGGTGAGGAGCTCGAAGCGCGGATGCAGCGTGATGGGATAGACCTTGGCCGCGGCGCCGTGATCCGGAATCTGCTGCATAGCGGAAAACACCGGCAGATCGGGATTGCGCTCCAGGTAACGCGCGGCGATTACTTCGTGGCGCGCATGATCGGAATTGTTGGTGGTGAAATGGTGTCCCCAATCGTCGAAAGCCTGCCCGTACTGGGAACTGCCTGACAGCGCTTCCAACTGATACGTATCCGGCCGTAGGCGCACGTTGCGGTTGTGCTCCACCAGGCCGGGGACATCGGGCCGGTCTGGAAACCGGATGTCCGATCCCCTGTCGCCGAACTGCTTTTTGTAAATGATGGCGGTCGCGGGGCCTTCGTGGGCGATGTAGATCCAGTTATCCAGCCCGTATATTGGATTGTTCACCGTGTGCTGGGGGTTGGTGACGGCGAAACCGGTGAGCACCAGCTTGCGCACGTCGGCTACGCCGTCGCCGTTGGTATCTTCGAAATACCAGACGTTGGGAGCGTCGGTAACCAGAATGCCTTTCTTCCAGCGCATCACGCCCGTAGGCATAATGAGCTTGTCGGCAAAGATGGTCACGCGGTCCGGGATGCCGTCGCCATTGGTATCCTCGATCATCTTGACGCGGCCCAGCGGATTGTCGGTGCTGAGCGGATAGCCGCGGTCTTCGACTACGTAAACGCGGCCGTTCTCGTCGACGTCCATCGCCACCGGTGATTCGATGTCCGGCTCAGAGAGGAACTTTTCGACGTGGAAACCGGACTCCACTTTGAACGTCTTGAGAGCATCGGTAACGCTGTACGGAGGCCCGGACTTGCGGCAGCCGGCTAGAGCCAGGCTACTGAGCAAAATCACGCGCCAATATTGATTGAATGACATCTAAACTCCACGATTGTTGGGCCGGATCGTTCGGTTGAAAGATCACCCAGGTGAACGTAGGATCTGGCCAGTGCATTCTAACACTTCAGACCCAAAGACGCGGCCCAGCGCCCGTGACCTGCTACACTGAAAAACTCTTGCATGTTTGCGCCTGGCATGGAGCACGCCGCCCGCACCGAATTCATTCGCGACGTCCGCGCCGGGCTAGGTAAGACCGGCCAGAAAGAGCTGCCGTCCTCGTATCTTTACGACGAGATCGGCGCGGCGCTATTCGAGGCCATCACGCTTGTACCGGAGTACGGCCTGACGCGCGCGGATGCACGGCTGCTGCAGGCACACGCGGCTGAACTCGCGAGCAAGCTTCCGGCGTCATTGTTGGTCGGCGAGCTGGGCAGCGGCTCAGGAAGCAAAACCCGCTGGATCCTCGAAGCGCTAGTGGCACGGCGCGCCCTCCGCTACTACCCGATCGATATTTCGCGCTCCGCTCTGGTCAAGTGCCGCGGCGAGCTGGGCCGCATCCGTGGCGTGACCATGGAGGAGGTCGAGCAGTCTTATCTCGATGGGCTGAGCTCGGTTGTCGCGCGGCGCAAGCGCGGGCAGGCGGTGCTGACTCTTTTTCTCGGCAGCACGATCGGGAATTTCGACCGCGAGGACGCGCAGACGTTTCTCAGGAGTGTGCGCGACCGGCTGGCGCCTGGCGATTCGCTGCTTCTGGGCACGGATCTGGTAAAGTCAGTCGATCAATTGCTCGTCGCGTACAACGATCCGATCGGCGTCACTGCTGCGTTTAACTTGAACGTGCTGGCAAGAATCAACCGCGAGCTGGGCGGCGAGTTCATGATCTCCGATTTCGAGCACCAGGCAGTCTATAACCGCGGAAAGCAGCGGATCGAAATGTATCTCCGGTCGAAATGCCGGCAGCAGGCAAGAATTCGGGACGCCACGATGACTGTCGTGCTGGAAGCCGGCGAGACCATCTGGACCGAATCCTCGCACAAGTTCCGCGTGGAGGACGTAACGGCCATGGCGCAGGGCGCCGGCTTTTGCTGCGAGGCGCAGTGGGTGGATGAGGATTGGCCTTTCGCGGAGAGCCTGCTCCTCGCGGTTTCATGAGCGCGGTGGTGGAGTTTCGCGGGATTGCCTACTCGGTTCCGCGCGATGCAGGCCGCTTCGGAATCCTCGAAGATCTGACCTTCACGGTGGACGCCGGCGAGACGCTGGTGTTGCTGGGGCGCAGCGGCTCGGGAAAGACGACTGCGCTTAGGATGGTGAACCGGCTGATCATGCCCACCGCGGGCGAAGTGCTGGTCGAAGGTAAGCCGACTTCCGCGTGGGACCCTATCCGCCTCCGGCGCAGTATTGGATATGTGATCCAGGAAACCGGCCTGTTCCCGCATTTCACGGTCGCCGAAAATATCGGTCTGGTCCCACGCCTGGAAGGTTGGCCGGCGGGCCGGATTCGCGCGCGCGTCGACGAACTGCTGGCGCAACTCGATCTGGCGCCGGACGAGTTCGCCGGCCGCTATCCCCGCGAGCTCTCTGGCGGCCAGCGGCAGCGCGTGGGCGTGGCGCGCGCGCTGGCGGCAGATCCGCCGGTGCTGTTGTTCGACGAGCCGTTCGGCGCGCTCGATCCGGTGACACGGCTCGATGTACAGCGGCAGTTCCTGGCGCTACGAAAGAAACTGCGCAAGACCGCAATCTTCGTCACTCACGATGTGCGCGAGGCGCTGATGCTCGGAACGCGCATCGGGCTGATGCGCGCCGGCCGGCTCGAGATGCTGGCCACGCCACAGGAATTTCTACAGGAGCGCTCCAACGAGGCGCGCGCTTTCCTGGCCTGCCTCGACTGGAAGCTGGAAAGCGAGACGGAGAGCGATGCCCGCCGGCCTGCTCAGTGAAATCGCCTCGCTGACCATAGAGCATCTCGAACTGGTGCTAGTGGCTATGCTGATCGCCTCCGCCATTGCCATTCCGACCGGTGTGGGCCTGACTCGCCGCGTCGGTATGCGCGGCTGGGTCCTCGGCATTGCCAATGTGCTGCAGACCATTCCGAGCCTGGCGCTATTCGGCTTCCTCATTCCGGTTCCGCTGATCGGCGGCATCGGCAGGCGCACGGCTATCGTCGCGCTGGTGCTTTATGCGCTGCTGCCGGTGCTGCGCAATACGCTGGTGGGGATTCTGGGCGTTGACCCGGCGGTACGCGAATCGGCGGTGGCCATGGGCATGACCGGGCGGCAAGTCCTTTGGGAAGTCGAGCTGCCCTTGGCCATGCGAACCATACTCGCGGGCGTGAGAGTGGCCACGGTCGCAACCATCGGCACGGCCACAATTGCCGCAGCCATCGGAGGCGGCGGGCTCGGCGTTTTCATCTTCCGTGGAATTTCGACGGTCGACACTGCGCAAATTTTGGCGGGTGCGATTCCCGCCGCTGTGATCGCCTTGGTCGCGGACGAAGGATTGGGATGGCTGGAACGAAAATTATCGCCGGTCTGATCGCGGTCCTCGTGTCTTGCGGCTGCTCTTCCGGCCCGCGGCCGATCGTGGTGGGGTCGAAGAATTTCACTGAGCAACTGGTGCTGGGCGAAATCCTGGCCCAGCAGCTCGAACGGCACCTCGGCGCGAAAGTCGCGCGCAAGCTGAATCTCGGCGGCACGCTGCTGGCCCATCAGGCCCTGGTGAACGGCGAGATCGATGTGTACCCGGAGTACACCGGCACCGCGCTCACGGCCGTTTTGAAACTGCCGGTTTCATCGGATGCTTCGCGTGTACTAAGCGAAGTGCGTGAGTCCTATAAAAAGCGCTGGGGCCTGGAATGGCTTCAACCGTTCGGGTTCAACAATTCGTTCGCCATGGTGGTTGGCCGTGAGGAGGCGCGGCGCGGAATGCTGCGCACGCTGACCGAAGCAGCGCGTTACAAGACCGATTGGGTGATGGGCGTGGGCTACGAATTCCTTCAGCGGCCCGACGGGTTCGCAGGTCTGGTGAAAGCCTACGGACTGAAAATCCAGGGCCAGGTAAAAACTATGGATCTGGGGCTGCTCTACCGCGCTCTCGAACAACGTCAGGTTGATATGATCGCTGCCAGCGCCACCGACGGGATGCTCTCCGTGTTAGATGTCGCGCTCCTTCAGGATGACCGGCACTACTTCCCACCTTACGAAGCCGCTCCTGTGGTGCGTTTGGATTCACTCGCGGTGCATCCGGGGATGCGCGAAGCCCTGAACGAACTGGCCGGCAAACTGACCGACAAGGCCATGCAGAAACTGAACTACCAAGTGGATGGAAAGCACCGTCCGCTTGCGGATGTGGCGCGAGAGTTCCTGGACGGTCGCTGACGCAGGAGCGCTAAATCAGCCGCCTAATCCAGATCGATGTCGCGTTTGGGAGGAGTGAGGTCGGGATTTTCTTTGGCTTGGCGCAAGAGCTCGTCAAACTTGCTGTTCAGCACCGCGCCGCGCGACTTCTCGGCTTCGACCTGCTTGCGGAAGACTTCATCGCGGCGACCGGCTTCGCCCTTGAGCTTGGCAACGGCGGCGGCAAGGTCCTCGATCGGTGGCGGTTTTTCCGGAACTTTGTGCGTAATCACGGCGCGCGTTTCCGGATCGATTTTCAACGCCGCCTGACAGCACGGACATTCGACCTCGAACAGGCCTTTAGCCATACGACTATCGTAGCTCAACTGCGGGAGCGAGCACGCGGTTGACGGCCGGACCGACGACGAGCCAGCCGAGACAACGAGCCGCAGACGCTATATTTTCGTCTCCGCTCGATGTTTCTGGATGGCAATCTGCCGGAAGTCGACTTTGAACTGCTCAACTTCCGCCGGCACGTCAGTGGACTCGAAGCTGCCCAAATGGACGGCCATGTGTACCAGGTCCAGACCAAAGCTCACTTCATCGAGTGTTTCTTTATTCACAGTACGGAGATCGGCTGAAATCCCGGATCGCTTTAAGCGATCCAGGCTCAAGGGGCGATTGTGAGGAGTTCAGAGGAGACTTCGAGGAAACTTAACAGCGGTGACTGTGTGGCGTGGGAAACAACGCGGATTCAATCGTCTCACCTTGAGCCTGTGCTTTTCTTATCACGCCATGACTAAGAGCAATCCTCGCGCCAAACTCTAGTTGATGATTTTTCAAGCAGTAACAGGCGTCCGTGAAGTGTGGCCGCGCAAAATTGGCACGCCAGTGTCAAGATTTTGTACCAAGACGATAAGGCGTGTGCCGTAATGGAACGTGAGTACTACGCGCGTTCCTCAGTGAAAGAACTTACAGTGCTACGGCTGGGTGACAACTGGGATGGGCGACGGCGGCCGCGAGACCGAGCCACGGAACGCCTCTTCGAGCGCAATGTTGTTACGGTCGAGCGTCTGGCCGGTGGCGCGATCGAACTCCACCCGGGCCTTGCTGTACGCCGCCATGGCCGCTACGTCATTAGACTGCGCCTGGGCGAGATCGCGTTGCGTCAGAATCACGTTATAGATGGTCGAGGCGCCCAGTTCATACTTCTTCTGCTCGGCATCCACGGTCTGCTCCTGGAGCACGCGCGCCTTCTGCGCCGCCTGATAACGGGCACGCGCCTGCTGCACACCGATCACGGCGTTCTGCACCTCGACGCGCACCTGGTTTTCGAGGCGCTGCAGCCCGATCTCCTGCTGGCGCAGGGTCAATTCATCGGTCGTGATGTCGGCCTGCGCGGACCGGTTGCGGATCGGAATATTCAGGTTGAACCCGATACCGTAATCGGGAAAGTTGCGGGAAAACACTTGCGACAGCAGCGTTGAAGTCCCCCCAATAAAGAACGGGTTGCCGGTATGCGGACTAGTCGGAAAAACGGGAGGCAGATTGCTCGGCTGTCCGGCGAGACCGTTGTTTGCCAGGCTGGCAACCAGGTCGAGCGTGGGCAGCAACGCGCTTTTCGAACCCCTGATGCTGACCTTCTGGTCTTCAATCGTGATGCGGTTCTGCGAAAGCTCGGGCCGCGCGCGCAAAGCGTTGGCCATTAAGTCCTGCAGCGGCTGGATGGGTTCCGTAGCCGGCATCTGCATGTGGTCCGTAGGCACAATGCGGGCTTCGGCCACCGACGGGCTGGCCACGCCATTCTTGCTGAGGGCGTTCTTCAGGATGGTCTCCTGCTGCAGCACCTGGGTTTCGGAAATCGTCAGATCCTGTTCCCGGCTGGCCACCTCGGCTTCGGCGCGGACGATCTCAATGGGCGCGAGCGTGCCTACCTCCACCTGTTTCTTATTGTCGTTATAAAGCCGCTGGCTGGTGGCCAGCGCCTCCCTCTTCACGCGTACGTCTTCGTTGAACGCAACCAGGTCCCAGTAGAGATTCATGATCGCCGCCGTGGTTTCGATGACCTGTTGCTTGAAAACCAGGTCGGAGAGCTCGCGCTGGTTCTTGGCGATGTGGATCTGGCGCGAGTTTACCGCGATGCCGAATCCCTGCAGCAAGTGCTGGGTCAGATTGAAACTCGCGCTTCCCTGCGTGGAGGGATTGAAATCCGCGCTGCGGTTATTCGAGGTTAGCGCCGTCCCGCTGTAGCCAAATGTGACCGTCGAACCTGTCAGAAATCCCTGCGTATACTGAAAATTGCCGATGTCAGACCGCTGGATGAAAGAATTCGTGCCGGTGATGAACGCGCTGGATTGCGGCGTAGTTTGATGCTGCCAGCGCATGAAACCTTGCAAGCTGGGATCGAGGCTGGGGATCGCGCTGCCGGTCTGGCTCACGAGAATATTGCCCGTAGTTTGCACAGCGGCAGCCTGTTGCGCCGCGCTCTGATTGATCCCCGTCTGGGCAGCGGACGCCTGTGTGGCGCTGGTCGGACCCGCCGCCACCGAAGCGTTCACACCCCGAAGAAATCCGCCGGCCTTGGCCCGCAGGATGTTGGCATCGGCGATCTGTGGACCGTAACGCTGCAGGGCGATGTCGAGATTGTTCTCGAGCGCCAGCGCGATCGTGTCCTGCAACGAAAGATAGAGCTTGCCGGCGTGCAGCAGCGATTCGAGTCGGTTCGAGTTCGATAGGTCGATCGGCGCAACGTGCTGCTGCCGGTACGGACCCGTCAGGCGGGCGAATGGGCCCACGCGGGTCTCGAGCCGCGGAGGGTTCGATGCGCCACCCGGAGTCTGAGACGACGACTGAGCGCCAACCGGCGGCGCGAGCCACACCACAGTGCAAACTACGGCCAACAGCGGTTGAAAACGATGCATGACTTGTTCCTTCAAGCAGAAGTTACGAAGACAAAAGGCGAACTGTTCCTCGGTTCTCCAATGGTATAGTAGGCGTTTGTGATGCCGCAACCGGAGGCGCGCGAGGCTGTTCTGGATTTATTTCGCTCGACCGGCGCGTACCTCGCCGGGCATTTCCGTCTGACCAGTGGCTTGCATAGTCCGGCGTATTTGCAGTGCGCGCTGGTGCTCCAGCATCCCCGTATCGCGGAAGATTTAGGCCGGCGGTTGGCCGAAGCCATCGCCGCGCTGGTGGAAACGGAACGCATCGGCGTGGTGGCTTCGCCCGCCATCGGTGGCCTCATCATCGGCCACGAAGTCGCACGCACTTTGGGAGTGCGATTCATTTTCGCCGAGCGGGACACATCAGGAAAGATGACGCTGCGCAGGGGATTTGAGGTTACCCCGGGCGAAACCGCCGTGGTTGTCGAAGACGTCATCACCACCGGCGGCAGCACGCGTGAAGTCATCGAGACCCTGCGCGAACGCGGCGCGCGCGTGCTGGCCGCCGGTTCCATCATCGACCGCAGCGGCGGGAAAGTTGACCTTGGCGTTCGGCGCGCGGCTTTGGAGGCGCTGGTAGTGGACTCTTATCCGCCCGAAACTTGTCCGCTGTGCGCGCAGGGCATTCCCGTGGTGAAACCCGGATCGCGCCCCACCTGATCCGTCCGCACGCCACATGCGGCGCATCAAGCTCACCATCGCCTACGACGGCACCGATTTTCACGGCTGGCAAGTGCAACCGGAGGTTGCCACTATCCAGGGCAAGCTCGAGCAGGTGTTCAGCGAGATCGAAGGAAATGCCGTCCACGTAGCGGGATCCGGCCGCACCGATGCCGGCGTGCACGCGCTGCGCCAGACCGCAGCCGTTTCGCTTGCGAATCCCATTCCCTTGGAGAATCTGCGCAAAGCCGCGAACCGCCTGCTGCCGCCGTCGATACGCGTGCTTGAAACTGCGGAAGCAACGCCGGATTTTCATCCGCGGTACCACGCCGTATCGAAGACCTACGAGTATCGACTGTATCGTGGCGAGGTCTGCCCGCCGCTCGAGTGGCGCTACGCACATCACTATCCCTTTCCGCTCGACGTGAATACCATGACAGCGCTAGCGCCCGTTCTAGAGGGCCGGCACGATTTCGCGGTGTTTGCGGCCGCCGACGACCGTGAGCTTGCAACCACTGAGCGTACGATTTTTTCCTCGCGAATCGAAATCGCAGGCGATCGGCTGTTTTACCGATGTTCCGGTAGCGGCTTCCTCAAGCACATGGTCCGCAACATCATGGGCATGCTGCTCGAAGCAGGAAAGGGCAATCTCGACGAAAACACGCTGCGTCAATTTCTCGTGCCCGGCTGCAAAAAGCGCGCGGGACCGACGGCGCCGGCAAAAGGGCTGTTTCTCATTCAAGTCGAATACGGCTCATAATAAAGGCATGTACCATTACGATCCCGCGACCGCGCTCGAAGAGTTATCGGAAGACGCCGTGCTGCCGCATCCGGTACACGTGCGCGACATGATCGTGCGCGCGCGGCTGACGCCGGACCAGGCCATCGAGCTAAACCGCAAGTTTCAGGACTATCTGCACACGTTCGGCGATGCGCAGGCCGTGGTCAAGCCGATCCTGGAAGATCTGGCTAAAGCCGAACGCAAAGCCGCGGCAGGCTAACTACTCCTCAGGCAGAGGGTTGCCTTTGGTCTCGGGCGCAAACAACATCGTCACTGCGCCCAGCACGTAGATGGACGCCAACGCGATGGCGGCGGCGCGGAAGGGCGCGCTGAAACCTGCATCGCGGAACGCCACCGTCAACCCACCCAGAGTCAGCGGTCCCACGGCAGCAATGATGCGGCCCACGTTGTAACAGAAACCCACGCCTGAGCTGCGCAGACGCGTCGGATAGAGCTCGGGGAAATAGATCGAGTAACCGCCAAATACCAGCAGCGTGCAGAATCCCATGATCGGCACCATCCACAGAATGTCGGAAGGCTTGTGCAGGAATCCGAACGTCATCACGGTCGCTGCCAGCGCCAGAAGGAAGGAAACGATGAATGCCGTGCGGCGTCCCGTCTTGGCGGTGACGACGGTGAATGTGTAGATGCCGACAAAAGCGCCGACGTCCTGCAGTAGCGTGCCCATGCTCACATACCAGTTGCGCGTGGCCAGCGGCAGATCCTTCAGCGCCTCGCGGATCAATTCGGCAAGCCGATCACGCCGGAGATCGCCAGAATGAGCCCAATGATGGTGTTCTTCCGCCAGCGAGGGTGACTCCAGAGATCGGCGATGGAACCCAACTGCTTCTTGTCGCCGCCTGCCGTGACCGAATCGCGGATTTTCTGCCAGCCCTCGGGCTCCTTCATCTTGCGGAATACCAGGACCACCAGCAGAGCGGGAATCACGCCCACCGTAAACATCCAGCGCCAGCCGAGCGGCAGGATGATGAAGCTGATAGCCGAGCCAATGACGTTGCCGATCGCGGACAGCGCCTGCAACATCCCCAGCGCGTGGGCGCGCGCGCTTTCCGGCATCACCTCTGCCACCAGCGTGACGCCCGCCGCGAACTCGCCGCCTACACCCAATCCGGTGAGGAAGCGGTAAGCCATGAAATCCCATTGATTTTGCGACAGCGCCGAAAGCCCGGTGAAGCTCGAATACACCAGGATGGTGAGCATCATCGTTTTGGCGCGGCCCCAGCGGTCGCCCATGATCCCGAAGAAGAGTCCGCCCGAAGCCCATCCGATCATGAAGACCGAGGTGGCGATGGTGCTGTAAAAAGTGACCTCAGCGGCGGGCGTTCCCGCGGGCATCAACGCGTTCATGGCCGGGCCGCGCGCCAGCACGAAGATCCGCTGATCCATGGTGTCGAACATCCAGCCGAGCGAAGCCACAATCAGCACCCACCAGTGGTACCCGTTCAGCGCTTTGTACCAGGGGGCCGACACGGTCTTCAGCTCCGGCGTGGAGCGATACGTGGACATAGTCCCTCAGTGTTCCACATTTTTAGCGCGGCGTGGGTACGAGTAACTCATGGTCCTTGCCAGGCCCACAACGAGGGATGAAAAGGACGAGAGATTGGAGTATCGTGCTTGGCAACCGCGCGGTGTGATCGAGG
>WNFI01396336.1_pt1 | contig 20021 bp, 11 predicted proteins | sample 5400471 | NCBI WGS metagenome assembly WNFI01 (sample SAMN13153348, study PRJNA577476) | soil metagenome | isolation source: 100 cm saprolite on Douglas fir-dominated hillslope | place: USA:California | collected 2013-09-17
AGGCATTTCCCTGTAAGCCAGAGCGATCACCCGGAATCCCTGGCCGTTCAAGTCAGACGCGATCTTCTGTCCCCTGTCATGAAATTCCGCCACCATCCCTACTACCTTGCCATCCACTTCCGCCTTCTGGCAAAGGCTCAACACTTCCTCCACAGCTCCCTTGCAAATCAATACATTCGCCCCGGTGTGATCCTCCACGATGACGGACATCCGCCGGCGCACGAAGTCGAAGGGGATTTCGTCGATCTTGTGAAATTCTGCCTTCGCCTTCAGCCCCTCTCCCAGTTCTTCGTGATCGAGGATGGCTGCATCCATGAGATTCTTCAACCCGGTGTGGTAAAAGCTGTTCAGATAACCGAACTCCAGGACCTTGTCACTGGAATTTCCATTGAGATCGAGATACTTCTCGAGCACGATCTTCCCCTCGGTGATGGTCCCGGTTTTATCCGTGCAAAGAGTATCCATCGCGCCGAAATTCTGTATGGAATTCAGGCGCTTTACGATCACCTTCTTCTTCGACATCTCCAGGGCACCCTTCGAGAGATTGACGGTCACGATCATCGGCAGCATCTCAGGGGTCAGCCCGACCGCGACCGCAATTGCAAACAAGAAGGCCTGTAACCAGTCATGTTTGGTCAATCCATTGATCAGGAAAACCGCGGGGACCATCACGGAGATAAAGCGGATCATCAACCAGGTAAATTGATTGATCCCCTTGTCGAAACTGGTAAGTTCACGTTCACCGACAATGCTCTCTGCCAGAGAACCAAAGTAGGTTAGGCTTCCCGTATGGATGACAACCGCCGTCCCGGATCCGCTCTCCACGTTCGAGCCCTCGAAGCAGATATTGGGTAGATCGAGAGGATTCAAGATATTCCCCGGGGCGATAGCAGCCGTTTTTTCAACGGGAAGAGCTTCGCCGGTCAGTACGGCTTGATTGAGAAATAGATCTTTGGCGGAAAGAACCCGCACGTCGGCGGGGGTCAGGTCACCGGCAGCCAATTCGAGGATATCTCCGGGCACTAAGAACTTCAGTGGTATTTCGTTTTCCTTGCCCCCGCGCACCGCTGTACAGGTGGTGGTCACCATTTCCCGTAATTTTTCAGCGGCGGTGTCGGCACGCAGCTCCTGAAAGAAACGCAGCACGATCCCCAGGAGCACCATGACAAAAATCACCAGCATGGCACGGACGTCGCCTGTGAGATAGGAAACGACACCAAGTGCGAGCAGGAGCAAAACCAGTGGATTTTTGAAGTTGGTCCACAACCGCCCCAGCAGGGACTTCTTTTTTTCCCGGGCGATCTCGTTAGGTCCGATCAGCTTATAGCGGCCGGCGGCCTCGGCCTCAGCTAAACCTGCTGGCCGGGACTTGAGATTCTGGAGGACCTGGGAGGTCTCCTCATGAGCTATCTCCAATAATTGGCTGGCAATGAACGGGTTGCGGTCTCCGGGCACGCCCTGGCTGGGACTCCCCGCGTTTTTAGACAATTCCATCCATCAATCCGAATTTCTGGCATGGCCAGTTCGCTCTTGTCGGGCCCGGAGAATGAGACGCTTTTTCTCACAACCGGTATCAGATGCCGATTTCGTGACAAACCCCGCTATGCGCGCGCCGCATTGACCCTTTTGAAATCGATAAAGCCTCGCTGCACATCGGTGGAGATCAACTGCACCCGCACCTGCTGACCGACCTCTAACCCGTCGTAGCCCTGGACCAACTTTCCCTCAACCGGTATATCCAGCAGACGGACCCAGGTTCCTTTGTCGGACGCACCCGTCACGATCGAATTGAACTGCTCCCCGATCCGGGATTGGAGAAGGAGCGCCCCGGCAGATTTGTTGACCTGGCGCTCCACTTTGTTAGCGGCGTCCTCGGCCTCGGTACAATGTGCCGCCAGCGCGTCGAGATCATCTTTTGTGTAAGGAACCGAGGCATGCCCTAGGGCAGATTTTAATAAGCGCTGAGTGATCACGTCAGGATAGCGGCGGTTGGGTGCCGTCGAGTGGGCATAGTCACGGACCGCGAGCCCGAAGTGCCCGGGAACGTTTCCACCCGGAAGTTCGGCAACATATTCGCCAGATCCCAAAAGTTTGATCACTGCCAGAGAAAGGTCCGGGAACCTCAACGGATCCGCTGAGGCCTGGCCCGCCAGAAAATCCTCCAGAGCTTTGGGGTCCGGGACAGCGGATAGCACATATTTATGCTGCGCTGCAAGCTCCACGATCCGGTCCCAGTGCTCGGGCGTACGGACCACCCGTCGCATCGAGGGAAAATTATTCGCCGTGAGAAAACGCGCCCCGACCCCGTTGGCCGCGATCATGAATTCCTCGATGAGTTCCTTGGCGCGATTTGGCTGATCCACTTCAAGGGACTGGATCAGATCGCCATCGAAGACCGCCTTTGCCTGGATCGTTTGCAAGGTCAGGGCTCCATGAACATGACGCGTATTTTTCAAGCATTGGGCTGCCTGGTCCTGGAGGCGCAGATTTTCATCCAAATGGGGAACCAGGGGGATCGCTTCCGGAATGGATCCCTTCCCATCCAACCAGGCAGCGACACTGTTATAGGCCAGTTTGGCACGGTTTCTTACGCTGGCCCGATAAATATCGGAGTTGAGAACCGTCCCGCCCGAGTCGATCACCATTTCCACGACGACCGCCAGGCGTACCTCATTAAAGTTCAGTGAGGTCAGCCCCGTTGAAAGTTTTTCAGGCAGCATCGGAAAGATCCGGGCGGCGGTATAGACCGAGGTCGTATTGCTGCGGGCGTGTCCGTCCAGTGCAGTTCCGTCGCGAACGAGCGCATCCACATCGGCGATCGCTACCAGGAGCTTTACGTTTCCTCCCGGCATCGCTTCCGCCACGGTAAGCTGATCGAGATCCAGTGAGTCATCGTTATCGATCGATGACCAGAGAAGCCCCGTCTGGTCCCGAACGCTGCCGGGGACCGGCACAGCCGCTACCTGGATCCGCTCAAGCTCAGAGAGTGCCGCCGGTGAGAAATCCGGAAGCAGGCCATGCTCGAGCATTGCCCGGCGGGCGATGCTCTGCAGGATCGCACGGTGCTGCTGATCATTTGCATCCATGTGGGAAGACTCCTATTCTAAGTTTTATTTTGGCGCCGGGTTTGGATCACGCGGTATTAAATCCTGGGTCCCAGCGAGGCCTGAGCCGCTCGCCCGGATCGAACTGCGAAAGCGGTGAGCGCTAACTGGATCCACTGATCGGCGCTCTCTTTTGGACCGACCCCCTCGGGTCCGCGCCGGTTTTGCGGGCCTGCTGCTTTGCGCGCCGGATATACATCCGCCATCCCTTGGACATCCGCCTTTTTTTCCTTGGTTTCTTTTCATCATTCGTCGTTGCCATTCGTTTTTACTCCGAACTTCCATTTCGATCCCGGAATCTTCGGGAAATCTCCTGGAACCGAGAATTCGACCCAGGGCCTCTTCCGGGCCCGCCTCAGCGCCTTCTGAACTCGCTCAGGTTACGCAGGAGACCGATCACGTCGTCCCGTCCGAGGACGCCCTGGATCTGACCGTCCTCCAGGACCGGCAGCTGATTGACCCCATCCCGGTCCATCTCTCCCAACGCATCGCTCAGCTCGGCATTCGGCTGGATGGTCTTGAGTTGTCCTGCCGGGATCATTGCCGCGCGGGCTTGAGTGTTCGGCCAATCGGCGGGAGGGATCGCCTTCACGCTGTGCAAGGTCAGGAGGCCGACCAGCCGGTCATTCTCCTTGATCACCAAAGTTCTCCTGCCAGTGCCCAGGATATGCTCATTGACGAGCCTGTCCAGGGTCGTATCAGGAGCCACGGTCGTGTAATCGCGGCGCATGGCGTCCGCGACTCTGTGGCCGGAGAGCAGGTCATGGATCGTTTGCTGATGGATTTGGGCCGAGGCTGCGTTTTCGAGGAACCAGCCAATGAATGCGATCCATAATCCGTTCCCAAAATCTCCGTTGAAGAGCTGCCAGACCCCGAAGAGAATAAATAGATAGGCAATGATCCGCCCGAGATTTGCGGCAATGAGAGTAGCCTGGCGCAAGCTATGGGTGATGCCCCATACGATCGCCCGAAAGACGCGGCCGCCGTCCAGCGGGAATCCCGGGATCAAGTTAAAGGCAGCCAGGGCACCGTTGATATAGGCCAGGTACTCAGCGATCGCGAAGAGGGGAGTAAGGCTGCCCGCGAGCGGCTCGAGCAGGGCGAAGAGGGCCGCGATGGCAAAGCTGGTGATCGGTCCTGCGATCGCGATCCAAAATTCCGAGCGGGCGCTCGGAGGTTCAGCGCCCAATTCGGCGACGCCTCCAAAGATCAAGAGGCGGATGGACCGGACAGGGATCTTGTAGCGCCGGGCTACAACCGAGTGTCCGAGCTCATGCAGCAGTACGCTGACAAATAAGAGGATGACCGTCACCGCAGCGACGATCCAATACTCCACCATCGACCACTGTTTGAATTGAGCCGGATAATAGCTGGTGGCGAGGGACCATGTGAGCAGCGCAAAGATCAAGAACCACGAATAGTCCAACCCGATCGGAATGCCGAGAATTCGCCCCAGGGAGATCGTACTTCGATTCATAGAGGAATGTTCCTCATTTTACCCGCTGCGCACTCAATACTGAACTCGTCACTCCGCGTGCAGATCCTGCTCAAAAATGCACCGCGAGCCAGTACGGATATACCAGGTTCGCAAGGATCCCCCACACCGATCCAAGCACCACCCCTGCGATCACATCGCGTGGGTAATGCGCCCCCACATAAATGCGGGTGAACGCAATGATCGCGGCGAGCGTATATAGGGCGGCGATCACGATCATTCCGAAGGGGAAGCGGTGGATGACCAGCGTGATCAGAAAAAAGGCCTGGCTGGTATGGCCACTGGGAAACGAATCGCCCTTTTCTATCCAACCGATCACACGGGTGCCTTCCAGGATCCGGTACGGTCGCTCTCGATCGGACAAAGCTTTGATCGTCTCGACCAAGAGCCAGAGCGTTAGCGTGCCAAAAACGATCTCGGCTGAGAGGGAAAGATCATTGAACAGAAAAAACACAAAGGCCGCGGCAAATGCGGTCAGCATGTTGCCCAGCTGGGTCGTCATCCACATCAATTGGTCCAACCACAATGGATAACCTCGGATGTTAAAGAGTTTGAAGAGCCGCGAATCCAGGCGCTGACCCCCTGACCAGATCAGCGAAAGTGTGACCAGCGCAAAGAGGATCAGCAGCACCACCAGTCCACGCTGAGCCAGGAATGCCTTGAAGAGGGAGTTCCGTGCATTTGCCGGCAGCCAGATGAGGAAGAGGATCAGACCCGACGTCAAGATCAGAAGGAATGCAGGCCGTCTTTGATTGGCAGACCAGAAAGCAACTGCGTGTGCTTCCGGCGAGGCAGCAGTCTCCTTCTGTGGGTCCTTATCCATCAACGACGACCTCATCCAAATTTGGCATGTCTTTTTTCCGTGTCGCTCCCTTGAGATCCCTCCCGGCCATGACCCTCAGAGCATGATGCTTGATATGGATGTAAACCGGCCCTGCCCCCAGGAGCGTAACATCGCATCCAGCTTTCCGTCCAGAAAGGAGACATTGCGGGAAATCAAAAAATGTGGTCCGAGATACGGCATGTTGGTAACCAGGACCATATGGGCGGTGGTTACAAGAGGTTTATGCCTGTCCAGCCTGATGCTCAGGGTGGAGGGGGACGCAGAGACAAAGGTTGATAACAGGCCCCCGATCTGCGCCAGATTGCCGTGCTGCAGGCTGTCCGCCATCGGATACATATCCGATACCAGTCCGAGACCCGCGGCTTCGAGAAACCAGATCCGGTTATGCGGGGTCCGGATCCTCCCCGCGTCGATCTTGAGCGCCTTGCCTTCGCGCAGCAAGGCCACGGAATTTTCTATATCCGAGGGGATCCCGAGGTTGAACGCGAGATTGTTGCGTGTTCCGGTCGGGATGATCCCGAGTACCGCATGCTTGCCTACCATCGCTTCCATGACGCTGTCGATCGTACCGTCCCCGCCGGCAACGGCGATGAGGCGGATGCCTGAGCGAATTGCGTCTCCCGCCACCTTTTCGATCTGTGTCTCGGGACGGATCGTAAAGACCTCAGGCAGGATCTGCTGATCCTGCATGGCAGTCAGGATCGCGGCAAGCTGCGCGGGCGATTCCTCCGGCCGGCCGGAGCTCGCATTAAATATTAATTTCGCGCGGATCGCGTGGCGAGCGGCAGCTTTGAGTCTCGGGTGGTTCGGCACAATTCACTCCGTTGATTCCCGTGCATTTTTATCACATATCCGGGCGTCTGACTTCTTTTTGAGCGCGCGGCGTGGAGGTTCGTGCTTACGCCATCCCGAGAGAAACGTGGGCGATCCGCGAGTCGCATTTTGTATGAAATTTTCCTTCCACTAAGAAATGGCCTTCTCTTTACGCCATCCCAGTGCACAGCAAGACAAAATGTGGTCTATGAATGGAAAAGTTAGGGGACGTTCAATTATTTATTCACCGCTCTTCGACTTGGGGCTCTCATTTTCGATTGAGCGCCCGTTCAAGTCTGGCAGCCCGCTGATCCTTCCGCCGTCATCCTCCCAGCGCAGCCGGTTGGCAAGCTCGAGCGCCCTAGCATCCCCCGCTCGACGCCCCCTGCGGAGGGCGTCCTTCAGATGCCTCCAGGTCGTCCGCGTTCGATCCAAGATGGCAGTCCATTTCGATATGGTCAAGGCGGTCCCATCTACGCAATCATTCTACCAAAGCGGGCCGTAAATGCCGACGTGTCGGGGCGGTTCCCCCGTTATTCATTTTACCAGCGCCCTCGCCCGAGCGTCGGCTGATTCCATGTCGATCTCGATTCCTGGGTCGTGAAGCCCGAGACACACTTCCGAACGGTCTTGGGTCCTCGCAGCACCTCGATCAACAACGATGACGCAATCCTCGAAACACCCGGTCCCTCGTGAACGGGGTGTCGCGCTTCGCGAGGGGAGCTTCAAAGCTCCTTGTGCAGTCTCATAAATTGATCGACCACCTGGGGGTCGAAGTGCCTGCCCTTCTCCGAGCGCAGATAATCGAGGGCCTCCGCCTGGCTCCAGGCCCTGCGATAGGGCCGGTCACTGATCAGAGCGTCCCAGACATCCACGACCGCGAAGATGCGTGCGGTCAGAGGGATCTGTTCTCCCTTAAGGCCGCGCGGATAACCCGTGCCATCCCACTTCTCGTGATGACAGTAGGGGATATCCAGGGCGGAGCGCAGATAGCGGATGGGTGAGATCATTTCATATGCAAACACAGGGTGCTTGCGCATCTTGACCCATTCCTCATCACTCAAGGAGCCTGGTTTCAGTAGGATCCCGTCCGGGACGCCCATCTTGCCGATGTCATGCAAGAGCCCTCCCCAACGGATCTGGACCAACTCGGCCTCAGAGAAGTCAAACTGGCGCGCCAGCGCGACCGTGATATCCGTGACGCGCTCGGTGTGCCCCTCGGTCTCCTTGTCGCGCAGGTCGAGCGCATGCGACCAGCCTTCGATCGTCGAGTCGTATGCAAGGGTCAGTTCAGTATTGGAACGCTGCAAACCGTCGAAGAGAGTCGAGTTGTCGATCGCAATGGCCGCCTGCCCGGCGAGGGCCGTAAGAAAATCCAGCCACTCTTTATCCGGGCTTCGGGAGGAGCGATGGAATAGCTCAAGCACGCCCTTTACCTGTCCCTTGGCGATCAGCGGCACACCAAAGTAACAGACGAAGCCCTCGCCTGCCAGATTGGGGGAGGCGAGTAAGAAATCGGCGGGCTCTCCGTCATTCGGAAGCTGAATCAGCCGCCGCTCCAGGGCCGCTCTTCCGGCAAAGCCCTGGCCCAGGCGCACCTGGGTTTTTTCGTGCGCGCCCGACCGAAACCCGAGGCCGGTGAAATATTCGAGCATCATGGAGGAGGAATTGAATAATAAGACCTCGGCCGCATCGATCTCGAGCTGGGTGAGGACCTGACCCAGCAGGGTTCCCAGGTTGAGTCTCAGGTCGAAGCTCGACGAGATCGAACGATCAATGTCGATCAGGGCCGCGAGCTGTTCCAGCCGGTGCTTGGTTTGTTGGTGGAGGGTCGTGCGCTGGATCGCGTTTCCCGCGATCTCGGTCAGGGTCAGCAGGAGACGAATTTCCGCGGGTGTCAATTCCCGCGGCGCAGCGACGCTGATCGAGAACGTGCCGATCACGGTCTGGCCCGCACGGATCGGGATCACCGCGCCGCTGATTCCAGCCCTCTCCCACTGATCCGCAATCGCTGCAAGACCCGGGTCGTGCAGGACTTCCTCGGCCAAAAGAGGTTTTCCGCTCTCAAAGACGAAACCGGCCATTCCCTCACCGGGCCGCAGAGGTCGGAGCGGCCTGCTTTCCTCATCCTCCCGCCAGCCTCGCGAGACTGCGGCTCGCAATTCACGTTTGCCTGGATCGTACAGGCGGATGACCCCTCTGGGTGCATGCATGACCTCAAGCGTCAGGTCGAGCAGGATCGGCAGCATCTCATCCAGAGTTTGCGCCACCCGGAGAGCCGTGGAGATCTTGTTGACCACCTCCAGATCGGCCAGCCGCTGACCGGTCTCCACGAACAACCGCGAATTGACAAGGGCCACTGCAACCTGGCTCGCGAATAATTGGAGCAGGCGCTGGTCGTTTGCAGAGAACGCATTTTTGGTCAGAGCGGAGATCGCGATGACACCGATCAGTTCGTTCTCCCGCTGCACCGGCACCCACATGGCGGAGCGGACTTCGGGGTCGAATACGATCCAGCGCGAATCGGCGGTGACATCCGGCAGATAGAGCGGCTCCCGGGTGGATCCAACCAGTCCAGTCAGGCCGTGCTCCTCCCCCAACGTAAATTTGACCTTTCCCAACTCCGAGGAGACCGCAAGGCTCGCGTCATGCTGCGTAAGCTCCAGGGTCAAATTGTTGTGCTCGGGGTGATAACGGAAAAAGTCTGAACGTGACGCATTTAGGGCTTTCTGAATCAGGTCCAGAACGATCACCAATTGAGCATGCGGATCCAGCTCACTGGAGAGTGCGAGCCCCGCGTCGTACAAGATCGCCAGTTGTTCTGCGCGGGCGCGTGTTTCCTTCAGGAGCCGGGTATCGTGCACGACGCTCGCGGTTTGTCCTGCAAAGAGCGAGAGCAGGCGTGTATCCCGTTCCGTGAACTTGCGGGTGGTCCGGGTGGGATCCGTAACGCCCAGGACACCGATCAATTCGCCCGCGAAGAGCATGGGTACTTCCAGGGCCGCAGTGAATGGCAGCCCGTCGTACTTGGCTGAACGGCCGTCCCAGAGAGCATAATCGTCGATGATCAGAGGCTCCCGGGACTGGGCAACACGGCCCGCCATACCTTCCCCCATCGCCAGGCGCGTACCAAGCGGTGCAGGAAAGTCCTTGACCGCGGCGAGTTCGAGATCATTGCGCACCGGGTCATAGAGATAGATCGCGCCGCTGCGCGCGGAGAGGAGTCGAGCCGCCCGCTGGGCGATCACATGCATCACCGTCGGCAGATCGGTCTGAGTCGCCGCCAGATCAAGCGTCGTTTCATGCAGGGCGGCAAATTCACTGGCGCGCAGCTGGACTTCCTGCTCGGCCCGCTTGCGTTCGGTGATTTCGCGAGCCACCCAGATCACGGAATCGCCGGTAAGGGGCGAAATGGCGGCTACAAACCAGCGGTCTTCTTGATCGAAATGCAGGGAATATTCGATGTTGACCAGGGTGTTCGTATCCAGACAGCGGCGGATCAAATGGCATCTGCCATAGCGTTGAATAATGAACGGATCTTATTTTCAGACTGGCGCAGGGCTTCGGCCGAACGATGGCGCTCGCTGATATCCTGGGCAAGCAAAATGGTCCCCTCCAGCTCCCCGGACTCACCCATAAGAGGTGCCGTATAGAGTTCGAGAACCACATCGGTCCCGAGGAGGGAGTGATAGAAGATGCCATCGCCCTGGATGGCTCGGCCGCCACGGATCCGATCCGCGAGAGCCGTGGGCAGGCTGGCGCGGATCGACGGCAGATCGAAGACGTTTTTCCCGATCACGTCGGAGAGCCTCGCATCGGCAGTCTCCATGGTGCGCCACATCGTCGGGTTAGCATAGGTCACCCGGAACTCCCGGTCGAGATACAGGATCGCGATCGGGGAGGCCTCCACCAGTTTTCGGTTGAACTCCGCGGACTCGAGCAGGGAAACGGCTGCCTGTTTTCGTTCCGTAATATCGCGCGAATTGATGATCCCGATCATCTCGCCGGCCGAGTTTTTGACCGACTTGCCGGTTGCCTCCAGCACTCGCAGCGTTCCGTCCCGATGCCTGAAGCGGACTTCACCCGAGGTGCTCGACCCAGGATCTGCCAGTGCGCGCGCGAACAATTCCCGGACCTGGGCCAGGTCATCCGGATGAACCAGCTTCAAAACATTCTGGCCAAGCAGTTCATCAGGCGCGTACCCCAGGATGCGCTCGATGGCCGGGGATTCATAGCGAATGATCCCGTCCATGCCCACAACGGTGATGATATCGGAGGCGTTTTCGATCAACGAACGGAAATATTCTTCGCTCTCGCGAAGAGCTTTATCGGCCCGCCTGCGGTCGGTGATATCACGGACTACACTCACATAGCCAGACGCTGCACCGCTCTCGTTGTGCAGCACCATGGTCGAAGCCTCAACCGGGACCTGAGTCCCATCCTTGCGGGCGGCCATGAGCTCGCCCCGCCACTGCCCCGAGCGCAGGAATGCCTCTTTCATCTCCTGGGCCGGATAATTGGGCCAGATGCCGCGCGAGTTCTCGAATCCTGCCTCGCCCAGCACTTCCTGCGCCTTCCAACCATAGAGAGACTCGGCAGCCGCATTCCAAGAGGTGACCCGGGATCGGGCATCGGAGGCAACGATCGCATCATTGATGTTGGCCAGGAGCGCGGCCTGGTAGCGCAGGATCTCATCGGCCTCCAACCGTTTCGAGATGTCGCGGATTGCGGTGATATGCGCCGGACGCCCTTCGAAGAGCAGCTGGCTGGTTGTGATCTCCACCGGTACGATCGTGCCGTCTTTCTTCCGATGGTAGCGGAGCGGTATATGGGTCAGGCCTTGTGCGGAGGCTTTGCGCGTTTCCTCCGGTTCATTCGAGAGCTCATCATTCCGCATGACGAGCAATTCATTACGGCTGTATCCGTACAAGGCCAGAGCCGCGGCATTCGCGTCCAGTATCGAGCCCGTGGCATTTTCGACCAGGATGAGCGCATCGGACTCCAATTCAAAGAGCTGCCGATATTTCAATTCACTCTCGCGCAGGGCCTGTTCGCCGCGTTTGCGTTCGGTAATATCCTGGGCCGCGCCATAGATGGACACAACCTGTCGGTGCGCTGAATCCCACATCGGCCGCTCGAAATCCCGCAGCCAACGAGTCTCCCCGGAGCGCGTCACAAGGCGAATCTCGGCGACATCCATTTCCCCCCGCAATAATCGACTGAAATGCTCTCTGGCAAGTTCCAGGTCATCGGGATGCACGATGGTTTGCAGTGCATTCTTCACCTGCATCTCGGCCAGGGTAAATCCGAGCACCTTGGTGAACGCATCCGTCTGCCAATCCATGGTTGCGGTACGATCCGGATTGACCCGTAATACGTAGGCGTAATCCGACACCAATTCCGTCAGGAGGCGGAATCGTTCTTCCCCCTGCGGCCAAGCTCCCGCCTCGCCAAGTGGCTCAGGAATTTTGCGGAGATTGCATTGGATCACCTTCACGTCCCCCGCCAGGTATCCAATGCTGGTGAGGTCGACACGGATGGTCTGGCCGCCGCGTGCGATCAGGGGCAGATGCTCATGGAGGTCGGGCCCATCCGCTTGCATGGACTCAAATATCTCGCGGCGCCGGGCGGGCTCGGGAAATACGACAATATCCGGGAGCTTGATCCCCAGAAGCTCGGCCCGAGAGTATCCCAGAATCCAGGTCACCATCGGGTTTGCATCCAGGATGGCACCGGTCCTGGAATCAAGAATCAATATACCGTCCGGGGCGCTTTCAAAAATGCGGCGGTAACGCAGATCGGAGCCGTAGAGCTCCGGGTCATTCAAAGGTTTTTTGACTCTTGTCTTGCTCTTCATAATTCGCCCAAGAGTGGGTTCGATATTTGGGGGCAAGGAACCGGGTAGTGCTGATATCTCCAGTCGCTCTTCCGCAAGTTTTACCAGATATACGGCGGAGGGGACCTTGTCATTTGAGAGCAATCCGGGCAGCGACCGTCCGGATGAATTTGGCGGTCGTGGTGAAATAATGGAACGAGTCGCCGCCCAAACCCGGACGGTGGTCGAGTAGTGGCCGTCGGGGATCTGCATTCGGGGAGAAGTCATGACAAGCACGGAGGGACAACTGACCGGAAGAGCCTCCCCTGCCCACACACCTTACATTCCCGCAAGTGAGGGAAAAACTAGCGCTTTTGATAGGTGCGGCGATTTTCGGGATTCCGGTTTCATGATAGAAATATCTCAAAGGAAAGGCCAGAGGCGGTAAAAAAACCCTCCTCACTGAGGTTCCGAAACCCCGGTGTTATAATCCTACTAGGTGGAAGGCATGTGGATACTTACAGCCCGTTCTCCTTTCAGCGCGCCCAAAGAGTATCTATTAAAAAACGGTAAGAATACACTCGGCCGCAAACCGGATAACGATATTGTGATCGCGGATGACCTTGCCTCGCGTCTGCACACCGAGATCGACTGTCAACCGAATCAGGTGATCATCCAGGATCTGAACAGTACCAACGGCACCTTTGTCAACCGGGTCCGGCTTACCAAACCGCGGGTACTCAAATCCGAAGACCAGATCCGCATTGGTCAACATCTGGTGACGCTCAGCTTTCGCTATGATCATACAACCGCCGATCAGGCTGATCCGCTTTCGAACACCAAGCCGATGAAGCAGGATCTGCACCCCGATTCGGTCCTCAGCAAGGATGTCTTGATCAATGAGATCTCAAGCCGGATCTCCATACTTGTAGATCTGGACTCGGCCCTCAACGAGTTGTCTCATCTGATGCAGGCCGCGATGAGTGTCGAAAAATTCGGTGTCATCCTGGCAGAACGTTTTGACCAAATGGATGACCTGGGATTCCCCCCATCCATCGCCAAGCTTGCCCTGGAGCAGCGCACGGTGATCGTGATCCCAAATCTCCAGAAAAGTGCTCATCGCTCCTCGAACGGATCCAAAAAGTTCGAGGATATCCGGGCGGTATTATGCGCGCCGGTGTTCATCGAAGAGGACATTGCCGGCCTGGTCTACGCGTACAGGATCGATCCGGATGCAAGGCAGTTTCAACAACAGGACACCAATTTGGCAGTGACGATGAGCCAGCAGGTCGCGTTGACCATCCAACGGACACGCCTTCTGGAACAGGTGCGCATTTTCGGCCATCTGGCAGGGACAGACGTACTGACGGGCTTGCCGAATCGCCGTCAGGTGTTCCAGTTCGGTGACATCGAAGTAAAGAGGGCCCTCCGTTTCAAGCACCCCCTGAGCGTGATGATGATCGACGCAGATAATTTCAAGGGTGTCAACGATACCTACGGACATATTATTGGTGATCAGGTCCTACAGGCGTTGATCACGCGCTGCAAAGAAGGATTGCGCGAGATCGACCTGATGGGCCGCTACGGTGGAGACGAATTCCTGGCCGTGCTGGTGGAAACCGGACTGGAGAGCGCCAGTGAGGTGGCCATGCGAATTCGCCAATCGGTAGCCGATTCACCCATCGAGACTCCGAAAGGTCCATTGGGCATGACGATCAGCGTTGGAGTCGCAGCCTTGACCGAGTCACAAAGCACGTTGTTGGATGTCTTGCGATCTGCCGACGATGCTTTATATCGCGCAAAACAGGCAGGTAAGAACAAAGTGGCAACGTCCGGATAAACGCGTCACCGGCGTCAGAGCACCAGTACTACAGTCTGCAGATCGGTTCCATTCCCCTTTTTCAAAATTTACAAGTCAAACAGAATTCGTGGCCTCACTACGCCAGTTAGGGAGGCTTAGTCAGATCTCGGATCACCTGGCGACGGCCTACTGCGAAGGCAACCAGAGAGTAATTGGATAGGCTGAAAAAATGCAGGTGGGTTGATGAAAATCTGCAGGTTTGATCCCTCAAATGTCCGCCAGCCTACACGAATGAATTTTCCTCAGATTTGACCGCTAGAATCGGCCCTCTTCGCATTATTGGGGCGGAAACTCATGCGCCTGAGGCCATATTCGTATGCGGCTTGCATTATCGGTGCATATCTATTAAAATCTTTGCACCTATTTGCGCAATAGCCATCAGGGTCGAGTTCATCCGGGAAGATCAGAATATGCAGCCGGATGGAAAGATTAAGAGATGGTCTCCGCGGGAGTCGCCAAGTGGTAAGGCATCAGCCTTCCAAGCTGATATTCGCGGGTTCGAATCCCGTCTCCCGCTCTAGCAATTCGATGTTCCAATCTGGATGCATCGGATCCTCCCTACCTGGCAGGACACAGTTGGTTAGCGCAGGCGACTCACAATCAATTGCTCATGGGACTTCAGTTCGTATGGACAGCCGGGCCTATAGCTCAATGGCAGAGCAGAGTGCTCATAACGCTTTGGTTGCAGGTTCGAATCCTGCTGGGCCCACCTTTTGTGCATCTTTTAGGTTGCAGTTAGCAATATTGGCGAGGGGAATCTGTAACGTCCCCTTCCAAAAAACAGCAGGGGGGGAGAGAAACGATCAATACTAGGATTCAAAAGTAAGCCTGAGAACGGATGAAGTGCAAAAATGTCTACAAGTTATCGTAGATGTAGAAAACATAATCTTGGGGCCCCGTTTTGACACCCAAGTCGTTGAGCAATCGGAGAATTTGGGCACGATGATCTGTGCCGTGGTTGCCCACGTGGAGAAGCACTTGCCACAATATCAGATCTTTGTCTTCTCCATCTGCAAACGGTTTTTCGAGAAGCATCGGATCCTGCAATTTTGACAGATAGTCGCGCATGTTTTGTTCAACAAGATCCCATTGTGCCCGAATCATTTTTCGATCGTCGAAATCAGCACGAGCATACGGTTGCGGGTTTTCGACGCCTCGTAGTCCGCTGAACCAGGCATCATCGGCACTCATGAGATGAACGAGCTGATCTCGAACAGACCCATGGGAGTAGGCGACATTTTGAGTAAACTGCTGATAGGATAGTGGAGTGACAAAACGATCCCATATCTTTCGGTTTTCACTAAAGTGATAGTCGTAGAATTGGCGAAAGGAATCTGCATTCATGGCCTACTTTACTCCTCGCTCGGCGATCGACAAATTATAGCTCAAATGTTCGCCTCGGGCTGACCCAGACCATTCATCCTATTCCTCAATATGCCAACGTGGCAAGGGACCCGGACAAGTAGGAGAAAAATCGGGCCTTCAATTTTAGGGCGAGGACGACTGTTTTTTTGTGGACAATGAACCAAGAATCGGACCCAATCATCACCCGCCACGAAGAACGACGGTCTGCTCCCCCGCTGCACCAAGTCGGCCGCCAAATAAACTGGAAACCCCGCGTACAAGATATGATCATTATCAGCCCCTACGATCCAAAATGGCCGAAAGAATTCGAAATCATTCGATTATCGCTCCTGCAGAGATTGGAGCCCATGGCTTTGCGTGTCGATCATATTGGTTCGACCTCAGTCCCGGGCCTGGGCGCGAAAAATGTCATCGATATACAGGTGACTGTTGCAGCGCTCACTCCTCAAATCCCGCAAAGGCTGGTTCGAGCCGGATATCGGTATTGGGAATCGATCACTCACGACCATATACCCAAAGGCGAAGATGACAACCCAAAGCTCTGGGAAAAGCTTTTGTTTAGCCAACCAGAAGGCGAGCGCCGCAGCAATGTACACGTCAGAGTGGATGGCAATCCCAATCAAAAGTACCCGCTCCTATTTCGCGATTATCTCCGTGCCCATCCCAGTTCTACGAAGACGATCGAGCTGATCAAATTGGAGATCGTCAAGCGGCACGCCAACGACGTGGACACCTATTACGATATCAAAGACCCGGTTTATGACCTCATCTGGGATGCTGCGCGAGAATGGGCTCGATATTCTGATTGGAAGCCCGATTAGCATTCGACTTCATCCTTGCAAAATAGGCGAAGACTGCAGGCCTGGCGATGCCTCGCGTTCGGCCTCGGCTTGAGCGCGTCCGGTCCGAAGGATCCTGAATCATCTTATCGGTATTTGCCAATGGCTCAATCGCTCAGAAATTAAGCATTACGAATTGGTTCGATTTCCTGAGCAAGATTGATATATTTTTCTATTCCCGGGGCACTTTTGATCTTTCTGATCCTGAGGATCCTGACCCTCGCGCAAATGCCGGTCAAAAGTCGGTCTTTTTTTGGTCCATGAAAAGTCGTGCGATCGGTACGGCTCAAATCCCGGCGTTCCGCGCATACACCAAACGTCTAACTTATTGCCACAACCCGCGTAGAGAGGATTCTTCCGCTTCCAGCGGGACGACCGAGATCGCGGGTGCTTTTGGTCCTTCGTAGAGCATGGTGAATAAAATTTCGTAAAGGTTGACGGGAGAGCAGGCCGTTAGTAAACTTTATTAAGCCCAGAAATGGAGCAGAGATCATATCGACTCCAGAAGCGAAAGAAGTAAAACTGAGCGAAGCAGAGCGATCGGTCTGGAACCATTGGTCCGTTGTCACAACATTGATCAGCAAATTGCTCTGCGTGGACGCATTATTCCAGCGGCAGGGCAAGGGCAAACTGAAAGTGCGAAGAATTTCTGTTCTTAAGCGTTTCTAGGACAGTCCTACTTAAGATAGACGATTACTCGGGCGCCGTCACGGGAAATAACATGAAAATTAAACAGACATATATCTTGGCGGCAATGTTGGCCTTGGCGGCCATTTACTTCTACCAGGATCCTGGTTGGAATGGGAATTCACGACTGGACGCAGTCCGGGCCATTGTCGAACTGGGGCAGTTCAATATTGACCGTTATCAGGCCCAACCGGGTTGGGAAACCGGCGACAAGGCTATATACAATGGGCACTTCTATACCGACAAAGCGATTGGCACCTCATTTTTTGGCCTCTTACCCTATTTCGTATTGTACAAGGCAAGCACTGCCTTGGGCATTGTGTTGAGCAGCAGTTTCGTGAAGCATTCGCTAACATCGGCAGTGATCGGAACTTCGTTCCTCGTCAACGGAATTGCGATGTACAAGATTGCTCTATTAATCGCACAAAATGCCTGGAAGGCGTTTTGCGCCACGCTGGCCGTATCCTTCGGAACCATGCTATGGCCATACACTGCGGTCTACTACGGTCATGTCCCTGCAGCCATGTTCCTGTGTATCGCTTTTTACTTTCTTTTCTCAATGAAAAAGTTGCCAGAAAGTAGGTCGACGCGCGGATTTTTTTTGGCGGGTTTGTCGCTCGGCTTTGCGTTTATTAGCGACTATACGACTGCTGTAGTTATCGCCGGTTTGATTGCCTATGCAATGTATCTCTTAGGAAAACAAGACTTCTCTAATATCATCAAGTATGGTATCGCGCTCGCGGTAGGCGCGCTAATCCCGCTTTCCGCAATGTTTGTATACAATATTGGTGTCTATGGAAATCCGTTCACTTTCGGCTATGCTCATCAATACATCCTCCAAACTCAACAGCAAGGAGGTCTAAGCCTCTCTTTGGGTACAAAGCTAGACTTTATGGTTTTATATCGCATAACTTTCGATCCACAATTCGGTCTATTCTGGCAATCACCGGTGCTCATCCTAACCTTCATTGGATTTGTTACGGCCCTCTGGAAGTCGCCTTATCGAATTGAAGGTTGTCTGTCCCTCTTTTCCGTGGCAAGCATTCTGCTCCTCAATGCTGCTATCATCATATGGTGGGGCGGTCACGCTTTTGGCCCCCGCTATCTTATTGTAGCTCTGCCATTTTTTATCATTCCGCTGGCACTTCTGCCCGATGCCTTTGTTTCGATCATGAACTCCCTAACAATTGTCTCTGCGGCCCAAATGCTGATCCCTCTCATGGGTCAAATCCAGATACCGATTGACTGGATATCAAGCAGGAGCCAGTTTTGGATCGATGCAAAACCCTTTCAGGGCTTTTCTGTATTATATGGGTACGGTCTGCCTTTATTTCTAAAGTCATTTCAAGGCGGCAATCTTTCGTGGACTCTTGGTTATGCCATAAGAATTCTTCCCTACCGTCTTATCTTAAGCCTGCCGCTATTATTAGGAATAGAAGCGTTCTTGATCGGCCTGTTCCACAAGAGAACGATTCCTTTGCAAGAGGGCGCGAGTATCTAACCACCTCGATCGACGTATTCGGTCATCTCAAGGTCGATACCGATTCCATCATGCATATCTGAAGGAAGGGTAACGGCGGAACCGAAGATATGGCTCGGGGATACATTATTTAAGGTGAAGCGGTGCGCAAACAGCGAGGAATCTCTTGCATGTATAATCACCGGTATGCATGGCCCGGCAACTTTGTGGAAGGCGTTGATCAAGAGCGTCCTGATCTTCGCCGTACTTGAAGCGCTCCTCCTCTCTTCAGCCGGCCCAGGTCCGGGCTCCAATTTTTATTCTGCCCTCGGCTTGCTGCGTCCGCGTTTTCCGATCAGTACTGCAGCTCCCCTGGACGCTGCATTGGACGTTGGAAATCTGGGTACGATGATTGCCTCACATATCGTATCCGCGCCAAAGCCCGGAAACGAGTTCCGGGTATTGATGTTTGGCGATTCTTCGGTCTGGGGGATCGGCCTCACCCCGCAACAGACGCTCCCAGGACAGCTGGATGCCCTGGCGTTGAAGTGTGGGTCCAGAAATATACATACTTACAATTTAAGTTACCCTGCGTCCTCCTCCACCAAGGATTTGATGATCCTCGACAGGGCCAGGCAGTTCCAGCCGGATCTCATCATCTGGATGATCACCTGGTATACCTTGATGCCGAAGGCACGAGCGCAGCATTGGCTGATCACCCAAAACCCGGATGAATTTTATCTGCTAGGTTCGCGTTTTAACTTTCTCCCCAGGAAATATCTCCCCCCAACCCCGACGGACGAAGTCTTCTATAAGAATCGTGCTCTTTCTCACACGGTGCGCTACCTTCTATATAATTTGATCACGCTCAGCACCGGGAGCGATCAGATCCCCGGCCCGCCAGAAGTATTGCCGAAGGAATTGAGTGCTGATCCGACCTTTGAGGGATTACGGCCGCCGGCGTTGAATCGGTCGCAGGTCTCTATCGATCAAGTTGCAGATTTCTACCAGCTTGCGGGCAAGACGCCGGTTCTGCTGGTGAACGAACCGACCCAGGTGTTGACCGGAGTGCCCAACAGTGACATCCGCTACAACGATTATTATCCGCGCTGGATATTTGATCAATATCGAAAATACCTGGGGCAGGCTGCAACGCAAAATCGCTGGAATTATCTTGATCTTTGGAATACATTTCCGGCCAGCTCCTTCACCGATACCCCATTGCACCTGACTCCCGAAGGTGAACATCAGCTGGCCGTCATGCTGGCGCCTGCCCTCCAAAAGGCGTGCTGATGAAGCCCATTTTGACGCCACTTTGCATGATTGCAGATCTCCGCAGCGCCGGTGATCTGGGCAGTCCGGGCAAGCCATGAGTGAAGGTGGAAACCCGCGGGCTCGATCCAATCCTGGATCGGCTGATCATCCCATTATTCCGTTCAGCACGTGCATATGATTGAAAAATCCCAGAAGTTTTCGATGCGCCTTCAGACGGTCCTGAAGAAAGTGTGGTTCATCGAGGGCTTCAGTTTCCTGTTTGCATTACTCATCTTTTCATGGATATTGTCCAATGCCCCTTCCACCATCTTCGGGACTCTCGCCCATAAGGCAAGGATCAGTTTTGCAGAATTCATTCCTTTTTTTATCTTATTGCTGTATGCCGCATTTCAGATCCGTGGGCCCCTGGGCCGATTTTTTTCCATCACATTAGTTTTCATGTTCTTCGCCCTATCCCTAGGCGG
>WNFI01149023.1_pt1 | contig 20019 bp, 13 predicted proteins | sample 5400471 | NCBI WGS metagenome assembly WNFI01 (sample SAMN13153348, study PRJNA577476) | soil metagenome | isolation source: 100 cm saprolite on Douglas fir-dominated hillslope | place: USA:California | collected 2013-09-17
TTGACGTGCATGGCGACACTACGCCCTTCTTGCTCCGGCTTATCAACGCGCGGGAAAGACGCGAGCATCGGCACCTGAGCGACCGTCTGGTCCTCATCCAGCCCGCCGACCCCATCGTTTCCGTCGCTCTCAATCCACTGGAACAGGTAACACCCGACTTCGTGCGGATCGCAGAACTCGGAGAATTGCTTAGCTGGCGCTGGGCTCGACCGCTTCGGCGCGCGCACCGAAAAACTCCTGCGGAACGCGCTCCTCGTACAAAAACGTCCCTCCAGAATACTCGCGACGTTTGAGTCGGCACCCTATGGTCTGCCGGTGATTGCGTGACAAAGTATGTGGAAAACATTGCTAGTGGACACGGATGGGGATCATGTTCAGCGCGTTCTGGCACTGCTGCACCGCCGCGCCCTCGAAATCGACCTCTACGAGAGTGGCGAAGCGGCAGTACAAATGCTCCAGCGTACGCGAGAGTCCTATGACGTGGTCATTATTAACGCGACGGCTCCATGTGAAGAAATCTTTCTCACGCTCAGAAAATTACAAGAGTTATGTCAATCGGCGAGATTCCTTTGCGTCTCGTCGGTCAATCACGGACCGCTCTATAGACTGCGGATTGAACGACTAGGGGCACGATTCGTCTATGAATAATCGTGACTTGTTCTTGGATGAAGTCGACGTCGTCCTTGCTGAACTGGTTTCCTACCGCGCTCGCGGTCCCCACCTGCGTATCCGGCATCGCTTCCAACGCAGCGGAATGGAATATTGTTCCCCTGGAGAGGAGGTCCTAAGCTGTTCCGTGATAGTGCGCGCGGGAGAATTCCCCGTCAGATTGCCAGTTGCTCTTCGCCTCGTTACCGATTATCTAGCGAGGCACCAGCACCAGCCGCAAAGCGCAAGCCAAATTTATCTCGGTCTCCGAGCCGACAACTTTTACTTGAGGCATGGAGATAATACCGGTGACAGGAGCCGGCGTCTGAAGCGCAAGTTCAGTGCGTCTGGCCTCAAAGAATACGTGAAGCGAATCCGCAAGGCACTAACGCTAGCTCTTCAGGAAGCAGGTTTGGGTATCCAGGGTTCAGAGGTTCTGGTTTCGGAAGGAACAGTTGGCAATGAAGTGCTTTATTCGCTGAAAGCGACTGTCGAGTGGCAGCATGTGAAATGAAAAGATCGGAACGGACTTTAAGAAATAATGGGCAATCGTTGAGTCAGCTTCTCTGAAGCTCCAGATCTCGGATTACATCCCATGGAGTCACAATACCGAGCGGCTCTTCCTTTTGCTTTCCTGAATGAGTGATTACAATCGCAAAAATCCGCTCCTTCCGGCGTTCAAGTGCACTGGAAAACAACTGACTGGCGTCATATATCGTCTGCTCTCTACTCATTAACTCGAAAGCCTGCGGTGGTTGTCCCGACTAGCCGTCTACAGGGTGGTTACACAGACCGCTACAACTCCGTCTACACAGGCGACGCAATGCACCAGGTGGCCGAGCCATCTACTTGGAATCAAACGTGTTCGTATCTGAGGTGCCGCTAGGCCCACTGGTGCCCAACCAGGGGCTCTGGCTGGATCGCTGAGCTCAACTTCCCGTAAACCAACTTCTGGATAACCCGACCGGCTCGTGAAGATATACATTCCGACCCTATGGCAAGCCGAGCCTGTCTCAAAATGATGAACAGTGCGGCGTCGGGTCGAGCTTCAGGAAGCGTGAACCGTCTTGGCTGTGCGAACCGGGTAGCGTCGAAGACGCCACCACTGTAACGTTTCTGCTCTTTGGGTCACTACCTAGTGAGCCGTCATCGTAAGTACACACTAAAGGCGACATAGCCAATGAACACTACTAAGAGCCGAACTCAAATATTCCTTGTTTCACTTCTGCTCGCTCTTGGATGTGCCCAAAGGATGTCTGCCCAAGTCGAGACCTTTGATATCGCCACGTTCGTTCGGCCGAGGGGATGGAGCCGCGCGGAATCGAACGGTATCCTGGTTCTTCAGGATCGCAAGGTAATCGAAGGAAGAGTAACTTTTTGCCAAATCTACTTATTCCCGAGCCGATCAAGTAACGCGAGCCCAGCCGTAGATTTTCAGATGGAATGGGAAGCGAAGGTCGTCCAGTCCTTGGGAGTCCAAGTGCGGCCTTCGCCAGAGATGGACGCGACCCCAGACGGCTGGACAATCCTAACGGCTCATGCTGATTTTGTCAGACAGGGAATGCAGATGAGGACCATTCTCAGCACGGGCACCGGGTTCGGAATGCTTGTGAATGTTATGGTCACCGTTTCAGCTTACTCCTACCAGACAGAACTCGAGGAGTTTTTCAAGAATTTGAACTTGATTGGAAATTTCAGAGAACAGGTTTCGCCTGGCCAATCTGCCCAGGCGGCTGGCACTAAACCGTCTTACAGTTTGAGCTCGAGATCAGTCACGGCAGGCGGCGGAGACTTGGCGGGTTACGTATACACGACGCCGCCAGGCTGGACGCTGCAGAAATCACAAGGTGGAATTGAGCTCATGTCTCCCATGTACAACACCGGTGAAAGATGTGTGCTGACGATGTTGCCAATGCGGCCATCTTCGCGACCTTTGGCTGACGACGCGATTGATACTTTTCGTGAGCTGTTCAAAACTGATCCGCTCAGCACATATCCTGCGCCTCCACCGAGACTGACGGCAGGAACGTCGCCACAAGGCTGGGAATATTTCACCATCAAGAAACTCGTCGGTGGGCAAGAGGGAGATGCTCGAACTATGGGAGCCATTCTGTTGCTAGCGAAACTAGGCGGCCAGGTGGCTACCATTGTAGGTAGGTCGAAGGACTTCATGGTCAGCAACTGCTTCGGGCTAAGATCGAGCGACACCTGGCCGATGCTCTTTTACAGTCTTCAATTTAATGGTGCGCAGCCTTCGGGACAGACGCTAGCGGCTGTCCCCCAGAGCTTGGTTGGATCGTGGAGTATTGCCACTGCTAGCATAGGCAGTCACTACATGTTCAACGCCCGGGGCCGCTACGCAAGTACTGCTGCTACTCGACATGAGTCCCAGGACACTCAGGCGTTCTTTGGAGACGGCGCCTATTCCGTTGACGGCAATACGCTCGTTCTCAAGAGTGACAGCCACGGACACACGACGCATCTCTTCCGAGTTGAGCAGTTAAGCGTGAATAGCGGACAGAGTTGGCAATACGAATTGTGTCTCATGGATCCCGGAAGCACCGGCGAAGTCTGCTATCGGAAAGAATGAATTCGTTTCTGTGGAACACGGGGCCTTTTATGACGGGGCTGCGAGTGCTCGGGCCCAGAACAGCGGAGACTGGTTACACGGGATCTGCCCCTGATACTGGCCAAAAGGGAGCGTAATGAGAGTTCAGCGACCAACCAAGCAAGGTGCTTATCAGCTGCTGTGGTGCCTGACGCTGGCGGCCGCGACGTTGGCCTTCGGCGAGGCGGGCCGCGATGCGCAGGCACTGCAAAGTCGCGGCATAGCCAAGATCGATCAGTGGATCGATCATGTGCGCCGTACCGGCGATGCCAAGAGTACCGCTTCCGACCTGACGGCAGCGCAGGACGACCTGAAAGCTAGTCTTGATCTTTTCATGCAGCAGAGAGATTACGCTGGCGCGTCCCTGAGCACGATCAAGATCGCGACAATCCAACGGTTGTTGAACCAATTCGGACAAGCGGTGCCGATTTATCAGGCGGGAATTGAGTTGGCCGAACATGCCAATCGTGGGGATTATCAAACTACTGCGCTCTCGAATCTAGCGTTTTCCGAGTTGCAGCTCGGCGGGACGGACGCGGCCGAAAAGCACGCCCGCGAGGCCGTCCGCCTCGGTGAGAATTGCGGCAACAAGGCATTTTTTTTCGATGCGCTCGATACAGCGGGTGAAGTGGAGGTCAAGCGCGGCAATCTGGTGGCGGCGGGCGACTACCTGGATCGGGCTCTGGCGATGAGCAACCAGGTCGGGGACAAGAAGAACATTTACCTCGGTTATTTGGATCATGCTGACATCTACTATCAGATCGCGAGTAAGTGCGATTATCAGCGCAACTTCGACGTCTGTCGGCGGTCACTCGATCTGGCCCGGACCGACTACCAGAAGGCGCTGAGCATTACCCAGGAGGCGGGTTACACATACACCTCGCAAACGGTGCAAACCTTCCTTCAAGATGTGGATGCCCGCAAAGCGATGATTCAGATTATGCAAGACAGCGATGAGACCATTGCCAGTGCCAAGCTTTTTAGCCCACAGAAGGCGAAGGACGTTCTGGTAACGCAGCACTTTACATCAGGCGCCATCGATTCCGCCATGCTGGAGCCGCTTGAAGCCGCTCTCAACCAAGTGCGCACTTGGAAGAATGGTCTAAGGCAGCAGGGACTGAATGTGCAAGACCTGAATCCCTCGGATTATTGCCTGGAAGGTCAATTTGCCGAGATGAAAGGCAACAACGATGCTGCCTTGCGGGCCTTTCAGCAGGCCGATGACTTGCTGGAAAAGGACCGCCGCAAGCTGAGCGACGAACAGGCTCGGGGTGCGTTCATGGAAGACAAGCTTACCTGCTACTACCTCCCGGCGCTCATCTTACTCGATCGCAAGCAGTATCCCGAAGCCTTCGCCATGTTCGAGCGTTCGCGTTCCCGAGCCATGGCCGACCTGGTGGCCAGTCGTCCACTTACCTTGGGCAGCGTCAAGGAGCGAGAGCTGTTCTCGCAACTGCAGATGCTAAAGGTCAATATCGCCGCGCAACAAGAGAAGCTGTTCAACCTGGCCAGCAGCCAAGACCTTGACAAGAGCACGAAGCTGATCATGGAACTGCAGAGTAAGGTTGCCGACATGCAGCGGCAATTTGAGCAGCTCGAAAGTCGCATCACGAAAGACGCCCCTAAGCTGAAGGAACTGACGGTCGCTCAACCCGCGACTCTGGCCAGTGTGCAGCGATCGGCGGCGGATGGGGACTACGACGTTCTCTACTACGTCGTTATGGAACACGCATTAATCCTCTGGCATGTTAACGGCGCCGGAGTCGAGGTCAAGGACATTTCCCTTCCGCACGTTCAACTGAAAAAAAAGGTGGCAGCCCTGCGCAACAGCCTGGTGGCCCGCCGCGACGCACCTGACGCTCGCTTCGACGAGGACACTTCGCGCCAGCTGTTTCTTTATCTCATCCAGCCAATGCTCTCTTCCATCAAGAGCCGTCATCTCATCCTGGTGCCGCACGAAGAGTTAAACTCGATTCCATTCCAGGCTCTTCAGGACCCCGCAACGGGAAAATATCTGGGCGAGACTTTTGCGATCTCCTATGCGCCTAGCGCCACAATACTGGCAAATCTGGAGGACAAGTCATCCCTCCCGAGAGGACGTCTGCTGGCAGTGGCCGATCCCTCGATCCACGAGGCCAGCGATGAAGTGTATGCTATCGCCAAGCTCTATGCGGGCCGCAGCAAAGTGGTGGCACGGGAAGCCGCCAGTAAATCTGACGTGAAGACCTGGATGAGTGGTTACGATGTCGTCCATCTTTCGGTGCATGGAGAGTTCAACGGCAGCGATCCTCTGTTGTCATACCTGCAGTTCAAGGAAGCGATGCCCGACAATGGGCGGTTGACGGCGGCGGAAATGTTTGGCCTGTCACTGCAGAAAAACACTTTGGTCGTCCTTAGCGCCTGCGAAACCGGCCGCGTCCAAGCCACCCACTCCAATGAAGTCCTCGGCATGGTGCGCTCGTTGCTCTATGCTGGGGCAGGCCGATTGGTACTCTCATCGTGGGAGGTGAATGCCGGATCCACCCGATTGTGGATGGAGACCTTCTACCAGCAGGGCCAAAGCAGCCAGCCAGCAGAGGCGGCACGGCGGGCTTTGGTTGCGGTGAAGTCAAGTCCGGAGTACAGTCATCCCTTCTTCTGGGCACCCTTTGTTATGACCGGAAAATAAAATGGCCGAGCTCTGGAGCGACTTCACAGAGAAACTGGGAAGCCTGGCGGGAAAATGGACGGCGTATGCCGCCCTGGGATCTTTCTTGCTATACATGCTCGGCTATCTGACCCTTCGCTTCCAGCTCAGCGCCTATGGGATGGCAACCAACCTCGACACCTTCGACGAACGGTATCTGTTCGCCGGATGCCGCTTTCTCGTCTACCTAATCTATTCGATACCTAGCTTGTTCATCATCCTTTTAGTGCTGGCCGCTATTGGCTATGTGCCCTACCTGCTCTGCAAGCTTTTACCCGTGGCGGTCAAGAATCGCCTTAATAGCTTGGTATCATCTTGGTGCTCAAAACCCATCCATCTGCCTCTGTTGGGAGTGGTCCTTGGAGTAGCCTTGATCCAGTTCGTGCTCAGAAGGTCCTCCGTCTTAAGCAATATGCTTTTGCGCAAACAACTTCCGGAGGGGTGGATCAGTTCTGTCCTGCTGGCCAGCGATGGCTGCCGATCAATTACGGTGTCCTGATCTCCACGCAGCACCTTCCGCGAGTGGCTGAGGTAAGCGGGGACGAAAAGGCCAAAGAAGGGCAACGCGACTGGTTGGTGTCGGACAGCAAAGATGCGGTCACCTACTTCGTTCGCGATACCAATGACCAGCGAATGCTAGTCACTATACCGAGAAAGGACGCCAGGTTCAGGATCGTCGCTTACGACGACATATTCTGTGTGTTATTCAGCGGAGACCACGTCGAATCCCGCCCCTGTCCCAGGTAGAAGAAATGATGCATCGACCGACTGTTTGCGTACTCCTCCTGTTCCTGATGAGTGCCTCTTCAGCCCAGGCCCAGAAGAATGCTCCCGTCGGGAAACCGAAACCGCCGACCAGTTTCACCGAGCGACTGCTTAAGTTCCTGGGCATCTCCGACAGTCCCGGCACGCTCAAAGGCCCTGGCGACGAAGTTACCAGTGGAGAACTCTGGATGGCCAACCTGCAGGCCGGGACCACGCGCGTATTGACCTCCAGCGAGGGCTATCACTCTCCGATTTTTCTGGCGGGAAACAAGGATGTACTCGCGCTCCGCGGTACGAATGTGGTACGCATCCCAACTACGGATGGCGAAGGCAAGAAGCTCTACTCGGTCGACGGCATCTTGAAGATTGTGGGAGCCAGCACCGAAGATGCCGGAGTGGTCCTCATCCTCTTACGGAGTGAAGCTGGCGGACATCCTCGCGTAGGGCTACTAACTGTGAGCACAGGAGCGGTCACGCCAGTGCCTTACGACCCTGCTTCGAGCCAAGATCTGCAAATGGTCGAAGATGTGGAAGGATGGTCGCGGACCTATAGCGACCGGCACATCTACGTGCACACGCAAGACAAACAAGCGCTCTCGGGCACCGTAGAGTGGAGTGACGTCTTTCTTCAGGTGGACAATACGCCGCCGGTAGACGTTAGCCAATGCGATGGTGTCAACTGCGGGCAGCCGTCCCTCTCCGCAGATGGACATTGGCTCGTGTTTGTAAAAAAGAAGGGAGAATAAAATCGAGTGCAATAATCCCGCGCGGTCTCCAGCACCCACATCATCGCTCACCTCCAGTTCCTTCCGTTCCTAGCTGAACAAAGCTCAGTCGGTCGCTTCTGGGAACTCAGGCGGGGAGGGGATGGCCCTCCGCGCAATACTAGCTTGTTAAAGGGGTAGCAGGCGTAACACGCCGGGCAGTCGGTTTCTCTTGGGTCATTCTGTCACTTGTGCTACCCAACGAGCCGTTTACACCGAGATTGCCGGAGCCACTTCAATTCCGCAGTTGGCCGAGCCATCTGCTTGGAATTAAACGCATTCATTTCAGACGTAGGCCCTCCGGTGCCCAACCAGGGGGGCCGACTCAAAGGTCTCCCGATGGACCCAAGAGGCCGAACTCAGTTGAGCAGCAGCAGACCTTTCTGGAACACAGGACTAGTGACTAGCCGTTATCGTCAAATGGACCACGGCCTTGCGACAAGCTCCCGCCCCATCGGACGTCATGTGTACAAAGTCGTCCAGTTCGGCGAGAAGGAAGTGTCGCTTTCTTGACAGATTGGAATCCGATTGGCTGTCCACAAATATCGCAAGGTCCTTGAAAAAAGCTTCCGCACTAACGTTTCCGTGAGCAGGGGTGTGAAGCGCTGCTGCCTTCAGATATTGAACATCGGCCTGTTTCAATTTGCTTGCTCCGGGGTGTTCGATGAAAGCTCGCAGCCGCTGGACTCTTTTAGACAAGTTATCCATGAGCTTCTTAAATGCGTTCGGCGAACCATTTGGATTCTGCGGATCGTAGTCCCAGCACCATTTGTCGTAAGTCGTATGGTCAGCTTGCGGAAAATCCTCGAAGAGAGCGAATGAAGAATCCTTGCTTCGGAAAACGTCGATTAGAAGCTTGAAAGCCCGCCGGGAGCCGATGTCGCAAGTTCCAGGCCAAATCGCATTTTGGTTGTTTGGGGACATGGTAATGGCGATGCTAGGGATGCCGTTGTTCGTTGTGAACCCGTACGTTTGACCGTCGAGTGTGAATCCGCTTAACGATGCGACGGTATAGGTCAGTTGGATAATCGTTGAGAAAGGACCGCCCTTTACGTCGCTAACATGATGATTCTGATCTGTCCACCACGTCGTGCTGACCTTAGAACTAAACCGCTTTAGAGACGCGCATGAGTCCGGGATGGGGAGTGAAAGCACGTAGCGGCCTTTCCCTCCAGCCTTTGTGACCGCTAAGAATGTCTTATCCGAAATGTTCGCTGGGTAAGTCGAGATATCAAGCTGCTCGCAGGTCGAAGACCCGGGAGCCACATAACTGTTGATCGTCAATTGAGAATCATTTTTTAGATGCGGATCGGTGTCGTCGTCGCTTGTTGACGTTGTCGGTGGGTAGTGTCCCGTTTTGTCGTCGGGAGCGATCAACACGAGGCGATTGTTTGCCTTATCGACCGCATAGGCCCACGGCCCCTCGATGCTGAGCATAACTTGATACGTAGAGTCCTTCGAGGTTAGCGGTGTGGGCGTGTTTCCAGCGATAGCCGCTCCTCCCGTGGAGCAAAAGAAGCAAAGTGAGACGGCGATCGTCAAAAGAAGCTCTTCGGGAATTCGCAGCAAGCTTTGTTTCGTCATGATTTCCTCTTCAATCGTTTCCATTAGATTTCAGCTTCTACCGAAATCGTGTAAGGCTGCCCAAAAATACGGGCGACTCATCCCAGCGCTAGTCCGCAGCACATTTTCAGAAAGCTGCAGGCATCTTGGAACGCTTGCTCCTTTTAGCGCTGCCGTGTAGAAAACCTGCATGAATAGCCGTGCCGCGTTGGAGTCCAGCTTCCATCGGCTCGCAACAACATGAGGAACTCCCGATTTCTGCAACGCGCGCACTAGGCTGTCTACGTCAACCGGAGTGCCCTCGGTTCCGTTCGCTGTTTCGCAACCCGACAAAACAGCCAGTGCGAGGTTAGAAAGGTCAATGTGCGCAAGAGCCTCCGCATTAAGCAGGGCATCCGAAAGCAGGAGTCCGGCGCGATTGGGCGAAGCAACGGCATGTCCGGCAAAATGGAAAATACGGGCGGTCCTCAGATGTTTCAGCACAGAAGCAGAATCAGCATCGTTGCCCATTAGGAGAATGGGAGAGTGAAATCCTGCAGCGACAGCTCTTGCTTCGTTGTCGGCATCCACAAGTGCGGGGAGTGAATAGTCTCCGGAATTTGCTGGCGCTGGTGTGCTTACGATGAGCGCTGACATGGCAGCCGTAAGTGTTTGGGCTGCCTTCAATCGATCGTAATAGTAGAGTCCATACGACGAGACCACAGGAACCCGCTCGACTAGATAATGGCCGTCGCGGTCGAGCAGCGCCTCGAACGGTATGGAATTGAGGTCCTCATCGCCTTCTACGACGAGAACGCGTTCCGGGTCGATTTTGTCCTCTACGGGGGCGATAAGAAGGTCGTACAAAAGTCGAGCCTTGCCTTTGATTTGGCCTAGATCGGAATCCGAACCGGCGCACAGCTGACGGAAGCGGCTCGAGAGCAGACCTAGATCCTCCCTGGCAACGGGGGTCCAGCGAGAGACGATGCCACGATTGTCAAACAGCCACACCTCAATCCCGTCGGGGAACACAGCGAAGGACAGAACGCTCACGTCTGCGAGTGCGGGAATGTAGCTATGGACTGTACTAAAACTGGGATCTGGAGGATTTATTTTGAGTTCAGCGGCCGATGGAAAGGACATCCGTAGCGTACTCCGGCCCGAACGTAGCGCCGCTCCGCGATACCATTCCCAGAACTCCAATGCGTCCTCAGGGTTGCCGTTACGTAACTTCAGCTCAAGAAGTGTCTTGTAGGCTCCCGCTGTTTCTTGATTCCACCTTAAGCGCTGGTCTTGCGTATGTAAGGAGGCGAGATTGATCTCCGCCAGCGCAACCGCCGCCCTCATGGTGAGCTCGGCCTCGCGCGGAGCCGTAGTCCGAAATTTGGCTTCCCCGAGGACGCGATAGAACAAAAATGCGAGCAAGTTGTCGCTTGAATTCAAGACCTGCTGTTCAACCGCTCCCAGCCTGAGGATAGCAGCGCTCACCTTTCCTTTTCGCAGCTCAACGTCGGCGAGCCGCGTCTCGGCCTCGGCTCGGGCGATTAGCGTCGCCTTGGTTTGAGGCGCTGATGCGAATTCCTTCGATGCAGTAGAGAGTTCGGCTAGGGCAAGGTCTGCCATATTCGCCGTGTCGGCGGCCGCTTTGCCCAGGTACGCATGAGCGGCTGCACGAAGGAGAACATCCGGAGTCAAATCACCGATGGCGGCGGCTTCGCGCCAAATGACGACGTCGAGGTAAGGCTCGCTCTTCGATTCAGCCACCTTATGCAGCGCAAAATATAGGTTGTAGATTTGCATCAGGGCCGAGTGAGCAGACGACTCAATGCTCAGGCCAGCGAGGGCCTGATTCGTCGCCAGTGTTTCATCTCCCAGTTCAGAATTAACACTTGAAAGATGATTGAGTGCGCGGAGAGAAAGAATCTTGTAGTTCGTATGTTCGGCCTCTTGCTGTGCCTGCAGATAATTCTGGCGGGCGTTGCCCACATCTCCAACGATCCAGAGGCAAGTCCCTTCCTCAAGTTGGAATTGGATTAACAGCCAAGGGTAGCGGCCGTCGGCTAGGCTCCCTGCGATTTGCTGGGCAGCCTTCAGGCATGCGCCGCCGTCTTGAGCGAGATGCAGTGCGCGAGTTGTTTCGTAGCGAGCGCGAAGTTCCCCTGCTGAATTTCCAGCGGATGCGAACAGTTTTGCGGCCACCAGGGACCGCTTTTCAGCAGAGACAAAATCACCGCCCTCGATAAAGGTGAGCGTCGCAGACAAGGCGGCAACGCCCTCCGAGAAATGAGGCGAAGATGCCGCTGCGAGCAGGTCCTTAAGCCAGAGATCGTGGTTTTGTTGACGGTTGATATCCGCCAACAATTCGACGGCCTTCCGAAACTGCGAAGAATCGCGACTTCGTCCGGGATGTGTTCGATATGCCTTCGGCAACCACTCGATCGTTGCGAGACTCAGGTAGTCTTCAATCCGAACGCCAATTTTCTCCCGGAGCGCCGCATTCTCGGGGCCTGCCATTGCAATCTCGGCCGGTGTGAGCAGTGGTTCGGCCCGCCTCTTGCCGTGTTGTTGTAGTTTCTCCTTGAGCGTCCCCAAACGCTTGCGTGCATCCTCTGCCCATTCGCCTTGCGGCTCGACGCGCAGGTAATGTTCCCAGTCATCTACCGCCTGGGTGTAGAGGAACATGCGCTCGCACGCCAGCGCACGATTGAACAGGGCCACGGGATCGTCCGGAGATTTGGACAACGCTTTGCCAAGAGATTCGATGGCATTGCCGTAATCAATCGGCCGGTCGGCGGATTCGGCGCGCAGAAAATACGCGGAGCCAAGGTCTGTCAGCAGACTCGGCGAATCGGGCTGCGTCTCCAGCGCGCGCTGCAACGACTTGATGGCAGATTCGTAGTTGCCGTCGAGCAGATCGGCGCGGGCGCGGGCTTGCAGCCACATGGGGTCATTCGGATTCTTGGCCAGATTCTCGCCGATCAAAGCCTCGGCCTTTAGTAGAGAAGGGGACTTGTCGAGGTTCGATCCGTTGGCGCTGCGCTCCACGCGCATAGGAGCGTATTTTGCACCGGGAATTCTGACTTCCAGCGTTCGCCGCTCGGTGTAAGCCTTCGCCAGCAACTGTTCGGCAGAGGGAGAGCGAAGCATGCGCACGCCCAGCCATCCTCCGATGACCGCCACAGCGATTCCGGCAAATGCAAACGCTGGACGCTGCCAGCTGAACAGTGTTTGCCACCACTGCCCGTCCTCTTTTTTTTCTCGACTACTATCTCCAACTCCAGCGCTGTCGCGGAGGGTCTCGGCCATATTCTTCCGCCATCCGGGGCGCGCGCTGCGCAACGAGGCGAGCCAGGCTTCTTCGCTGGGAGTCGTTTCATCCACTAGTGCCTCCGCAGCATTCTTTAGCAGAGGTCCGCAGTGCCCGCATTGTGCAGCGTGTTTCATGCGCTCTCGCGTCTTCGCCTCGGGGAGCAGTCCGGCTGCCACTTCCAACCACTCGGCATCTCCGATGCATTGTGAAGTCGGCGGAAGTGGGTTGGGCGCTCGCATACGTAAGATCTTGCTCTGCACAGACTGGTGCATTTGCAGCTTTCGGCTGCAGTCCTGGCAAGACTCAACGTGGCGCTCGGCCTCTCTCAGAGATTGCTCCGGGAGTTGCCCCGAATCGGACACACTCGTCGCCTGCAACGAAATGAGCCTATCCAGTTCGTCGCTGTCGAGATGTTTGTCGAATGGCCGTGTCAAAATCTGCTACTCCTTCTAATACGACATTGGGTGGTGAAATCCTTTTCGGCTAGCTAAGGCTCCGCCGAGTTCTGCATGCCCGCACTCCCGAGTTGCTCTCGCACGCAACGAGTGAGTCGGAAAATGACGGCCTCCACGCCCTTTGCCGTGAGTTTGATGGTCGCCGACGCAGCAATTGCTTTGGCGCTCATACCTTGCAGGTAATAAAACCAGAAGATAAGACAGTCCCGCTCTTGATTGGAGCCGGCAGCGCAATTCTGTAACTGGTCGTTGACTTGCTTTAGAAAAACCTCGCGCTCCATCGCCTCTGGTCCGCCGAAGCTGCCGCTCTGGGCGGCGGGGTCGAAGTCTTCGAGGAACTGATCGGTCTCTCCCGCGCCGCGTTTCTGAGAATGGAGTGATTTGAAGTGATCGTGAGTGACATTGATCGCAATTGTCTTTATGTATCCCAGCACCTCCTCGTCGGAATGTTGCTGAGCAAATTCCAGCAACAAACGGCACTTATCCACGCAGAGCTTGAGATAGGTCTCTTGCAGTAAATCGTCGACGAACTGCCCCGGATCCTTCCCCCATTGGCAAACCGTGCGCTTGATGGAGAGACTGATCGGCCGCTGAAAACGGACGACAAACTCCTCCCACGCTTCGCCGTCATTGGTTTCGGCGCACGCACGTATCAATTCCGCTACGGACATAGACGAATGACGCGTCAAATCGTTCCCAAATCTTCAGTGGCCGGAATTTTACACGAACGCGAACCAGACATACCGATTCTTACTGCGTGGTGGGAGGCCACACTATGAGTCGCCAACCCGCGAGAAGGCGACTCACAAAAGGAATTTCCTCTCAGTTGTCGTAATGGAAAGAAGAGCCGCTGTGGGAAGGAATGATCAGGATACGGAAAGCATGTCCGATCCAATACCTAGTTTTAGAAAATGCCGTTGATTTCTGGTGCAGGTTAGGCAGCCACAACCTTCAGCAATAAATATACGAGGTTTCGAGGAGACTTATGCGACATTTTCAAATTCGAAGTATGAGCGTCTTTTGGGTCTGCACTTTGTTCTTCACCACGCCGGTCTTTGCCCAGACCAAGGCGCCGGGGAACCACTCCAATTCGAGCACCACCAAGTCCGAAGCCAACAGCGATAAGAGCGGTAAGCCTAATCCGCCAGTCCTAGCAGGAAATATTGCCAAGGCCGTTAACGATGGTATCGACGACCACAGTGACTACGTTCCCTGTTTTTTCAGCAAGAAACAGCTCCTGGAACTCCAGCCCAAGGCGGAATCCGCAACGCTCAGCACAGCCGATGCTGAGGCTCTGCGCGCCAGCGTGATTGCCGCGGCGCTCGCGCCCGAGAATGCATCGGGTTTCACGTCCGGGCGGCGCCCCGAGGAATTTGCCGTTGAGGTCGGCAAATCCGTGTTCGAAGGCTTAACTCCCAGCCAGGCTCTAACCAAGGTGCTCGGCTTGCTGGGCAACTACACCGTTCCAGACGTCGATAAAGCTCTAGCTTCCAGAGGTTTGACGAGTTCAACGTTTGCCGAGACCTACGCATTGCCAGGCAAGCAAGGTGACGTAACCAACGAAATCAATAACCGAGACGATCTCAATAAGATCATCGGTAACTTGAAACCTGGTGGCCAAGAGGTAATCAAAAGCGCGGCTGATCAATCACAAACTGCAAAAAACAATCTTGCGAACGCTGCTAGATCGAATCTCGCTCTTTCGCAGCGTCCGACCGACATCGGCTGCTCCATGTCTATCCTTTCCTACGAGACCACTCGGAAGGCTTTTGGAGAAACGGTGGCCGATGAATACATCGGAGTGCAGATCGTCGTGCGCAACGTAAATACAGACCAGGAATTTCTGGTTCAGAGCGCCGAGTTTAAAGTTGACGACGACATCAACGGACGCCTTGGGCGCTATTTTTCCGGTGTAGACAAGATGACCGCTCGCGAATACATGCTTGCTAGCCGCGATTTCGGCAAGAGAAATCTGATGATTCATGTAGTTCAAGGCACAGGCGCGATCATGAGCGCCATGGTTCCTTTTACAGGGCCATTCATGAAGCAGTTTAGCGGAGTGTATAGCGGCGCATTTGCCGGCGCTCTGACCACTGTTTTTCCCGATCACAATACCGAACAACTGAAACTCATTGACGACGAAGGCTTCTCCAACTCGCGCACCGACCGGACTGTTGTGCCAAAGTCGGGCACGGCTGAATTTGTAATCTTCATTTCGGCCAAGGAATTCGAGGAAGGGTGGTGGACCGAAAAATGCGCTGAGAAAACCGTAATTGCGAGTGGTCCCGCCCCGCCCAAGCTCAACCGCAAAGACGAAGTAAAATGCGTCGGAGCATTCAATCTAGCCTCGCCTGATCCGAAGTGCGTTGATGCCGAGATCGGAATTGATTTGGATCAGGCTCGAAGAGTTTGCGTGCAGGAGGTCCACGGTAAGACTTTGATTGAAGAACCTGCAACTCCTGACCAAGATGGCAAGCCGAAGCTCACGTACTTCACGCCGCGAGTAACTCACTATAAGGATTGGTCCCAGAAGGCGGTCGCTATTTTCCGCGAGCTTTCTCTCGCCGTCGTCGCCGGTACCCATGTTCGGGAGAGCAGCGACTCCACACCCACGCTTAGTAAAATCGACTGCCCCGTCAATGATAACGGTGATGTGAGACTCGATTCGGCCAAAGACGGCGCAGTCGGCTGTACTCTCACCGGCACCAATCTGGACAAAATCGCACAACTCAAGCTGCGAAACTATCAGGACGCGACCGATACGAAAACCACGGATGGAACCGTTTCCACGAGTGGAGACTCCAGGTCAGCCACCGCGTCTTTCTCGGTCGACAAGCTGTGCGAACTCTCCGCGAACGCCTACAAGGCGTATACCGTGACCAAAGACGGCGTCGAAGGCGGAGGCGATCAACTCCTTCATTTCGACAGCACAACGCCGCTCCTATTGGGAGGTCCCGACCCCGCCCAAGTTGACTTCGGCAAGTTACAAGTCAAGGATGCCAAACCAGTGCAAATCACGCTCAAGGGCTGTCATCTCGACAAACTGAAGGGGATCCAACTTCCGGGAGTTTCGGTGTCCAATATCAACCTGGATGTACTTGGAACGCCAACAACTAATTCCGCCGTGGTTTCTCTAGGGCCTGACGACACTATCAAGGCAAAGATCCCTGCTCAGGATTACACGACAAAAAAGCTGGAGCTTGTCATCTCACTGTTGTCAAACGCCTCACCCAGTCCCGTCACGACAGTGCAAAAGTTGCTGGGTACAGGAGAGGTGATGCCTGCCCCACCTTCTAAAGCTGCTGCTGCAAAACCATAAAGCTGGAAGAAAACTGACAAAACCACTACTCGTGTGGCGGTTCCGAGCTTCGTTGAGCGCGGCGAACCCGAGCGCGGTCGACTGGACGCAGCAATCAATGCGCTCCGGGATCAAACGCCAACAATATGTCGGCACAAGTGGAACTGTTAGCCTCAGTCTTCGCCGCACACTGTCGGCGGTAGCCCGCAAGAAGATCGCGACGGCACAGTGATAAGGCGGGTGACAAAGCAACATGAGCGCAAGTAGGATCGAACCTGTTGGATGTGGCGAAAGATTTGGTTCACGAGAAAAGGCTTGACTGCGTCTGAATCGACGTTGCGGGAGACGAGCATTCCTCATCGTCATTCGCAACATTGTTGACTCGCGAGCTCACCGGATAGCAACGCATGAGCCGAGCACCATAGGGCTTCAACAAATCACACGCAACATCCGCATCCGTCATCCCTGGATCGAGCCACAGATCGTAATCGGCCCCGTCGAGGATGACCGGCATACGGTCGTGGACTGTAGATGCCACAGCGTTCGGCGTTGTTGTAAGGATCGAACAGGTTTTGATCCAGTTACCACTCGGGTCTTTCCATCGATCCCAGATTCCCGCGAATGCAAATAACTCGCCGTCGTTGACTTCAAAGCAGTACGGCTGTTTCGTTTTGCCCCTGCGTTGCCACTCGTAAAAACCATCTGCTGGGATGATGCACCTACGACTGGCCAACGCATCACGGAAAGCGGGCGCCGTCGCCGCCGTTTCTGATCTCGCGTTAATCATCTTAGCGGAGCCGGACAAGTCTTTGGACCAGAACGGAACGAGTCCCCATCGGACCAGAGACAATTCCCGACGAGGTTCCTTCGGGTTTTGACGGATAACCGGGACAGGCTGAGTCGGAGCAATGTTGTAGCGGGGATTCCACTCTTCGTCGCCAGACACCGTATCAAAGTGTTCTTCAATAAGCTGCTTTCGCTTCGACAATCGGTAGCGACCACACATAGATCAATTATTTCAGATTGCGCGGTAAAAGAATTATTTGCTTAAGCTTCAATGTGTTAGAGGGAATCGGCGATTTCGAGGATTGACAAAGTCGATTCCAAGGCTCTAGTGTATGTAACGTTGTAGACGAACAAAAGGCGAATATACATGAATGCCGCACAGCTCCGCGCGGAAGTAGAAAAGCGCCTGCCGTCCGCGTTTACAACATACACGAGGGAGTATCACGGGAGCATCCCAACTGGAGTATCTGCAATCGACTCGCTCGTGCAAGGCGTTCCCTTGCACGCCTTGACCGAAATCTGCGGCAGCAACATTGCATCATCAGGAAAAACTTCCGCGCTCGTCTCTCTCTTGGCGCAAGCATCGAAGGACCATTGCTGTGCTTTGGTTGACGCGAGCGATTCTTTTGACGTTGAAACCGGAAACGCAGCAGGGGTCAATTTTCCAAGATTGCTCTGGATACGATGCGGGAAAACCAAAGCGAAACTCAGACCCTTGGAGCAGGCGTTCAAAGTAGCAGATATTTTGCTCCAGAACGGCAGTTTCAAACTGATCGCAGTAGATATAAGCGGGATTGCAGAGCACATAGTTCGCAGAATTCCTTTGAGTACGTGGTTCCGCTTCAGCCGTGTCGTTGAGAAGCAATCGGCAGCTTTGGTTTTCATCGAACAGGAACCGCACGCGACTAGCTGTGCCGAGCTAGTCCTTCGTCTACGAACTGAGCCCGTCATCCAGTCGGAAGATTCGTTTGCGGGTTTTGATCTGAAAGTTGAAGTGCTGCGTAGTGGTTCTAAAAAACCCGTTCGCGCGGATAGATCAGGAACTTTCCTTCACACTCAATGGGCCTGACAAATGTTCGCATCTCTCTACGTTCCCGATTTCCTCGTGCAAGCGGCTTTGCTTTCCCAAGTATCGGAGGCCCGAGAAGCACTGAGAAAATCTCCAATAGCTATTTTGGACGGCCCTGCAAATCTTCCGAAGGTTGTAGCCCTTAACGATTCCGCCCGAAATCGAGGAATTGAAGTCAGCATGACCAAACTCCAAGTTGAAACATACGGCGGAGTATTGCTGCGTAAGAGATCGACGGCAGATGAAGAGTTAGCAAACGCCCGATTGATCGAATGCGCGAATGCATTTTCACCAATAGTGGAATCTGCTGGCGTGGGTATCGTGCTCCTCGATCTCGAAGGAACAGGGAAACTGTTTGGCGCACCCACACATACAGCGCAACAAATATTAGAGACAGCACGCGAGAACGGATTCCATCTGCATGTTGCGGTTGCTTCAAATCCTGATGCGGCGTTGTATGCTGCACGCGGTTTTCCTGGGATCACACTAATTCCCGATGGGCAAGAAGCACGATGTCTTGCACGTTTGAAGGTGGATCTTCTCCCCATGACACCTGAGATGCAGACTGTGCTTGAGGGCTGGGGAATTTACACATTCAAATCTCTTGCAGATTTGCCAGACATCGCTCTCACTGAACGTCTAGGCCAGCCGGGTCTGCATCTCCAAAGGCTCGCACGCGGACAGATCAAACGATTCTTGTTTCCATCAGCGCCCGCAGAGCGGTTTATTCAAAGCTGCGAATTTGATAATCCAGTGGAAACTTTGGAGTCTTTGTCATTTGTGTTGAACCGCCTCCTGCAAGAGCTTTGTTCGTCTTTGATCTCACAGGCTTTCTCTACGAATGAAGTACGACTAACGTTGGACCTCGAAGTGACTCAACATCTCACTGGAAAGCACGGCGAATCATACGCACATGAATGGAAATTACCTGCATCTACGCAAGACGCAAAGATGCTCTTCACTTTGGTACGGCTCGAACTTGAGAGAATCACCTTTGTAGCCCCGATCAGCAAGGTGACCGTTGAAGCACTGCCTATCAAACCCCAAACGGCTCAAGGTAGCTTATTTGCTCCTCCATCTCCTGAAGCAGGACAACTCGAAATATCTTTGGCGCAGATTGGCGCTGTCGTTGGCGATATTGATGCGGATGGCCGAAATTGTTTTGGTTCCCCTGAACTCATAGACACACACGAATCAGATGTTTTTTCCGTAACACACTATACGAGTTTCAGCGATGTCCTCACGTCAAGGGAACTTCCGCCCATCACAATCGTTTTCAGAAGATTCCGCCCTGCACTGGCAACTTCGGTTGAATTTTGCGGCGATATGCCAAGGACAGTTTTGCTCTGGGAAGTATATCGACGTGTTCTTGCGGCATCTGGGCCGTGGTGTAGTTCTGGCAATTGGTGGGATGAGGCAATTGCTTGGGCGCGGGAGGAATGGGATGTCGCATTGAAGACCTACGCAGGCGTCAGCTTCTTTCGCATATATCGAGATCGAATCCGAAAGCAATGGTTCGTAGAAGGGCTACTCGATTGACCAGATGCCATACGTCGAATTACATGCCCGATCTGCTTTCAGTTTCCTCGAAGGCGCGTCTCTGCCGGAAACACTCGCGCGGGTCTGCGCGGAGCTTGGAATGTCAGGCATGGCCTTGCTGGATCGTGACGGAGTGTACGGTGCTCCGCGTTTCTACATGGCGGCAAAGAAACATCGAATTAAAGCTCACATCGGAGCCGAGATCAATGTAGAAGGTGCGGGCAGGCTCCCTGTTTTGGTGGAATCACGAATCGGGTACCGAAACCTCTGTCGGCAAATTACCAATACGAAACTTCGCGGCACGAAGACACAGGTGGCTCAATCGAGGCTCAATGAGTTGCAGGCACATGCTGAGGGGTTGATCGCTCTTACTGGAGACGAGAACGGTCCGTTGGCTTGTGCTCTGAAAGCCGGAGGAATCGAAGCTGGGCGTCAAACGATTCAACAATTCATTTCAGTATTCGGCAGACACAATGTTTACGTCGAACTCCAGCGACACGCGAACCGCTTTCAGAACTCACGCAACAAGGCTGCTATTCAGTTAGCACG
>WNFI01695099.1_pt1 | contig 20016 bp, 22 predicted proteins | sample 5400471 | NCBI WGS metagenome assembly WNFI01 (sample SAMN13153348, study PRJNA577476) | soil metagenome | isolation source: 100 cm saprolite on Douglas fir-dominated hillslope | place: USA:California | collected 2013-09-17
GGCTTCGGCCTTGCGGTCGATGTCGGTGACGAAATCGTTGCGCCCCTTGCTGTCGATTTTCAAGGAATCGAGGCGCGAAAGGCTGCGCACGATCAAATCACCGGCACGGCGGGCGGCACGCATGCCGATATTGAGGAGTGGTTGCATAAGCGGGCGCTAGAATAGCAGAGCATGACGGCCCTCGTTCGCATCGTCCTCATCGATCCCAGCCATCCCGGAAATATCGGGTCGGTCGCGCGTGCCATGAAGAACATGGCCCTCAGCGACCTGGTCCTGGTTCGGCCCCGCTCGTTTCCGCACGTGGAAGCCAATGCATTGGCGGCAGGCGCGGACGATATTCTGAGCAGTGCGCGCATCGTCGCCACGGTCGCCGAGGCGATCGGCGACTGCGGGTTCATCGCGGGCACGACTTCGCGGCCGCGCTCGTACTATTGGGAGTTCACGACGCCGCGCGACGTCGCGGGCCGCATCGTCGGCCTGCCCGAAGAAAATCGAGCGGCCCTGCTGTTCGGTTCCGAGCGTTATGGCCTCGCCACCGAGGACTTGAACCATTGCAATGTCCTGGTGCGCATCCCCGCCAACCCTGAGTATTGCTCACTGAATCTGGCGATGTCGGTGCAGCTCTTGAGCTACGAAATTTTCATGTCGCGCGAGCGGCCGCAATCGCACACCCAACTGGAATTGCCGCTGGCTCCGTCGGGCGACGTCGAGCATTTTTACGCGCACCTGCACCAGGTTCTCAACGAAATCGATTTTGACGACCGTACCGGGCACCTGATGGAGCGCTTGCGGCGACTGTTCAATCGCGCTCAGCTCGACCGCAATGAGCTCAACATACTGCGCGGCATACTGAGCGCGGTGCAGGGCCGGCGGGGTCAGTCGGCGCAGCGGCCGCGCGACGAGCGCGGCGGGACGAATGAACGTGACTGAGCGTGAGCAGGGTGCGGCGCGCATGTCGAGGCCCGTGTACCTGGACCATGCGGCAACGACTCCCGTCGATCCCCGAGTGGCGGCGGCTATGGCGCAATGCTTGACCGCGGAGGGCGAATTCGGCAATCCGGCGTCGGCGAGCCATGGTTACGGCGATGCCGCCGGTGCGCTGGTCGAGACGGCGCGCGCGCAGGTCGCCGCTGCCGTGGGGGCCTCACCTCCCGAAGTGGTTTGGACGTCGGGCGCCACGGAGGCCAATAATCTGGCGATTTTCGGGGTGGCTCAGTATTACCGCGAGTACGGGCGGCACATCATCACGGCCCGCACGGAACACAAGGCGGTGCTGGATCCCTGCCGCGAACTCGAACGGCGGGGCTGGCGAGTCACGTACTTGGCGCCGGACAGCGGCGGGGTGATACATCCCGATCAGGTCGCCGCGGCGCTGCAGGCGGACACGGTGCTGGTGTCCATCATGCAGGTGAACAACGAGATCGGCGTCATCCAGGATATCTCAGCCATAGCCGCGGTCTGTGCGAAGCACGGCGGTGCGCGGCTGCACGTGGATGCCGCGCAGAGCGTCGGCAAGGTCCCCGTCGACTTTGCCGAGCTTGGGGTGGATCTGATGTCGCTGTCGGCGCACAAGGTGTACGGTCCCAAGGGCGTGGGCGCGCTGTTGGTGTCGAGGCATGGCAGCCGGGGCGGGGACCGCGAGCGCGTGCAATTGACGGCGCTGCAATTCGGCGGTGGACAAGAGCTGGGCTTGAGGGCGGGCACGGTGGCGACCCATCAAGTGGTTGGCATGGGGTTGGCGTTCGAGCTGGCGCGCACGGCGCCGCCGTCGGAGGTCGAACGAATCGCAGTATTGCGGGAACGTCTTTGGCGGGGGTTGGCACCCTTAAGCGGTACCTTTCGCAATGGCGACGCGGAGCGTTCGGTACCGCACGTGCTCAACGTGTCATTCGAGGGAGTCGAAGGCGAAAGCCTGCTCGCCGCGGTGAGGGGACGCCTTGCGGTTTCGACCGGCTCGGCCTGCACCTCGGCGCTGCAGGAACCCTCCTATGTGCTGCGCGCCTTGGGCCGGGACGACATTTTGAGCGAAAGCAGCCTGCGGTTCGGTTTGGGCCGCGGCACCCGCGAGAGCGACATCGACACGGCCGTGGCGGTTGTCGTTGAGGCGGTATCGCGCTTACGAAAGATCGGCGGCGCATGAAGTACAGCGAACTGACCCTGCATTACTTCGAGACTGCTGCCGGTGCGGGGGTCCTCGCCGGTCCCGATGTTTACCGCGGCGCTGCCGGTAGCCGCGCGCAGGGGACCTGGGTGCAATTCGACCTGCAGGTCAGCGGGGGGATCATCCACGCGGCGCGGTTCCTGGCTTTCGGCTGCCCACATACCATCGCGGTGTCGGCATGGGTTGCCGCGCACGCCGCGGGCGGACCCGCGTCCCGCGCCGCGCTACCCGAGAATGTGCAGCATTTGAGCGAGCGCTTTGCGGTGCCCATGGAGAAGCGGGGGCGGCTCTTGATCATCGAAGACGCGTGGGTGGCCGCGGTGAACGCTGCGCTGCAGCGTTAGCAGAGTCCGGGTGCCATTGCGTACGCGCCCTGGCGGCCCCATATCGCCAGAGAAAGTTCCGTGCTTTGCAGGCATGAGCTTATAGGAAAAAACGCGCTCTGGTTCCGTGCGTACGGCCCATCGGCGTGTTATGTATAGCGTAACGGCCGGAGCTTCGGCCGTATGGAGAGGACAGGGCGATATGGCGATATTGTTGACGGAATCGGCGGCCGACCGGGTTCGATCTCACCTGGCGCAACGCGGAGCCGGTTTGGGCCTGCGCGTCGGGATCAAGAAGACCGGCTGCTCGGGATTCGCGTATGTCGTGAATTATGCTGATGAAATTCATCCCGAAGATGCGGTATTCGAAGCGCGCGGCGTGAAGGTCGTGGTTGATCCCTTGAGTCTGCCGCTAATCGACGGGACCTTGGTGGATTTTGTCAAACAGGGCTTGAACGAGGCCTTCAAGTTTCAAAATCCGAAAGCCAAGGGCGAATGCGGCTGCGGCGAGAGTTTCAACGTCTAAAGCACTCGGGTTTTTCCAAGTAATACAGGGACTTCGGTGTTCGTCCTGATTGCTTGAGCGCGCCCGCTCCAGTAGACTTCGCGGTCTTTGTCGGCCCCGTGAGGGGCGGATTTCCCATTACTTACCCGAGGTCATCATGCCAATCGAGCGTACTCTTTCCATCGTCAAGCCGGACGGCGTCGGCCGTAATCTCATCGGCGAAGTCTATCGTCGTTTTGAGCAGGCTCACCGCGAACGTCCGTTCTTCAAGGATCTGGTGCGCTTCATGACTTCGGGTCCGGTGATGGTCCAAGTGCTCGAGGGTGAGGGCGCGATCGCAAAGAATCGAGAGGTCATGGGCGCCACCGATCCGAAGAAGGCCGCCAAGGGCACGATTCGCGCCGATCTTGCCACCAGCATCGATGAAAACATCGTCCATGGGTCTGATGCGCCGGATACCGCGGCGCGGGAAATTGCCTACTTCTTTCGAGAAATTGAGCTCTGCCCGCGTACGCGCTAGCGTAAGGGTCGGGACTTAAGGAGATATCAGTTGGCTGGCGAACGCGTGAATTTACTTGGGCTTCCGCGAGCGGAACTCGAGACGTTCGTTGCGACGCGCCTGGGCGCCAAGCCGTTTCGCGCGCGCCAGCTGATGAAGTGGATCTATCGGCGGGGCGCGGCGGATTTCTCGGCGATGACCGATCTTTCGCAGGACTTTCGCTCGCAGCTGAGCGCGGTGGCCAGGATTGCAGTTCCGGAAATCGTGGCCGAGCAGGTATCGAGCGACGGCACGCGCAAATGGATGCTGCGCATGGACGAGGTACAGGGCATCGAGACGGTCTATATCCCCGAGCCGGATCGGGGCACATTGTGCATCTCGAGCCAGGTGGGTTGCGCCATGGATTGCTCGTTCTGCTCGACCGCGCAGCAGGGGTTCAATCGCAACCTGAGCGTCGCTGAGATCGTCGGACAGGTGTGGCTGGCTCATCGCGAATTGACTGCGCACGCCGATGGAAGTGACGACGCTCGCGGTGCCTCCGGACGCAGCGGCGCCCGCGGCAACATCACGAACATCGTGTTCATGGGCATGGGTGAACCGCTCGCCAACTACCGCAATGTCGTGCCGGCCATGCGGACATTTCTCGATGATCTGGGATACGACTTATCGCGCCGCCGGGTGACGCTGAGCACCTCGGGATTGGTTCCGCAGATTTATAAGTTGGCGGAAGAATGCAATGTCGCGCTGGCCGTGTCCCTGCATGCGCCGAACGATGAATTGCGCAACGAACTCGTGCCCATCAATCGGAAACATCCGATCGGCGAATTGTTGACGGCTTGTTGGCACTACATCGACAGGCAAAACGGCCGCAGCGTCACTTTCGAGTACGTCATGCTCGACGGCGTGAATGACAAGCCCGAGCATGCGCGCCAGCTTGCTCAGCTGCTCAAAGGGCGGCCGGCCAAGCTCAATCTGATTCCCTTCAACGCGTTCCCCGGCACGCGCTATCGCCGCTCGTCCGCAGCGGCCATCTTGAAGTTTCGCGACATTCTCAATGATCACGGTGTCATCGCAACGATTCGCAGGACGCGGGGCGACGACATCGATGCGGCCTGCGGCCAATTGGCCGGCCGGGTCACGGATCGCACCCTGGTGCGGCTCGGCACCAAACTGACTCCTGCCACACGTATCCCGGTGGAGATTCGATGAAGTCCAGCATGGTGATGGTCGCGGTCATTCTCGGCGGCTGCCTCGCGGCCTGCTCGGACAATTCGGATTTTAAAAAGGCTTCGCCCCAGGTGATGGCGGCCACCAATATGCAGCTCGCGATCGAATACATGAAGCTCGACAAACTGGCGTCGTCGCGCGATTTCATGGAGCGCGCTCTCAGTGAGGATCCGGGAAACCCGGATGTGCAGATGACGGCGGGTCTCGTCTACGAACGGCTGAATGAGATGCCGAAGGCGGAGCGCGCCTATTCCACCGGCTACCGTCTGGGAAGGAGAGATCCGAACATTCAAAATACCTACGCCGGATACCTGTGCCGCACCGGCAAGGCCGTCGAGGGTGAAAAGCTGTTCGCCGAGGTGGCGCGCAATCCGCTGTATCAAACTCCGGAAGTGGCGCTGATCAATGCCGGGGTGTGCGTACGAGGTACCGGCGATGTGGTCGACGCCGAGCGGTATTTCAGTCGAGCGTTGGCGATTCATCCGAATTTGCCCGAGGCCATGCTGCAACTCGGGAATATCGCATTCGATCGCGGCGACACCGCACAGGCGCGCGATATCGTGCAACGCTATCTCGCGGTGAATGCGCCGACGTCGGAAGTCCTCTGGCTGGGATTTCGCGCGGAACGCAAGCTGGGCGATGCGACTGCGGCGGCGAGCTACGCGCGGCGCGTGCAGACTGAATTTCCCACTTCGGAGCAGGCGCAAATGATGCGTTCCGGCATCGATCGATGACCGATCCCGGCACAACGATCGGGCCCAGGTTGAAGACCGAGCGCGAACGCCGAGGATTGAGCTCGCAAAAGGCCGCCGATGAGCTGCATCTCGACGGTTGGGTCATCGATGCGCTCGAGGCCGAGGATTACGAACGCATTGGTCCGTCGGTCTACGCCAAGGGTCATCTGAAGAGATATGCGGAGTTGTTGGGGTTGCCCTCCGCGGAAATCATGGCCGCTTACGAATCCCGTACGCAGGCGCCGAGACCGGCTGCCTCGCAGCCGGCCAACGTGAGACTGCGCACCGTCCCTCCCGTCGTGAGCGATTTACCTTCGCGGTTGATCGTGGGTGCGGTTGCGGCGGTGTTGCTGGCCGCCGGTGTGCTCTGGTGGAAGCCGTGGCAGCAGCGCGGGGCGGGTCCGGCGAGCGAGACCCTGGCGGCGAATCCAAGCGCAGCATCGGCCGACGGCGCAACCGATTCTGCCGTGGCCGGGGTCGGGGTCGGGGTCACCTCCGCGGCGGTGGCGCCCACGATATCGTCCACGCCGGAGACATCACCGTCTTCGTCGGCGTCATCGCTGCCTTTGGCGACGCCGCCGGGCGGAGCCCTGGCGACGTCGAGCACGCGGCCCACCTCATCATCATCGTCGTCGAAGCCCGACGCCATGGCCGGGATGGGGCGCGCCCGCCTTCGCTTGAGCTTTTCCGCCGACTCGTGGGTGGACGTGCATGATGCGGCGGGCCGGCGGGTGTTCGCGGGCAATGGCCGTGCCAACAGCGTGAAGACCATCGCCGGTGTCGCGCCCATGCGCGTGTACCTGGGCTTCGCGAGCGGCGTGCAACTCGAGATCAACAACCGGGCGGTCGCGATCGGGCCGCAATTCTGGGCCGGCGATGTAGCGCGCTTCGAGGCCGGCGCCGACGGTGTCTTGCGCCGCGATTCCCGCATCGTGGCGACGCCCGGTGCAGCAACGCCCGCCGTGGCGACACCCGGCGTCGCGATGCCCGGCGCGCATCCGTCCGGCTGATCGGAGAGGGCTCTTGACCAAGATTATCGAGCCCCTGCGCGGCGTACACGATGTGTTGCCCGCGCAAATAGCGGCCTGGCAGCACTTGGAGCGCATCACGCGAGAGGTCTTCGCGGGTTACGGTTACGAAGAATTCCGCGTTCCCGTGATCGAGCAGACGCAATTGTTCAAGCGCTCGATCGGCGACTTTACCGATATCGTCGAGAAGGAGATGTTCAGCTTCGTCGACCAGGGCGAGGATCACATCACGCTGCGCCCCGAGGCGACCGCCGGCATCGTCCGCGCCGTCATTTCGAACGGAATGCTGCGCGAGGGGCGCCTGCGCGTCTGGTGCATGGGTCCGATGTTCCGGCGCGAACGGCCGCAGGCGGGACGCTACCGCCAATTCCATCAAATCGATGCGGAGGCATTCGGATTCGAAGGACCGGATGTCGACGCCGAAATCATTCTCCTGTCCGCGCGCTTGCTGCGGCGTCTCGGATTGACCCGCACGAAGCTCTTGGTCAATTCGTTGGGAACGCCGGCTTCGCGCGCGGCATATCGCGAACAACTCACCGGCTATTTCAGCGGGCACGAGGCCGCGCTCGACGAAGATAGCAAACGGCGGCTGAAGGGCAATCCGCTGCGAATACTCGACAGCAAGAATCCGGACATGCAGCGCATCGTCGCCGGGGCGCCGCTGTTGCTCGATTCCCTGGATGCAGAGTCGCGGGCTCATTTCGAGGCCTTGTGCGCGCACCTGCGCAGCGCCGGCATCGAGTATGATATCGAGCCGCACTTGGTCCGCGGACTCGACTACTACACCCGAACGGTTTTCGAGTGGACGACGGACGCGCTCGGTTCGCAGAGTACCGTGTGTGCCGGAGGACGCTACGACGGCTTGGTGGCCCAACTGGGCGGCGCCAGCACCCCGGGGATCGGCTGGGCCATGGGACAGGAGCGGATCGTCATGCTCCTCGAAAAGCAGGGATTGGGCCTCGAGCGCGCCCGGCCTCAGGTTTATTTGGTGCTGGCGGGGGAACGCACGGAGATCGCAGGTTTCAAACTGGCGGAGCAATTGCGCGACGCCTGGCCGGACCTCGCATTGCAAATCAATCTCGGCGGCGGGAGCTTCAAGACGCAGTTCAAGCGCGCGGATAAGAGCGGCGCACAGTTTGCGATCATTCTGGGGGATGACGAAATGGCCCGGGGCGTGGTCTCGGTGAAAGCTTTGCGCCAGGAGATGGCGCAGGAGGAATGCCCCATCGTCCAAATCAATGAACGCTTGGGGGTCTTGTTGGGTCTTAAAGGCGGGTAGCGGAGAAGCCATGGCAGAAGAATATTTGACCGATGACGAACAACTGGAGGCAGTCAAGCACTTGATAGTGGAGTACGCGCCGTGGTTGATCGGCGGAGTGCTGGTGGGCGCCGCCGCGTTTTTCGGCTTTCGGTATTTTCAGAACTACACCAACGAGCGCGCGTACAAGGCTGCGGCGGAGTTCAGCGCCCTGACGGCCGCGCTCCAGCAGAACGACCACGCCAAGTCGCGGCAGATTGCCGATGAACTCATCAAGGACTACGCGAGCTCCCCCTATGCCGACCAGGCGCAGCTGACGCTGGCGCGGCTCGACGTCGACGACGGCCAGCTCGACAAGGCCATCGCGCCTCTGACGCAAGTCATGAACGACTCGAAGGACACGGAACTGCGGCGCATCGCCCGCTTGCGCCTGGCGCGAGTGTTGACCGATCAGGGCAAGGCGGACGAAGCGATCAAGACGCTGGCCGAACCGATGCCGGCCGCGTTCTCGGCGCGTTATCACGAGGTACGCGGCGACGCGTTTTTCGCGAAGAAGGATATTCCCGATGCGATTAAAGAGTATCAGGCAGCGCTCGGAGCCGCCGATGCGAGCGGAATCAACGCCGCATTGCTGGAATTGAAAATCCAGGATCTCGGCGCCGCGCCGGCGCCGCTTGCGAAGACCATTTCCGTAGACACTCCGAACAAGGCTAAACCCTGATGCGCTTATTGCTTCCCTTGGGCCTGGCGGCGCTGCTGATCGCGGCCGGTTGCAGCAAAGACAAAGACGTCGAGCCGCCGGCGACCTTGGTCAAGTTCCCGGCAACGCTTCCGGTGAAAAAACTCTGGGGCGAGGGCGTCGGCGGCGGCAAGAAGCAATCGGTGCTGCGCTTGGGGTTGGGCCCCGCGGTCGACAACGGCGTGGTGTTCGCAGCTTCGCACAAGGGCGAGGTGCTCGCCGCGTCGCTGGATACGGGGCGCCATATTTGGGTCAAGAAACTGAAGATACCGATATCGGCGGGGCCGGGTGCCGGCGCGGGGCTGGTCGTGGTGGGCAGCAGCAAGGGCACCGTCGTGACATTGGACGGAGCCACCGGGCGCGAGCTGTGGAGGGCGCGCGTGAATTCCGAGCTGCTGTCCGCTCCCGCGATCGGCGAGAAAGTCATCGTCATTCGTTCGGTCGACGGCCGGCTCCACGGCCTCGACGCGCACAGCGGCAAGGAACTGTGGTCGGTCGAGCAGCAGGTACCGCGCTTGAGTCTGCGTGGCACGGCGACACCCCTCATTGCCAAGGAAGTGGCGATCAGCGGCTTTGACAACGGTAAGGTCATGGCGGTGTCGCTCAATACCGGCGACACCGTTTGGGACACGGCCCTGGCCTCGCCCCACGGCCGCACGGAACTCGACCGCCTGGTCGATATCGACTCGGCGGTTCGCGTGGTGGGCGACAATGTGTTCGCCGCGGGCTTCCAGGGACGCACGGCGATGCTTGCCCTCGATTCGGGCCAAATCTGGTGGGGTCACGATATGTCGAGCTATCGAGGCTTGGCGGTCGACGAGGACAATTTGTATGTGACGCAATCCGACGGCATCGTGGTTGCGCTTCGCCAGCGCGACGGTTCCGAGCTTTGGCGCAACCAGAAATTGAAGCTTCGGCGCTTGAGCACTCCGGTGTTGACGAGCACGGCGGTTGCGGTCGCCGATTTCCAGGGCTATTTGCACTGGCTCGACAAGACCACCGGTGAGCTCGTTGCCCGGGAGCGTGTCGCCAAGGAACGGATCAGCAATTCGCCGGTAGCGGTCGGCGAGACCGTCGTCGTGCTGACCGACCGCGGTAAGTTGGCCGCATTCCGCGCGACGCCCGTGGCCGCCGCCGCGGCGCCCGCGCCCGCGCCCGCCCCGGCGGCCGCGACTCCCACTGCGGTCCCAGCGCCTCCCGCCGCGGATCCCGCGACTCCTCCGCCGACGCCCTAGACAACGTGCTGCCGGTAGTCGCATTGATCGGTCGGCCGAATGTGGGCAAATCGACCTTGTTCAATGCCATGACCGGCACACGCGATGCATTGGTTGCCGATCTGCCGGGGCTCACCCGCGATCGGCAATACGGGTTCGCGCGGCGCACCGAGGTCCCCTGCATCGTCGTGGACACGGGCGGCTTGGTCGAGAACGCCGACGTCATCGAGAGCTTGATGATCGCGCAAACCGAACGTGCGATCAGCGAGGCGGGTCGGCTCATCGTGCTGGTGGACGGCCGCGCCGGCGTCACGCCGCAAGATCAATTCGTGGCGCAGCTGGCGCGGCGCAGCGGCAAGCCGGCGTTCCTGGCGGTCAACAAGACCGAAGGCTTCGACCACGACATCGCCGTTGCCGATTTTCACCAGCTGGGTTTGGGCGAGCCGCACCCGATCGCGGCGGCGCACGACCAAGGCGTGATTTCCCTGCTCGAGGCAGCTCTCGCCGGGTTGACGCCGGATCCGGAGGACGGTCCGGAAACGACCGGCATCAAAGTGGCCGTCATCGGCCGCCCGAATGTCGGCAAGAGCACCTTGATCAACCGGCTGCTCGGCGAGAATCGCATGGTGGCATTCGACCAGCCCGGCACTACGCGCGACGCCGTGCTGGTGCCGTTCGAGCGCGACGGCGAACGCTACACGCTGATCGACACCGCAGGGCTCAGGCGCCGCTCGCGCATCGAAGAGGCAGTCGAGAAATTCAGCGTCATCAAGACTTTGCAGGCGATCGAGACCGCTCACGTGGTCGTCTTGGTGATGGATGCGCACGACAATGTCGCCGAACAGGACGCGAGCCTGTTGGGCACGGTCATCGAACAGGGCCGAGCCGTGGTGCTCGCCGTGAACAAATGGGACAACATTCCCACGGAACAGCGCGACCTGATTCGCCAGCAAATCGAACAGCGCCTGCAATTCGCCGACTTTGCGCCGCTGCATTTCATCTCGGCGCGGCACGGCAGCGGTGTCGGCGAATTATTCGCCGCCGTGCGCAAGGTGTATGCGGCCGCCACCCGCGACATGAGCACCCCGGCTACCTGGTCAATGTCTATCGCAAGGCATTCGATCTGATGGGCACGCCGGTACGCGTCGCGTTCCGCGGCGACGAGAACCCTTTCGCCGGCAAACGAAATCCCCTGACACCCCGTCAAGTGCGCAAACGCAAGCGGCTGATCCAGCGCAACAAGCGCTAGGATATTTTTTGTTAGACTAAGCCCCAAGTCGGCGGGCTGCGTAATGGCGGGATGTCCAGTGCTGCAAATCACCAAAACCAAGGCCTTCCGAATTTCCGCGGTCCTGGCGCTGCTGGTCGCCCTCTACGCACTGGGCGGGTTCGTACTGGCTCCAAGGATGCTGCGCTCCGCGCTGATGGAAGACATTCCCAAGACCCTGGGTGTGACTCCGACGGTGGGTGAAATACGCCTCAATCCCTTTCTCTTCCAGCTCGAGATCAAGGATTTCTCGCTGGCCGCCCCGAGCGGAGAGAAATTGCTCGGTTTCGGACGATTGTTCGTCGATTTCGAATTATCCTCGATCTGGCACCGCGCGTACTCATTCGCCGACATCGACATCGACGCGCCTTCCGTGAATGCCACGGTGGCGCACGATGGCACCCTCAATCTCTCGCAGCTGAAGCCGAAAACTCCTCCGGCCAAGACGCCTCCGGAAAAACCGCAGGAGAAGACGGGGCCGCTGCCGGCCATCCGCATCGGTTCATTCAACGTCACCAAGGGACTGGTGACATACGAGGATCACAGCCGGCCGTCCGAGTTTGCGGCACGGCTGGAACCGATCAACTTTGCGTTGGTGAATTTCACGACCGGCGCCGAAGGCGGCCGATTCACCTTCACGGCGTCATCGAAGCTCGGCGAGCGGGTGGAGTGGCACGGGCACTTGTCGGTGCAGCCGATCGAATCGGACGGTGAGTTTCAAATCGACGGATTGCGCGCGCACACCCTATGGGAATATCTCGAGGATCGCCTCAATTTCGTGGTCAATACCGGCACCATCGATCTCAATGCGACGTACAAGTTTTCGCTGCAAGACGCCGTCGACTTGCAGGCGACGGTATCGAGGATCGCGGTCAACGATGTTGCCGTGAGGCCCAAGGACGCGGACATCGATTGGATTACGGTGCCTTCGCTGCTCGTGAGCGGAACCACCGTGGATCTCTTGAAACGGCAGGCTCACGTCGATTCACTGTCGCTCACGGGGGTGAAGCTGGTTACGTGGCTGGAGCCCGACGGGTCGTTCAATTTACTCAAACTTGCGCAGTCTCCGCCGGCGCCGCCGTCCACGGCAGCTGCTGCGCCGCCGTCCACGGCAACCGCTGCGCCGCCGTCCACAGCAATCGCTGCGCCGCCGCCCTCTGCGACCCCACCGTGGAAATTCGACTTGCGCGAGTTGACGCTCCGGGAGACCAGCGTTTCGGCGGAGGATCGCAGCACCTCGCCGGCGGCAAAAGTTCTATTGGCGCCGTTATCCGTGAAAGTGGACGGCGTGAGTCTGGATCTCGCCAAGCCGGTGACCATCTCCCTCGATACGGGTATCAACCACACCGGCTCATTGACCGCGAGCGGCGATGTCACGCCGCAGCCGCTGTCCGCCAATGTGTCGTTGAAGCTGGACGGCGTCGGCCTGGAGGCGGTTCAGCCGTATATCGCGCAGCACACTTCGATGACCCTGATCAGCGGACGCTTGAGCGGCGACGCCAAAGTGCGCTACGGCGCGAAGAAACCCGCACTTGAGTTCGCCGGCAATATCAGCGTCGCCGGCCTGCACACAGTCGACAATGCGTTGCACGACGACTTCATCAATTGGGATCGGTTGGACGTGTCGGGGATCACCTTCCAACACGATCCCGATCGGCTCGACATCCAGCAAGTGACGGCGCGCAAGCTGTACGCGCGCGTCATTATCGAGCCGGACACCAGTTTGAACGTGAAGCGAGTGTTGGCGGGGCCCGGCGCGACGGTGGTCGCGCCGCTTGGCTCCGGCGGCGAACCCGTGGCGGCGACGGCGCCGGCTCCCGCTGAACCCCGCGCCAAGGCGGCGCCAGGCAAGGTTGCCTCGAGCAAGGTTGCCTCGAGCAAGGCTGCATCGAGCAAGATTGCGGCAAGCCCGCCGCCGGCCGCCGCAACCCCGCCGATGCCGATGGCGATCAAGAAAATTGTGCTGCATGCCGGGCAAACCAACTTTGCGGACCTGTCCGTTCAGCCGAATTTCGCCACCGGCATTCAGAGCATCGAGGGAACGGTGCTCGGCCTGTCTTCAATCCCTATTCGGGAAAATTCGCCGGCTACAACATCACCAAGGGCAAGCTCACGACCGAGCTGCACTACAAGGTGGAAGGGCGCAAGCTCGATGCCCAGCACCACATCACCGTGGATCAGCTTGAATTCGGCGACAAGACCGCGAGTAAGGACGCAGTATCTCTGCCGATCAAGCTGGCGGTCGCGCTGCTCAAAGACCGCCATGGCGTCATCAATCTGGATATTCCCGTGAACGGCACACTCGACGATCCGACATTCCGGCTGGGACCCATCATTTGGAAGGTCTTCGTCAATATTCTCGAGAAGGCGGTTACCGCGCCCTTCGCCTTGCTCGGCGCCTTGTTCGGCGGGGGTCCGGATTTGCAGTTCGTCGATTTTCGGCCGGGTGCGGCCGACTTGGATGCTGCCGCCGCCGATAAGATTCGAGCAATGGTCAAGGCGCTGAACGAACGGCCCCAGCTCAAGATCGAGGTGCCCATTGCCTGGGTGAGCGACCTCGATCACCCGGCATTGGTCGAGGCGCAGTTGTTGACACAGGTTCGGGAAGCGCAGTCGGCTAAAACCGGCCGCAAAAAATCGTCGGCCGACGCGCCCGAATTCGAGCAGCTGGATCCATCGGCCAAGGTCGAGATATTGACGCAACTCTATGCAAAGGACGTGGGCGGTGAGCCGAAATTCCCGCAAGAGGTCACCAACATCAAGACGAAGCCGGAACTCACGGCGGCCAAGGCGGATTTTCTCAAGCAGGCGCTGCGCGAGCACATCGCGGTCACTGACGGCGACCTTACCGCCCTGGGGCAACAACGAGCCATGGCCGTGCAACAGGCCTTGTTGACGGACACCCAGCTGGATCCTGCGAGAGTGTTTCTGGTCGTGAATGACAAGGCGAAGAATCAAGACGGCAAGGTTCGCCTGGAATTGTCGTTGAAATGATCGAGTGCCGCGCCTCATTTCAATGCATCGCCTCGCCGGCGACGCTCGTATTCGGTGCAAAGGCTGCGGGGATTTCCGCGCCCAGAGCGCTAACTCACTGATGGCGTTCAATTCTTCACGCGTGGCACAACGGGTGCTTCTGTCCGAACCCGATCCGGGCATACCGGCCGCAAAACAACACCCAGCGATTGGGCGAGGAACGTCATGCGATGAAGCTCATCACGGCGATCATCAAGCCATTCAAGCTCGACGATGTTCGACAGGCTGTCAGCGAAGTGGGGGTGCAAGGCGTCACCGTGACCGAGGTTCGCGGCTTCGGCAGGCAGCGCGGCCACACGGAGATCTATCGCGGCGCCGAGTACGTCGTGGAGTTCGTGCCGAAGACAAAAATAGAAATCGCGGTTGACGATTCGCTCGTCGATCTGGTGATCGAGGCAATTACCAAATCGGCTCAGACCGGAAAGGTCGGAGACGGAAAAATCTTCGTCTTCGATCTTACGCAAGTCGTGCGCATCCGGACGGGCGAGCGGGACGCCAGCGCCATTTGACTTCAAGGGGGATTTGCATCGATGAGTAAACCGTCTGGATTGGTTTTTCTCTGCGTATTGGCGTTGTCGATCCCGGCCGCGTGGTCGGACGAGGCACCGAGCGCGTCGACCGCCGCAACGACCGAGGCGCCCGCCGCGAGCACGCCGCCGGCCGCGGCAGCTGCACCGACCGAGCCCACGTTGATGGGGGCGGACAAGATCAGTGCCGGCGACACCGCATGGATGCTGACTTCCACCGCCTTGGTGCTGATGATGTCGATACCGGGCCTGGCGTTGTTCTATGGCGGCATGGTGCGCAAGAAGAACGTGCTGGCGACCCTGATGCAAACCTTTGCGATTACTTGTCTGGTCACCCTTCTCTGGTGGCTGATCGGCTACTCCTGGGCCTTCACGCCCGGCGGTCCGTTTCTGGGCAGCGCAAGCCGCGCCTTTTTCAACGGCATGACCTTCATCCACGACCCGACCAATCAGATGTCCGTGTCGCATCTGGCGTTGACCATACCCGAGTCCGTTTACGCGATGTTCCAGCTGACGTTTGCGGCCATCACGCCGGCGTTGATTGCCGGCGCGTTCGCCGACCGCATGAAATTCTCCGCGCTGCTGGTGTTCATGGCCGCGTGGTCGCTGCTGGTGTATTCACCGATCGCCCACATGGTGTGGGAGCCGACCGGTTGGCTCAACAAGGCGGGCGTGCTCGACTATGCGGGCGGCACGGTGGTGCACATCCTGGTTCGGCTTCAACGCGGGTTCGGCGGGAGCCGCGGACGGCCGCGCCGGTATGGCGATGCTGGTGACACAACTGGCCACTGCGGCCGCTGCGCTCGCCTGGGCGTCCGCTGAATGGGTCAGCCGGGGCAAGCCCAGCGTGTTGGGTATCGCGTCGGGCGCGGTCGCCGGCCTGGTCGCCATCACGCCGGCGTCAGGCTTTGTGGGTCCGACCCCGGCCGTGATCATCGGCGTCGTTGCAGGAGTCCTATGCTTCATTGCAGCAACCTCCCTGAAGCACGCGCTGGGCTACGACGACTCCCTGGACGCGTTCGGAGTGCACGGCATCGGCGGTATCATCGGCGCGTTGCTCACCGGCGTTTTCGCCAGCAAGGAGATCAGCGGTTTGGATGCCTCGGTGCTCACTCAATTGAAGGGTGTCGCCGTGACCCTCGTTTATGGATTCGCGGCGAGTTTCATCATTCTGAAGGTCATCGATATGACCATTGGGCTCCGCGTCACCGAGGAGCAGGAGCGCGAGGGCCTGGATATTTCCCTGCATGGGGAAAGTATCGAATAACCCGAGATGAGCTAAACTAGGGACATGTTCCCGATCCTGGATCTCGCGATCGTCGGCTTGGGTCTGGTCGCACTGTCCGGCCTGCCTGTAGCGCAGGAATATGAGCGCGGCGTGGTATTCAAACTCGGCCGCTACCATGGTCTGCACGGACCTGGTTTGTCTGGATCATTCCCGTGGCCCTCGAGCGCTCGATCACGTATCTGCAACGACAGGTGTCGTCAAGGAGCATAACCCACAACAAATCCTGAGACCGTCAACGCGGAACGGATCCGATCTTCATCGGTCTATTCGACTGGCGCGTCTCGCCTGATCGCAACGGAGGATCCGATGTTTATGAACAACGATCACCGTCGCTCCGGACAGGCAAATCGACGCGGCGCTTGCTGATATGGTAAGGCTGGGTGTGCGTGCCATGCTGGTGGTGCGAGGCGAGAGCGTCATCGGTCTCATCACCTCCTACGACATCGAGGGCCCGCGTCCGGCGCGATTCGCCGAGCGGCCGCAAGCGACGCGGCGTGAAGACATCACGGTGGGCGACATCATGACCGAGTGGGAAGATCTGCCCACCTTGGACTGGAGCACCGTTCAAACGGCGAGGATCTCGGATCTGCTCGAGATATTTGCGGGCGTCGGCGTGATGCATTTGCTGGTGGTCGAGAGCGATGAACGCGGAGCCGAAGTGGTGCGCGGCCTCATATCGCGTTCGCGAATCGAGCGGCAGCTTCAGGGCGCCGAACTTCTGCCTGGTATTTCCGCCAGTGCGATTCGCCGGACGAATCAAAATGGAGGGAGACCGTGAAAGGAATCGGGGTAGCCGCCGGTTAGCTGCGCGGTCCACGTTTCACGACCGCGGCGAGCGCAATGGCGCCCGCCTTGCCGACACTGTGAACTATTCATGACAGCGCCGCGCTCGTCCGCGGCCGACTGGCCGTCCGTTTTTGGCGACAGCCTTGGCACTGCAGCTTTACAGCACGAGGAAATCGTGATCAAAGTCTCACTTCGCGATCGATTATGCCAGGTAGTCTCGCACTGCCTGGTTCACGGCCACCTACGGAGATACTTGAATGAGCAATCCTTACGACAGTGCAGCTCATCATCATCGAGGGAACCGTCGACGGCGACTTGCAGGCCGATAAATCCGTATTCGTGAAAGAGACCGCGAAGGTTTGCGGCAATATCTTTGCGCCCACCGTCAGCATAATGGAGGGCGCCAATTTCAGCGGCAGTATCGATATGGGCGGCAAGAAGGCCGGCCAGCAGCCCGGCAAGCAGGATGTCGCAACCGCCCGGGCCGTCAAAATTTCCGGCGGTGTTGGCTGACAATGTCCTGGTTTAAGAAACCCCTCGATGGAGAAGCTCCCATGATGAACAGCAATTCAAGCGGCCGTGCGGCTGCGCCCGAACCCTCCGTGACGCGTCCCGAACCGCGCGAACCGCGAGCCGAAGCTCGCGTCGAACCCCGTGCGCCGCAAGCGCGGGCACCCGAACCGCGTGCGGCTGAAGCGCGAGTGCCGGACGCGGCGCCGCGTGCGTCCGTGCTGGGCCCCACCTTGCGATTTCGCGGCGAGTTGTCGGCGCAAGAAGATCTGATCATCCAGGGCAGCGTGGAAGGCTCGATCACGCACACGCAGAGCCTGACGGTGGGAACCGATGGTTCCATGAAAGGCGATATTCGCGCGCGCGTCATCGTCATTGACGGCAAGGTCGAGGGCGATCTGTATGCCACCGAATCCGTGAATGTCCGTGCCACCGCGAAGGTCAAAGGCAATGTTTTCGCTCCGCGCGTGGGGATCACCGAAGGCGCGTTCTTCCAGGGGCAAATCGAAATGCAGCCGTCCGGAGCGGCGGTGCAGGAACACAGCGCGCGCCTGCGTCAGGGGTTAAGGCAGGAACAATTCGGGATCGACCCAGGCGCGATTGAGACTCAAGCCCCAATGCAGATGGGGTCCGGTCGCGCGCCCGGTCATGCCGACGGCGCCGATGCGGGTCCCCGCCGCCAGTCGTTGCCCGGGTTTCACGTCGATGGCACTCAAGTGGCAGTACATGCTGATCAGGCCGCGGCCATGATCGACGAACACGGTGTTGCCGTTGAAAAAATAGTCGCCCGTGTCGACCACCGTGCCGGCAATGGGTGCCCGCACGGGGGTGCCGGTGGGCGCAGCGATGTCCATGCCGCTGTGCGGATTGCGCGCTTCGCCGTTGAAGATTCTGCGTGAGCCGAATGAGCTGCTGCGAGGGCCGGGCACCGGCTGGGGCAGGTGCAGGGATTCCGGCGGCGGCTCCGTCCAGTGGCTCAACGCGTGGTCGATGCGCATCTTTTCCTCGTTGACGCGCGCAAGATCCGCGGCCGATAGATTGACCTGGCGCGGCGCTACTTTCAGGGATTGGCTGGCGTATTGCTTGTTGCCTACCGAAAATTCGATGACCTGTCTGCCATTGGTTCCGCGCACGATCACCTGCCGCATTCCCAGCGGCGCCGACAGCGGGATGCCGATGACGGCAACCCATTTCGAATCGTCCGGAAGCACCAATGCCCGATGCCCGTCCGCGTCGACGTAGGGCAGGGACGGACCGCCCGAATCCAGGTGCAGTATCTTGATGCCGCCCGGCACGGCATTCTCATGCGGCAGATCCAGCCCCGAGGCGAGCGTGGGGTTCGAGACGGTGAGCGCGGACCCTAAGGCAATGAGCGCGAGCAGGGTTCGAGGCGCCAGTCGACCGTCGCCGGCGAGCATCCTTGGGGTCACGAAGTGCCTTCGACTTTGGCGCGAATGCTGCCTTGCGCCAGCCGCGCTTCGATGATCGTACCCGGCTTTGCGTGCGCGGCATTGCGCAGAATCTCGCCGCCCTCGACGCTGACGATGGCATAACCGCGCTCCAGGGTTGCGAGCGGACTGACGGCATTCAGCGTGCGCACCAAGGGCAGCAGCCGTTCGCGTCTCGAATTGAGCCCATGCCGCCACGCGCGATATAGCCGCTGGTCCAAATTCTCCAGACGCAACAGCTGCTGCGCCAGGCGGGTCGACGGACTCACCTGCGCGGCTCGTCCCGTCAACCAGCGCAATCGCTCGCGATGCTCCTGGAGCCGGCGGCGCAGCGCGCGGACCAACGACTGCTCGAGTTCATCCAATCGTTGTGCCTGGGCGTCCAGGCGCGCAGCGGGGCTCACGAGTGCCGCGCGTCCCGCGAGCCAGCGCAGACGTTCGCCATGCTCCTCGAGCCGGCGGCGCATGCAGCGCCGCAGGCGTACGCCGAACCGCACGAAGGCATTGAGCCATTCTTCGGCATCGGGCACCACCAGTTCCGCCGCGGCGGAGGGCGTGGGCGCGCGCGCATCCGCGGCGAAGTCGGCGATGGTGAAATCGATCTCATGACCGATGCCCGTGATCACCGGGATGGGCGAGGCCACGATGGCGCGCGCCAGGCGTTCGTCGTTGAACCCCCAAAGATCTTCCAGGGAACCGCCGCCGCGAGCCAGGATCAATACATCGCATTCGGCACGGCGGCCGGCCAACTCAAGCGCCGCCACGATTTCCGCCGCCGCTTGCGCGCCCTGGACAGGCACCGGGTAGATCAGCACGGCCGCCGCGGGAAAACGCCTCGCCAGCACGTGCAGAATGTCGCGGACCGCGGCGCCGGTGGGCGAGGTGATGATGCCGATGCGCCGGGGAAGGCTCGGCAAGGGGCGCTTGCGCTCTGCGGCGAACAGGCCCTCCAGGTTGAGTTTCGCGCTCAGCTCCTCGAACTGCCGTTTCAACGCACCGAGGCCTGCGTCTTCCATGTGATCGACGATGAGCTGGTACTCGCCGCGCGGCTCGTACAGACCGATGCGAGCCCGAACGAGCACTTTTTGGCCGTCCCGGGGCGTGAAAGGACACAACATATTTCGCTGCCGGAACATGGCGCAGCGAACCTGCGCGGTGGCGTCCTTGAGCGAGAAATACCAGTGCCCGGAGCTGGGTCTCGAGAAATTGGAGATTTCCGCTTCCAGCCACAGGGTGCCGAAACCGCGCTCCAGCAGCACTCTGACCTCGCGGTTGAGGCGGGAAACACTGTAAATATCGCGGTCCGGGCGTGCCGGGAGGGATGCGCTTTCGCCTAATTCCATGGGCAAATGATAGCGGTTTACCGCGCGGCAGGGGCAAGGTACAATGCGCCGCCTCTTAGATGAACCTGTGAACGCTACCCTATGCGTATTCTTGAAGAGGCACTCACATTCGATGACGTCCTGCTC
>WNFI01619725.1_pt1 | contig 20004 bp, 29 predicted proteins | sample 5400471 | NCBI WGS metagenome assembly WNFI01 (sample SAMN13153348, study PRJNA577476) | soil metagenome | isolation source: 100 cm saprolite on Douglas fir-dominated hillslope | place: USA:California | collected 2013-09-17
TGCATGCGGTACTTCCGGTTGCTGATCTCCGTGGTGCCGTACAGTTTCCACGCGTTCGACTGCGCGTCGGTGAACGTGGCCGCCCCGGGGGTCTGCACCGTGAAATCCGGGGACGCTTTGACGGTGCCGCCGATGCCCTGCAGCAGTTTGAGGGAATGGACTTTGCCCTGCATGTTCGGGATCTGCGGCGGCAGGGGACCCGCGATGATGCGGCGCATCAGGTCCAGGCTGTCGGTGGTGTTGCCGATGATGTTGAACCAGAACCCGTCCGCCAGCGGGACCAGCTGCGCCGACTGATACATGACCAGGCCGTTGCCGTACGTGACCGACAGGCCGCACCACACCCGGCTCGCCGGGTTCGCGGCCTTAGCCTGCCCCCGCACCGTGTTAAAAAAGCCGGCAAACTCGCCGGGCTGGGCCTGGTTGGCCTGGTCCTGGACCTCGAACAGGTCGCCGTTATTCGCGCACACCGCAGCCAGATTGGTGCGGATATACCACTGGTCCAGGGTCTCGCCCGCTAGCTTCGGATGCGCCGTGTCGGTGCTGCCGAGATCCCGGCCGGGGACCAGGAACACCTTGAAGCCGTTCGCGTGGGCCAGGGTGCAGAAGTTCGCGATGAAGGTCTGCGGGTCCTGTTTCTCCTCGATCGGGGAGTTCCAGGTGACGCCGCCTTCCACGTCGTACCGGACCCATTTGAACAGGGCGTTTATGGGGCCGTTAGGCGTGTACGTGATGCCGTTCTGCACGAAATTCGCGTTGGTCACGTCGGCTTTGAACTGGGCGAACGCCACATAGTTCAGGATCGGGGTAGCGGCCAGCCCGTCCTGCACCGGGTTGACGAGCGGATTCCCTCCGCTGACGAACGCCTCGGGGGTGTCGAAGAAAACCCGCGTCGTCGTCGCGTCAGCTACGAAACAGGAGTGGACGTTGGGGCCGTCGGACATCCACCCCAGCTGGCCGGTGCCGCCCGCGTACAGGTTCGCGGTGGAGTCGAAGACCAGGTTCGGGTTGATGTTGCTGGCGAAAACCACGCCGCCGAGCTGCACCCAGCCCGTGGTGATCGGCCCGAGCGGAGCCTGGTTGACGGCTGCCGGGGCCGTGTAGAACCGGACCGAACTGTCGGCGGTCGTATACGTGACCTTGATGGCCTGCCGCTTCAAGGGCGGAACCGGCACCGGAACAGCCGACACCGCCGTCAGGATCGTCGCATTGTCCGGCGTCAGCAGGAACGCGAGGGTACCGTCCTCATTCAGGGTCAGCTTCCACGACCGCTGGTTCATCGGATCGAACCACTTGCCGCACAGCACCTGCTTGCTGTTCCAGTTATCCAGCGTCACATCCAGCTGAATCTCCGTATCCCCCGTGACGCTGATCCCGGCCGTGTCCGGGCAGTACGCGTAACTCCCCTGATCATTACCCTCGCTGCGCAGGTAAGACGCGCCTTCCGGCACCGACACGCGGACCTGCGTGTTGCGGACCAGGTTCCCGTAATACGGCCCCGCCGGGTTCTTGGAGGAGAACCGGCCGTCCCGGTTATCCAGCGTCAGAGTCAGTGACGACGGGTTCGTGCCGGTCGACTCATCCGGATGGCCGCGCGTGACCACCGCGCCGGCCACATTCTTGTTCAAGTAGACGAATGTGCTGATATCAGTCCAGCCGAGCGAACCCAGCAGCGCTTCGGCTCTCAGGTCCAGGATCGTCGACGGGGGCGCCATCAGCGGAACGCCACCTTACGGTCGAACATTGCCGGGTCGCCGCCCCGGATGCGGACGGCTTCCTGCAGCGCCGCGATCAGCTTGTCAGTCCCGGTGCCCCGCGCCCACTCCAAAACCACCCGCTGAACACCCCCGCCGGCGGATTGGCTGACCATCCGCTCCGTGTCCGGGTTCGAATGCACGTAACTCCCCGCCGGGACCTGGATGAGTTCCCGGCCGTGCTCGCCTATCTCGATCAGGCCGCTGGCGATGCCGCCAGCCGCACGGTGGCCGGGACCGTGACCGTGACCGGTCGCTGGGGGCGGAGGCCCGAAATTAGTCGCGCCGATGATGGTGCCGACAAGGGTGTCCACAAACGTATGGACGGTCTTCCCGTTAAGCGCATCCAGCCTGGCCCTGGCATCGGCGATACTCGCCTTCAGCTTGTCGATGTTTGCTTCGATACTGGCTCGCCTGGTCTTGGTCAGGTCCGGGTTCTTCAGTGCCTGCTCGGCGATGTACAGCTTCGTCTGAAGGTCCTGGATATTGCCCTTGAGCGTGATGATCTTCGGGGCTGCGGCGAGAGCGTTCTGCCAGTCCCTGACCTTCCCGATCGCGCCGTTCATCGAGTTGTCAAAGCCGCTCTTCCATCTATTGACCTGATCAGACCATCCCTTCAGGAAGTTCAGGCCGGGGATGTGCGACATGGCTCTCAGGATCGTGCTGGACGCGGAAAGAAACGCGTCGCCGATGCTCTTCGCGGCCACGACACCGTAGTGTGCCGTCACCAGCATGAATTGCGCGAAGCCCATCGCAAGACCGCTCGTCACCTTGAAGGCCCAGCCGATAGACCTGATGGTGGCGGCGAGAACGGTGAATGTGGCCTCCAGCACCATGATCCCGTTCGGGCTGGTCAGGTCCTTGATGAAAGTGACAAGTGCTCCCGTGACCTGCCCGAGCCCCTGTCCGATCGCGGTGATAGCCGGGCCTGAGAGCCTGGTCATCTCGGCGAAGAAATTCTTGAAGCCCTGAGAACTAGCCACCCGGTCGAACTGCTTCAGCAAGCCTTCGATGGCCCGCCCTGCCTCTACTGCCAGCGGCTGCAGGACGGGCAGCAGCTTCTTCACGATGTCGCCCGCGGTGCTGGCGATCTGCCCGACCAGGGGTGTCATGGACTTCGACATATCCATCCAGGCCTGCTTGATCTGGAGGATGGTCTGCACGGCTGGCCGGAGCGCTGCCGGGATCGCGGACCAGGCCTTGTCCTTGGCCGTATCACCCACTGCCTTGCCGACTGCGTGGACACCCTTCATGATCTGCTGGAAAATCGGCAGCGCCAGCGCGCCGAACGCGGCTATCCCGAGGCCAGCCGCAACTAGCTCAGGAAGGATCGTGGCCAGGTAGCCGATAATGGCGACAAGGATCACCCCGAGACCGGCAAGCCCGGCCCCGCCGCCCGCGTTACCTATCGCGCTGGCCATCGACGACGACATCTGCGGGAAGGCCTGGGTTGCCAACTTGGTGATGCTCCCGGACATGGTGCCGAAAAGAGACGTGACAGCCCTGATAGCGTTGCCGAGGCGACCGCTGCTCTGCGTGTTCTGATTGGCGGCATTGTTCAGCAGCCCGAGCTTAGCGATGGCGTCCGGCGTGCCAGTCACCTTGATGTCAATCGTCACCTCGTTCGCCATCTTCGCCTCCTTCCCCGGGCATCCCCATCGCCGCGATCTTCACCAGCCGCAGGATGCTGGCATCTTCCTTCTCCAGCTGGCTGGGCAGGCACCCGAAGGTCCGGCACAGCGACAGCACCGTCTCCGCCTCTTCTAGCTCGTACGGTTTGGCGACAATGTTTCCATCGGAATCGACAGCTCCGGGAACCTCCCGCCACCGTTCGAGGTCCCGGGCAAAGGGCGCGGCACCGACGCCATCGCCGTGGTCCACGCTTCGAGGATGGCCAGCATCATCACCAGGTCCAGGTCGCTGATCGCCTGCTCCGAGCACGGAACCGGCCGGTCGTCGTCGTCTTCCAGGTTCCACGAAACCAGCGACCGCCCCATGATGGAAACCACGCTGCCCGCCTTGTCGATGTCGCCTGCGGTCGGCACGCTGTCCAGTGCCCTGAGGCCGACCATCTGCCTGGTGACCTCCAGGAACTCGCCGGTCGACAGGGACCGCATGATGACCTCGAAGCCCTCGAACGCCGCGTCAGTGAACGTCAGGCGGTACCGCTTCCTAACTGGCTTGAAGCCCATTCAGTCCTCCATATGCGGGCACGTGCGCCCGAACCTAGTCATGGCGTTGCAGTTCCAGCACAACAGTGTGTAGCCATCCTTCGGCCAGCCACGGCGCCGCAGATCGGTATAAGCGTGGCTGCCGACCTTGGCCCGGTGCGCTTTCCCGGCACCATTGAGATGCTCAAGCGTGAGAAAAGCCGGGTTAGTCTCCGGACAGCGCGGGCATGAGCACCGGCCGCCGTAGGCTGCGACCAGTTCATCGCGAAGGCGCCTGGCCATAGCGCGGTGACGCTGGTTGCGTTCCTGCCGCATTTGCTCAGGGACTTCCTGCCGGATGCGCTGCTGTCCGTAGCAACTCGCGCACAGTCCTTTTGCGAGATGCGGCCGATCGGGATGACAGTCTGCCTTGATCGAATTTGTGCGCTGCTGGTTGTAACACACCGAGCAAAGGCCTCTGGCCCAGTGAGGCCGGTCCGGATGGCAATCGGCATTCCGCTGCGGCAAATGCGGCGGCTTGCGGTAACGCGGGTCGTAGTCATCCGGGTTCTTCCTCCTGTTCCTCTTAGCGTCGTACTGCTTCAGGTAGCACTGGGCGCAGAGCCCGAATGCCTGATGCAAGCGATCTGGATGACAGCTGGCCATTCTCATGACCTGGAATCTACCAGATATGCTTTATGACCACGTCGGAATTGAGCCATTCGCCAAAACGCCGGGCACCGTGAAGGTGAATTCGGCGGTCTGTGCCCGGGTCAGCTGATAGTCCGTGAACAGCACCGCCCCGTTGCCAGCACCCCCGGTTCCCAGGTTCAGGTTCTTCCCGCCCACCGTCATCGCCCACGCCCGGAGCATCGGCGTCGACGGCACGGACGAGAAGATGACGTGCGACACCGTCGGGTTATAGACGCCATTCAGCGTCGTCGAGAAGTCCGCCAGGAGCAGCAGCCGCTCGATCGCGTTCTTGTCGATGCCGGTCACGTCCTGCACCCCTCGCGGGGTGCTGAACGAGAAGTTGGGAATATCATTCCTGATATCGGTCAGCGTGTTCGGCCCTGCCGTGTCACCAACCTGCAAAGTGGTCCACCCAGCTCCGGTTGTCTTTGCCACAGTTTCAGCCCCTTTCGAGCCGTGTTGCTAGCTTGTCCTGATGGAGAGCAAAATCCTCTACCCAGTTCTCCGCGCTGACGTGACGGCGTGGCTCTGTGCCCCGCGGGTTGCCCCTGAAGTCGCCGCCCTTGACGACATAAATTTCTGGCCGGTCGAGCCGCACCCTGTGATCATGGCCGCCGCGGCCCGGGCTGCCGGGGAAACCCTGCTGGCCCGGTTCGAACGTGAAGCACGCACGGCCGTCCGGTTCTCTTGTCTCGGTGTGCCTCCGTGACTTGTCGTGGCGGATGTAGGCTGCGGCCTCGCCGTCGGGGTCGACGACCGTGCGCCATCCGAAGAGGTATGCGTCGCAGCGCACTTCCTCGCACCTCGCAGTGCGGAAATGCGTTTCCAGCGGCGCGGTGATCTGGTAGGTCTTCATCGCCGACGCGGGAAGGTTCGGCTCGACCCTGTTCAGCGTCATGTCACGAAACCAGCTATCTGGTTCTTGACGACCATGACCGAGAAGTCGGCGTTGGTGAACGTGCCGGTCGTGCCGACGGCGATGTAGCGGCGGACGGTGGTCGTGTTCGGGATGGCGACGCGGACTGCCTGGTTCGCCGTGGTCAGCGCAGTCGTCGTCAGCGACGTTCCGGCGATGTCGAGGAACGTGATGTTGTCCGCCGAGTCCTGGACCTTGATAGTGACCGACGTCCCGATGAAGGCGAACAGGTGGACGTACATCTGCGCGCCGAAGCTGAGGCTGGCGCCGGTGTCGTAACTGTTGCCCGCCCCGGCCGCGGTGGCCGAGCCGTCGACGCGGCGGCCGGCGGTGAGCTGCCAGCCGTTCATCTCGATCCCGAAGCCGTTGCTGAGGGCGTCGACGGAGAAGATCAGCGAATCGTCCTGCCCGATCGCCGGGTCATAGTTGACCTGCTTGCTGTTGCACGACATGGCGCCGTTGCCGATGCCGAGCGGCCCGTCGAAGTACGTCACGATCACGTCGGTCAGAGGCAGCGCGGACAGGGCGGCGTGCTCGGCGAGTGCGGCCGGGTCGAACACTGAGGTGAACGCCATCTCCCCGGTACGGCCGGAGCCCTGCCGCTCGAAGCCTGACTGGTTGATCGTCGTCAGGTCCAGCACATTGGCCGGGCCGCCCCCGATCCTGGACAGGGCATTCACGCCGCCGGACACGTCATAGCCGCCCACATATGCGGCCGCGCCGAGACTCGCCTTCTTAGTCATCGCATCCTCGCCAGGAACGGTCGCAGGATTTCCTCAGCCATCGGCCCGGCTCGCGCATCGAGCTGCTGGCCGATGAGCCGGAACGTGTGGTAGCCCTTGAACCTGGTCGACCGGTTCCGCTCATCGGTGCCCTCCAGCCACGGGGAGTACGCCATGTCATTGCCGATGACCTGCGTCTCACCGAGGTCACGGACATGAACGCGGGACACGTAAACGCCTCTGTTTTGCTTGATGACGGCGTTGAGGTGCTCGCGGACCATCTGCTGTCCTTTCTCGGCGATCCTCTCCGGCATCACCCGCGAGTACTCGGCCAGGGCCACTTCGGCTTGCCCGTTAAAGAGCGGACCCGTTGCGATCACGTCAGCCATCTAGGCCACCTCCTGCCACAAGTCGTTGACGATGATCGGGATGGTGACCTGGGCGACCCGGAACAGGGTGTTCTCGTGCATGATGAACCCCGAGGCGGCGGCGAGGGGCTGCCCGGCCGCGCCCTGCAAATCGATGTTCCGGGCGTTGCCGGTGAGGGTGAACGACCCGGACAGGACGTTCATCAGCTGCGCGGTGTGCGCGAGCAGCCGCTTGTCGATGTTGTCTTCCGGCTTCTCCAGCATTTTCGCCTCGTAGATCCGGGCGGCGAAGGTGACGACGCCGGACACGGCCGCGAGACCCGACCCGGGAGGGTACGGCGCGATCGCCATCCACCACACAGCGAGCGCCGGCAGGGTCGCGGGGGCGGATTTCGGCTCGTGGGTCATGAGGGTCCGGAACGCGCCGATGCCCTTCGCCTTGGAGACGAGGGCGGCGAGGAGGGCGTTGACGGCGTCCGCGTTGAAGTCAGCCATCAGACGGCTCTCGAGCGGGCTTTGCGGCCGTAGGCGGTGGTGGCTTCGTCCCACAGGTCGGCGAGCGCGTCACCGGTCGCCGGCTGGGTGCTGTCGGATTCGCCGACGGTCCGAGAGTAACCGGACGTTTCCTGCAGGACCCGGTTGACGCCCTCGGCAATACAGAGATCACGGATGAGGGCGGGGGGCCGGTGCCGCGACAGCGGCGCGTTGTTCAGGTGGACGGCGGCGGTGGTGCCGTACTGGCCGCGGGCCACCGTCAGCGACCGGTACGCGTTCAGGGTCGTCCCGCCGGCGTGGGTGGCCAAAACGGTGCCGTCCCACTGCCGGACCACCGTCACCACATTCCCCGTCACGTCGGTCACGAGGAGCCGTTCGGCGTCCAGCAAGAGCACTTCGCCCAGGTTGATGGCCGCACCCGAGGTGACGGTGATGGCGACGTCAGATTCGGATGCGGTGGTCGCGCCAGACAGGTTGGTCTGCCCGGTCGTGACGGCGGCTTTCTCGGTCACCAGCATCCGCTCCGTGTCGGCGATGACAATGTCACCCACGCCCACCGCCGACCCGTCCGACACGGTAATCGTGGTCGCGGTGGTGGAGACGATCGCGGCGGCAAGCGTCCCGGCGAGGTCGGTGTCGGCGCAGAAGCCCCACGTGCCGGTCACCCAGATCGCCAGCTGCGGGGTCGGGCCGGCCGTCCACGCGCCCGTCGCGGACCGGTCAAGCTCGAGATAGGTGAACGGCCAGCCTGGTTTGCGGTTCACCGGCCGCGGGATGACGTTCGCCAGCGGGATGACGGTTCCGTGCGGCGATTCGACCTGGGTGAGCGAGATGAGGTCCCACTGATCGAACCACAGCCGCCACGGTGCCGCGTACTGGTAGTTCGGCCAGTCGAACTTGTACACCGTGTCGCGGGGGTAGAACACGCGGCGCAGTTCGGCTTCGATCAGGTCGGATGCGGACTGGATGGCACGGTCGATCTGGCGGGAGCCCTGCGCGGTAGTCCGGAAGTCCGGGGCCCGCTGGACATCTTCCCTCGAGGCGTAGCACACCCTCGAAACGCTCATGGCAGGCTCACCGCCCACGCTTCCTCGACGACGAGCTCAGGCCAGGTAAACGGATTAAACGGCTCACCCCAGGACCACCAGGTGCCGCCGGGGGTGACGGCGACGGCGTGCGGCTCCGGCAGGGTGACGCCTAGGATCAGGCCATGACCGACTGGGACAACGTGACGGTGCGCCAGTAGAGAGCTAGCACCTCATCCCAGCCCCACCCCAGCAACAGCCCGACAGCCTCCGCCGTACAGCACGCCACATCGCAGCCCGGCGACAACTTGCGCGGCTTCGGGTGCTGATGCGAGTGGCTCGTTACGATAATCGGCGGTCCGCTACCCCACTGCTGCGACTGCTTGTGGTGGCCGGGCTTGTGCTTGACCGTCTGATGATGCTTAGACGTGCCAGTGTGCTTTTTCGCGCGGCCTTTGCCGCCGCCGGGCGGCTTCCTGCTCACCGCGGCACCCCGCGAGCACGCTCGCGCGCACAGTCCGGCACCTTGACTCGCTTTCTGTCCTAGGGGCCACATTCGCCCCGGCACCATCTATTTGCTATTCGATTGTCACATTCCGGCCATCGTGGCCACGTTCCAGTCCCGGGGATACCGCCACCCGTCGAACGGGCAGTACAGCTGATCGGCCGACCCGGATTCGGGGGCGACCTGGCGGAGCGGCTCTCCGTCGTTCGGGCAGTTCGCCGGCGGCTGGCTGGCGTAAAACTCGGCCTCCGCGACCGCGTCCTCATAAATGGCGAGCAGCTGATACCAGCTCATGGCTGCCCGGCGTCGTGTTCGGTGAGCCGCTGCACGAGTTCGGCTTTCGCCCCCGCCGGCGACAGGCCGCGGGTGCGGGCCAGTTCGCGCAGCTGCAGGATGGTCTGAGCGTCATACACCGGCGCGGTCCCGGCCGCGGCCGCCTCTTGGGCGAGCGCGGCGGCTTCCGCGTCGGCCGCGGCGTGCGACGGGCCGCCGCCCGCGCTGATCTTCGGCATGTCAGTCCTTCCGCGTCACGGTTTTCCCTGACGTCGGCGTCGTGGTCTTCACCGGCAGCGACCCGTTGCTGCCCTCGGACACGACCCGGATCGGGTCCGACACCGGGTCGACGATCACGCACTTCGGCATCACGATCACGCCCCTGGCGCGACGAGGTTCGCCGGGCCGCGCTGATAGGTCAGGTCATGCAGGATCGCCTGCACGAGGCCCGCGCCACCCGAGTTCGAGAGCTTGATGTACGCGTTCGGGTCGGGCAGCATGCTGCCGAATATCTCGATCACCGTCGTATCCCCGGAGGTCGCCTGGGTGACGGCGTTCGCCGCTGTCTGCGACACCTTCGTGAACCCGGTTGAGCCGTTCTGCGAGGTCGACTGGTAGTAGTGCGAGATGATCCCGCCGCTGGAGGTCGGCGCGACGTACGTGCCGGCGAACGTCGGCGCGACCGTGACCGTGAACACCGCGTTGATCGCGCTGTTCGTGCACACGAACGTGATCCCGGAGCAGTGCTTCAGGCTGATCCCCACGCCCGCCGCGATCGGCACCACGTTGTAGATCCGGCCCAAACCTTCCATACCTGCCATGACAATCCCTCTTCCCGGCTGGGTTCTTCACCTGGGGCGCCACTGCCAGGCTGCTCGTTCAGGACAGGGGCCCCGGCCCGGTGCCGGGGGCTTATCCCTACCGTTCTTCTCTGCCGAAAATCTTCGCGTTGTGGTCGGTGGTCGTGATCCGGGCGGCGATGTCTTTCTCGACGACCGCCGTGAATGTCGCTGACGGGGTGGTGCCGGTGACCGTGGTCGCGATCGCCACATAGCGGCGGATGATCACGCCGTCACCCACACTGACTACCGCCGTCCCGACGGCGTTCAGGGCCGCTATCGTCACGCCCGGCACGGCGGCGAACGACGAATTATCGGCCGAGTCGAACAGGGCAAACGCGATCGCCGGGGTCGTCCCCGTCAGGGCGGTCAGGTTCACCGACATGCGGCCCCCGCCGGTGGTGGGGTTCAGGGTATCGGCGCTATTTCCCGTCGCGGCGGCCACCGACGCGACGTCGGTCCGCGAAAACGCGGCACCGCCCGCCACCACCAGGGTGTTCGCGTTCGACGCCATGGTGGTGCCGCTCAGTTCGATAGCCCTCGCCATATCCGTACTCGCCTCAGGAGGTCGCCAGCTGCACGAACGCTGACAGCGATGCGCTGTTGTTGTGGGGGGTGATCGCCGACTGGAGCCACGGACGGCCGTCCAGGCGCTCGATCAGCCGGAACGCGGTCTTGTCATTCTGAAATTGGTAGTGCTCGCTGGACATGGCCTGCATGATCTGCCGGTCGCCGATCAGGTAGTAGGACAGGTCGACGAAGTTGATGTCGCCGAGGGTGCCGAGCTTGGGGACTTTCTCGGTGAAGTACACGGGGCGCCCGAAGATGCTGATCGGCGGGGCCTGCGACATGTTGTTGGCGGTCCAGCCGCCCATCCACACGCCAGGCGCGGACTGGGTGATCGCGGCCAGAGCGGGGAACACGTCGATGGAGCAGATCCACACCGCGTTACCGAGGGATGACGGCAGCATCCTCGCGTACATGTTGGCGAAGTTCGCCAGTGTCACCGCCGTGGTGCGGGCACCTCCGGCCCCGACTGCAACCATGGCGGGGGCGTTCAGGAACCCGAGCGGCTCCCCGACGCCGGTCGACGTCATGAACGCCAGATCCTCGAACCAGGTCAGGGCGCGGGGGAAGTTCTGGTCGAAGAACGCCGAGAACGCGGTCGCATCGGCGAGAAGCTCGTTCGGCACCGACGCGAACCCGGTGAGTTTCTTCGCGTCCAGTACCACGCGGCCGAACGACGCCTGCGACTCGGTCAGCGCCGCGCCTTCCTCCGTCCAGTAGAAGACGATCCCGCCGAACAGGCTCGACACGTGCGACGTGTCGTCAATCATCGGGATCGGGACCCGCAGCGAGCTCATGGGGATGACGGTCGCCCGGGACCGGACAATCGACGTCTCGATGGCGAGCTGCATGATGTCGGCCCGCAGCGTCTCGGGGATGAGGAACCCCCCGTCGGCGGGGACCTCGGAACCGAAGCTGTTCCGGATGTCGGTCTGGATGTCGTTGTAGCGGTCCAGTTTCGTGCTGAGGTCGCGCCGGTTCGGGAGTACGGCGTTCATCCGCGGCCAGATCGCCTGGAAGAACTCGGCGCTGTTGCCGAACACTTCGTCGATGCCCTTCCGGGCGCCGACGGCAAGCTTGTTGTACGCGCCGCCGCGGCCGGTGGACACCTTCCGGAAATCCTTGCCGTTCAGGGTGGGCGCGCCCTCCGGCGACAGGCCGACCGGGGGGCCATTACGGCCCCCGTTGGCCTTCAGGAAGTCCGCCATCCCCATCTGCACCTGCTCGCGGAGTTGCGCCGCGAACTCGTGGTCCTTGTTGTGGACGTTCCGCGAATAGGAGTCGAGGAACTCCTTAGTGGTGTCCGGGTCGCTGAACACGTCCTTGAATTTCGCGGCGTCGTTGAGGATTTCCGCCAGCTCATCCGGGCTCTGCGGGATCGTCATGGTCATCGTGCTGCCCCTTTCAGAGCCTTTCGGATTGATTCGAAGAATCCCGGGTCCTCCTCGGCGAACCCGCCGTCCGCCTGGTTACTGCCGCCGCCGCTGTCACCGCCGCCGCCGGAGCCCATCGCGCTTTCGTGGCCTTCCAGGTGCGACCGTGCGGCGGATTCATTGGTGAGGCCCTGCGTGCTGCCGATACGGCCGAGCGCCGCGCTGACGCCGTGCCGGTTCGGCGGATCACCCGGGTGGTAGTGATGCGGGAGGGCGTGCGCGGCCTGGGTGGCAGGGTCGCCGGCATTCTTCCCGGCGCAGATCGCGTTGTAGAACGCCGCCGGATCATCCGACGCGGCGCCAGCCGACCACGCCCTGGACGCGTCCCAGGACGATTCGTCGGCTGCGGCGTTGGCCACGTGGATCTCGTCACGGACGACAGCCCGGATCTGCGCCTCGGTAAGCTGCGCCGGGCCGCCCGCTGCAGGCGCGGCGGCGACCGGAAGTGACCGCAGCGCGGCAGCGATCCGTCCCGGCAGCGACGTGTACGCGGCCAGGTCCAGGCCATCGGGCAGCACCGCCTTGCCACCGCCGACCCGGTCTGCCAGGCCCGCCGCGACCGCTTCCTCAGCCGTATACCAGGTTTCCCTGAGCATCGCCGCGCGCCACTCGTCAGCTGGCTGCCCCGACCGGGCCGCGTAGATGCCGGCGATGTTGTCGCTGACGTCGCCGAGTCTCTGCGCCATCTTGCCCATGTCGGCGGCGTCGCCCTGGCACAACCCGAACGCGTCGTGAATCATCATCATCGCGCCCGGCTCGATGATCCGCTTCCCGTCACCGCCGGCCTGCGCGATCACCGAGGCGATACTGGCGGCGATGCCGTCGGTCACAGTGGTGACCGGCCCCGTGTGACCGCGGATGGCGTTGCCGATCGCGATGCCGTCGAACACGTCACCGCCGCCGCTGTTGATGTGCACCTCGAGGGCGCCCTTCACCCCGGCCAGCTGCGCCGCGAACGACTTAGCGGTGAGCCCGTCAGAGAACCAGCCGCCCTCGCCGATGTCGTCGTACACGTCGACGCGGGTCACCGCCGCCTCGGCCCGGATCCTGCATTTCAGGGGGTACACGTTCACCTGGCAACCTCCAGGGCGTTCCATGCGGCCATGCGCCGCAACGCGGCGGCCGCGTCGCCGCCGGCCAGGGGGTCACTGCCGGCGTTCTGGCCAGCCGGCGGCGCGGCCGGGCTGGTATCGGGGACCGCCTCGGGAGTGATCGTGTCCATCGGCGGCAGCCCGACCACGGTCAGGATGTCGTCCGGATCCCAGACCCCCGCACTGGCCAGGTTCATCGCCGCGGTCGCCTTCGCCGCCAGTTCCGCGTTGTCCTGCTCCCGGTTCAGCGGCATCGGGAACGAGTAATCGAACTCGACGGGCACGTCAGCGCCGTCGGGATAGAACAGGGGCAGGAACTGGTAGTTCAGGACGTCTTTCCACCGGTCCAGCCGCGGCACGATCTTCCACGACGCGAAGACCTCTTCGCCGGTCTGAGCGTTAGCCCGGTTGACGTCATCGGTGACCCCGGTCATGACCTTGTGCATGCCGAGGGCCTCCCGGATCACATCCCGGCCCGTCGTCCGCAGGTTCGCGAAATCCATGTCCCGCACCGACATCGAATTCGGAACCCACGTCAGGCCGCCCTCGAGGACCGCGACCCGGTGCGCCCGGTTCACGCCCCGGTGCGACTCCAGCCACCGGTCCCGGATACGGTCGAAATCGTCGTCATCCAGTCCGCTGTCCGCCTGGATGACACCACCCGGCGTCGCCGAGTTCTGGAAGAAATTCCGGTTCCACTCCGCGCCGAAACGCGCCGAATCGATGTCGGTCATCACCGACTGGATCGGGCCCGTGCCGCCATAGGTGTCCAGCGGATCCGGGTACCGGTTGTAGATCACGTCCCGCACGCTGAGGGGGATCTTCTCCCGGCCATCCGGCGACGTGTAAATCCACCCGGCCAGGTAACTGTCCGCGGACGGCAGCGGCGTCATCCGGTCCGGCCGCACCGGCCACAAGCCCATCGGGAACGTCACCCGGTCGTCGTAAGAGACAACCCAGTGCGATTTTCCCGTCGTCTCCAGCCAGATCCCCGATATCTCGAACAGCAGGAACCGCGTCCAGAACGGCAGGGCGGGCGCGTTCAGGACGGCCAGGGCCTGATGCTGCACCACCTCGGTCCGCTGATCCGACCCCGTGTCAGTCGTCGAGTAACGGACGCGGTTGTCCGCGGGGGCCTTGCGGTACAGCTTCCACGGCGGTTTCGCCCCCGAACTGGCCAGCAGGCCCACGTTCGAATGGACGGTGCCCTGCGTCCCGTAGGCCCGCATGTTGGCCTCATCGACCGAGGCGCCGGTCTGGAACGTCCGGTACGGGCCGGGTCCGGGGGTGTTCATCGGCACGGGCGGCCGTGCCTGGCTCCGCAGGGCGAGGGCCTTCCCGATCAGGCTCAACGTCAGCCCCGGGCCAGCCAGTCGAACACCACGGCCGTAACCCCGGTCACGATCCACCCCGCGTACCGGCTGAAGCCGAACGCCCCGTAGTCCACAGCGGTGAACGCCGCCACGGTCACGCAATGCTCGCGGGCAAACGGCAATGCCTTCGCGGCCACGCGACGGATCCCCGGGGCCGCCTCAACCAGGGCGCCGATCAGTGACCGGTGACGGCCATGCGGGATAGCGGCAACCACGAGGCGCTTCCTGTCCGGGGACAGCCCCGCGCCCGCACGCGACAAGCCCCAAGCCAGGCGTGCGGGCTTGGGGCCTCTACACCCGGCATGCTAGCAGCCAAAACGTGACAGGCGTTAGCTTTGGCGTGTGACAACCGCAAACCTGCGCGACGCGGACACGCTGCTGCAATCCGCGGTCGCCGGCACCATCACCGCGCTCGACCTCACCGAAAAGGACCGCGGCGCCGTCCGCCTCGCCTGCGAATACGCGCGGATCATAGACCTCGCCTGCGACAACCCGGAGATCCTCAACAAGCTCGGGCCCAAGCTCCTCGCCTGCCTCGAATCACTCGGCGCCACCCCGGCCGCGCGGGCGCGGATAAAGGCGGTGAAGCCGCCGGATGCCAAACCGAACCAGCTCGCCAGGCTCCGGGCAGCGCGCCAGCCCTAAACACGGCCGCACCCAGCCCCGCCTCTGGACGCCGCCGCTACGCACCCTGAACCGCAAAACCACCCGCGGCTACGAAATCATCGACTTCGCCGACATGATCGGCGAACCGCTCCTGCCCTGGCAGAAATGGGCCGTCATCCACGCGTTCGAACGGAAGCGCGATGGCTCCTACCGGTTCCGCACCGTCCTCATCCTCGTCGCCCGGCAGAACGGCAAAAGCCAGCTCAAGCGCATCGTCTCACTCTGGCGCATGTACCAGGACGGCGCCAGGCGCATCCTCGGCGTAGCCCAGGACGTCGCCCTCGCCCGCGACCAGTGGAACATGTGCCAGGAAACCATCCACGACTGCCCCGACCTCGAAGAAGAATGGGGCCGCGTCCGCAACGTCAACGGCGATGAATACTTCATCGCCAGCGGCTGCCGCTACGCCATCAAAGCCGCCAACCGGCGCGCCGGACGCGGCGGCAGCAACGACGAAGTCAACATCGACGAACTCCGCGAGCAAACCGACTGGCGGGCCTGGGCCGCCGTCTCCAAAACCACCATGGCCCGCGGCAACGGCCAGGTGTGGGGAATGTCGAACGCCGGCGACGACGAATCCGTCGTCCTCAACCAGCTCCGAGACGCCGCCCTCGCCAGGCACGACGACTCCCTCTGCATCCTCGAATGGTCCGCCGAAGACGGCTGCGAACTCGACGACCAGCGAGCCTGGGCCCAGGCCAACCCCGGCCTCGGCTACATCATCAGCGAATCCGCCATCCGCTCCGCACTCACCGACCCCCCCGAAATCTTCCGCACCGAAGTTCTGTGCCAGCGGGTCGCCCACCTGGACTCGGCGATCGACGCCGCCGCGTGGAAAGACTGCGCCGACCCCGGCGCCACCATGGACGGCCTCCGCGACCGCACCGCCGCCTGCTTCGACGTCGCCGAAGACGGCCAGCACGCCACCCTAGCCGTCGCCGCCCGCCTCTCGACCGGCCAGATCCGCACCGAAATCGCCGGGGCCTGGGACAGCACGGCTCAGGCCCGCGACGAACTGCCCCTCCTCCTCGCCCGCATCAAACCCCGCGCCTTCGCCTGGTACCCCGCCGGGCCCGCCGCCGCCCTCGAACCAGCACTAGCCGCCCTTGCCGCAAAATACGCGCCCCGCACCGTCAAGCCCCGCACCGGCGAACCCCCGCCATGGCTCCCCGCCAACGGCCAGATCACCGGCCTCAAAGTCGCCGAAGCCTGCCTAGGGCTCGCCGACCTCACCCGCGGCCGCCAGATCCTCCACCCCGCCGACCCCCTCCTCGACGCCCACGTGGCCGGCGCCACCAAACAACCCGCCGGCGACGGCTGGCGATTCACCCGCCGCCACCAAGGCCACGCCGACGCCGCCTACGCAGCAGCTGGCGCCACCCAAGTCGCGCTCACCATCCCCGAACCGCGACGCGCCCGCATCCGCATCATCAGCTAGCCGCCCGCCACATATGTCACGCACAGTCACCGCGTTTCGAACGCCCGTTCGACCGCTAATCTGGGCCCCGAAATTTTGAATGGCAACTTATGTGAGGTCGAACGCCCGTTCGAACCGCCGCGCGGCTCGGCGGCGACCGGGGAGGGGGAACCAGGCCTACTCTGAGCGAGAGTGACGAGTCTTGATGGACTTCGACCGTCTGTTCGAATTTCTGCGCGAGTGTTCGAATTTCTGGATGGTCGTTCGATTTTTTCTGTCCCACTGTGAGTGTGGATGTCCGATTTGGAATCGGACATGGGTGGTTGTGTTCGAAATAATGGGAGGCTGTTCGAATTTCTGCGCACCCTCCAGCGCCTGTTCGAATTTCTGGGGGCTTGGGTTCGAACAGTGCTGGTTGTCCGGCGTGTCGTGGTTCGCTTGCTTGTTCGAGCACCCCTTCGCCGGTGCATGCTTCGCTGCGGGGGCACCCTTCACGGCCAGCGTTAATTCGCACGCCCGTTCGACACCCTTCGCTGGCTGGCGAGCATGTCACTATGCGTTAGTCCGGCCACTCAGCGACATAGGCATCCAGGTCGAACAGGTGCTCGCGCAGAATGTAGATGACCTTCCGATCCCGGCCGCGAACCTCCAGCTTGGCGCCGACCAGATGATGGCCATGAGGATGCGGGGGTCGGAACTCAGGCGAGCAGACGCAAGTGGTGTATAGCTTCGCAGCCGGCATTTCCTTGCCGAGCGCGATCTGAACGGCCAGTTCGGCGCCGATGAGGATGCGGGGGTCGGCGTGGTCAATGGTGATCCAGCCCGGGCCGACCTCGCCAGGTTCGGGGTAGTGCGCCGTGAGAATTAGCGCGCCGAAGCCATGATGATAGCCCCAGATCGGGCTTAGGGCCACGCGCTGTTGCGCCCGGTCGCCTGTCACGGGGCGGCACCCTTCGGCAGTGCTGCGGTGAGCATGTGGTGGTGGATCATGTCGGCCCTGGCCCTGGCCTCCGCGGCGACCGCGCCCGTCACATCCCGCAGGATCGTAAGCTGATTGTCTTGCAGCGATTCCCCGCCGCCGGACCAGTTCGTTGACCCGGTGACCACGTCGAGGCCATCCACGATCAGGAGCTTCATATGCATGATCGCTCCCCGCTCGGAGCGGCCGATAGCGACGGTGTTCGACGGGAACGCGTCCTTAGCCAGCAACGCGGCCTCGTGTTTCCCGCCGGCCTGGCTCGAGTCGAGGGTGAGCTGCACGAACACCTGCTCACTGTCCAGCTTCGCTAGCATTGCCGCCGCGAGTTCGTCGTCATCGAAGCCGTACATGCAGCACACCAGCGACTTGGACGCTGAGGCGATCATGTCGAGCAGGACGCCGTGGACGTCGTCGACCGGCGAATAGAACGTGGGCTGCACGGAGACGGGGTAGCCGGGTGCGAAGGGGACGGCTTTGTGCTTGCCGAGCAGGGACAGGTCGGGAAGCGCCATGGTTTCACCACGCCGTTCTGGGTTCGTGTTGCGGCTGGTCAGGCTCGCAGCCCTGGAATCCGGTGCCGGGGTAGGCGGTCCACGGTATCCAGCCCCTGGTGGTGGCGTAGCCCCATTTGCGGCGTGCCCGGCCGCACACGACGTAGGTCCAGACCGGGGCGACGAGTTCGAGCCTGTGGAGCTGTTCGGCTTTGCGGAGGATGACGCACGGCGCCTCATAGCGGACGGTGCCGGATGGTGTGTGTTCGAGGTAGGTGCCGGCGAGCATGACGGAGACGAAGTCCCATGGGTGGTCGTGGAGGTCGCTGCCCGGGTCGCTGGCGAGGATGTGGTGGAAGCGGATGGCGCGGTCGCGGGTGTATTCGAGGTGGTAGCGCCGCATGTACTCGCCCTGGTCACCGTTGCTGAGTTTGTCGCAGGGGAGTCCGGTGGTGTCGGGGGCGCCGTTGAGGAAGGTGACGGCGCGGCCGAGTTCGAGCCGCATGTCACGCATGGCTGGCTGGCACCGTGCCGGTCACGAGCCGCAGCCGGGCGATCGTCCAGTTGTCGTCTTCTGGCGTGACCTGGATGTATTCGCCGCCGTCGGTGTATTCCTGCCACGCCATGCGGCAGACGGTGCGGTCTTCCTCACCGGTGAGGACGCGGTCGGCGGCGCTGGCTTCGCGTTCGGCTTTGCCGCGGGCCAGGGTCCAGCCGGCGTCGGGCAGGTCTTCGAAGAGCTCGCGGTCAACGTCGATCTGGACGACGACGCGGGTGTTCACCATGTGGTCCTCGGCTGGGGCTGGGGGTCGGGTGCGGCGCCGGGCTGGTAATGGCTTTCGGTGCCGGTCTTGGTGTCGTGACACGGCTTACACAGCGCGCGGAGGTTCGCGAGGTGGTGGGTGCCGCCTTTGCTGACGGGAATGAGGTGGTCGCATTGCAGCCTGGCGCGTTTGCCGCACTGTTCGCAGCGGCCGGCGGCCATGCGGAGACAGATGGCGCGGTTGGCCTGGTATTCGCGGCTGCCGTAGGTGGCTTGGGAGCGGCGCCGCGACTCGGCGTCATTCGGCCACGGCACGGCTATCGAACTTCCGCTGCAGCTGAGCCATCTTGGCTTGCCATTCGGGTGTGTGCATGATGCCGCGTGCCCGCTCGGCGTTGTATGTGGCCAGCTGCTCGAGTTCGCTGAAGGTCAGGTCAGATGGCGGCACGGCGGGCCTCCAGGAGCTGTGCGAGGTCGGCTGGTGTGACGTAGCCTTCCCAGACGTTTTTGAACAGGTGCACGCCCGCGTCGGCGTAACAGCGGTCGGTGAGCTGGCTGCAGATCATGTGCCGGGTCCGCCGAATCCACCAGCGCAGCCCCGGGATGGGCAGCCGGAACCGGTGGGCGGCCAATGCGAGGTAGTCGAGGAAGCTGTAGTCGACCTTGGCGGCGGCGTAGCGGTGCGCTGCGTTGACGATGGCTGTCCGCTGCGGGCCGGTGAGCGGGATGATGCCGGTCGACCAGAGTTCGCGTGCGTGACCCGTGAGAGGCCGTACGCAGGCACCTGCCGGTTCGGCTTGCACGACCTGCCCGCCGCCGATGTAGATGAACGCGTGCTGGTATTCGCTGAACCCGGTGCCGTTGAGGCGTTCACCCCATGCGACGAGCCGGCCGGCGAGGCCGCCTGCCGAGACGACCGCGAAATCGCCGGCTTGCGGGGCGGTCACCGCAGGTACTCCGGATGCTCAGCTTGCGCCCAGGCCAGCATGTCCTGGAAGCAGTCATCGCACACGACGGCTTCGCCGCCTGGCTGCGGCTGCCACGTCGCTGCCTGCTCCGCGGGCCTCAGCTTCAGTCCAGCCTTTGATGAAGGTTTCGCCGCAGTTGTCGCACCGGAATTCGCGGTTATTCATGGCCGGGTACCGTCCATTTCTCGATGACCAGCCGCCGGCGGGCGAGCCGGGCGAACTCGGCGGCCTGCCGCTCGGTGGGCCAGATGGTGAGAACATCACCGGAGTACGGGCAGTCGGGGCAGGTGGCGGGGTCACGCACCAGCCACACCACAGCCGGCGGCTGCTGATGAGGCAGCAGCGCGACGCTCGGAACGTCCGTGGGCGGCGGCCGCATCTCGCTCGCTGGCATGCCGCCGCGATAGCCGCGCGGCTTCATGGCGTGACGGCTTTCGCTGCCGCTTCCCACCCCGCCCGCTCACGATCCGACAACCCGGCCCACCACGGCAACCGTGCGCCCTTGTCATGCCAGCC
>WNFI01173886.1_pt1 | contig 20003 bp, 14 predicted proteins | sample 5400471 | NCBI WGS metagenome assembly WNFI01 (sample SAMN13153348, study PRJNA577476) | soil metagenome | isolation source: 100 cm saprolite on Douglas fir-dominated hillslope | place: USA:California | collected 2013-09-17
CCTGCCTTCCTCGACGATGTGTCCTCTCTCCAACACATATATTCGATGCGCGTGCATGACCGTTGAGAGCCTATGCGCGATGAGTATCGTGATCGCATCGCCACTCGTCGCCACTTCGCGGATGGTGAGGCTGATGTCTTCTTCGGTGAGCGAATCCAATGACGACGTCGCTTCGTCGAACACGAGCAGGTGGGGACGGCGTAGCAGCGCCCGCGCGATGGCCAGGCGCTGGCGCTCGCCGCCCGAGACCTTGACTCCGCCCTCGCCGATCACGGTGTCCAGGCCGCGCGACGCCCGCGCCAGCAGCGACTGGCAGGCGGCCTGGTTCAACACCTCGAGGATCTCGTCGTCCGTGGCGTCCGGACGTACGAAGAGCAGGTTCTCGCGGATGGTCCCGGAGAAGAGCTGGGTGTCCTGCGTGACCAGGCCCAGGCGCTCGCGCAGCCGGTCGAGGTCGACGACGTCCTCGGGATGGCCGTTGTAGAGGATCTGCCCGGACTGCGGGTGGTACAGCCCGACCAGGAGCTTGACCAGCGTCGTCTTGCCCGCGCCCGACGGGCCGACGAAGGCGATGGTCTCGCCGCGCCGGACGGAGAAGGTCACGTGCTCGAGGGCGGGGCCGGAGGCGGTCAGATGCGAGAAGCTCACCGACTCGAACCCGAGGTCGCGCAGCGGGTCGACGACCACCGGATGCTCGGGCCGCTTCTCCGCCGCGATGGACAGGATGGCCTGGTACTGCGCGAGGCTCGCCTCCGTCTCCCGGAAGATCGCGATCACGTCCCCTACCTGCTGGAGGGGCCCGAAGATGAAGAACGAATAGATCCAGAGGGAGAAGAACTGGCCGACGGAGATCCGCTGCGTGTAGATGAGGTACAGCATCAGGCCGAGGATCGAGGTGCGCAGGGCGTTGACGGCGGTCCCCTGGATGAAGCTGAGGCTGCGGAGGTAGCGGACCTTGCGCAGCTCGAGGGCCAGGATCTTGTCCGTGGTGGCGTTGAGCCGGCGCACCTCCTGGGCGGCGAGGCCGAGGCTCTTGACCAGCTCGATGTTCCGCAGCGACTCCGTGGTGGAGCCGGCCAGGGCCGCCGTCTCCTTCACGATCGCGGACTGCACGGTCTTGATCTTCTTGCTGAGGGTCGAGCTGAGCAGGGCGAGGGCGGGAACGCAGAGGAAGTACGCGGGGGCGATGATCCAATGCACGCTCAGGGCGTACACGGTGACGAAGACGATGCCGACCAGGGTGGTGAAGAGGATGTCGATGGAGGCCTTGATCAGCCGCTCGACGTCCGTGCGCACCTTCTGCAGCTTGCCCAGCGTCTCTCCGCTGCGCTGGTCCTCGAAGACCTGGTAGGGCACGGCCAGGGTATGTCGGATCCCGTGCGCGTAGAGCTGAGCGCCGAGGCGTTGCGTGATCACGCTGATGAAGTAGTCCTGGAAGTTCTTGGCCACGCGCGACACGAAGGCCACGCCCACTGCCGCCAGCAGCAGCAGCCCTGCCCCGCGCAGGAACGCCCCCGTGCTGTACTCGCGAAAGCGCATCGCGTAGCTGTCGATGACGTGACGGAAGATGAGCGGATCGAGCAGCGAGAAGATCTGGTTCACCGCGGCCAGGACCAGGGCCAGCGCGACGAGCCCCCAGTACTGGCGCAGGTAGGACCAGAGCAGCTTCATCGCGGCCAGGGCACGAAGAGCTGGGGTACCGCGGTCGAGGTCGGGGTGGCCTTGCCGTGGGCGATGGCCTCGAAGAACGTCTGCGAGATCAGCTGGTACCCGGCGTCGTTCGGGTGCACGTGGTCGGAGAAGAGCTTGGTGATGTCGCCCTGGCCGAGGAAGGACTTCTCCACGTCGACCAGGAAGGCGCCCTGCTCGCGCGCCATCGGGCGTACCAGGTTGTTCACGTCCGCCACCCACTTGTTCCGGCTCTCCGGGTTCAGGGCCGGGTTCGAGGGCGGGATGGTCGCGAGGAAGGGCAGGCTGCGGAACGCCTTCACGGCCTGCACGATCAAGCGCAGGTTGTCCACGGTGTGGCAATTCGGGTTGTCCTGGCACTCGGGCGCGTTCCAGTCGTTCGTGCCGTAGAGGATCAGCGTGTAGGCGGGGTGGCTGTTGAGATTGCGCTTCACGCGCTCGACGCCTTCGAAGCTGTTGGTGGAGTCCGCGCCGCGGTTGTTGACGAAGGCGCCGCCGAAGTGCGCGGCCAGGCGCGCCTGCAGGTCCGTGGGATAGCCGCCCGCCGTGCCCCCGTCGCCGCGCGTGATGCTGTCGCCGAACGCCATGTAGACGTTGGTTAGGTTGTCGGCGATGGGCAGGGTGAGGGCGACCATCACCTGCCCGCCGTCCGGGAGCGAGACCTGCACGGGCATCGCCGCCTGCTCGAGAGCGTAGAACGGGGGCAGCGTGTCCGCGCGTACGGTCAGGGTCTGGGCGCCCGCGGGCACGCCCGTGACCACCGCGCGTCCGGTCATCTTCTCCGAGCGCGCAGAACGTCCGCCGATGCTGACCTCCACGTCGGGGATGCGGATGGCCTCGCCCGGCTCCGCGCGTCCGTTCTGGTTCTCGTCGTAGTAGAGGGTGGCCACCACGGTGGCGCCGGGCGGGGTGGACGGAGACGGCTGAGACGTGGGGCCCGACGGAGAACCGCCTCCGCAGGCGGAGAGGGCAAGGAGCAGGGTGACGGAGGGAGCGCGGGGAATCCTGATCATGTAAACGTGTCATCTTACACGCGCTCGGCCCGCGTTAGAATCGCGCGGGGGGCGGAGGTGCTCATGGTCGACTCGCGCCAGATCCGGGTTCGCGACGGGGACGTGCTCGTGATGGTCGGCACGACGAAGGGCGCGTTCCTCTTCCGGTCCGACCGGCGCCGGGCGCGGTGGGAGCGCGGGGGGCCGCATTTCCCCGGACACGCGGTCTACGCCCTCGCCTATGACGACCGCTCCGGGCGCCGCCGGCTGTGGGCGGCACCGGCGAGCGCGCACTGGGGATCGTCGCTGCGCTGGAGCGAGGACTTCGGGCGCACCTGGAGCGCGGAGGCGCCGGGCCCGCGCTTTCCCGAAGAGACGGGCGCCACCCTGACCCGCGTGTGGCAGATCCGGCCGGGCCCGGCGGCGCAGCCGCAGGTCCTCTACTGTGGCGCCGAGCCCGCCTCCCTGTTCGTGTCGAACGACGGCGGAGAGAGCTGGTCGCTGTGCAAGGGGCTCTACGACCACCCGCACCGGCCGAAGTGGCAGCCCGGAGGCGGGGGACTGTGCCTGCACACGATCCTCCCGCATCCGACGCGCAAGGAGACGATCCACGTCGCGATCTCGACCGCGGGCGTGTACCGCACCGACGACGGCGGGCGGAGCTGGCGCACGGCGCACAAGGGGGTGCGCGCGCAGTTCCTGCCCGACCCGCATCCCGAGTTCGGCCAGTGCGTGCACAAGGTCGTGCGCGACAGCGCGCAGCCGGACCGGATGTTCCTGCAGAACCACTGGGGGCTGTATCGGACCGACGACGGCGGCGAGAGCTGGCGGGACATCGCGAACGGCGTGCCCTCCGACTTCGGCTTCGCGATGGAAGCGCACCCGCACGAGCCGGACACCGTCTACATCGTGCCCCTGGAGTCGGACGAGTTCCGCTGCACGCCGGAGGGACGCCTGCGCGTCTATCGGACGCGCAACGGCGGCCGGTCCTGGCAGCCGCTCACGAAGGGCCTGCCCCAGGAGGGCGCGTTCGAGACGGTCCTGCGTGACGCCATGGCCGCCGACGCCTGTGACACGGCCGGCCTCTACTTCGGCACGCGCAGCGGCAAGCTGTTCGCCTCCCGCGACGGGGGCGCGACCTGGCGCGCCATCGCCGAGGGCCTGCCGCCCATCCTCTGCGTGAAGACGGCCGTCGTGCTGAAGGCAGGCCGCTCGGCGCGGCCTGCGCTCGGCGCGCGCGCGAAGCCGGTGGTGCGCGGCCGCGCCCGCGCATGAGCGTGGTCGTCCAGATCCCCGCCCCGCTGCGGCCCCAGGCGCAGGGTCGCCGCGAGGTCACGCTGGAGGGCCGCCCCCTCACCGTCGGAGAGGCGCTGAGCGCCCTGTGGGCCATGCATCCGTCGCTGCGTGATCGCGTCCTCGACGAGCAGGGGCAGGTCCGCCCGCACGTCAACGTCTTCGTCGGGGCCGAGAGCATCCGGGACGGCGGCGGGCTGGCCATGCCCATCACCGACACCTGCGTCATCGCGATCATCCCCGCCGTCAGCGGCGGCTGTAACGCCTGAGGCTGTCGCGCGTCCCACGTCACGCGCGCGCGGGCGCTGACCTCACCCGGGGACACGATCCCCGCCTCCGTCTCCGCTTCTCCTGGATGCAGCCGGACTTACGGCGTGGCCTGCCCGTTGCAAACGTCCCGCGCAGGAGCGGGCGAACCATGGGGATCTGGGGCTCGAAGGTGGTGGTCGTGGATGACGATCTCGACACGCTCGACCTGGTCTGGTGTCTCCTCCGGGTGCAGGGTGCCCAGGTGGTCGGCGTGAGCGCGCCGGGTGAGGCGCTCACTACCGTGATCGGCGTGATGCCCGACGTCCTGCTCGTCGACATCGCCATGCCGGGCGAGGACGGACTCTCGCTCATCCGCAAGGTGCGCACGCTCTCGCCGGAGAAGGGCGGCCGCATTCCCGCCGCGACGCTCACTGCTTGCCCCTGTGTTCCCGAGCGCCTGGCCGAGTGGCGGCGCGCCGGGTTCCAACGGCACGTGCCGAAGCCGTTCGCGCCGGACGATCTGATCGCGATCGTGGACGAGCTGGCCGGCCGGGTCGTCGAGCGCCGCACGAACGTGCTCCTGCCGGCCGCCCTGCCGACGGACGTGCGCCGCGAGCGCCGTCGCGAACAGCGCGACGTCCTGCTCTGCTGACGCGACCAACTCGTTGAACGCCGAAGACTGAGGCAACCTTTGACAACCGAGGCTCGTCTTAGAGAGCGGAGGTTGCAATGAGTCGACTGATTGCCGTACTCGCTCTTGCCGGGGCGGCCGCCTTTGGCCGAGCGCGCCGCCGAGGTCGTCGTCGCGCAGGCCGAAAAGGATTTCGCCCGGCGACAGGCCGAGGTCGGGCTGGTGGGCGCCGCGCCCCTGTTCGGCGCGGAGGGACTGCCGAAGCCGACGCGCTGACGCGGGTCGGTCGGGTTTCTCCCGCGGGCTGGTGAGACACTAGCCTCGGGAGGAGCCCCATGAGAGCCCTCACCGCGCGACGGGTCAACCTGGCCGTCGCCGCCTTCCTCACCACCGCCATCAGTGCCGGCGCCGAGCCCGCACCCGCGGGCGCCGCGAAACGGGCATTCGCCGTGGCGGACTTCTATCGGCTCCGGCCGGTGCTCGAGCCGGTGGTCTCGCCCGATGGGCGCACGATCGTGTACACGGTCACGAGCCGCGACCTCGAGCACGCGAAGCAGACGGTGCACCTGTGGCGCGTCGATGCGGACGGGAGCCACGCGCGCGCGCTGACCGGCGGCGACACCACGAACCAGCAGCCGACGTTCTCACCCGACGGCGGCCGCCTGGCCTTCCTGTCCACGCGCTCGAGCGAATCGCAGGTGTGGGTCCTGCCCCTCGGCGGCGGGGAGCCGGAGCAGAAGACCTGGTTTCCCGGCGGCGTCGGCGAGTTCCTCTTCTTGCCGGACGGCCGCCGCCTGGTGGCCGCCACCGACGTCTATCCGGAATGTGGCGCGGACGCGGCCTGCAACAAGAAGAGGGACGACGCACGGCAATCGGGCGCGCTGAAGGCGCACCTCGCGGACACGCTCCTCTACCGCCACTGGACGCAGTGGGGAGAGGGGAAGCGGACGCATCTCCTCCTGTTCGATCTCGAGGCGGCGAAGGACGGGCCTTCGGCCGTCCGTGACCTCACGCCCGGCGAGTTCGACGCGCCCGTGTTCGAGGTGGGCGGCCACGGCGGTTTCGCGCTCTCACCGGACGGAAAGGAGCTGGCCTTCTCGTCGAATCGCGCCCCCGACCCCGCGTCGTCCACCAACTCCGACCTCTGGGTCGTCCCGGTGGACGGCCGTCCGGAGGAGTTGCGCGCGCCCCGGAACATCACCGCCGACAACGAGGCCTGGGACGGCTCGCCGCGCTACTCGCCGGACGGGCGTTTCCTGGCCTACCGCACGCAGCGCGTCCCGCGCTACGAGTCGGATCGGTTCCGCATCGCTCTCTACGACCGCCAGGCCGGGCGAAGCCGTATCCTCACCGAGGGCTTCGATTACTGGGTGACCGACCTCGCGTGGTCCGAAGGCTCGCGGCGGCTGTATTTCCAGGCCGACGTGAAGGGCCGCACGCCCCTGCACGAGATCGACGTGGCGGGCGGACAGATCCGCGTGCTCAGCGGCGTCGGCACGCTGGACGGCTTCAAGGTCGCGGCCGACGACCGCTTCGCGGTGTTGGCGCGCCGCCGCGTCGGCGAGCCCTGGGAGCTGTACCGGCTGGACCTGGCGCGGCCGGGAGACGGCGCGGGCACGCGCATCACCGGCCACAACGCCGCCGTCGCGAGCGAGGTCGACATCCGGCCGGCGGAGGAGATGTGGGTGGAGGCGGCGGACGGAGCGCGCATCCAGGTGTTCATCGTGAAGCCGCACGGCTTCGACCCGAGCCGCAAGTACCCGCTCATCCTGAACGTCCACGGCGGCCCGCAGCAGCAGTGGACGGACGCGTTGCGCGGCGACTGGCAGGTCTACCCGGGCGCGGGCTATGTGGTCGCGTTCGCGAACCCGCGCGGCTCGACCGGGTTCGGGCAGGCCTTCACCGCCGCCATCTCGAAGGATTGGAACGGGAAGGCGATGGACGACATCGCGCGGGTCACGGAGGCGGTGGCCGCGCTACCCTACGTCGACGCCGAGCGCCTGGGTGCGATGGGATGGTCCTGGGGCGGCTACGCGATGATGTGGCTCGAGGGGCACTCGACGCGCTTCAAGGCTCTGGCCTCGATGATGGGGGTGTACGACCTGCGCGCCATGTACTCTGCGACCGAGGAGCTGTGGTTCCCGGAGTGGGACCTGGCCGGGCCGCCCTGGGAGCAGCCGGACCTCTACCGCCGGCTCTCGCCCTCGGAGTCCGTGACGAGCTTCAAGACGCCCTGCCTGGTCCTCACCGGCGAGCGCGACTTCCGCGTGGCCTACACGCAGTCGCTCGAGTTCTTCACCGACCTCCAGAAGATGCACGTGCCGTCGCGGCTGATCGTGTACGAGCGCGCCGGCCACTGGCCGTCGTGGCACGAGATGGCGCTCTACTACGCCGCCCACCTCGACTGGTTCCACCGGTGGCTGGGAGGCGCGGCAGCCCCCTGGGACCCGAAGGCGATCGTGGACGCCGCGGGGGTGCCCGCACGGCCACCCGCCGAGCGCTGAGACCCGCGCTTCAGCGCTTGCGGACCTTGCCCGCGCCGCTGTCGCCGCTGGGCGGCCGGTCCTCCGCGTCGATCGCCCGCAGCGCGTTGAGGGCTTCCTCGTTGCGCGGCGAGAGCTGGAGCACCTTGCGGTACATCGCGGCCGCCCGCGCGCGGAGCTGGGCTCCGCGATAGAGCTCGCCCAGGACGAGGTAGGGCTCGGGGGCGTCCGGCGCCTCGCGCACCACCTGGCCCAGGACCTCTTCCGCGCGGTGCCGCCATTTCGGGTTCTTCATGTAGGCCCGGGCCAGCATCACGCGCGCGCGCCGGCTGGCCGTCGCCTCCAGCCGCGGGATCGCGCCTTCCAGGATCTGGATCGCGTCCCAGTACTTCTCCTCTCCCATCAGGCGCTGCGCCTTGGCGAACTCGGTCGCCGCCAGTTTCTCGTCGACGGCCGGATCGAGAGGGGCGGGCGGGGGAGCAGGCGCGGGGACGGTGGACCCGGCCGCCGGCGGCGGAGGCTCCGGTCGCGGGGCCCGCCGCGCCTGGAACGAGGTCTCGTACCGCTGCCGCGACGTCGGATTGCGCAGGATCTCGTAGGCCTCGCTCAGGCGGATGAAGACGGCGCTGCGCTTCTCGCGCAGGTCTTCGAGCGACGCGTCGAGCGGCGCGTCCGGATGGTACGGGCGGGCCAGACGGAAGTACGCGTCCTTGACATCGTCGGCGGTCGCGGCGCGGGTGATGCCGAGGATCTCGAAGTGGTCCCTCGAGCGCAGGCTGTCGTGGAGATCCTGGATCTCGCGCCTCCGGGCTTCGGCCGCGGCCCGGCGCGTGGCTTCCGACGCCGCCGGATCGGTCTTGGGGGCCGGAGGAGCGGACGGCGTAGCCGGCGCCGCGGCCGCGGGAGGCGGCGGGGGCGCAGGGGCGGCCGGAGCGACGACGGACGGAGGCGGGCTGGGTGCGGCCGCGGCGGAGCCGGAGCCGGGCGCGTGCCGCGTGCCTGAGCGCGGCGAGCTGCGCGCGGCGGGGGCGCGGTATTCGACGGCGCCCGTGCAGAGCAGCGCGAAGAGGCTCCGTTCCGTGTCTTCCGCCGGGAGCGGAGTCAGGTGGAAGACCTCGCGCGCGGTCAGCGTCCCGTCCACGCGGGAGAGGACGAAGCCGTCGGTGGGGGTGAGGGTGAGCTTCTGGGCCCCCAGCATCGGATGCGAGGCGGGCGCGATCACGCGGTCGATGTCGCCGAGGACCGCGGTCACGATCGCCGGCTCCTGGATGCGGCGAGCCGCTTCCAGGATCATCTCGCCGGGGGCGACCCGCGACCGCAGCTCTTCCTCGAGGAACGTGTCCTCGCCCAGCTCCTCGAACGAGAACTTCACGTCCGGCATCTCGGTGACGTTGAACAGCACCTCGCGCACGTGGAGCTTGATGGAGCTCTCCAGCTCCTCCTTGGCCATGAGGCCCATGGAATCGAGCACCGTACCGAGCTTCTTGCGCTCGGAGAGGACGATGACCCGCGCGCGGTCGAGGTCCCCCTGGGCGAGGAGCCCGTAGCGGACGAGCACGTCCCCGAGATGCTCGCCCTCGACGTCGCTCGTGGCGTGGAGGATCTGGCCCTTGAGGAAGCGCAGGCTGCGCCACTGCTTGGGCCGGGTGAAATGCAGGTGACCCGTGCGGCCGCCGACGTAGATGTCCCGCATGAGCTGGAACAGCGGGCCGGGGTCCACGATGGCCCGCGGCGTCTCGGGGGCGGGCGCGGGGCGCGGAGGCAAGACGGACGTCGGCGGGACGGGGGCCACCTCCGGTGCGCGCGCGGGCGCCGCGGCCGCCGGAGCGGAGGGGGCCACCGCCGGCGTCGGCCGCAGGCCCAGCCCCGCCGCGAAAGGCCGCAGCGCGTCCGCGAACTCGGTTGCGTTCTGGTAGCGCGCGGCCGCGTCCTTGGCCAGCGCCTTGGCGAGGATGGGGATGAGGGCGCGGTATTCGGGGGTATATGGAAAATCGAAGGCGGGATCGTCGTGGGTGATCTTGTAGAAGATCGCCATGATCCCGTCCGCGTGGAACGGCCGCGTGCCCCGCACGAGCTCGTAGAGCATCGCGCCCGTGCTGAAGAGGTCGCTGCGTCCGTCCACGACCTCGCCCCGCACCTGCTCCGGCGACATGTACTCGGCGGTGCCCACCACCATCCCCGTGCTCGTGATGTTGCCCATCGCGAAGCGGGCGACTCCGAAGTCCATGATCTTCACGCCGCCCTCGTCGGTGAGGAACACGTTCGCGGGCTTGATGTCGCGATGGACGATCCCGACCTTGTGCGCGTGGGCCAGGCCCTCCAGCACCGAGACCACGATCGACACCTTGCGTTCCAGGGTGAGGGGCGGCGTGGCCCGCATGGAGTGGAACAGGTCGTTCCCGCCCAGGAACTCCATGGCAATGTAGGGGGAGCCGTCGGAGTGGTACCCCAGGTCGAAGACGGTCACGACGTTGGGGTGCATCATGCGCGCGACCGCGCGCGCTTCGCGCTCGAAGCGGTGCTTCTGCTCCGGATCGCGCGCGATCTGGGGCAGCATCACCTTGAGGGCGACGTCCGCTCCGGCGTGACTTCTTCAGGATCCGAGCTCAAGCCAGTGGGTTCAACGGAGGGCCGAGGGAATTAGAGGCTAGAGCCCGGGGGGTGTCAAGGATGCCGTGCACGTCCGGAGCGCCAGGCGTCCCGGGGACGCCCGGCGCCAGGCCGTGCCGCTACTCTCGCACGACCTTCTTGTGGGTCTTGCGGTCGTAAACGGTGCCCGCGGCACCACCTACGAGCCCCCCGATGAGCGCGCCCTTCTTGCCGCCCACGAGTGCGCCAATGCCCGCGCCGCCGATGGCGGATCCTCCGATGATCTCCGCGCTGTGCTTCTTCGACCGCGTGTGGACGTAGTAGCGCGGGCGGGCGACGGTGCGCGTGCGGTAGACGACGCGTTCGCGCACGGGCGCGGCCGCGACGGGGACGGCCACCGCGCTCGCACCGGAGCCGGCGAACGCCTGGGCCGGCGGGACGGCGGCGACGGGAGCGGGGGCCGCGGGATCGACATAAGACCCGGGGACGGGAGTGGCCGGCGCGACCGCCGCGGGCTGGGCAGCCCGCGTCGTCGAGGAATAATGTGCCACCGCGCTGAGGCCAGCCAGGGCCAGCACTCCGGCACCGATGGCGACGTTGCGTGAAATCATTGCGGTTCTCCTTCTACAAATTACAAAGGGAGCGGGCGCGGGCCGGGCCCCGCCCCTGGCGTAGGAGGATCAAGAGCAAAAGAGGTGCCAGCGTCAGCGCGATTCGAAAGTGAGCGACATCAAGGTCCCGTCCGCGCCCTCGGGCGAGGGCGACGGGCCCGGGACCGGCCGATAACGCGCCGTCACCGCTTCGTGTTGCGGGCCGCACGTGAACGTCCGCTCGAGCTGGTCTCCACCACGGCCGTACAGGAACACGCCGGTGGCGGAGGGCGCCTCCAGGCGGAGCGGCGCTCCCGCGCCCGCGACCACGAAGCGCAGCACGCCGCCGGGCCGGCAGTCGAGGGCGAGGAGCGTGCCTTTGACCTCGGCCGTGCCCGCCGTCAATCTCTCGAGTCGCGAGAGCAGGTGCTGGCTGAGGAACCGGTCGACGTCGTCGCGCGCCTCCGCCCCCGTGCGCAGGAGCGCGGCCCTCGCCGCCGTGAAGTCGTTCTTCCGCGCATACAGGGCGGCCAGGGTGAGGCCGAGGTCGGCGCGCGCGGGATCGCGGCGGAGGGCCACCAGGACCTGCGCGATGCGCACATCGTAGGGCTGTGGGCGCAGCCGCGCGAGCAGCTCGCAGGCATCGGCCAGCTGCGGATCGAGGGTCAGGGCCCGCTCGAGGGCCGCCACCGCCTCCGCCTCGCGTTCGGGAGAGAGCACTTCGCCGCGCGCCGACGTCTCGCGCACGAGCAGCTCCGCGTAACGAGAGAGCGCCACCGCATCCGCGGGATCGGCGGCGAGGGCGAGGGCGACCTCGCGCCGCGCCTCCTCCCATCGCCCCTGGCGCACGGCGGCGTGGGCGAGCGCGGCATGGGCGGGGCCGAAGCGCGGATCGCTTTCGACGGCGCGCTCGAGGTGCCGCCGCGCCTCCGGGAGGCGCCCCGCGTGAAGGAGGAGGTCGCCCAGCCGGAACTCCACCTCGGCGCGCCGCGGGGCCTCGCTCTCGACGGTGACGTCGCCGTCCAGGCCGGAGGTGTCGAAGCGGCCCACGGGCAGCGGAGCGGCGACGTAGGCGGCGAGCAGTCCCTCCGCCGCGTCCGGGTTCGCGCCGAACGCGGAGGCGAATGCCCGGGCCGGCTCCACCCCGGCCGTGATCGCGGAGAGGAAGGCTTGCAGGTCCGCGGGGGCGGTGGGGCCACGGCCGAAGACGATCCAGTGGGCGAGGGCCCACGATCGCGAATAGAAGATCCCGCGCTCGTCACCCTCGTTGTACAGGGGGGACGAGCCGTCCACTTGCAGCAGGCGCGCGAGGGGCAGGGGCTTCTCGCGCTGGAGCCGTCGCAGGTGATCGGGGGCGGGGAGGCCCACGAGCGCCTCCGCGTCGGTGGCCGTCCAGCGGGAGAAGACCTCGGCCAGTCCCTCCGACAGCCACAGGGGCTGCGCGCTCAGGGTCCGATTCAGGACGACGTGCGCGTACTCGTGGAAGAGGGTCTCGCTTGCCTCCTGGCGATCGGAGCCGAGGCTGGCCGCGATGTAGTCGCGGTCCGATCCCGCCTGGAAGTATCCCTCGACGTCCTGGGGCCGGCCGCGATAGACGGGCCGGAAGGGCGCGAACGAGTCCTGGTCGCGGAAGGCGATGACGAAGGTGGGCGGATCGTCACTCTGCGGTGCGCGGCCGAGGACGTCCGCCAGTACGCGGCGAAACTGCTCGAGGCTCGCCGCCACCAGGCGTGCCCGCTCGGGGGCGGCGTTGCTCAGCACCTCGAAATGGGTGGAGCGCACGCGCGTCCATCTCTCGTCCGCGCGGGCGGGCGCGACGCCGGCGACGGTCACGAGCGCGAGAAGCAACGCGAGGCGGGTGGCGAACGACCGCATGACGATCGGCCGCTACGGGCCCGCGCGCTGGAGCTCGCGGTCCAGATCGCGCAGCCACGAGTCGAGCTCGTCGTAACGCGCGGTCTCCGCCTCGACCGCCTGCCGGGCCTCCGTGTGCCGCGTCCGGATCTCGCCGACCGCCCTCTGCTGGTCGCCGACCTGTTTCTGGAAGCGGCGTATGTCCCGCTCCAGCTCGATGCGCTTCCCCTCGTCGCTCGTCTCCTCGAGGCGGTGGGCGAAGTCCGCGGCCGCGCTCTGCAGGTTCGTGCGCTCGTGCTCGCCGGCCGTGAGCTCCGCGTCGATCCGCTCCAAGAGGCCCCGCGCGCGAGCGACGCGCTGGTCCTGGAGCGCGATCCGCCCCATGAGGAGCTGCGTGCGGGCCGCGGTGACGCTCTGTCTTTCGATGGCCTTGCGCAGCAGGCGTACCTCCTGCAGCAGCGTGTCGAGCGTGGCCGAACCAGGCGCCGAGGATTGGGCTTGCCCGCGCGTGGGCAGGGTGGTGGCGGCGAGGAGGACCGCACAACACAAAGCAGCGCGCTTCACGTGTCACCCTCCTTCGATGCGCGCGGCCGGCGCGGGAGGCGCTAGCCCGCGGACATCGAGTCCAGGAATTCCTTGTTCGATTTCGTCTTCGCCAGCCTCTCCAGCATCAGCTCCATGGCCTCGACCGGCGAGAGCGAGTTGAGCACCTTGCGCAGCACCCAGATCCGGTTGAGCTCGTCCTTGGGCAGGAGCAGCTCTTCCTTGCGGGTGCCGCTGCGGTTCATGTCCACGGCGGGGAAGATGCGCCTGTCGACCATCTTGCGGTCGAGCACGATCTCGCTGTTGCCGGTCCCCTTGAACTCCTCGAAGATCACTTTGCCCGAGGGAGGCACGATCGCGTTGTAGGCGCGGGCCAGGCGGGTGATGGAGTCGAGCAGGATCACCACGTCGCGCTTGTGCTCCACGAGGCGCTTCGCCTTCTCGATCACCATCTCCGCGACCTGCACGTGACGCGTGCCCGGCTCGTCGAAGGTGGAGCTGATCACCTCGCCCTTGACCGACCGCTGCATGTCGGTGACTTCCTCGGGCCGCTCGTCGATGAGCAGCACGATGAGGGTGATCTCGGGGTGGTTGGCCGCGATCGAGTTCGCGATGTTCTGCAGGATCATGGTCTTCCCGGTCCGAGGGGCGGCCACGATCAGGCCGCGCTGTCCCTTTCCCAGCGGCGTCATCATGTCGAGCACGCGCGAGGTGAGGTTGTCGGGCGCGGTCTCCAGCCGGATGCGCTCGCTGGGATAGAGCGGCGTGAGGTTGTCGAAGAGGACCTTGTCCTTGGCCGCGTCCGGCGGCTCGAAGTTGATGGCCTCGACCTTGATGAGCGCGAAGTAGCGCTCGCCTTCCTTCGGCGGGCGCACCTGGCCGCTCACCGTGTCGCCGGTGCGCAGGTCGAACTTCCGGATCTGCGAAGGCGAGACGTAGATGTCGTCGGGGCCGGGCAGGTAGTTCGACTCCGGCGCGCGCAGGAAGCCGTAGCCGTCGGGCAGGCACTCGAGCACGCCCTCCGCGAACAGCAGCCCGCTCTTCTCGGTCTGGCTCTGCAGGATGCGGAAGATGAGGTCGTGCTTCTTCATCCCCGCCGCGCCCTCGACACCCAGCTCGCGGGCCATGGCGTTGAGGGCCTGGATGTTCATCTCCTTGAGCTGCGAGAGGTCGAGCGTGCGACCGCGGCCTTCACCGCCGCCCTCGTCCGCGCGCACGATCTCGTCGCCGGCCGGCTCCGGCGCGCGCGGTGAGCGCCCGCCATCGGGGCGACCCTGGGCTTCCGGCCGTGCGCCGCGCTCGAGCTGGTTGCCGGCTTCGGCCACACGGTCGGCGCGGTCGTGCCGGGGGCCACCGTCGCTGCGGTTGCCGCCGCCGTTGCCGCGCTCGCGGTTGCCGTCGTGGCGGTCGCCGCGGTCACGCCCGCGGCCTTCGTGGCCCCGTCCGCCCCGGCCGTCGGGGCGATCCGAACGCTCAGGACGTTCGGTGCGCTCGGGCCGGGCGGCCCCCCCCGCCGCCCGCTCCGCCGCCGCGTTGCGGATCGCGGCCCACAAGGTGTCGATCCCCATCCCGTCGCGCCCGCTCACGGCGAGGACGTCTCGCCCGCGAGGGCCCGTCCATTGGCGCAGCGTGCGGAGGCGCTGCGCCCGCGCGCTGCTGCCCAGCTTGTCCGCCTTGGTGGCGGCCAGAACGTACGGTAGCCGCCGGTCCTCCAGGTACGCCCGCAGCATCTCGTCTCCCTCCATCGGGTCGTGGCGTGCGTCGACGAGGAACACGCACAACGCCAGGGGGTCACGGCCGTCCAGGTACGACACCACCAGGCGCTCCCAGCCCTGCCTGATCTCCTCCGGGACTCGTGCGTATCCGTATCCGGGGAGGTCGGCGAGGTAGAGCTCGTGGCCCGCCCGGAAGAAGTTCACCGTCTGCGTCCGCCCTGGCGTCGAGGAGACCCGGGCCAGTCCCCTCGACCCCGCCAGCGCGTTCAGCACGCTGCTCTTGCCGACGTTCGAACGGCCCAACAGCGCCACCTCGGGCAGCCCGTCGCGGGGGAACTGCTCGCGGGAGCCGGCGCTCCCCACGAAGCTGACCGGGAGAGGCTTCAGTGCGTCAGGCCGTCACGGACGTCGCCCAGCTCCGGAGCCGGCTCCACCGTCTCCTGCTGGGCCGGAGCCGTGGGCGGCACGAGGGCGATCTTGAGGACCTCGTCCACGTGCTCCACCAACTCGATCGTCATCGCGTCCATCACGTTCTTCGGGATGTCCGAAAGGTCCTTTTCGTTCTCTCGAGGGAGGATGATCGTCGTGATCCCGATTCGATGCGCGGCCAGGAGCTTCTCCTTGATCCCGCCGATGGGGAACACCTTGCCGCGCAGGGTGATCTCGCCCGTCATGGCCACGTCCCGCCGCACGGGCTGCTTGGTCAGCGCGGAGACCAGCGCCGTCGCGATGGTGATCCCGGCCGAGGGCCCGTCCTTGGGGATCGCGCCCTCCGGCACGTGGATGTGGATGTCGACCTTCCGGTTGAACCCGGGCGCGATGCCGAGCTTCTCCGCGCGCGAGCGCACGTAGGACATGGCGGCGTGCGCCGACTCCTGCATGACGTCGCCGAGCTTGCCCGTGAGCCTGAGCGCACCCTTGCCGGGCATCAAGGTGACCTCGATGGGCAGGATCTCGCCGCCGACCTCGGTCCAGGCCAGGCCGGTGGCCATGCCGATCTCGTTGACCTCCTCCTGCCGCGACTTCCGGTAGCGCGGGATGCCCAGGTAGTGGGTCAGGTTGTCGGCGGTGACCGTCTCCTGGAAACCCTTGCCGTCCAGGACCACCTTGCGCGCGACCTTGCGGAAGACCGAGGAGATCTCGCGCTCCATGTTCCGCACGCCCGCCTCGCGCGTGTAGCGGCGGATGACCTCCTGCAGAGCCTCGTCCGTGAAGGAGATGTTCTTCTCTTCCAGGCCGTGGGACTTGATCTGCTTGCTGATGAGGTGGCGCTTGGCGATCTCGACCTTCTCCGGCTCGGTGTAGCCGGGAAGGCGGAGCACCTCCATGCGGTCCTGCAGCGGCTGCGGGATCGTGTGCAGGACGTTGGCGGTGGCGATGAAGAAGACGGACGAGAGGTCGAACTCGACGTCGATGTAGTGGTCGGTGAAGCTGTGGTTCTGTTCCGGGTCCAGCACCTCCAGCAGGGCGGAGGAGGGGTCGCCGCGGAAGTCCATCGACATCTTGTCGACTTCGTCGAGCAGGAAGACCGGGTTCTTCGCCCCCGCCTTTTTCATCATCTGGATGATCTGGCCGGGGAAGGCCCCGATGTAGGTCCGGCGATGGCCGCGGATCTCCGCCTCGTCCCGCACGCCGCCCAGCGACATGCGGACGAACTTGCGGTTCGTGCAGCGGGCGATGGAGCGCGCGAGCGAGGTCTTGCCCACGCCGGGCGGGCCGACCAGGCACAGGATCGGGCCCTTGGGCTTGTTCACGAGCTGGCGCACGGCCAGGAACTCGACGATGCGCTCCTTGACCTTCTCCAGCCCGTAGTGGTCCTCGTTGAGGATCTTCTCCGCGGCCAGGAGGTCCTTGCGCTCGCGCGTGCGCTTGCTCCACGGCACCGCGATCAGCCAGTCCAGGTAGTTCCGGGAGACGGTCGCCTCCGCGGACATCGGCGGCATGGCTTCCAGGCGCTTGAGCTCCTGGAGGGCGCGGTCCTCCGCCTCCTTGGGCATCTTGGCCATCTCGATCTTCTTGCGGAGCTCGTCCACCTCGTTGAGGCGGTCGTCCTTGCGGCCGAGCTCCTTCTGGATGGCCTTCATCTTCTCGTTGAGGTAGTACTCCTTCTGATGGTGTCGGCGAGCTTGCCCGGGTCCTCGACCCGCACCGCGGCCAGCATGGCGTCGTAGTGCAGGTTGTTCGAGAGCTTCACGTACTGCTCGAAGAGGGCGATCACCTTCGACATCAAGGCTTCCACGCCGCTGATGCTCTCCGTCTGGCGGGGGATCAGCTTGCAGACGACCTTGAAGAAGCCCTCGTGCTCCTTGAACTCGAGGGCACGCCCGCGGTCCAGGCCCTCGACGAGCACCTTCACGTTGCCGTCGGGCAGCTTCAGGCTCTGGACGATGTTGCAGATGGTGCCGAGGGTGTGGATCTCGTCCGGTCCGGGGTTGTCGCGGGTGGCGTCGTGCTGGGCGGAGAGGAAGATGCGCTTCCCCTTCACCAGCGCGTATTCGAGGGCCTTGATGGAGGAGGGTCGCCCGATGACGAACGGGATCATCATGTGGGGGAAGACCACCACATCCCGGAGCGGCACCATGGGCAGGGTTTCGATCACGTCCGCCTTCTCTTTGTCACACCCGAACATTCGCGAGGGTCTCCTGGGACGGTACCTGGCCGCGACCACGCTGGCCCGCGGGACGGTGGCTCTCTGGATAAGCTGCGAGCATCGCGCCGCCTAACGCTCGCGTTGCTCGTCAGCTTCATCCAGAACCCCATTATGCGCGATGCTCCAGGAGAAGGAAGTCAAAAGCTGCGACGGCGGCACGGCGAGGGCGCTCCGGACGCGGCCGCGGCCGCGCCCGAGGTCGTCCTAGCCGACCTTCTCGATCAAGGTGATCGGCTTCTCCCGGTCCAGCACGACCTCCCGGGTCACCACGCACTCCTTGACCTTCTTCATCGAGGGCAGGTTGTACATCAGGTCGAGCATCAGGTCCTCGATGATCATCCGCAGCCCGCGCGCTCCGATCTTCCGGACGATGGCGAGGTCGGCGATCGCCTCCAGCGCATCGTCGGTGAAGCGCAGCTTGACGCTTTCGTAGTCGAACATCCGCTGGTACTGGCGGATGATGGCGTTCTTCGGCGTGGTAAGGATCTCGACCAGCGCGGGCTTGTCGAGGTCGTGCAGGGTGCCGATGACGGGTAGGCGCCCGACGAACTCCGGAATGAGCCCGTATTTGATGAGATCGGTCGGCTGGACCGAGCCCACCGAGGCGGCCTTGGCGGCCGTGGTCTGCTTGGCCGTCGGGACGTCCGTGCGGAAACCGAGGCTCTTCTTCCCGATGCGCCGTTCGATGATCTTGTCGAGACCCACGAAAGCGCCACCGCAGATGAAGAGGATGTTGGTGGTGTCGATCTGGTAGAACTCCTGGTGCGGGTGCTTGCGCCCGCCCTGGGGGGGCACGTTGGCGACCGTGCCTTCCAGGATCTTGAGGAGGGCCTGCTGCACGCCCTCGCCGCTGACGTCGCGGGTGATCGAGGGGTTCTCGTCCTTGCGCGAGATCTTGTCGATCTCGTCGATGTAGATGATCCCTTCCTGGCACTTCTCGATGTCGCCACCCGCGGCCTGCAGCAGCTTCAAGATGATGTTCTCGACGTCCTCGCCCACGTATCCGGCTTCGGTGAGGGTGGTGGCGTCGACGATGGTGAAGGGCACGCTGAGCAGACGGGCCAGGGTCTGCGCGAGCAGGGTCTTGCCGGTGCCGGTGGGGCCGATGAGGAGGATGTTCGACTTGGTCAGCTCGACTTCGTTCTTGCCGCGCTGCTTGGCGATCTCGATGCGCTTGTAGTGGTTGTAGACGGCGACCGCGAGCTTCTTCTTGGCCGTGTCCTGCCCGATGACGTACTCGTCGAGGAACTTCTTGATCTCGTGGGGGACGGGCAGGGACGACTTGTAGGCGCGTCCCTCGACGCGCCGGTCATCCGCGATGATGTCGTTGCAGACATCGACGCACTCGTCGCAGATGAAGACGGTGGGGCCCGCGATCAGCTTGCGGACGTCGTTCTGGTCCTTGTTGCAGAACGAGCAACGAAGAACCTCGGACTCCCCGTTTTTCTTCAGATCTCCTTGGCCTGGATGGCGATATCGGAGGCCTGCCCCTGGGTACCCCCCCAGGGCTGATGGATCAGGATCCGCGAGTTCGGCAGGGCGAAGCGCTTGCCGTTGGTGCCGGCGGCGAGGAGCACGGCGCCCATGCTGGCGGCCTGGCCCACGCAGATCGTCTGCACGTCGGGGCGGACGAGCTGCATCGTGTCATAGATCGCCATCCCCGCCGTGGTGGAGCCCCCGGGGGAATTGATGTAGACGTGGATGTCCTTCTCGGGATCTTCCGCTTCCAGGAACAGGAGCTGCGCGATGATCAGGTTGGCCACCATGTCGTCGATGGCCGTCCCGATGAAGACGATGTTGTCCTTGAGGAGGCGCGAGTAGATGTCGTAGGCGCGCTCGCCCCGAGCCGTCTGTTCCACGACCATCGGAACCAACGTGCCCGAATACACGGCGCTCATTCGAGCTCCATCGTAGCATTGGCCTTGAGCAAGTCAAGGGTCTTCTCCTCGCGGATGCGGGCCTTGAGCGCGCCCAGATCGCCGTCTTTCTCCATGCGCGCGCGCACGACGTCCTTCGTCTTCTTCATGCGCTCGGCGTAGCGCGCGATCTCCGCGTCGATCTCGCCGTCGAGGGCCTCGATACCCTCGCGGCGTGCAATCTCGTCGAGCAGGATGTCCGCCTTGGCCGCCTTGACCGACTCCTCGCGCTGCGCGTCACGATACTTCTCCCAGTCCACCCCGACCTTGGTCGGGTCGAGTCCCTGGAGGGCCAGGCCGCGTGCCGCGTTCTCCGTGCGGGCCATCATGTGGCGCTCGATGAGCGCGTCCGGAACCTCGAATCCCGCCCGCTGCACCAGGGCTTCGAGCAGCGCGTTCTTGGCCTCGCGGTCGATCTTGTGCTCCTCCGCCGCCCGGAGCTGGCCGCGGATCTTGTCGCGCAGCTCGGCCAGCGAGCCGAACTCGCCCAGGTCCTTGGCGAACTCGTCGTCCGCCGCGGGCACGACCTTGGTCTTCACGCCCTTGACCGTCACGTTGTAGGCCACGGTCTTGCCGCGCAGGTTCTCCTGCTCGTAGTCCTCCCCGTAGGTGAGGGAGATGTCCTTGGTATCCCCGGCGGAGAGGCCCACCAGCGCTTCGTTGAGGTCCTTGTGGTTGTCTTTCGAGCCGACCTCGACGAGGACGTTCTCGTCGCGCTTGCCCTTGGTGCCGTCTTCCTTGGTGAACTGCACGTCGAGGGCCACGAAGTCGCCCTCCCGAGCCGCGCGCCCCTCGACGGGATCGTAGCG
>WNFI01155679.1_pt1 | contig 19999 bp, 13 predicted proteins | sample 5400471 | NCBI WGS metagenome assembly WNFI01 (sample SAMN13153348, study PRJNA577476) | soil metagenome | isolation source: 100 cm saprolite on Douglas fir-dominated hillslope | place: USA:California | collected 2013-09-17
GGCGCCCGAGAGCTCCGCCACCCCACCAGGTGCCGGCACCTGCATCAACCAGGATTAGTTGCTTGCCGGTGTTGACCAGGAAGCCCATATCGACAACATCCAGCATGTGCGGATCTTCGTGCAGTCCTTTGACAACACCATCCATCGTCGCCTTCGTTCCGTTCAGCCACACGGGATCGAATACGCCGGTACCATCGTATAAGGCCGTCACTTCGAAGTCGCCGACTTTCAGCCGGTAGAAGCCCGGCGCCTGATCATGGTGCTGCGCTGCGGCAGCCAGAACTGTGTTCGGACCGGCAACAAAGCTGGCCAGCGCTACCAGAAGAGAGGCGGCGAAGCGCATCGAATTTCTTTCGAGCACGTTTCTCATCGTCGGTGCGGAGATTTCCATTGTTTTGTTTATACTTTTCATTGCTATGTCTCCCCTCTCCTTTATTCTCCTTGTTCTGACACCCATGCGCGTGAAGCGTGACTGCCTTCCAACAGCCGCTCCACACTGCCTCAGATCACCTCCTTAGATTGCGATCCCGGTGCGGTCGAAACATACTTTGTTAGATTGCTAGCAATGCTCCACAGGCATGGGAGTGGAAAATGGAGTCGCGGCATCTTCGTTATTTCGTGGTAGTGGCCGAGGCGGAAAGTCTAACACTCGATGAAAATGCTACTGGTCATTACCGATGCGTTAGAAGGACAAGTAGCTAGGCAGCGATTTGCCCATGAAGTCGTGTCTACTCGGTCGTAGTTTGAATCGAACGGAAGGCAATGAGATTCGAGGGCCTTGCCGACTCCTGTAATTATTGACAGTTCGAGTGAGCTGCGAGGTGCGCGAGCTTATACCAAGGAGGATTACATGGCGCCAGCAGAATCTATCGGCTCGAATTGAGATTCAGGAGGTTGAGAGCCCTGCTGTTCAGGCTAAGCAGCTTGGCTGGTCAACCAAGTTGTAGTGCTGCTAAACCAAGAGATGAGGAAGGACACGCAACTCCGATCGAGTACCGGCCCAAAGTGGTGGCCATTTCCACAAAGGCTATAGGAGACAAAAAAACAAACGGGTCGAAGTGGCCCAACAGATCGCAACAGTTCTTGAAATCCAAACTCTAAGAGAGGTGGGGTTATGGTTCGAAAATTATTGCTAGTGTTCGGCGGTTATTCTTACATGCATTTCCATACTTCGCTATCAGGCAATGTAAACGGCGGGGAGATCGCTGGACAATATAAATTTACGGATTGGGTTGGTGGAGTGGCGGATCTTGACGGGCACTACGGATCGCTCGGTGGCATCAGCACCTCGACTTACACGTTTCTGTTCGGACCGCAAGTTTCGTTGCCGTCACGTGTATCGCCATTTGGGCACTTACTGCTTGGCGGAGCGCATATTAGCGGACCGGGTTTCGGTGATACATCCTTCGCGATGGCGCTCGGAGGCGGCATCGATACAAGAATAAGTCACGACCGGTTTTACTGGCGCGTGATTCAAATGGACTATTTGATAACGCAGTTCGGAGGCCACTCGCAAAACAACTTTCGGCTCTCCACCGGGATTGTCGTGAAGTTCTAATCGACAGTGCAAGCAGCAGATTCACCAGTTGCGAGACTGAATTCGTGTAAACGCGCCCATCGGACGCCTGGTGCTCGTGATGCGCTCGCGGAGCGTTCTTAGGCTTGGGGCAGTTGAGGAATCTATTGGAAGCAGACACGCGCAATTCATGCCCACATCAATGCAAAATACGCAAAGTCTTCGGCAGCGGCTGCGCTCGGCACTGCCCGTCCTTCGTTGGGTACCGCAGTATCAAAAACAGTGGCTGCGTCTGGATTTTGTCGCGGGATTGACGCTGGCGGCATTCGCCATCCCCGTTTCGCTGGCCTACACCTCCCTCGCGGGCCTCCCGAGAGAAGCGGGGCTCTATTCCTGCCTCTTGGGAGGTGTGGCTTACGCGGCGTTTGGCACCTCCAGGCAGATGGCAGTGGGACCAACGTCGGCAATCTCCATCCTGGTGGGTGCCTCTCTCGGCACCATGGTATCGAGCGATACGGATCGCCAAATTCAGCTGGCCATGGCAACGGCCGTGCTAGTCGGGGCCCTTGGCGCTCTTGCCTGGCTGTTTCGTCTAGGCAACGTCGTAAATTTCATCTCCGAGACCGTTCTCAGCGGCTTCAAAATGGGCGCCGGGCTTGTGATCATTTCCACTCAGCTACCGAAACTGTTGGGAGTGAAATCGGCGGGCAGCAACTTCTTCAGCCGTATTGTTCAAGTAGCAGAACACTTGGGAGAGACGAACCTACCGACTCTCGCCATGGGAGTAGGGGCACTAGCTCTTCTGATTTTGGGCGAGTGGCTTTTGCCGCGCCGACCAGTCGCGCTATTCGTTATGCTGCTCTCCATCGCGTTCATGTCCGTGATGCCCATGGCCGGACTTGGAGTGAAGACTATTGGCTCGATTCCCGCTGGACTGCCACACCTCCGCTGGCCGCTCGTAGCATGGCACGAAGTCGATGACCTGTTCGCTCTAGCACTCGGATGCTTTCTGCTGGCTTACGTCGAGGGTATCTCCGTGGCGCGCACCTTCGCGCTGAAACATCGCTACGAGATCAATCCTGACCAGGAACTATTAGCCCTGGGATTGGCAAACCTCGCCTCGGGCCTGGGACACGGATATCCGCTGGCAGGAGGAATGTCGCAAACTGCCGTAAACGAAAAAGGCGGTGCCAAAACTCCCCTAGCCTTGGTGTTTGCTTCGCTCAGCATCGGTGCGGTCCTGTTGTTTTTGACGGGACTACTGAAAAACCTTCCCGATCCGGTCTTGGCAGCGGTGGTTTTCATGGCGGTCCGGGGGCTGCTCCAGCCAAAGGAACTGAAGCACATCCGGCAGGTAAGCAAGCTGGAGTTTCGAGTAGCCATGGTGGCCACGCTGGGGGTATTGGTCTTCGGAATCCTCAAGGGTGTGCTACTGGCCGCGGTACTGACCATACTGCTCTTGCTACGGCGCGCTTCCCGCCCCCGCGTACTGCGATTGGGACGCTTGCCGGGAAGCGACCGTTTTGTGGACGCGTCGCGATATCCAGAACACGAGCTCATTCCCGGCGTGCTGGTCTTCCGTATAGAGTCGGGGCTGTTTTACTTCAACGTGCAAAACGTGAAGGCTGAAATACTGCGCCAAGTGGAAGCCTATTCCGGCCTGAAACTGGTTATTCTGGACCTCTCCACCTCGGCGAACATCGATCTCGCAGGAGGGCGCATGTTGAGCGGTCTCCATCGGGAACTTACGGCCCAGGGAGTCCAACTAAAGCTCGCAGAGGTTCACGGCGATGTGCGGGACATGTTACGGGCCGAGGGATTGCAGGAATACGTTGCGGGCATTGAACAGCGAGTGGACGTGGCGGCACTGGTCGCGCACTGAATTTTCGGAGAGCGGGTCCGCGCCGCCGCCCATAGATCAGAAACATCGGTAATCATTTGTGCGGGCAGCGCTGGCGGAGGCAGCCCGTTCTTGACCGAATGCCCTGGTCTGTAACATTTTACAGTTGGATGCTGTCCCCATTTGGTGGCACCTTCATGAGATTAGCAAAGTTTTGCCGAAGTGTTCGCGCTCAGGGAGGATTCCATGCGATTAGCTGTTCTGTGCTTCATAGCGTACGCCGTGCTTCCGTCAGTGAGCCGAGCACAGGCTCCTGTCTTCGAAATCATCCCGGTAGAAGGCTCAATTAAGTTCGATGTAGAAGCTTCGGTGTCAATAAAGGGCGCCTTCGACAAGTGGGACGCTACTCTGACATTTACGTCTCCTGATCTTTCGACAGGCGTTTTAGAAATCAGAATTTACGCAGCCAGTGTGGATACCGGAAGCGGCATGAAGAATGGCAAGTTGAAGGGCAAAGACTTCTTTGATGTCGAGCGGAATCCCTTGATCACGTTTACTTCAACGAAGATTATACAGTCTGGTTCCGACACCCTTGAAGTGGACGGCAACTTTACGATACGCGGAGTTAGCAAACCTGAAAAGCTAACTCTTGCAATTTCCGGGAAAGGGACAGGCTCCGGCACGATCAAAGGGACAATGGCCTTCGACCGTAAGGACTACGGCATGAACAAAGGTATTCCCTTCATCAAGATTGCCAACCGCGTTGAAGTGAACGTCGACCTCAGCGCGAAGCGAGTCAGCGGACCGCCGGTGACTCTCAATCCTTAACCGGGCGGACCATGGTCCAAGGTAACGTCGAGATTCTGCAGCGGATCCGGATAAGGAGCGCCTCCCATGGAACCTCCCATCAGTGACGGCGGATGACAGGACAGAGCCCGCCCTCGACTGTAATTTCTGCCAGTTACTGCGACTACGCAGCATGATCTAGTGTCGAGAAGCGTACGCGCATGTCTCGAACAGATAAGTCCATGCTGGCTAGCGAGCGCCGTCAAGAGCAAAGGCAGCCATGAATCCGAAACGAAAGTCTTTGGGCGCAATCTTCCGATACCTGCTGGTGATTGTCTGCGCGATCGCCATCGTACCAGGCGACACTTTGGCATTTATGCCGCAGCCTGGTTCGACGCAGTCGGCTCCGCCACAGGACCAGGCAGCGAAAATTCCACCCGACCAACTGGACTCTCTCGTTGCACCCATTGCCCTCTATCCAGACCCGATGCTAGCCCAGACCCTCGCAGCCTCCACGTATCCTCTCGAACTAATCCAGCTCCAGCAGTGGCTGGCAAAGAATCCCGGGCTGAAGGATAAAGCCCTCGCCGATGCCGTCGTGAAGCAGCCCTGGGACCCAAGCATTCAGGCGTTGGCCGGGCTGCCCGAGGTCGTAAAGCGCCTGGCAGACGATATTCAGTGGACCACGGATCTGGGCAACGCCTTCCTGGCGCAGCAGAGCGATGTGATGGATGCCGTGCAGCGTATGCGCAAGAAGGCACAAGACACCGGCAATTTAAAATCAACCGAGCAACAGCAGGTGGAGACCAAGGTCATCGAGAACAAGACTGTCATCGTGGTCGAACAGGCAAATCCGCAGGTCGTGTATGTACCTTCGTATGATCCGGTCGTGGTGTACGGCCCGCCGATCTATCCCTACCCGCCTATTTACTATCCGCCGGCGGGATACTATGCCGCGGGAATAGCCATATCTTTCGGCGTTGGCATGATGATGGGAGCGTTCTGGGGCGGCGGCTGGGGATGGGGCTGCGGCTGGGGCGGCAACAACAACATCAACATCAACAACAACAATAATTTCAACCGGAACTCAAATATCGGTAACGGCAACCGTAACAGCATTGGAAATGGCAACCGCCCGTCGCAACAGCCAGGTCGCGGTGGCGGAGGAGGAGGCCGTGGGGATTCCAGCTGGAAGCATAATCCGCAACATCGCGGCGGCGCCCCGTACGGGGACCGAGGTACTGCGGACAGGTTTGGCGGTTCGGCACGCGGAGACTCTCTATCCAATCGCCAGGCGAGTGCCCGGCAGCAGGTTGGCCGACAGGGCGGAAATCTGGCCAGCAGCCGCGGCGGGGGAGCCGGAGTGAGCAATCGAGCCAGCGGAGCCGGTGCTGGTAACAGGGCTGGCGGTGCAGGCGTTAGCAATAGGGCGGGAGGAGGCGGCGCGGATCGGGTCGGAAGCCGGGACGTTTCGCGCGGCGGTGGCGGAAACCGAGATGCTTTCGGAGGCGGTTCCAGAGGATCCAGCGGTTACAACGGATCGAGCTCGCGGGCCAGCAGCAGCCGCGGTTCCTCGAGCATGGGATCAAGAGGGGGCGGTGGCCGCGGTGGTGGCGGTGGGAGACGCAGGTGAAGGGCCTAAGTCGCGGAAAGGAAGTCATAGGAACATACATATGAAACCAACGTCTTCGAAGACAAGCCGCCTCAGGACTCTTTGGATCACGGGCATATTGGCGTTGCTGTTGATGCCTGGCCGCCTCATTGCGCAAGAATCTGCCGCAAAAAGTGCCACCTCTTCTGTTGCTGTCGGTGCCAAAACCTTCGGCACTCCGGAGCAGGCTGCCGATGCGCTCGTTGCTGCAGCCGAGCAATTTGACGAGCTCACTCTCAAAGAAATCTTCGGTCCCGGTGGCGATGACATAGTCTTTTCCGGTGAATATCCACAAGACCGGAAGCGGGCCGCTGACTTCGCTGCAGAGGCTCGCGAGAAGAAAAGCGTCTCCGTGGATTCAAAAACGGGGAACCGGGCATTCCTCTTGGTGGGCAACGAGGACTGGCCGTTCCCTGTGCCAATCGTGAAGTTGGGCACCAAATGGGCCTTTGATGCCAAAGCTGGCCGCCAGGAACTCCTCTATCGCCGCATTGGTAGCAATGAACTGGACGCAATTGATATCTGCGGCGGCTATGTGGAAGCGCAGCATGAATACGCACTCCAGAAACGCGAGGGCTACGATGCGAATCAGTACGCCCAGCGCATTGTGAGCACTCCCGGCAAACAGGATGGCCTGGCATGGCAGAACGCGGACGGGAGTTGGGTTGGACCGATTGGCGAAAAGATTGCCCGTGCGATTGAACAGGGCTACTCCGGCGGTGCGGAGCCATACCATGGTTATTTCTTCAAGATTCTGAAAGGGCAGGGACCAGCGGCGCCACTCGGCGAAATGGAATTCGTCGTGAAAGGCGTAATGATCGGGGATTTTGGCCCGGCCACCCTCAATGAGTTTATTAAAATGGAGCGCTTCAATCCGGATCATTCCTGGAAACCGGTCTTGGAGGAGTAAGGGAAGTTCCCAGACAATCTAGGTGCGTTTTCCGGACGAGTAAAAGGAACTTCGACTCCCCTTGAGGAGTTCCCGCGCGATGCGTCTCCCTGCGTCATTATGATGGTTGATATATCTTGGCAGGACCTTGCCAAATGCTCGCGGCAGTTCGTTGGTCCCGAAACCGCAGACTAGTAATTCTGTCAGTAGTTGGGCCGCGCAAACAAACGGCACGATTACCGCGCCGGAGGTTTCTTGGACGTTCTCTGCAACGCGATTCTGCTTGTCTGGCCCTCGACGGCCCGCAAAAAACTCGCTGTTTGCGGGTTCTTGGCAGTGGCGTTTTCTTTGGCGTCCTGCAGCGGCCCGATCTCGACTGGGAGTGGTAATAGCCCAGGAAGCAGCGCCCCATTGGTTGTCACGCTTCGAGCCGCTCCACTACCACCTCTCGGAAATACGAACGTACTGTCTTTCAGCGCGACAGTCGTGGGAGTATCTTTGACTCCATCAACGGGAGGATCCGTAAATGTGCCCCTCAATTCTGCGCTCTACCAAGTAGACTTTGCCAGGCTCCAGAGTGACACTGCCCTTCTCGCCCTTTCGACAGCGATTCCGGCTGGAACCTACACGAACATGGTTGTGAGCCTATCGAATTCGGTGGTCACCTACTGCACACTAGCTTCTGGAATTACAGGTTGTTTGGCTGGCAGCGTAGTCACTCTGGGCGGCGGACCCGCTACACCCATAATCGCGGGCGCTCCGTTTCCGCTCGTTGTCACAGGTAGTCAGAGCACAGGTTTAGCTGTGAACGTAAATATCGCAAAGTCATTAACTCTGAATGTAAAGACGCAGACTATTACGAGTGTAAATCTTGGGGCAGCCGATGTTTTGACGGCGATGATTCTGCCACCCGCATTCAGCTCGCTATCTTCTGGTTCATTAGACTTCATCGAAGACGTGACCGGAATCATTTCTTTGGTTAATGCGACGTCTCGGAGCGTCACGGTGCAAACGGCAACAAAGGGTTCAATAACCGCCATTGTAGGGACCGCGACGATCGTGTCTCCCAACTGCACGACTTTCAATCTCGGCAATACCTTTTCGTGTGCAAAGCAGGGGCAGGTCGCCAGTCTGGATATGACTCTGAATGCCGATGGCACATTCACTCTTCTGGAATACGATCCATTGGCAATAACGGCAGGAGACTGGATCGAGGGAATCATCGGGGTGCCGTCTTCGTCGTCCACGCAATTTCAGTTTGTGGCCAATGACCTTTTTCTTAACCCTTCAAATAGCTTGATCGGTAGAAATCTGCAACTAGGGGAACTGGTGCGAATTACTTTAGTGAATCCTATGCCCTTCGTGGTGGATACCAAAGGCCTGGACGTCCCGAATTCAACCTTCACGGGGGCAACCGACGCTTCGATTCTGATGCCCGGCCAGACCCTCGCAGTTCATGTAGTCTCGTTCACACCGGCCTCGGGTGCTACCTTGGCAGCTGCCAATGTTGATTTTGTATATCTCCGCTTCACCCGCGTCATTGGTGGCGTGGCCAGTGTAGCCCTTCCAAATACGTTCGCCATGCAGTCGTTTCCCTCGTTTTTTGGTCTATCTGTGCCCGCGACTGTGCAACTGTCGAATGGCCCGCCGAGTACGAACTTTGACGGAGTCAAGGATGCAACCGCTTTGGTTGTCGGACAGGCCGTCTCGATTCGGGCGCTCTATTTTGGTCCTCCCACGGGACCCACACCCACGCCGACTCCGTTTAGTGCCGCGAAGGTTCGCGTCCCTTAAAGCTTTGAGGTAATTCCAAGCCCGCCCCGCTCAGTTCTTCCCAGACCATCCGCCGCGGCAATTGTTGCGCGACCGCTCACAAGAGCAAAATCCTATGCTCTTCTACGATGAATGAGGGTGAACTGGTCCTCCAAGGTGAGGACAGTTGCCGACAGCTTTAATAGCCACCGCTTAGGTTAGGCCGAGTGGTTTTCCAGATAAAAATCTAGCTCTCACCTCTTTGAGCCAGCTTGATCTGACAATTCTGACAGTTTCTATCAACGTCATAACTCGCAAGAATTCGATGGCTGGGACTGGGCCTGATCGAGGAGGCTGAACTTTGAAATCCCATCATAACGTTATCTTGCTAGCCATCACTTTGTGGGCCGCAACAAACTCTGCCCAGGTGCCATCGTGGGAAACTGAGAATGCAGCCGGGTTACGGGCTTATCAGCAACAGAATTATGCGGAAGCTGAGACTCATTTCAGGCGTGCGTTTCGACAGGCCGAAGAATTCGGAGAATTGGATGCTCGGTTATTATCGACGATCAATAACCTTGCTGCTGTGCAGTACGCTGAAGGCAACTACGCCAGCGCTGAGCAGCTTTACCGCCGCGCCCTGAGTATCTGGGAGGGCGCCTCTGGACCCGATGCCCAGAAAGTAGCCAGTGTACTTAACAACCTGGCCAAGCTCTTGGATGAACGAGCAAGGTACTCGGAGGCTGGGCCACTCTACCAACGCGCCCTCGCCATCCAGGAAAGCGTGCTTACACCAGACCACTTGAATGAAGCTATCGTTCTCACCAATCTTGCTGGGCTGCGGTCGAAAGAAGGTAAGTACTTGGAAGCCGAATCCCTCTACCAGCGCGCCCTGGCTATTCGTCAAAAGGTTCCCGGAAACGAAGACCGGGACGTGGCGACTATTCTCAACAACTTGGCCGGAGTTTATCATTCGCAAGGTAAATACAAGGACGCCGAACTGTATTACCGAAACGCACTTGCCATTGTGGAAAAAACGCTTGCGCCAGAGCATCCGGACGTAGCAACTATCATCCACAATCTGGCCACTGTTCGGCTAAAGGAGGGCAAATACTCAGAAGCCGAACTCCTCCTCCAGCGGGAAGTGGCCATTCAGGAAAAGGTTCTTGGGCCAGAGGACCTTGGCGTGGCCACCATCCTTAATCGTCTAGCTTCGCTTTTCCAGGAGCTAGCCAGATATTCGGAAGCTGAACCTCTCTTCCAGCGCGTTCTAGCCATCAGGGAAAAGACTTTTGGACCAGAGCATCCTGAAGTGGCTGCGGTGCTCATCAATCTTGCCGAGGTTTGGCGAGAAGAAGGCAAGTATTCGCAAGCCGAACCACTCTTAAAGCGCGCCCTAGCCATCCAGGAAGGGGTGTTTGGACCGGATCATTTAGATGTGGCTACCATCTTCAATGCTTTGGGTTGCCTTCAGCAAAAGGAAGGGCAATACATGGCGGCTGAACCTCTCTTCCGGCGCGCGCTGGCTATCTGGGAAAGAGTTCTTGGCCCGGAACACCCAGACGTGGCAACAGCCCTCAACAATCTAGGCACCAGTCTTCAGATGCAAGGCAAATACTCGGAAGCCGATCCGTTACTGCGTCGCGCTCTGGCGATTCGGTTAAGAATCTTTGGACCAGACCACGCGAAGGTGGCTGCAATTCTTAATAGTCTGGCGGCAAACTACAATTATCAAGGCGCGCACAAAGAAGCCGCGTCGCTTTTCCAACGGGCTCTAGTCATCTGGGAAAAGACGCTTGGACCACAGCACCCCTACGTGGCTACCGTTCTCGGTAATCTAGCGGCCGTGCAACTGCAGGAGGGCCAATATTCGGCTGCTGAATCTCTCATCCAGCGCACACTTGCGGTCCGCGAGAAACTGCTTGGTCCGGAGCATCCGGACGTGGCTCATACTCTCGCTCAACTCGCCGACCTTGAGTACAGACGTCACAACTACTCTGCTGCCGAGCTCCTCTTCAAACGTGCGTTGAACATTTGGGACAAAGCACCTGAGCTACAATCTCAGGACTTCGCGCGAACTTTGGAAAACCTGGGAACGCTCTATTCTGATCAACACAAGTATGACGAGGCCGGAGCTCTTTTCGAGCGAGCGGTCGCCGTTAGCGAGCAATCACTCGGTCGGGAGCACCCAAACGTGGCACGTGGGTTGAGCAAAGTGGCAAGGGCTGACTTGGCCCGCGGCTATTATGCCGAGGCTGAATCGCCCTGCAAGCGAGCACTCGGCATTTTAGAAAAGGCTTCACCACCAGATTATCCGGTGCTGATTGAAGCATTGGAGAATTACGCTCGGGTACTCGAGAAAACAAAACGGAAGGCCGAGGCGGAACTTCTTGAGACACGGGCGATGGTGTATCGTGCCAAGCTCCAGGAAAACAAAGTTAGGAATCAACCTGGATTGTCCGCACAACTGCCTTGACTTCCCCGAGGAGGTGCCACTAAAGAGGGCCCGGCCCGGCGGGCCGACGTGACCTTTGCTGAGAGCATGAAGCGGGTGCATAGCGCGAGACCCGCCTTAGGCTGTCCACTGAGTTAAGGCTCTGACGCAAACAATTGGTGGTGATTCTTTCCAGACAAATATTCGCGCCGGATACTTGCAGCTAGAACGCATACTTCAGCGCCAGCTGCCCAACACGGGCATTTACAGACGTACTGCTGATGACTCCGAACGTGGGTGATGTGAAATTGGTGTCGGGGTTCGCAAACTGGGGATGGTTCAGTGCATCGTAAAACTCGGCGCGAAATTGAAGACTGCTCTTCTCAACGAGCCAGTTTAACACCACGGTCTTCTGGAACGAGAGATCCAGATTTGCTTCTCCGGGACCCGCCACAATCCCCGTCGCGCTATTCCCGAAGCCAGTTCCGATGCCATCAGCCCCGATCACTGGCGCGCTGGTAAAACAAGACGCGTTGAAATAACCGTTGAGTTTCGACTCGACGGCTCCCGGTTTTACCAAATGGCTTATCGAGCAAGCGCCGCTTAATTGGGCCCGATCTTGGCTGATTCCGAAGACATTGGCGGAATTTGTCGCCGCGATGGTAAGGGCGGTTCCGGACTGAATAGTCGCGATTGCGGCCACCGACCATTCGCCCAGGACAGCCCGTAGCGCTCCGCGAGGCGGGTTTGGGAGAGCCCACGTGGTGCTGAGAACGAACCGATGAGGGCGGTCAAAGCTGGCACGCCCCCACCGCTGACTGGGAGAGTTCTGGTCTCCCAGCGTCAGTGCATTTCCTGAAGATGTCGAGTTAATGTCAGAACCATCCGTATCCAAAGTCTTAGAGAAAGTGTAGGAAGCAAGGAATTGAAGTCCGTGGCTTAGCCGCTTTGCCAGGCTTATTTCCAGTCCGTTATACCAGGAGCTTCCCTCGGATTCGATCTCTTGGAGAGCGTCAGGGCGTATTCCAGGAACGGGAACGCGTAATCCAATATTGGCCAAAGTGTTTGAGCGGATACCATTGACCGGATTCTCCGGAGACGCATCCAGCGCTTGATTCAGGGAACGGAAGCGTTGCAAGTGTGTTCCACGGGTGCCCACGTATCCGGCCTCCAGCAACCAATCCTTACACAATTCTACCTGCGCGTTCAGCGAGAACTGTTGGACCAGTGCCGGTCGAAAATTGGGGGCTAGAGCATTGACCGCGGCCTTTGTACTTGAAGAATACGGTACAAACAGTGGGAAGGACGCCGAAGTTGGAAACGGCTGCGCAAATGGTGCTTCAAATGTAGCTGGTGCGTTCGCCAGCCCGGTGCTGATTCGGGTCAGGGCAAACGGCGCGGCAAGCACGGATTCAGTAGAGGCCTGGCCGGTCGCCCGAGAGTAGTACATGCCGTACCCTCCTCGCAGCACCAGTCGATTTGTCGTTGGCAAGATCTGCCACGCAAAACCTATCCGGGGAGCGATCGTGTTCTGTCCTTCCCCATAATTTCCAAATGTATTGTTTGCACGTGTCACACCCGTCGGGAGAGCGCCCGGAAAATTGGAGGGCACGATGTAGCCATCGAGACTTCCACTCGGCGGCGGGTTTGCATTCGCCTTGTTGACATCGAAGCTTGAGTTGCGGCCCAGTTTGTCGCCGAATTGCCCCAACCGTTCGTAACGCACGCCGAGATTCAGGTTCAACGACTGTCTGATACGATAGTCATCCTGCACAAATCCTGATCCTTCCCACACTCTAAACTCACGATTCAACAGGCCAAAGGCATCAGCCGATTCAGAGACATTACTAAAAGCTTTAGTGCCGTTAGTTGCGCCGTCGAGTCCGAGTAGAAAATCCGGCCAACTGAGAAACTGCACAAATGAACCAAACCCCGCGAAGTCAAGGTTATCTTCCAGTCGGGTAACCGACCCTCCGAATTTCATGGCGTTGGCACCACTGAGAAAACTAAAAACATCATTGAAGACGAAGCTGTTTTGCGTATAGGTTCTAGGGAGTACGCTGGTCATACTGACGGAACCAACGATACTCAAGCTGGGCAGTCCGTTATTTTCATTCATGTCGCTCTCAGTGACGCCGACATCGGACCAATTGAAAGGCGTCTCGGCCTTCGATTGGGTTCGCGTGCGAACGAATCCAATTCTGGCCTCATTGAGCAAAGCTTTGCTGAACACGTACGTGTGAGCAAGAGAGAAAACAATGAACGCGGAATGACCGGGGCTGTTGAACCCGTGAGTGTTACCTAGTGGATTCAGGGCACCGCCCGGAAAAGTTACCAACTGCTCCGTGTCTGCGACAAAGAAACGAACTCCAAGTCGGTTCTTCTGAGACGCAACGTAATCAACATTTGCCGATCCCTGATCCTCGTTGAAAGTGCAGGGTTCTGAGAAGGCTGAAAAACCACTGCTGGCAAGGGGCTTCGAGGGGTCAACCGTTTGAGGCGTCGGAATCAATAAGCTGCCGTCGGGCAGTTTGAAATTCAGGAGAGCCAGTGCCACGGGGTTGATGTTCGACCCGTCAGGTTTGATCGCGATGCCCCCCAATGCACCTTTCAAGCGGCCGAATAGTTTCCCAAGCGCTGCGGGAGATCTGTCATCTGTGAGCGGTGGTTCGTTTAAGCTGGCGGTGCAAGCAATCCGCGATTGACCCGCGGCTGTTCCGTTGACCTGTCGCGTCCCCTGATACGCACCAAAGAAAAGCACTTTGTCCTTTTTGATTGGTCCTCCGAGGGCGAATCCGAACTGGTTTTCCTTGAGGGCTGGCCTACTCTGCCTAGTTCGGTTCAAGAAGAAGTCGTTCGCATTGAGAACATCGTTTCGCAGGAACTCGAAAATCGCTCCGTGATACTGGTTGGTTCCTGTCTTCGTGATGACGCTGGCATTGGACCCCGCAGCGCGCCCGAACACTGCGTCGTAGAGTCCGGTTTGCACCTTGAACTCCTCGATCATGTCGGGGTTGGGAATCGGGATTCCCCCGCTTATCGAACTAGAACCCTGCACATCACTGACGCTAATTCCGTCTAACTGCCAGTTATTGTCGTAGGATCGCGCTCCGTGCACGAACACCCCATCATTAGACTTCCCAATTTGTGAAAGCGCCGTTGCTCCAGTCCCAAGTTCTCCGGCGTTGTAGACTCCGGCGGATACTCCGGGAGAAAGCGCCGCTATTTGCGTGAAGTTTCTTGTGACCAAGGGCAAACGGCTGACTGTCGATTCGTTAACGACTCTTCCGAGCGCCGAAGTGTCGAGTTGAACCATCGGAGGTTCGGAGAACACTTGTGTCTGCTCCACGCGGGTTGCCAATTCAAGGTGAATTTGAAGGCGAAGTGTCTCGGTTACATGGATGTGAATATCCGGGAGACGCAAGGGTTTGAAGTCAACCTTGCTAGCCTTCACTTCATACGTGCCAGGAGCCATTAAGAAGAACCCGAACAGCCCATTTTCGTCCGAGTCGGCAGACATTATTTCCGTCCCATCCGACTTTGCGAGGTGAATGCTTACGCGCGGAAGGATCGCACCAGAGGGATCGAGAGTTACGCCCGACAGCGCTCCGGTGGAGGCTGTCTGGCTGTAGGTGGTTTCAGATGAAAGCAGCGCAACAGTCAGGGCCAACATAAGGTGAAACCAAGGATAGCTAACTAGATCACGCCTATGTAATCCCTTGCTCATAAGCAACCATTGGGTGCGACCAGCTTTAGAGTTCTGCCATGGGTCGCCATTCTATCGCTACAAGTTGGCCGCGGCTCGTAACGCAGATGCGCTCTGATACCCAGCGTATAATCCAGTTGGAGAAGCTACTATCTCATAGTTTTACCAAGTCATACCTGTCAGCTTTACCAGTGATTCGGATATGGATTATTTTGATACACTCAGGTGCTATTTCCCTATCGGAATATCTTGTTCCCACGAATAGGGGTTAGCGTGTCAGCATATACGAACTACAGAGTTGTCTCGCGGCTCATATGCCTCCGTCGGACGGGGTCTGGCCGACAAAGCCGAGGGAGGGGGAGGACACGTTGCCTCTGTGTTCTGCTTGCGGCTCTTACAGCCATCTCCCTCTCACATTCAATTGCAGCGTCGCCATCGAAGGAAGTCCGGCGGATTCTGATTCTGAACGAGGCGGGCACTTCGTACCCGGCGATAAAAAACATAGATGAGGGAATCCAAGCCGCGCTGCAAAATTCACCCTACCATCTTGAGTTCTATTCTGAGTACTTGGATACAGTACTGTTCCCCGATCCGGCCGCCCAACAGGAGTTTCGTGACTTCTACATTCGCAAGTATCAGAATCGCGTACCGGACGTGATCATTACGGTCGGGCCATCACCCCTCAAATTCATGCTAGAGGTCCACAAAAGCGCCTTTGCGGGCGTCCCCATTATTTTCTGCCTGCCCAACGGAAATGTACCGGGGACTCCCGCATTAGATTCCAACTTTACGGGGGTCGAGAATGATATAGCCCCGGCTGAGACATTGCAGATAGCGTTGCGCCTTCAGCCTGGCACAAAGCACGTGGTAGTGGTATCTGGCGTATCTGACTTCGACAAACGGGGGCAGGCCTCGATCATGCAGCAATTGAAGACCGTCACAGGTCAGTTCGATATTATGTATATGACGGATTTGAGCATGCCTGATCTGCTTGAACGACTAAGACAACTGCCAAATCACACGGTGGTCCTCCTCAACTCAGTAGGGCAGGACGCCGCAGGAACTCGGTTCAAATCAAACGAATCAGGCTCGATGGTTGCGGCTGCAGCGAATGCTCCGGTCTTTGTCCTATTTGACGTCTTCCTAACTCACGGAGAGGTGGGAGGCTATCTTTCTAGCCTCAGCGGTCAGGGCAGGATTGCGGGAGGCATGGCGCTGAAGGTCCTCAATGGGGAAAAGCCGCAGGACATCCCCAGGGTAAAAGGTGTAACTGCCTATATGTTTGATTGGCGTGCTCTGCGGCGCTGGGGATTTAAGGAAAGCGATCTGCCTCCTGGCAGTGTCGTACTCAATCGCGAGACAACCTTTTGGGAAGCGAACCAGCGAAAAATTATTGCGGGGATTCTTGTGCTCTTGGCACAGACCCTGGTGATTATTGCGCTGCTGTGGCAGCGAGCAAAGCGGAGGCGGACAGAGGCACAACTGGTCCGCTACGGCGACCGACTTCGACTGGCGATGGAATCGGGCAAATCGGTCGGATGGGAATGGGATCTCACCAGCGGACAGGATTCTTGGTTTGGCGATCTGCGTACCATATTTGGGATTTCTTCCGACACGTTCACTGGGAAAGTTGGCGATTTTTCCCGTTATGTCCATCCGCAGGATCGAAAGCCAGTCTTGGAAGCGGTGGCGAAGGCAAGGCAAGAACGTAAGCCCTACGTGGCCGAGTACCGCATCCTTTGGCTCGACGGCACTATCCGATGGATTGTGGCGAGAGGAAAATTTGAATATGCGAGGAACGGTGCACCTACACGGATGCTAGGCATGGCCGTAGACATTACGGATCTTAAGCGAGCTGAAGAAGCTGAACGGGCGGCAGAGAATCGATTCAGACAGTTTTTTGACGCATTGCCTGAGTATTGCTTCGTGACTTCCGCGGATGGCGAAATTCAGGATATCAACCCAGCAGCCTGCAGCGCTTTGGGTTACCCGAAAGAAGAACTTATCGGGAAACCGCTGTCAGTTATCTATGCGCCCGGGGCGGTTACGAGGCTGATTGAGTTGTCTGAAAAGTGGAAGATCATGGGCACACTTCACAATGAAGAGATCGAAGTCCTCACCAAAGAGGGGCAGAAGCGAACAGTGCTTGTCAATGCTGGATCGCTGAAGGACGCACATGGAAACCTCTTGCACACGATGACGGTACAGGTGGATATCACGGAGCGCAAACAAGCCCAGAATGTGCTCCAGGAAAGCGAAGAGCGCTTCCGCCATGTCGCGAATACAGCTCCAGTGATGATCTGGATGGCAGACACCGATAAGTTATGTATTTATATAAACATGACCTGGCAGCAGTTCACCGGCCGATCTTTTGAGGAGGAGCTCGGAAAGGGCTGGCTGGAGGGGGTTCACCCCGATGATTTGCAGGGCTGCTGGGAGACCTACAGGAAAGCGTTCGACCGGCGGAAACCTTTCCAGATGGAGTATCGCGTGAGGCGATACGATGGAGAATATCGATGGGTGCTCGATCTGGGTGTGCCTAGATTAAATTCAGACGGCTCGTTCGCAGGTTACATCGGCTCGTGTATCGACGTCACTGATCAAAAGCTTGCTCAAGAGACGCTGTCCGATATGAGCCGCAAGCTAATCGAGGCCCATGAGCAAGAACGTACGTGGATCGCGCGAGAGCTTCACGACGATTTCAATCAGCGAATCGCCTTGCTGACGGTGAATCTGGAGCGCTTGAAGCAAGCTCTCCCAGCATTGGCCCCGGGAATCATGCAGGGCCTCGAGGAAATACTCGAGCATGTATCGAGTCTAGGGAGCGATATTCAAGCCCTATCGCACCGGCTACACTCTTCAAAGTTGGAGTACCTGGGGATTGCGGCGGCGGCGGCCAGTTTCTGCCGAGAGCTATCCGACCAGCATGAGGTGCAGATTGAATTTCACTCCGAAGGAGTGCCGAAGGAGCTGCGACAGGAGATCGCGCTTTGCCTCTTTCGGATCTTGCAGGAAGGTCTGCAGAATGCGATCAAACATAGCAAATCGGAGTGCTTCGAAGTGTGGCTCAGAGGAGCATCGGATCAAATCGAGCTGAGCATGCGCGATTGGGGCATTGGCTTTGAACCCGAAGCGGCTATGAGGGGACAAGGGCTGGGCCTCACCAGCATCAGGGAACGGCTGAAGCTGGTCCGTGGGACGTTTTCCATCGATTCCCAGCCTGGGCTTGGCACGACAATTCGAGTTACCGTGCCATTAGGTTCGGCTTCCAGAGCTGTGCGAGTGTAGAAACCTGCGTCACGGTTGATTTCAGCCATCCCTCGATGTGAATTAGCGCGAGCTGGACATGTGAGGAAGAGATGCTGCCGAGGCTTCATGAAGAACACGGCAGACTGCGGGTGCACAATTCGCTTCTAAGTGTTGTCCTCCGCGAGTAGCTCAGAACCTGCCCTCCCCGGTCACGATCGCTATTCTTCGTCCTAGCGGCTAGGAACGGGCCATTTTGCGGCCTTGTGCAATATTGAACAGACAGACGCCTTTCTGGGTTTATAGGCTGTGGTAAGTGGGGGTACCTGCGAATGTCAGCACGCGTGGATTCATCAAATCGTGGAGGTGTCTTATGACATGCCTCTCATGCCAGTCCGTCAAACAGGCCGAATTGACAGCCGAGATGCTCATCCATTTCCCAGGGCGCAAACATCTGGACAAACCTGGGGTCTTCTTATTCCCTAGGCTAATGGTTTGCCTAGATTGCGGCTTCTCTGGGTTTACTGTCGCGAAGACCGAATTGGGGTCGATTGCAAAAGGCACTTTGGCAGATAAATCCGCTACCTTGGAGCAAAATGCTGACGATGGTGCCGTTAATAGCCAGACCGTGTCTTAGGTGAGACGGTGAAACTGCCGACTGGTTGTAGCCTGCTGACAAATGTCCTTCCTAAGATCTGAATTAGAATTACGTCGAGCATTGTTAGAATCTCTCTAGTCGTGTGAGCCGTGACCGTCCCTTGTGGCAGACTCGTCGCCATCCAGTCCGCTGCTGATAAACCGTTTGCCTTGCAGGGCGGCTTCTATGGCCCCTAACAGATCGCTTACGGCTCGTGACTTCACTACATAACCACAGGCACCCACATTAAGCGCTTCACGAACCAGTTCCGCAGAAGTCTCTTGGGTCAGAAAGATTATCTTCGACTGTGGGACGAACTTGAGGATCTGCCGGGCGGCTTCGATTCCGTTAAGACTAGGCAAGCCGATATCCAGCAGAATCAAATCGGGGCTCAGCTCTTGTGTTTTCTCGACGGCCTGTAGTCCGTCCCCAACCTCGGAGATCACCCGTAAACTGGGCTCCATCGCAAGCAATGAGGCGACAAAAGTGCGGTAGGGCGCGAAATCCTCTACTAGTAGAACCTGCGCAACTTGACGCGGAGATTGCCCTACCTTAGTTATGGCTCTCCCTCGCTTTCAATCATGCTATGCAACTGTTAGAAGGCGAGCTATCCCCGTACGGTTGCATGAAGGGAACGTACTTTGAATGCAGCCTCGCCGAGTCACCGCAGCCGCACAGGGCGACTTGAGTCGAGGTAAGACTGCGAAGAACGGTACGCTTCCGCACGAGTTAGGTCAAGCTTTTCCGCGACTCCCGCTACGAAATGGAACCAACCGCCCTGACAGGCAGGAAGTGCTGGTCAGTATCCATGGAAGTAAACGGTGGCCCTCGCAAGCTTGAACGCCGGACCTACCTGACTGTAAGAAGTTACAGTTGCTGCCCAGTGGTTCCAAGTCCACCTTGGCCTAGTTAGAAAATTCTGTCTCGCCACACCTCGGACGCTGGCGGACTGGAAATTGACATCGAGAAGACCAAGGAGGTCCGAAATGAGGATCCTGAGACTAATTCTGCTGGCCGTAGCTCTCTTGACGGCAGGCTCGATGCCAACTATCGTAGCCGCCCAGTCGGACTCTTCCAATCAGAATGTGCAAGAGATGCGCAAGCAGCTCGACGAGTTGCGCGCGCAGATGAGCAAACTGCAAGCGCGACTCGGCGAATTGGAGAGCACCAAGGTTACCGAAGTGGGAGCACCTTCCGGCGCCTCTTCCGCCAAGCAAGAAGGAACGATTGAAAGTACTCAACCTCCACTCGAGGGCAAGACCTCTCCGCAAGTGGGCAATGCAACAGCTACTTATAATCAATTCTCGGAAGACACAGTTGCAGCCGCGCGCTTCGATAACGTTCCCCTTGATCCGAAATACAACGGGTTCTTTCGCCTGCCGGGAACGCAAACGATTCTCAAGATCGGCGGCTACTTTAAGACGGACTTCATCTATGATTTGAAACCCGCGGGAAACACGGACTCGTTCGTCACTTCTTCGATTCCCATCCCCACCGTGGTCGGCGTGAACAATTCGACCGTATCCATCCGTCCCACCCGCC
>WNFI01019164.1_pt2 | contig 19998 bp, 13 predicted proteins | sample 5400471 | NCBI WGS metagenome assembly WNFI01 (sample SAMN13153348, study PRJNA577476) | soil metagenome | isolation source: 100 cm saprolite on Douglas fir-dominated hillslope | place: USA:California | collected 2013-09-17
CGGAATCGCGAGCTGATGATGAGAAGCACGGCGCGGGCGACGCAGTCGCTCGCGCGGGCTTCGCAGTCATCCGCGGCCGCAGATTCCGTCTCCCCGATCTGCCTCCAACCGAGCCCACGCACAACCGAGCCCACGCACAACCGAGCCCACGAGAACTATTGCCGGCCCAGGCGTCTCGCTATGGATGCGCACGCGCGATAATCGCCCATGGTCTCCGCCCGGAATGGCCGAGCCCCTTACGACGTCCTTTGTCCGCCCGACGACTGCCTCCCCATCGGCTCGACCTCAACGAACCCACTGACGTCGATTCCCCGTCCCCGAAGCGCCGTCGCCAGGCCGTTCTTGTCGAACGAGTGCACGTAAGCCTCATCGGGCGCTACCGTCCCCGCCTCCACGAGCTCCATCAGCGCGTCATTGAGCGTGGTCATGCCGTGCCGCCGCGACGTCTGCATGATGGCCGGAATTTGAAAGGTCTTCCCCTCGCGAATCAGGTTGGCGATTGGCGCCGTATTGAACAGAATCTCGCGCGCCGCGACGCGGCCTCCGCCGATGCGCCGGAGGAGCGTTTGCGCGATGATCGCCCGCAGCGAATCGGCGAACATGACGCGGATCTGCTCCTGCTGATCACCCGGGAACTGATCGATGATCCGGTCGATCGTGCTCGCCGCTGTCGACGTGTGGACCGTGGCGAACACGAGATGACCGGTTTCCGCGGTCTCGAGGGCAATAGCCACCGTCTCGAGATCGCGCATCTCGCCGATGAGCACGACGTCGGGATCCTCGCGAAGCGCGGCGCGCAACGCAGCTTTGAAGGATGGCGTGTGCTCTCCGATCTGTCGCTGCGACACGAGGGCCTGCTTGCCCTCGTGGACGAATTCGATCGGGTCTTCGATCGTGATGATGTGCTCGGCGCGAGTGCGGTTGACGATGTCGAGGAGCGCTCCAAGCGTGGTCGACTTTCCGGATCCGGTCGGGCCGGTGACGAGCACCAGTCCGCGGCGGAGCTCCGCCAGCCGCTGCACGGCCATCGGGAGTCCAAGTTCGTCGGCGGTCGTGATTCGGATCGGGATCTGCCGAAAGACGGCGGCCGGACCGTGACGGTCGGTGAAGACGTTCACGCGAAAGCGTGCGCGTCCGGCCAGCGCGTAGGCGTAGTCGCTGTCGCCGTGCAGCTCGAAGGCGGCGCGATTCCGCTCAGGGATCGTCGCGTCGATCATGGCGCGGATCTCCGGCTCCGTGAGCGGATCGAGATCGCCGACGCGCTCGATCAGTCCGTCGCGCCGAATCGTCGGCGGCTCATCGCAACGCAGATGGAGGTCCGATGCCTTGCGGTCGATCGTCATCGCCAGGAGCTCGTCGATGCGCTCGTTCACCACCGTGTGCGCCTCGACGCTGCCGATTTGCCGGTCCGTACCCGGCTCCGCGGGGGTCGCCGCGACGAGGGCGCTCCACCGCCCGTTGGTGCGCGACGCCTGAACACGGAAGGCCACGCCGCTCGAGCGAAAGACGTAGTCCACCGCCGCGCCGCGATCGAGCAGCCGCGCCGCGTCCGACGGCGCGACCTCTCGAAGAATCGCCACCATTTGCGAGCCGGTCACCGGCCAGCGCGTGACGTCGCGCGACTCCTCACCGGCTTCGATCGCGGCCGAGCGTCCCTCCTCGAGCCGGAGCGTTCCCTGCTCGCCTGCCGTCAGGGTGGACAACAGCCGATCGATCTGCGCCATCTCGAGCGCCTCAGCGCTGCTGCACGCCGGCGATCAATCGACGGTTGACCAGCCAATGGGTGTTGCCGTCGACCACCATTGACAGAAATCGGTCCTCGATGCCGTTCAGGTAATCGAGCAAGCGATGCGCGTCAGACCGGGCCTCGACTTCGACGGCACCGTCGACGATCGTGCCGTCGGCGAGGGAGACGCGCACCTCGATCATCGCCGGCGCGATATTCGGCGCGCCCGGAGTGCCCGCGTAGGTCGCGAACTTGACCTGGTCCTTGGCGATGAGCAGGAAGCGGCCGCCGACGGAGAATGGAAAGAACCCATCGGCGTCGTTCAACAACTCGCGCGGGTCCTGCTGGCCGCTGTGATGGCGGGCAATCGGCTCGAGAAAGACGATGCCGGCGAGCTTGTCGCCGTTGGTGAGGGTGATCTTCAGCTGGTGCTTGACCTTTTCGATGCGAAATTCGCTCATGGGTGCAAGTGGAGCTCGCAGTCTTCGATCTTGCTCCGTTCGAGTTGCAGGGTGACGTGATGAATTCCCATCCCCTGGAGGAGCGCCAGCGATCGCTCGAGAACATCCTGGTGCTTTTCCGGCTCCCGGACGACGACGTGGCCGCTCATCGCGACGACGCCGGACGTCACGGTCCACACGTGGAGATCGTGCACGGATTCGACGCCGTCGATCGTGGCAATGCAGGCGCGCACGTCATCCATGGCGATGTGGGGCGGCGCGGCCTCGAGCAGCACGTCGACCGATTCGCGCAGCAGCCGCCAGGCGCCGACGATGATGAGAAGGGTCGTGAGCAGCGACGCGGCGGGGTCGGCGCCCGCCCACCCGAAGTACTTGACGATGATCGCGGCGACGACCGTGCCCGCCGACGCGAGCAAATCGCCAAGGATGTGCAGGTACGCCGCGCGCACGTTGAGGTTGTGGGTATGTGAACCCTCGAGGACCCGAACGGCGACGGCGTTCGCGACGAGGCCGGCGACCGCGACCCAGAGCATCAACGTTCCGGCGATCGGCTCCGGATGCCGGAAGCGCAGAACCGCTTCGACCACGATCCAGACGGAGATGAGGAGAAGCGTCGCCCCATTGATCAGTGCAGCCAGGATTTCCCAACGGAGATAACCGTACGTCTTGCCCGGCTTGCCCGGCTGTCTCGCGAGCCAGGTGACGAAGAGCGAGAGGATGAGCGCGGCGGCGTCGGTGAGGACGTGGCCCGCGTCCGCGAGCAGGGCCAGCGAATTCGACAGCCAGCCGCCGACGGCCTCGCCGACGAGCAGAATGATCGTGATGCCAAGTGCGATGGCCAGCGACCGCGTGACCGTTGCGTCGCCGCCGGTGACGCGCCGTCCATGTGCGTGGCCATGCGCATGATCATGCGCATGACCGTGCGCGTGGTCGCGTGCGTGGTTGTGGCTGTCGCTCGACATGATGAAGGAAAGATACCTTACATTCCGGGCCGATGCGTATCGTCGCCATTGCCGCGCTGCTCCTGCTGAACGCGTATTTCGTCGCCGTGGAATTCGCGCTCGTTCGCGCGCGGCGCACGAGGCTCGAGGCCATGGCCCGCACCGGGGACCGGCTCGCGCGCGTGGCGCTCAAAGCGACGGGCGCTCTGCCCAACCTCCTCTCGGCGAGCCAGCTCGGCATCACCGTCGCCAGCCTCGCGCTCGGCGCGCTGGCCGAGAGCGCGTTCCATGGCTGGCTCGAACGCCTGCTGCTCGACGTCCCGCTGCCCGTCTCGGTCGCCACGCAGCTCGCCATCGTCGCCGCGCTCGCGATCGGCATCGTGACGTTCCTCCACGTCGTCTTTGGCGAGCTGGCGCCGAAGCGGTTGGCGCTGTCACACCCCGAAGGTTTCGCGCGTTGGCTGGCGACGCCGTTGGTGGTCTTCGAGCGAATCGTGCGGCCATTTACCGCGACACTCAACTGGTCGGCGAACGCCGTGCTCCGGTTGCTGGGCCAGACGTCGTCGCATCCCGAGGAGGGTGTCCATTCACCCGATGAGCTGCGTCTCCTCGTCGAGCAGAGCCAGGAGAGCGGCGCGCTCGAGACGACTGACGCGAACATGCTCGAGGGCGTGTTCGAGTTCTCGGAGAAGAACGCTCGCGAGGTGATGACTCCGCGCACGGCGATCGACGCGCTGCCGCACGACGCGACTCTGGCGGACGTGCTGGCGTTCGTCGAAGAGACGGGCCGCTCACGCTATCCCGTGTACGAGGAGAACATCGACAACATCACGGGTCTCGTGCTGACGAAGGATCTCATCCCGGTCCTGACGCATCGGCCGGCGACGTTTTCACTGTCGACGATCATGCGACCGGTGCATGTGGTACCAGGCTCTCGAGAGGTCGAAGAGGTACTCGCCGACTTCAAGAAGCTGAAGGAACACCTGGCCATCGTTCTCGACGAGTTCGGCGGCACGGCGGGACTGGTGACGATGGAGGACCTGCTCGAGGAGATCGTCGGGGAGATCCTCGACGAATATGATGAGACTCCGGAGGTCGCTGCCCGCGAGAGCGCCGACACGGTCATCGTGCCGGGGGCGACACACATCGCGGAGTTGAACGGCCGGTATGGGTTGAACGTTCCCGGGAAGGATTACACCACGATCGGCGGATTCGTGTTCGGCGTGTTGGGGCGTCTTCCGCAGATCGGCGACCGCGTGACGGCCGGGAACGCAGTGTTCACCGTTCGCGAAATGGACGGACGGCGGATCGAATCGCTGGCAGCGGATCTGCATTCCGCCGGCGATCGCAGGCATCCCAAGCGATCTGACGAACAGCCTTCCTGAAACGCGAGTTCAGTCGAGTTCAGTCGAGTTCAGTCGAGTTCACTTGAATTCCGCGAGCTCGGTTGGAGGGGAGGTTCTTGACACAGAATCTCCGGCCGCCGATAGAGACAACAGCAGCACGCGCTTCGCGCGTGGCTGTTGTCTCATGGGCTCGGGATTCCGGTCAAAAACCCCCTCCAACCTCGCAGACTGGCGAAACACGGCCACTGACTCCTTGCCCCTGTCTGAACTTCAGCGCCGCCTGACCTCTCAACTGCTCAACCCCTGTACGAGCTAGAGGGCAGCCCCGCACACAGCTCGCGATGGCGGATGGTGTGTAGCGGAGCTGCGTGGGCGAACAAACGGTCGTGGGGCGAGGTTGGAGGGGTCGGGGAGCGGAATCGCGAGCTGATGATGAGAAGCACGACGCGGGCGACGCAGTCGCTCGCGCGGGCTTCGCAGTCATCTGCGGCCGCAGATTCCGTCTCCCCGATCCACCTCCAACCGAGCCCGCACACAACCGAGCGCAATCGAGCCCGCGACAACTACGTCGGCCGAGATTCGCTGAGACGCATCGCGATCGAAGCGCACACCAGCATCGCTTGCTTCATGCTCGATGGATCGGCGATCCCCTGCCCTGCAATGCCGAGCGCCGTCCCGTGATCGGGTGATGTTCGCGGGAACGGGAGGCCGAGGGTGACGTTCACGGCTGATCCGAACGACGCGACCTTGATCGCCGTCATTCCAACATCGTGATACGGCGCGATCACGACATCGAACTCGCCGCGCAACGCACGAACGAAGACCGTGTCTGCCGGAAAGGGTCCGCTCAACGCCGCGCGCAGCGCCGCGGGCCGCGACACGACGTCGTCCTCGTCGCCGAAGCGCCCCCCTTCGCCTCCGTGCGGGTTGAGCGCGCACAGTGCTATCCGCGGCTCGGCGATTCCGAACCAGTCGCGAAGCCCAGCGCGGGTGATCCGCGCCGCCGCTTCGATCGCCTCGATCGTCACGGCGTGCGGCACGTCGCGGAGTGGAATGTGGGTCGTCGCCAGCACCACGCGAAGCCGGTCCGACGCCAGCATCATCGCCGTTGCGGTCTTCGTCAACGCCGCAAGCATCTCAGTGTGGCCGGGAAAATCGAAGCCGCCGGCGTGGAGCGCGGACTTGTCGAGTGGCGCCGTCACGATGCCGTCCACGTCGCCATCCAGGGCCATCCGCACTGTACGCTCGATGGCTCGGCCCGCGAGCGCTCCGCCGACGGCGCCATCGCCCCCGTCGGTCCAGTCGCCAACCGTTACGTCGGCGTGTGCCGCCGTCCCCGTTGGCCCGACGATGACGAAAGTTGCCGCCGCTCGCACCGCGGCATCGCCGAGCGCTGCTGCCACGATCTCGGGCCCGATCCCACGCGGGTCACCCAGCGTGACACCAAGTCGCGGGAGCGAGCGTCGCGTGCGGGTCACCCGGCGGGGGGCCCGCCGCGGTCGAAGATGGTCGCGGCGACGACAGCGCGGTCTTCCCACGTCCTGATGTAGATCCCTTTCCGTTGCGAATCGATATAGCGGCGCATCTGCGCCACCTGCTGCAACTGACTGCGGATGCGAAGCTTCAGCTCGTCGTAGCTATAGTCGCCGGCGTCGGTCGTCGAGACGACCTGCGCGATCACATACTTCGGAAATCCACCCGCCGCCGGAATCGGAAAGGAGACGATCGAGTCCTTGGCGGCGCCTTTCAATCCCGCCTGGTAGCTGGGCGGCAGCGAGTCGCGCGCAAGCTCGGGCATCAACCCGGGCGCATCCTCGGCCGGATCGTGGAACCGATGGGCGATCGAGTCGAATGGCGCCCCCTTGCGCAGGACCGCGACGAGGCTGTCCGCGAGCTTCGCGGCACGGACGACATTGCCCGAATCGATCTTCGGAACGATCAGAATCTGCCGGACCTTCACCTCTGCCGGCGGATTGGCTCGATCGAGCCGGAGGAGGTGAAAGCCATACGGCGATTCGGTGACCGGCGAGACGGCGCCCGGGCGCAGCGCGAACGGTCCGAAGACCAGCCGCTCCAGCTCCTCGGGAAGCTGCCCGCGGCGACGCCAGCCAAGGTCGCCGCCCTGATCTTTGGTGGCGGCGTCCATCGACTCGCGCTTGGCAACGCGCTCGAATTCGGCGCCGGCGTTGATTTCGGCGCGCAGCGAATCGGCCTTGGTTCGCGCCGCGGCTTTCGCGGCAGGGGACGGCGTCGGAGCGACGACCATCTGGCGCCAGACCACCGTCGCGAGTCGCTTCGGCAAGCCGGCGGTCTTCCAGCGCTCGAACTCCGCTTGCACGCGCGGCTCGGTAACGGTCACCGTCGGAATCTGCTTCTCACCGGGCGCCATCAACTTCTGCACGAGCGCCTGAATCGTCTTGTCCCGACGATACTGGTTGCTCATGAAACGGCGATACTCTTCGGGCGTTCCAAAGCCGGCCGCGACAAGCTCCTTGCGAAACTCGCCGTCCGACGGGAACCGCGCCGAGATCTCTTTCATCTGCTGATCGATGAACGTCGAGACTTCGGCGTCGGGAACTTCGATCGCCATCTCCTTGGCCTTATAGAGCAGCACCTCTTCGTCGACGAGGCTGTTGAGAACGGAGAGAACCATCGCGCGACGCTGCGCCTCCGAGGGCATCGGCTGCTTGCGGGCGCGCATGGCGCGCACGGTGTCGGCCAAGCGCTGCTCGACGTCATAACGCGTGATCGGCACCGTCCCGACGACGGCGACGACGGCGTCCAACGGGGCGAGCGTGGAATCCGCTTTCTGCGCGGCAGCGGGCGCAGCGACAGCCGCGGCCGCTGTGATACCAATGAGAAGACGCTTCATGAGGACAGTCTACAACGAAACAGGGGCGGAGGTCCCAAAAGACGAGCCTGAGCCTGAGCATGGAGCAGACGAGCATTTCGAGCTTGTAGCTCGAGCCCGAGCTGAAAGCTCGAGATGCTCGTCCGCTCCATGCTCAGGCTCAGGCTCGCTTAGGGCTTCTTTTTGGTCGTCGGCGGTGGCGTCTTCGTCGCTGGCGGCGGAGCTGCGGCCGGCGGAGTCTGCACGCCCGGCATCGGGACCTGTGACGGCATTTGCGGCGGGGCCTGGGCTGCCCTGGCCGAATCGGCGGAGGTGCGCGCCTTCCTGGCTAAACCGACTGCGCGGTCGATGCCGGTCGCGTTGATCGTCGCCTCCCACTTGCTGTCGAGCGCGGACTTCAGCGGAATCGGCACATTGAACGGCTGCGCCTCGCCGTTCAGGATGCGGCTCATCAGGCTGTCGACCCGGGCCGCGGCAATCCGCTCGCGATCGCGCTCCGACTTCGCGCTGTCGGCGAGCGCCTTCGGCGTCACGCCGAGCTGTTGCCAGGCGTTCTGAACCAGCTGCCCGAACTGCGTCACCAGCGTCGTCTTCTCCGTCGCCGGCACGTCCAGCTTGGCGCTGTCGGCTTGGTGGAGGAGCATCTGCCGCATCGCCATATTCTTCGCGAACGACTTGACCTGCGAGTCTGGCCACGTCGGGACGATCTGCGCGACCTGCTGCCGCAGATTGTTCGGCATGACGTCGACCCAGGCGAGGAACTGGCCGACGTTCATGTCGCCGCCCTTGAAGGTCGCGAGAACGGTCTTGTCCTTGTGGTGGGCGTCGGGATTCTTGACGGCCTCCTTGATTGGCGCGGCCGCATTGTCCTTGACCGTTACCTGCCCCTTGGCGGTGAGATTCGCGCTGATCGTGCTGTCCACCCCGATCTGCGCGACTTGCGCGTAGCCGGGCGCGTACTGCGTCTTGACCTCGGTGTACGGCAAGCGCTGGATGACGTGAATCCCGAATTGCGATTCGACGAGCCCAGTGATGTCGCCCGGCTTGACGCCGAGTACCGCGTTGCTGAATTCCGGCACCATCTTGTCGCGCGCGAACAGTCCGTAGTTGCCGCCCCGGTCCTTCGAGCCGGGGTCGGTGCTGTACTTCTTGGCCATCGCCGCGAAGTTGGCGTTGTTGATCTGCGGCAGGATCTTGGCCGCGAACTTGCGCACGGAATCCTTTTCCGCCGGCGTGACCGTTGCCGGCGGCGTTTTGCCGGCCGATGGGTAGCCGAAGAGGATGTGGCGGGCGCCGATGATGCCGCCGACGGCGGCGTTGTACCCGGCTTCGGCGTTCGTCGTGTCGATTTTGATCTTCGAGCGCAGTGTGTCGATCATCATCGACACCCGCATGTTGTCGATCAACGGCTGAATGGTTACGGCAACCGTCGACGACAGCGAGTCGTTGTGGGCGGCGGCGTAGCCCAGGCGCTGATAGTCGGTCCACAGGTCGGCGATGATGCGAGCGTTCTGCGCCGACGGATCGATCCCGATCTTGGCGGTGCCGAGCATGGTACCGAGGCGGGTCGCGCTGAGATCCTGATTGACGGCGCGCGCCGCCACGTCGGTGTGGGCAGTCAGGGCGTCCTTCAGCCCCTTGCAGCCGGACAGCGCGACGCCGGCGGCGAGGAGGGCCACCAGTCGACGCGCGTGACGGGGAGACACCCCCTCGCTTCGCTTGGGGTGACGGGAGAGGGAACGAATTCGCATTTCGGAGAAACTCGAGAAGAGGATGGGGTGGCAGCAGACGGAACGGGCACCATCAGACGAGCGATCGCAGCGCGCGCACAAGCCCGTCGAGCATCGGCGCTCCACCGAGGCGAGTCAGCTTGAGCGCCAGCGGAACCGCTCGTCGCACCTCGGCCTGGAACTGCACATCGTGGAACGCCGCCGACAGCCCCTTCATGCGAGGAACCGCGGTGGGCCGAAAGGTAATGCGCGCTTCGTCCGCGCGCACCAGGATGCCTTCGATGCCGAGCTGTCCGCCGACGACCCGCAACGTCGCCAGCGCGAGCATGCCCTCCGCCGCCGTCGGAAGGGGGCCAAACCGATCGCGGAGCTCGAGGCGCAGCCGCTCGATCTCGTCGACCTGGTCGACACGGGAGAGCCGCCGGTAGACGTCGAGCTTTGCGTCCTGGGCCTCGACGTAATCGTCGGGGAGGTAGTTCGGGTGATCGATGGTCACGTCCGACGGCGCTGTCTTCGGCGCGTCGTCACCCTGCATCAGGCGGTGCACGGTCTCGTCGAGGAGGCGAAGGTACAGATCGAAGCCAACGGCGTGGACAAACCCGGACTGCTCCGGCCCGAGAATGTTCCCGGCGCCGCGCATCTCCATGTCCTTGAGCGCGATTCGATAGCCCGAGCCCAGCTCCGTGTGGTGCTCGAGCACCTTGAGCCGCCGGTCGGCGTCGGCATCCACGGCATCGGGCACCATCAGATAGCAGTAGGCGCGACGGTGCGACCGGCCGACACGCCCTCGCAGTTGGTACAACTGAGCCAGTCCGAAATGATCAGCGCGGTTCACGAACATCGTATTCGCGTTCGGCACGTCGAGCCCGGATTCGACGATCATCGTCGACACCAACACGTCCACGCCGCCGCTGACGAAGCGGTGCATCACGTCTTCGAGCTCGCGCTCCTTCATCTGGCCATGAGCCACGGCGACGCGCGCCCGCGGCACGATCCGGCGGACGTGATCGGCGATGGCGATGATCGTCTCGATGCGGTTGTGGACGAAGAAGACCTGTCCGCCGCGATCGATCTCTCGGGAGATGCCTTCGTCGATCAGGCCTTCATCCCACGGCTCGACGAACGTCAGCACCGGCGACCGGTCGCGCGGCGGCGTCTGCATCAGGGTCATGTCGCGAAGACCGGCGAGCGACAGATGCAGCGTGCGCGGGATCGGCGTCGCCGTCAACGTCAGCACGTCGGTCTGGAGCTTGAGCTGCTTGAGGCGTTCCTTGTGCTTGACGCCGAATCGATGCTCCTCGTCGACGACGATCAGCCCCAGATCGGCGAACTCGACGTCGGGGCTGAGGAGCCGATGGGTGCCAATGACGATGTCCACCTTGGCAGCCTTGATCTCCGCGAGCACGGCGGTCTGCTCCTTGGCCGACTGAAAGCGGCTGAGCATCGCGACGCGCATCGGAAAGTCGGCGAGACGCTCAGCGAAGGTGCGAGCATGCTGGTCGGCGAGGATGGTAGTCGGCACGAGGACGGCCACCTGCCGCTGTGATTGCACGGCTTTGAACGCCGCCCGCACCGCGACTTCCGTCTTGCCGTAGCCGACATCGCCGACGAGCAATCGGTCCATGGGCCGAGCGCCCTCCATGTCCGTCTTCACCGCGGTCGTCGCCGTTCGCTGATCCGGCGTGTCCTCGAAGAGAAACGACGATTCGAGCTGCTTCTGCCAAGGTGTGTCCGGGACGTGCGGCGGCCGGCTGGCCATCTTTCGGCGCGCGTACAGCACCAGCAACTCGGCCGTCATCTCCTGAATCGCCGAGCGCGTGCGATCGCGTTGCGCCGACCAGCGCTTGCCGCCGAGGCGATGCAGGCGCGGCGGCGGCGAATCGTCGGAGACGTCGTCGGCCGACCGATAGCGCTCGATCTGGTCGATGCGATACAACGGGACGTTGAGCCGGTCGCCTCCTTCGTATTCGATGACCGCGACTTCGATGGTGCTTTCGCGAACGAAGATCGTCTCCAGCCCGCGATAGATGCCGATGCCTTGCTCGAGGTGCACGACATAGTCGCCCACTTTGAGCGAGAGCGCATCGATGGCATACCCGGTCGCGTAGCGACGGGCGCGCCGGATCCGCCTCTCGCGCCGAAAGATCTCGTGGTCGGTGAGGATCCTGAGGCCGGTTCGCTGGCCATGCGCCGGGATGGTGAAGCCTCCCTCGAGCACGCCGACCGTGAGAGCCGCGGACGACGCAAACCCGCGCTCATCGTCGCTCAGCAGCTCGTCGAGCCGGTCACACTGGCCCTGGTTGTCGCAGAGAATGATCGTCGGCGTGCCGTCACGGGTCAGGCGTCGCAACTGCTTGATGTCTCGATCGACGGCCTCGGGCGGCGCGAGCGGAAAGGTGATGTTCGCGCCGCGAGCGCCGAGCTCCGTCGCACGCAGGGTTCCGTACCGACTGATCGCGTTCGTCGTCTCGGCGGGCGTCTCGAACAGCTCCTCCCGCGAGGCGACGTCCTCGCCCCGCCGCCGAGCGAGCTCGAGATGGTGCGCGGCGTCGTCCCACGTCCGCGCCAGTTCGGGCGCGATGTGGGCTCCACGCGGGATGAACGCGATCGTGTCGGGCGGTAGGAGCGACAGGATGGAGCGCCGCTCGGTCGCCGCTTCATCCTCGGACACCTGGCCGTCCACCGGGAGCACCAGCGCGAAATCGACGGCACGCGTCGAGCGCTGGCTCGACAGATCGAAGTGCTTGAGCTCGATGATCTCGTCGCCCCAGAACTCGGCCCGCACCGGCTCGGCCATACCGAACGAGTAGACGTCGAGGATGCCGCCGCGAACGCTGAACTGTGCGACGTCATCGACGAGGGGCACGCGCTCGAACCCGATCGACTCGAGATGCCTCGCCAGGTCGCCGAGCTTGTGGACGCCGCCCTTGCGCAGCTCGACCCGCAGGCGCGCCAGCGCTCGCGCCATTCGCGTCTTTTCGAGAATCGCCCGCGACGTCGTCAGCAGGATGCGCAGCTCGCCGCGCAGCAAACGCTCCAATGTTTCGACGCGCTCGCCAGCCACCTCCATATGGGGTTCGGCTTCTCCGAACCCCTCGCGAGGCGGATAGAGCGCCACGGGCAGGTCGACCAGCGTTTCGATGTCCGCGAGCCAGCGTTCGGCGTCGGGCAGGCCGTCCGTCACGACGAGCATGAACCGCGTCGGAAAGCGCGTCATCAGGCTGGCGACGAGGACGGCGTCCGACGACCCGACCAAGCCGCCGAGATTCACGCTGACGCCAGGCGCAGGAAGCTCAGCCATGACGTCGCGAAACGCCGGCAGGTCCGCGAACGCCTCGACGATCGACAGCAGGGCCATCAGACCGTCTGGCGCCGGCGCGCGGTGACGACGAGCCCTTCGGCGAACAGGGTCACGAGAACGGCGATGAGGACGGGTGGGAGCAGCGACCGCGTCGACGCGGCCTGAAACGCCGACGTCTGAACGGAGGACGGATCGGCGGCGGCGACGACGCTGGCGCCGGAGAACATCGCCTCGAGCTCCCGAGCACTCAGGCGGTCGAGCTGGGATTCCGCCGCCGGCGGATTGACGACGATCGCGCCGCTGCGCCGGCCACCGCTCATGAAGAAATACACACCAGGATTCTTTGGAACTGATACGCTATCTGACGGCGTGACGCGCGACCCGTCGGGAAGCTCGAGTTGATCGACGCCGGCCGGGCGCTTGACCGCCGAGCCTGGCGCCGCGTCGACCACGGCTCCGGGATCGCCGGACAGGCGGTCGCTGATCGACGCCGCCAACCAGGGAATGAAACTCGCTCGAATTGGAAGTCCGGACGCCGAGGCATCGAGGGATGACGCGATGAGCAGGTAGCGCGGTCCGGCGACGATCCAGGGGAGCTGCCCGACCGCGGACACTGTGTCGGCATCGGCACCGGGTCGCGGATCGAGCGCGTAACGGTCGGCCACCGAGACCGTACCGAAAGTCGCGCCGGTCGCATCCACCGCCTGGCGCCGTCGCGCGCCCAAGCGCCAGGGAACACCGAGGCGCTCGAGCGCGCGGTTTGCCGCGCCGAGGTGGACCGGGTCAGCGGGAGCGGTGATCAGAGCAGGCAACTTCGAGATTTCGTCCGCCGGACCGACCAGGATTCCACTGCCTTCGGTGATGCGCCCGCTCGCCCGTAGCGCATCGAGCGCGGCGCGAACGAACTCGCCCGCTCCGGCGGTCGGAGCGATCGCCGGCGCCGCTCCGATCCAGACGGCAAAGAACCGCGAGTCGTCGGCGATCAACTCGTCCGGCTCGAGCTCGACCTTTCCGCCGATCCATCCACGTTCGGCGGGCGACGCATGGATGGTCGTCTCCTCATTCGGCGCGGCCGTCCCGCGAGCCAGCGTCCGGTCGGCGATCTTGACGCGATAACTCACCGAATCGCGCGCTTGAAAGCGCGCGGCGATCTCGCCGCCCGGTGTCCAGCGTATCGGCCGTGCCTCGGCCATCACCACGGCGTGATTGTCGGGAACGGCGAGCGCCGGCGACCAGAAGATCGTGCGGATTGAGCCGCCGATGGAGCCGCCGGCGGAGGACGAGGGAACACTGGGCCACGATGACCGCTGGCCGTCGGTGAGGACGACGACGACGCGAGCGGCTTGGCCGGCGGCGCGCACCAGACCGGCGGCGCGACGCACCGCCCTGGGAAGATTCCCGACGACGCTGGTCGGCTGCAGCGCCATGATGGCGTCGCGAACGGTCGCCGGCGGGCCGCTGGCGATCGTCCCGTCCGCGGTGACCAGCCAGAGGCGGTCAGACGGCGTCGCTGAGGCCGCGATCCTGGCCGCCGTGTTCTTGAATCGATCGAGCAGCGACTGCCCGGCGACGACAACGCCGCTGCTCATGGTGTTGTCGACCACGATCGCGATCGCGGCAGGAGCATGACCGACGCCGATCAGGCGGCCGATCGGCCGCGCGGCGGCGACGCTCAACAACAGGACGGTTGCCACCCTGAGGAGCATGAGGAGGAGGTTTCGCAGTCGCAGCGTCCGTCGATTCTCCTGCTCGGCGCGCAACAGGTAGCGTACGGCGGGAAAGTCGATCCGCGTGCCGATGCGGCGGCGCAACAGGTGGATCAGCAACGGCACTGTCGCTGCGAGTCCAAACAAGAGAAACAGCGGAGACAGCAACGTCACGGGAGTTGTTGGCGCGCGGCGAAAGCGCGCCGCAATGGCACGCCGAACGGCTGGGCTGTGTCGACCACGTCATACCCAGCGCCGGCGCCCCCGAAGATCCGCCGCCAATCGGCGATGACGTGCTCCACGGTCGCCCGATACGCGGTCCGCACCTCGGCGATGCGCGCGGCAACCTCCACGTGCGACTCCGGATCGACGAACAACGCTTCTCCGCCGGCGGGGAGCTCGCGCTCCGCCGGATCGATGACGTGCAGCACCGTCACGTCGTGCCCCATCGCGCGGAGACCACGCACGGCCGCCTCGACCTCGCCAGGCTCCATCAATAGGTCCGAGATGAGGACAATCAGTCCGCGCCGCGTGATCAGGCGCGCCGCCTGCGCGAGCGCCGCGGGCGCGCTCGACGCACGGCCACTTCCCGCTTCACCCAACCCGGTGACGATGCGACGCCAATGTCCGCGCCGCGCGCGCGGCGGGATGGACGTCCGGATCCCGTCGTCGAAGCGAATCAGTCCGACGGCGTCACGCTGGCGGAGCAGGAGCAGGGCGACCGCGGCGGACAAACGCTCGGCGTAGGCGAGTTTGGTAAGCCGCGCGCCGGCGGCAGGGTCGCGCGGGGTCAGCGAGGCGCCGCTCCACGCCATCGAGCGACTGACGTCGAGGACGATCGTGGAGCGCAGATTGGTTTCTTCTTCGAATTGCCGGACGACCCACCGGTCGGAGCGCGCCGCGATCTTCCAATCCAGGTATCGCAGGTCGTCGCCAGGCTGATAGGGACGATAATCGGCGAACTCCACCGAGAATCCGCGTCGTGCGGAACGGTGAAGACCGGTCATGAAACCATCGACGATCCAACGGGCAACGATCTCGATCCGTCCTAGCGAAGCCAGCGTGGCAGGGTCGAGGAGGTCGGCGCGCTGAGTGCGGGCGCTTTCCATAATGGGAGCAGGGAAAGTAGCGGGTTGCGCATGGCTAGTGCGTCGGTTGGCTCGGTCGGCGGGGCAGTTTTTGACACGGAATCTCCGGCCGCCGATTGAGACAACGGCCCACGCGCGAAGCGCGTGTTGGCTGTTGTCTCATAGGCTCGGGATTCCGGTCAAAAACCCCCGCCAACCTCACGGACCGGCGAAATGCAGCCACTCACTCCTTCGCCCTGGTTGAAATGGCATGGCCGACTGACCGCTCACCTGTTCTCCCCCGTGACGGTCGAGCTTCACCAGGAAAGAAAGCCGCCGTCCGCGCGATCGCGATGGTGGTGTGTGTAGAGAGCTGGGGCGAGGAGAGATGGTGGTGGGGGCGAGGTTGGAGGGATCGGGGAGCGGAATCGCGAGCCTATGAGACAACAGCTACCACCCGCTTCGCGCGTGGGCTGTTGTCTCGATCGGCGGCCGCAGATTCCGTCTCCCGATCTGCCTCCAACCGAGCCCACGCACAACCAAGCCCGCGTGCAACCAAGCCAGCCCCCACGACGGCTATATTGCTTGGCTAGCCCTAGACCCGCGCGCCAAGGCCTGAGTGAAGCTCGACCACATACGCAACTTCTGTATAGTCGCCCATATCGATCATGGGAAGTCGACGCTCGCGGACCGTTTGATCGAGGCGACAGGTACGTTGCAGAAGCGGGAGATGAAGGCGCAGGTGCTCGATACGCTCGACCTCGAGCGGGAGCGCGGCATCACGATCAAGCTCAACGCGGTCCGGATGACGTATCGCGCCGACAGCGGCGACGACTACGAGTTCAACCTCATCGACACGCCGGGCCACGTCGACTTCACCTATGAGGTTTCGCGCTCGCTAGCCGCCTGCGAGGGCGCGATTCTCGTCGTGGACGCGTCGCAAGGCATTCAGGCACAGACGTTGTCGAATCTCTTCCTCGCACTCGACGCCGGGTTGGAGATCGTGCCGGTGCTGAACAAGATCGACCTGCCCGGCGCGGAACCGGAACGCCGGAAGAAAGAGCTGCACGATCTCATCGGGGCTGACGAAGACGAAATCCTCCTCGTCAGCGCGAAAGAGGGATTGGGCATCCACGAACTGCTCGAAGCCGTCGTTCGCAGAGTGCCGGCGCCCGAGGGCGACCCGGACGCGCCGCTGCGGGCGCTGATCTTCGACTCGTATTACGACCGCTATCGCGGCGCCATTCCAAGTATCCGTGTCGTCGATGGCACGATCACGAAAGGGATGCAGCTTCGCTTCGCCGCCGGCTCCGGCAATTCATACGAGGTGGCCGAGGTCGGCTACAACCAGCTGCGACAGGTCGAGACGGAATCCCTCGGGCCGGGCGAAGTTGGCTATGTCGTCGCCAACGTGCGCTCGGTGAAGGAGACGCGAGCGGGGGACACGGTCCTCGACGTGACCCGGGCCGACGTCGTTCCCCTGCCCGGTTACAAAGAGATTCATTCGATGGTGTTCGCCGGCCTCTATCCGACAGACACGCAGCAGTACGAGGGGTTGCGCGATGCGCTCGAGAAGCTGCAGCTGAACGACGCGTCGCTCCGCTACGAGCCGGAAACGTCGACCGCACTCGGCTTCGGCTTTCGCGCCGGGTTTCTCGGGCTGCTGCACATGGAGATCGTGCAGGAACGCCTCGAACGCGAGTTCGACCTGAGCCTCGTCACGACGGTGCCGACGGTGGAGTATCACCTCCATCACACGGACGGTACGATGGAGCTGCTCGAGAGCCCGGCGAAGATGCCGCCGCCGGATTCCATCGACCGCATCGAGGAACCATACGTCAAGGCGCGCATCATGGCCCCGGCGGAGTACATCGGCCCGATCATGACGCTCGGCACCGAGCGTCGCGGCGTCTACAAGAACATGACGTACCTCGACACCCAGCGCGTCGAGTTCGACTGGGAGTTTCCGCTCGGCGAAATCATCCTCGATTTTTTCGACAAGCTGAAGACGATCTCCCGCGGCTACGCGAGTCTCGACTACGAGATGCTCGACTATCGTGAGAGCGATCTGGTGAAGCTCGACATGCTGATCAACGGCGATCCCGTCGACGCGTTCTCGGTCATCATTCACAAAGACAAGTCGTACGATTGGGGGCGGAAGATCGCCGACAAGCTGAAGGAGCTGATCCCACGCCAACTCTTTGAAGTGATCATCCAGGCGGCGATCGGCAACAAGGTCATCGCACGAACGACGGTCAAGGCGCTACGCAAGGACGTGCTCGCGAAATGCTATGGCGGCGACATCAGCAGAAAGCGAAAGCTCCTCGAGAAGCAGAAAGAAGGAAAGAAGCGGATGAAGCAGGTCGGATCCGTGGAGATTCCGCAGGAAGCTTTCCTGGCGGTATTGCAAGTCGACTAGAGAGGCACGGGCTGAATCGGCTCTGAATCGGCTGGGTCGGCTCTGGATCGGCTGGCACGGTTGGAGCCGCTGGCTCGGTTGGAGGGGCAGTTTTTGACACGGAATCTCCGGCCGCCGATCGAGACAACAGCCCACGTGCGAAGCGCGCGTTGGCTGTTGTCTCATGGGCTCGGGATTCCGGTCAAAAACCCCCTCCAACCTCGCAGACCGGTGAAATGCACCCACTCACTCCTTGGCCCATCTGAAATCACGGAACCGCGTGACTGGCTCACCTGCTCTCCTCCAAGCTCCGAGCTTCGCAATGAAGGGAAGCCGCTCGCTCTCGCGATGGCGATGGAGGTTGTGGAGAGCTTGGGGTGAAAACTGACGGCGGTGAGGGCGAGGTTGGAGGGGTCGGGGAGCGGAATCGCGAGCTGATGATGAGAAGCACGGCGCGGGCGACGCAGGCGCTCGCGCGGGCTTCGCCGTCATCCGCGGCCGCAGATTCCGTCTCCCCGATCTGCCTCCAACCGAGCCCGCGTGCAACCGAGCCCGCGCAAACGTTCGCTATCCCACTCGCCTTCAATCGGCCATAGTTCTCACCGAACCAGCTAGCCAGTTTCTCATGTCCTCTCTCGTCATCCAGACCAGCTTTCTCGGCGACATGGTGCTGACCACACCGCTGCTCGCCTTTCTGGCCGAGTCGGGGCCCGTCGATGTCGTGGCCACACCCGCCGCATCAACCTTGCTCACCAATCATCCGGCGGTGCGACGGGTGATCAGCTACGACAAGCGCGGTACCGAGAAGGGAACGCTGGGCTTCGTTCGCCTCGCGATGCGACTACGCGGCGAGCGATACCGCGCCGCGTATCTCGCCCAGGGCTCCGTACGGAGCGGAGCGTTGGCGATGATGGCGGGAATTCCGAAGAGGGTCGGCTTCGATTCGTCCGCGGCACGGTCGTTTTACACGGATCGCCTTCCTTATATAGAGAATGACCACCACGAGAAGCGCCTGTTGAGCCTCGCCGGCGGTGTCGATGCCGCCAGGGGCGATCGACTCCGGCCGCGCTTGTACCCGGGCGACGCGGAGCAGGCTATCGTTGACGCCTTATTAGCGAAAGTGAATCCATCGACACCGCTCTTCGCGCTTGCGCCGGGCAGCGTCTGGGCGACGAAACGCTGGCCAGGGTTCGTGAAGCTCGCCACTGCCCTGTCGCGCCGTGGGACGGTCGTCACGATTGGATCGGATGGCGATCGCGATCTGGCGACGGCCATCGGCGCCGCGGTCGGTGCCGGAGCGATTGACGCGACGGGCAGGTTGTCGCTCCTGGCGTCGGCGGAGCTCATCCGCCGCTCACGCGTCCTGATCACCAACGATTCCGCTCCGCAACACCTCGCCTCGGCCATGAACACGCCGACAGTGGCGATCTTTGGCCCAACGGTCCCGGCCTTTGGATTCGGACCGCTCGCCGAGCGATCAACGGTGATCGGCATCGACACGCTGGCGTGCCGTCCCTGCGATCGACATGGGCCAATGTCATGCCCGTTGGGACACTGGAAATGCATGGTGGAGATTGGCCCAGTGAGCGTGCTCGATGCAGTCGACCGGTTGAGTGGCTGACTACTTTTCTTCCCTATGATCTCGAAGAAGCGCCCTCGCTACATCATCGGCGTCGACCTCGGCGGCACCAAGATCTTCGCCGGCGCTCTGACTGAGGACGGCCGCGGGCACCACGGCATGCGCTCGATCCCCACGTCGGCGGAGCTTGGCGCCGAGGGCGTGGCCGAGCGCATTTATGGCGTGATCGAAGGCGTCATTCTGGACACGATGGCCGAGACGGATGCCAAACGAGAAGACTTCATCGGGATAGGGGTCGGCGCTCCCGGCCCGCTCGATCGAGAGAAGGGACTCGTCATCGTCGCACCGAATCTCGGCTGGAAGAATTATCCGCTCCGCGACCGTATCTCCACGCAACTGGGCCTGCCGACCACGCTCGACAACGACGCGAATTGTGCGACCCTCGGCGAGTGGTGGCAGGGCGCCGCGCGCGGTGGACGCAACGTCATCGGCATGACGATCGGCACCGGCATCGGCGGCGGCATCATCATCGACGGAAAGCTCTTTCATGGCGCCTCCGACGTCGCCGGTGAGATCGGGCATACCACCATCGATCTCAACGGCCGTCATTGCAAGTGCGGTAATTACGGATGCCTGGAAGCGTACGCCTCCGGTCCGGCGATCGCCGTGCGCGCCCGCGAAGTCCTGGTGCGCGAAGAGACCGCCTCGCTCCTGCCGTCGATGGTCAACGGCCGTCTCGAGGACATCACCGCCGAAACCGTCTACCAGGCCGCCTCGCAGGGCGACGCCGTCGCCAATGAGATCGTGCGCGACACCGCGCGATATCTGGGTGTGGCGATCGCCAACCTGCTGAACGTTCTCAACGCCGACACGGTCGTGGTCGCCGGCGGGG
>WNFI01093338.1_pt1 | contig 19998 bp, 22 predicted proteins | sample 5400471 | NCBI WGS metagenome assembly WNFI01 (sample SAMN13153348, study PRJNA577476) | soil metagenome | isolation source: 100 cm saprolite on Douglas fir-dominated hillslope | place: USA:California | collected 2013-09-17
CAAGGACGTGCTGGCCAAGTGCTACGGCGGTGACATCACCCGCAAGCGCAAGCTGCTGGAGAGGCAGAAGGAGGGCAAGCGCCGGATGAAGGTCATCGGTCGGGTCGAGGTGCCGCAGGAGGCGTTCGTGGCCGCGCTGTCCACCGAGCAGGGCCCGGACCGGAAGCGCTGACCCCGGCGGCTCGTTCAGCGCCCAGTGGGCTGCGCGGGGATGCCATGCCCCGCGGAGACCGTGGCGAGGAGCAGGATCACCAGCACCGCTATGACGGCGCCGATCCAGCCGAGCACCAGGCCGGCCGTGGCGAGCCCGTCGCCGTCCTCTCCGGTCCGGCGTATCTGGCCGCGGGCCGCATAACCCAGGACGATGGCCGGGATCGTGGTCAGGCCCATGAACGGCTGCGCCAGGCCGCAAACCAGCGACGCGACCGCCAGGGAGTTGGTCCTGCGCCGGACCGGCACGTACGGCTGCACGTACGGCTGGGCGTACGGCGCCACCATCTGGCCGCCGGGAAGGTCGGAGGTGACCATGGCCAGCTCCGCGTACGTGCGCGCCGCGTAGGCGTCGGCGACGCGGGCGTCGTACTCGTCCTTGGTCAGCCTGCCCTCAGCGAACCCGGCTTTGAGCACGTCAACTGCGCGCTCCCGGTCCGCGGTGGACGCACGAAGCCGGCCATTGCCCGCCGGCATCATTCCGTAACCTGGGCTCACGGTCATCGGTTCCCTCCCGGGCGCATCGATGCAATCCAGCGTAACTCGCGCGGCGGACCACTGGGGCAGCGGTACGGGTACGGTGCGGTTGTGACCAGGTACAGCACTAATTCCCCGGACTTCCGCGGCGCGGTGAGCTGACCGTGCCCGGCGCGCTGCCCGACGGCGAGCCCGTCCCGGCCGACGGCGCGCTGCCGCCGCCCGCGCTTGGCGGGCTCGGCCAGCGGCCGTTCGGCGTCTACGTGCACGTGCCGTTCTGCGCGACCCGGTGCGGTTACTGCGACTTCAACACCTACACGGCGAGCGAGCTCGGACCCGGCGCCACCAGGGACTCCTACGCCGGCCAGGCCATCGAGGAGATCCGGCTGGCGCGGCGGGTGCTCGGCCCGGCCGCTGGCCCGGCCCGCAGCGTGTTCTTCGGCGGCGGAACGCCGACCCTGCTGCCCGCCGCCGACCTCGGCGCGATCCTGCGCGCGATCGGCGCCGAGTTCGGCCTGGCCCCGGATGCCGAGGTGACGGCGGAGGCCAACCCGGAGTCAGTGGACGAGCGGTCCCTGGCCGAGTTGCGCGGCAGCGGAATCACCCGGATCTCGATCGGCATGCAGAGTGCGGTGAGCCACGTGCTGACCGCTCTGGACCGGAAGCACCAGCCCGGCCGGCCGCAGCGATGCGTCGCGTGGGCACGCTCGGCGGGGTTCGATCACGTCAGCCTGGACCTGATCTACGGCACCCCCGGAGAGCGTGACGAGGACTGGATCCGGTCGCTGCGCAGTGCGGTGTCCGCCGGGCCCGACCACATCTCCGCGTACGCGCTGATCGTCGAGGAGGGCACCCGGCTGGCGGCCAGGATCCGGCGCGGGGAGCTTCCCGCGCCCGATGATGACGCGATGGCCGACCGGTACCTGGCCGCGGACGAACTGCTCGCCTCGGCCGGCCTGCGCTGGTACGAGATCTCCAACTGGGGGGCGTCGCCCGACGCGGCGTGCCGGCACAACCTGCTGTACTGGACCGGCGGTGACTGGTGGGGCGTCGGTCCCGGCGCGCACAGCCACGTCGGCGGTACCCGGTGGTGGAACGTGCGGCATCCGGCCGCGTACGCGGCCCGCCTCGCCGCCGGCGTGAGCCCCGGTCAGGCGCGCGAGATCCTGACCGCAGCCGAGCGCAGGACGGAACGGATCATGCTGGCCGCCCGGCTTGCCACCGGCTGCCCGCTCGGCGATCTGACGCCGTCGGGGCGGGCCGCGGCGGCGGCCGCGGTCCGGGACGGGCTGGCGGAGCAGGCGGCGCACGCCGTGGGACGGGTAAGCCTGACGCCGAACGGCCGGCTGCTGGCCGATGCGGTGATCCGCGGCCTCACGGACTGAGTTGGCTGACCACGGGGCCGGCCTAGCGCAGGATGGTGGCGCAGAGCCAGGCCGGGATCCGGAAGTAGTCGCCCCGGCTGGCCCGGGAGGCGGCCAGGATGACGTAGATCAGCGTGAACAGCCAGAGCGCGACGGCCAGCGGCACCACGAAGCTCAGGGCGACGGTGACGCTGTCCAGGGCCAGCATGGCGCCCAGGATCAGGGCGCAGAACGTGTAGATGAGCGCCGTGATCGACAGGTTCAGCGCCTGGACCGACTGGCTGCGGACATAGGCCGATGAGCGCATCTTGACCAGGTACACGGACAGCGGGACCAGCGGCCCGAGGAACGGCACGCTCAGGTAGCTGAGCGTGGCCAGGCGCTCGTCGCCCGGTTCCACGGGGCCCGCGTGGCTCGCGGGTTCCCGCGTACCCACCGTGAACTGCCTCCCCGTTCCCCATTCGAGCACGCTGGCCGGGGGGTCGGCTGCCGGGCCTGGCCAAGGGGACCGCGTCGTCGGCCACCTGCCGCCCCCCTGCTGACGGTCCTGGGGGCCCGTGTGCCACAGATCCAGCGGCCCGGTGTGCCATCTGCCGTCCCGCGCCGGGAAGCCGTCCTCGGCCAGGGGAAGCCCCTCCAGGGGCTCCGAGGACCCTGACCCGGAGGTCGGCCATTGCGGGGCGCCGGCGTTCGGCTGCGATGGATTGCTGGTCATGAAGCCTCGTCCGTCCTGCCCTTCTCAGTTCACGGTAGATGGTGTCGGCCCCGGCTGCGAACTGGGTCGTGACGACCATGGACCATCCCAGTATCCTTCCCGCCATAGACTTGGCACTCTGGATATTGGAGTGCCAGGGGAGGTGAGCGCGTGCTCGACGACAGGAAGCTGGCCGTGCTGCGCGCCATCGTCGAGGACTACGTGTCCACCAACGAGCCGGTCGGCTCGAAGTCCCTCGTCGATCGCCACAGCCTGGACGTCTCCCCGGCGACCATCCGCAATGATATGGCCGTGCTCGAGGAGCAGGGCTTCATCGTGCAGCCGCACACGAGCGCGGGCCGGGTGCCCACGGACAAGGGATACCGGCTGTTCGTCGACCGGCTCAGCGCGGTCAGGCCGTTCTCGACCGCCGAGCGGCGTGCGATCGAGACGTTCCTGGCCGGGGCGTACGACCTCGACGATGTCGTGATGCGGACCGTGCGGCTGCTGGCCCAGCTGACCCGCCAGGTGGCGGTGGTCCAGTACCCCTCCCTCACCAGGTCGTCGGTGCGCCATGTCGAGCTAGTGCCGCTGAGCGACCGGCGGCTGCTGCTGGTGCTGATCACCGACACCGGACGGGTGGAGCAGCGCTCGGTAGACCTGCCCGGCCGCATCGACGAGGAGTCCATCACCCAGCTGCGCGCGGTGCTCAACGCCTGCCTCGACGGGCGCAGGCTGACCGAGGTGGCGTCCGTGGTCGCCGAGCTTCCCGATCGGGTGACCCCGGCCGAACGCGCCAACGCGGCGTCGGTCTTCTCCGTGATCCTGGAGACTCTGGTGGAGCGGCACGAGGAGAGGGTCGTGTTCGGCGGCGCCTCCAACCTGACCCCGGCCGACTTCGCCCAGGGGCTGAACGAGGTTCTCGAGGCACTCGAGGAGCAGGTGGTGCTCATGCGGCTGCTCGGTGAGTCCGGAGACCAGGAATCGCTGACGGTCAGGATCGGTTCAGAGAACGAGGTGCTGGGCCTGCAGAGTACCTCCCTGGTGGCGTCGGGCTACGGCTCAGGCGATCAGGCGCTGGCGAAGCTGGGCGTGCTCGGCCCGACACGGATGGACTACCCGACGGCGATGGGAGCGGTGCGCGCTGTGGCACGGTACGTGGGCCAGATCCTGGCCGAGTCGTAGGGGACGGCCGTGGCGAACGACTATTACGGCGTCCTCGGCGTCCGGCGTGACGCGGACCCTGACGAGATCAAGAAGGCGTACCGGCGGCTGGCCCGGGAGCTGCATCCCGACGTCAATCCCGATCCGCAGACCCAGGAGCGGTTCAAGGAGATCACCCAGGCCTACGAGGTTCTGTCTGATCCGGGCAAGCGGCAGATGTACGACATGGGCGCCGACCCCTTCGCGCAGGCGGGGGCGGGCCCGGGCGGGTTCGCGGCCGGCTTCCCGTTCAGCGACATCATGGATGCCTTCTTCGGGGCCGGAGCGGGTACCCGCGGCCCGCGGAGCCGGGCGCGGCGGGGCCGGAACGCGACCATCCGGGTTGACCTCGACCTCGCCGAGTGCGCGTTCGGCACGACCAGGGACCTGATCGTGGACACCGCGGTGGTCTGCCCGACGTGCTCCGGCGAGGGCACGGCGCCCGGTACCCATCCGGAGACGTGCGACGTGTGCCACGGGCGCGGCGAGGTGAGCCAGGTGAGCCGGTCGTTCCTGGGCCAGGTGATGACGTCCAGGCCGTGCCCGGGCTGCGGCGGGTTCGGCACGGTGATCCGCAGGCCGTGCCCGGAGTGCGACGGCGACGGCCGGGGATCTCTTCCTGGAGATCGTGCAGCGGCCGCACACGATATTCGAGCGCCAGGGTGACGACCTGCACTGTACGGTCACGATCCCGATGGTGGCCGCGGCCCTGGGGGCGACGCTCCAGGTGCAGACCCTGGACGGCCCGGCCGATGTCGACATCCGGCCGGGAACCCAGTCCGGCCACGCGATACCGCTGTACGGGCAGGGAACCGCGCACCTGAACGCCTCGGGCCGCGGTGACCTGCTCATCCATGTGACCGTGGAGACGCCGACGAAACTCGATCCCGAGCAGGAGACCGTGCTCAGGGAACTGGCCAAGCTCCGCGGTGAGGAGTCGCCACCCGGCAAGTTCGCGCCCGGCCAGCAGGGCTTCTTCTCCCGGCTGCGTGACGCGTTCAACGGCCGCTGACGCGGGGACCCCGCCCTGAGACCGCCGGTCTTCCTGGCCGATACGGCCGGCCTGGAGCGTGACTCGGTAACGCTCGCCGGGGCTGAAGGGCGGCACGCGACGACCGTGCGCCGGCTGGCCGTCGGCGAGCGGGCCGATGTGACCGACGGCGCGGGCGCCGTGGCCGAGTGCGTGGTGACCGGTGTCCGGCCGGGCGCGGTCGAGCTCGCCGTGCTGGCCCGGCGCTCCGAGCCGAGGAGCGAGCCGAGGATCGTGGTGGTACAGGCGATCCCCAAGGGCGACCGCGGGGAGCTCGCGGTGGAGATCATGACCGAAGTGGGCGTCGACGCCGTGGTGGCCTGGCAGGCTGAGCGATGCGTGGCCCGGTGGCGCGGTGACCGGGCCGACAAGGCGCTCGCCCGCTGGCGGGCCACGGCGCGGGAGGCGGCCAAGCAGTCGCGCAGGGCCTGGATCCCCGAGGTGACCGGGCCTGAGGCCATGCCGGCCATCGAGCGCCGGATCGCCGCGGCGGACCTGGCGATCCTCCTGGATCCCGACGCGCCGACCGCGATGAGCTGCCTCCGCCTGCCAGATCACGGTGAGATCATGGTGATCGTCGGGCCGGAAGGCGGGGTGAGCCCGGCGGAAAACGACAGCGCGACCGGCGCCGGAGCCGTGGCGGCCCGGCTCGGCCCGACGGTCTTGCGCTCCTCGTCGGCCGGAGCGGCGGCGGCGGCGCTGGCGATGGCCGACTCCGGCCGCTGGGCCTGAGCCAGGCGACCCGGGGCGCCGGGTCAGCGGGGGGGGCCCCCCGACCGGACCCCAGCCAGTCGGCTAGCGGCGTGCTAGCACGGGGACGCGGACGCGCCTGCGTGCGGGGCTGGCGTCGTGGCCGCGGCGGTCGCGCCCGGGCTGGCCACGCCCGAGCTGTTATTGGCGGCGCGCGAGGGGTGCTGCGTGGTGATGGCCGCCGGCTGGGCCGCGTCGAGGGCGATGCTGGTCGCCGCGGGGTTAGGCGCGGCCGAGGGACCGATGCCGCCCGGACTCTGGGTCGGAGTCGGGGTCGGCGTCGGACTCGGGGTGCTCTGGGTCGGAGTCGGGGTCGGCGTCGGACTCGGGGTGCTCTGGGTCGGACTCGGGGAACTCTGGGTCGGGCTCGGGCGCGTGCTGGACTTGGGCTTCGGACTGCAGCTGGTAGCCGGGGTCGGCCGCGCTGGCGTGGGCGTGGGCCGCGTCGCGCGGCCCGATGTCGATGAGAGGCTCCCTCCGGAGCCGTTGACCGCCGGGTTGTGCCCGTGGCCGCCGGAGTGGTTCGGCTGGCTCGGCGAGAAGGCCGAGCTCGCCGCCGAGATCATCTGCTGCGGCAGCCCGGCCGAGAGGGCAAAGCCGCCGGCGGCTCCGATCACGGCGGCGGCACCGAAGGCGATCGCGGCCCGAAGCTTCTCGTGCCGCGACATTCCCGACCCCGGCCGCAGCATCCTGATCGCGTCCACCAGCCAAACGACCGCGGGACGCACGTGCTCGGCCACAGGACCCAGCCGCTCGACCGCGGTTCCCAGGGACCTGAGCATGAGCCGCAGCCACGAGCCCAGCCGCCCGGCCGCCCCTGCCACAGCCGGCTCCATCCGGAGCAGCAAGGGCTGGGCCATGACGGTCCAGCCCACCATCAGCCAGGCCACGGCCAGCGGGCGGGGCTTAGACAGGCGCTCGCGGATCCGCTCCAGCCCACCCGCCGCGGGCTCGATCGTGTCGGCGACCGCGTGCAGCGCACGGCGCAGGATCTCCTCCTGCTCGGAGTAGGTCATGTCTCACGCTCCAGCACGCTGCGCAGCGCGGACATGGCCCTGGCCGTGTGACTCTTGACGGCTCCCCGGCTGATGCCCATGACCGAGGCGATCTGTGCCTCCGACAGGTCGCCGTAGTACCGGAGCACCAGCGCCTCGCGCTGCCGCGGCGGCAGCGTGCGCAGCGCCGAGACCACGGCCGACCGCTCCAGCAGAACGATCGCACCGTGCTCGGCGCTCGGCATGTCGGGAGCCGGTTTCGGCGCATTCCGGTCGACCACGACGCGATGCCGTAGCACGGAGCGGGACCGGTTCACCACTGACTGCCGGAGATAGGAGAGCGCCTTGTCGCTGTCCCTCAGCCGGCGCCAGCCGCCGTGCATCGCGACAAACGAATCTTGCACCACTTCCTCCGCAGTAGCGACGTCGCGCACCAGCAGGGCCGCCAGCCGCACCAGCGAACGATAGTGCGTGCTGTAGAGCGCGGTCACTGCGCGGTCGGCGTCCCAATCGGCCGAAACCGAACTTAGGGCGGCATCCGCCACCAGGGTTTCGGTCACGTGAATTGGACGCGCAGGCACGCCGCCAGGTTCACCGGCTGTCATGTCGGGTCTTGTTCGCCGACCGGACACATGCCGGGTCGTTTAACGATCCCACCGCCCCCACACTCACGTCGTCCTGAGCCGGATTGCCGCGATCACCGCCAGGCCACGCGCCGGGGGTCACGGGAGGTCAGCATATGTGAGGCCGTGCACGCGGGGTGGTGCGTCGAGGTCGCAGCATTGCCACCATATCTGTCGGCGGCCCGGCCGGCCCAGCACAAACTAAGATCGGCATCGTGGCAGACCGCCTGTTCTGCGCCATCGCGGCGGGGAGACATCCCGCGACGCGTGCCGGAGAGTCGGCGCACGCTCGCATTTGGGACATAGGCCCACAGGCACCGGTGCACGCGCTGGTCCTCCCGGGAGAATCACCCGATCTGCCCCGCTGGCCCCTGCCGTCGCCGTCGGTAAGCCGGCCGTCGCATTCGGCCCGCCGGGCGGGGCCTGCTGCTAAATCATTCGGCACGCCGGATGGGGGGGTGCAGATAAAATAGGGGACACGCAGGCCCGGGCGCGCGCCCGGGCGGGGAAGGGCCCTTGACAGACACTCCGACGGATCCGCGCAGCGGTGAGCTGTCGCCGGACGGCCGCACCCGTGTCAAGATCGTGATTCCGGACGACCACTCGATGGTCAGCCTGCTCGGATCCCGCGACGAGCTGCTGCACGTGATCGAGGGCGCCTTCGGCGCCGATATCCACGTGCGCGGCAACGAGATAACCGTGACCGGCTCGCCGGAGGAGACCGCGCTGGTCGCGAGGCTCTTCGAGGAGCTGACCCGGCTGCTCGCGAGCGGAGCCGAGCTCGCCGCGGACGTTGTCGAGCGCAGCGTCGCGATGTTGCGAAGGAAATCCGGCGTGCGTCCGGCCGACGTGCTGACACTGGACATCCTGTCGGCCCGCGGCCGCACGATCCGGCCCAAGACGCTGAACCAGAAGCGTTACGTCGACGCGATCGACAAGCACACGATCGTGTTCGCGATAGGCCCGGCCGGGACCGGCAAGACCTACCTGGCCATGGCCAAGGCGGTGAAGGCGCTGCAGGCCAAGGATTTCAACCGGATCATCCTCACCCGGCCCGCGGTCGAGGCCGGGGAGCGCCTTGGCTTCCTGCCCGGCACGCTCTACGAGAAGATCGACCCGTACCTGCGGCCCCTATATGACGCTCTGCACGACATGCTCGACCCGGACTCGATCCCGAAGCTCACCGCGGCCGGGACGATCGAAATAGCCCCGTTGGCGTATATGCGGGGTAGGACGCTTAATGACTCGTTCATCATCCTCGACGAGGCGCAGAACACCTCGCCTGAGCAGATGAAGATGTTCCTGACCAGGCTCGGCTTCGGCTCCAGGATCGTGGTGACCGGGGACGTGACCCAAGTCGACCTGCCGGCCGGACAGGTCAGCGGGCTGCGCCTGGTCCAGGACATACTCGACGGCGTCGACGACGTGTACTTCTCAAGGCTGACCAGCCACGACGTGGTCCGGCACAAGCTCGTGGCCGAAATCGTGGACGCCTATGAGCGCTATGACGCGCGCAAGTCATCGGACGCAGAACGAATCTCGGGCGGCCGGTCTCGCCGCGCGAGCAACCGGGCCCGCTGAGGACGCGGGGGCGCGGGCAGCGTGAGCATCGAGATCGCCAACGAGTCGGGCATTGCGGTCGACGAGGCGGGCCTGGCGGCCCTGGCCCGGCACGTGCTGGACGGGATGCGGGTGCACCCGCTGGCCGAGCTGTCCGTGCTGCTGGTCGACGAGGCGGCCATGGCCGACCTCCATCAGCGCTGGATGGGCGAGGCCGGGCCGACCGATGTGCTCTCGTTCCCCATGGACGAGATCTGGCCGCCGCCCCCGGGTGGCAGCCAGGCCGATCACGGCGGCGACGGCGAGGCCGCGCCGGGCCTGCTCGGCGACGTTGTGCTCTGCCCGCAGGTGGCGATCGAGCAGGCCAGCAAGGCGGAGCACAGCCTCGGAACGCGACGCTGGAACGGAGGATCCGGGAGGGTCGGGCCGGGCGGGAGGGTCGGGTGAATAGGCCATGGGCTGGCTGCTGGCGGCGGCGCTAGCGCTGACGCTGCTGGTCGGCTGGTGCGCCAGCGCCGAGGCGGCGCTGGCGCGAGTCTCCAGGGCCGGAGCGAAGGAACTGGGCCGCAGCGTCGGCGAGGGCTCGACGCCGTTGCAGATCGTCCTGGCCGACGTGTCGCGCTATCTGTCCGTGCTGCTGCTGGTCCGGATCGCGGCCGAGCTCTCCGCCACCGTGCTGGTGATCGCGGTGCTGCTGCACTGGCTGGGGCACGGCTGGCGGGCTTTCGTGATCACGGCCGCGGTCATGACCGTGGTGATCTACGTCGCGGCCGGCATCGTGCCGAGATCCCTCGGACAGCGCAGCGCGGTCCGGGTGGCCTCTGCCGCGGCATCCGTTCTGGCCCCGGTCACGCGGCTGCTGGGGCCGCTGCCCCGGCTGCTCCTTTTCCCCGGCAGCGCGGCGGGCCGAGGCGGCGGGCCGCCGGGATCCGAGGAGGATCTGCGCGGGCTCGTGGACCTGCTGGAACAGCGCCAGGTGATCCAGCCCGACGAGCGCGCGATGATCCACTCGGTGTTTGAGCTGGGCGACACGATCGTGCGCGAGGTCATGGTGCCGCGGACCGACATGGTGTTCGTGGAGCGCGGCAAGACCCTGCGACAGGCGCTGTCGCTGGCGCTGCGCAGCGGGTTCTCCCGGATCCCGGTCATCGGCGAGAACGAGGACGACATCGTCGGGATCGCCTACCTCAAGGACATCGTGACTCGCAGCTACGAGCACCGGGAGGGGGAGTCGGTCGAAAAGGTCGACTCGATCATGCGGCCAGCGACCTTCGTTCCGGAGAGCAAGCCGATCGACGCGCTGCTGCGGGAGATGCAGGCGCGCCAGATCCACCTGGCGATCGTGATCGACGAGTACGGCGGCACGGCGGGGCTCGTCACCATCGAGGACATTCTCGAGGAGATCGTCGGCGAGATCGCTGACGAGTACGACAAGGAGCAGCCGCCGGTCGAATGGCTCGGCGAAGGGCGGGCCCGGGTCACCGCCCGGCTGCCGGTCGAGGAGCTCGCCGAGCTGTTCCGCGTCCGCATCGAGGCCGAGGATGTGGAGACCGTGGGCGGGCTGCTCGCGCAGCGGCTGGGCCGGGTGCCGATCGCGGGCTCGGTCGCGACGGTGGCGGGGCTGCGGCTGACCGCGGAGAGCCTGGCCGGGCGGCGCAACCGGATCGGTACGGTGACCGTCGAGCGTGCCGCGTCCGCAGGCGCGGAGGGGAGCCCCGACGGGGCCGCGGGCAACGGCCGCGGCAGCAGTGGCCGGACGGGCAACGGGCCGGGCGGCAGCGCACTAGACTCGCCCCGGTGAGCGAGGCCCAGCCCGGCCCGGGAGACCCCGCGGCCGTGGCGCTGCCGTCGCTGCGGCTGTCGGCGCTGCACCTGGCCGTGGCCATGGCGGTGTCCAGCGGTGCCGGCAGCCTCGAGGCGGCGGCGCTGGTCACCGACGGCGGCGAGCCAGGCCCGGCCGACCTGGCCGCGGTACGAGACGTGGGCCCGGGCGCCGTGGTGTTCCTCGCGGCGCCCGACGGCACGCTGAAGGCCACGCTGCGTCCCTGACGCTCTTACTGCGCCCCGGAGGCGAGCGGGAAACAGAGCGGGTTAGGGGCTGCTGGCCCGGTTGAGGCAGAATCACGACGTGGGATCCCCGCAGACGCCCTCCTCGGCGGGAGTTTCGGACCAGCCGAGCTCCCCGGGATTCAGGTGCGGCTTCGCCTGCTTCGCCGGGCGGCCGAACGTGGGCAAGTCGACGCTGATGAACGCGCTGGTCGGGGCCAAGGTGGCGATCACGAGCAGCCGGCCGCAGACCACCCGCCGGGCGATCCGGGGCATCGTACACCGGGCCGATGCTCAGCTGATCATCGTCGACACGCCGGGTCTGCACCGGCCCCGCACCCTGCTCGGGGAGCGCCTGGACAGCCTGGTCCGGTCCACGCTCGCCGAGGTGGACGTGATCGGGTTCTGCCTGCCGGCCGCGGAGCGGATAGGCCCCGGTGACAAGTACCTGGCTGCGGAGCTGGCCGCCCTGGGCAAGACGCCGGTGGTCGCGGTCGTCACCAAGACCGACCAGGCCTCCCGGGAGCAGATCGCCGCTCAGCTCGCGGCCGTCGCGCGGCTCGGCGACTGGGCGGACGTGGTCCCCGTGTCCGCCGTATCTGGCTTCCAGCTTGACGTGCTGGCCGACGTGCTCGTTTCGTACCTGCCCGAGGGGCGGCCGCTGTACCCCGACGGCGAGGAGACCGACGAGCCGGAGCAGGTGCTCGTCGCCGAGCTGATCCGCGAGGCGATCCTCGAGGGCGTGCGCGACGAGTTGCCGCACTCGATCGCCGTCGTCGTCGAGGAGATGGCCCCGAGGGAGGGGCGTGACGACCTCATCGACGTGCACGCGGTGATGTATGTGGAGCGCTCCAGCCAGAAGGCCATCGTGATCGGCGCCAAGGGGGCCCGGCTCAAGGAGGTCGGGTCCCGGGCCCGGCAGCAGATCGAGGCGCTGCTGGGCACCCGGGTCTACCTGGACCTGCGCATCAAGATCGCTAAGGACTGGCAGCGGGATCCTAAGCAGCTGCGCCGGCTGGGCTTCTACGACTGATCACGCCGGCGCCGCGCCCCCGCCGTTCGCCACGTGGAGTCCCCGGGGAGGGCGTGCGGCGCCGGCAATTAACCGGCGAGCCGGCGCCGGGTGCTCGGCCACGATCGAGCGTCAAAAGGCTCGAGTTGCGCATCCGCCCCGGCGGGACATGTGATGATCTGCAGGTACTGGGGGTGTGTTCCCGCGGAAGCGGACTGGAGGGGAGCGAGCTTGCTGATCATTTTCGGGCTCCGGGTGTTTTACCGCACGATCGGGCAAGGGGCGTTCCACTGCCAGCGCTGCGGCGGCGACCGCGAGTACCGGCACAGGGCCGGGCGGCGCTGGATAACGCTGCTGTTCATCCCCGTCATCCCGCTCACCAGGGTCGGCGAGCATGTGAAGTGCGCGGCGTGCGGCACCTGGTATCGCATGGGCGTGCTGGCCCTGCCGACCTCGGCCCAGATGCTGGCGGCGCTGCCGGCCGGGATGAGGGCAGCCGCGACCGTGGTGCTGCGCGCCGGCGGCGGGAGCAGCGCGCCGGCCAGACGGCGGGCCATCGACGCGATCAGAAACGCGGGCCTGGCGGACTACGACGACGCGGCCCTGGACGCCGACCTGGCCACGTCGGCCATGTCCGCCAATCCCGCCCAGGACCTGGCGGGCCCGCTGAACCGCCTGGCCATCCAGCTGGCCGTTCCGGCCCGGGAGTGGTTCCTCGCCGATGCCGTGCGGATCGGCCTGGCCGACGGCCCGCTGTCCGACGAGGAACGCCAGGCAGCGCAGGAGATCGCCGCGCAGCTCGGGATGACGCTGGCCCAGGCGCGCGGGGTCATCTCCATGACCGAGGAGGGAGCCGCCGCCTAGCGCGGCGTCCCGCCGCACCGTCGGCATGCGCGACAATGCTCGGGTGGGCATCTATCGTGACGACGGCATCGTGCTGCGCACCCACAAGCTGGGTGAGGCCGACCGCATCGTCACGCTGCTCGCCCGGCGGTCAGGGCGGGTCCGCGCGGTGGCGAAGGGCGTGCGGCGCACCAAGTCCCGGTTCGGCGCGCGGCTGGAGCCGTTCACTCATGTCGATCTGCTGCTGTACACGGGACGGTCACTGGACGTGATCACGCAGGCCGACACGGTGCGGCCGTACGGTAAGGCGTTCTCGTCGGACTACCCGCGGTACACGACGGGGACCGCGATGCTGGAGACGGCCGAGAAGTTCACGCCGGTCGAGAAGGAGCCGGCCATCGGGACGCGAGGGCGCCCGCGACGGCGGGGTGACATCGACCGCGCTGCGCGCGTTCGCGTTCGCGATCGGCGCGGGCGGGCTGGTCTGCCGCTCGTGCCGGGGGCCAGGTGCCGCCACCCCGGCCGGGCAGACGATAGAGCTGATGAGCGCGCTGATGCGCGGCGACTGGGCGCACGCCGACGGCAGCGAGCGCAGGCACCAGGCTGAGTGCAGCGGCCTGGTCGCCGCTTACCTGCAGTGGCACCTGGAGCATTCGATACGCTCCCTGCGCCATGTGGAGCACGCTTGACGCGCGCGGCAGTGAAGGGAGCAGGGGAGGTGGGCGGGGAGCGGGGACACGGCAGGACACGCCCGATCCGCCCCCCGGATCCGCACCCGGGCGGCGCACAGCCGCCCAGCATCCCCGCCGATCTCGTGCCGCGGCACGTGGCGCTGGTCATGGACGGCAACGGCCGCTGGGCGAAGCAGCGCGGCCTGCCGCGCACCGAAGGGCACAAGCGCGGCGAGGCGGCCCTGTTCGACGTGATCATGGGCGCGATCGAGCTCGGCATCCCGTACCTGTCGGCGTACGCGTTCTCGACGGAGAACTGGCGCCGCTCGCCGGACGAAGTCCGCTTCCTCATGGGCTTCAACCGGGACGTCATCCACCGCCGGCGTGACCAGTTCGACGAGATGGGGGTCCGGGTGCGCTGGGCGGGCCGACGCCGGAGGCTGTGGCGCAGCGTGATCTCCGAGCTCGAGTACGCCGAGCGCCTGACCGCGGGCAACTCGGTGCTCACCCTGCAGTTCTGCGTCAACTACGGCGGCCGCGCCGAGATCGCCGACGCCGCGGCGGCACTCGCCGCCGACGTCGCCGCGGGGAAGCTACGCCCCGACAAGGTCAACGAGAAGGTCTTCGCGCGTTACCTTGACGAGCCGGACATCCCCGATGTCGACTTGTTCGTCCGGTCATCGGGGGAGCAGCGCACGTCCAACTTCCTGCTCTGGCAGTCGGCGTACGCCGAGCTCGTCTTCCTGGACACGCTCTTTCCCGACTTCGACCGGCGGCACCTGTGGCGCGCGTGCGAGATCTACGCGAGCCGGTCCCCGAGCCGCCGACCGCCAGCCGCCGACCGCCAGCCGGATGGAGAAACTTGATGGCACGACGCACTGATCGCCTGGATACCATCGTCAGCCTCAGCAAGCGGCGCGGGATCGTGTTCCCGTCCAGCGAGATCTACGGCGGGCTCCGGGCGGCCTGGGACTACGGCCCCCTCGGCGTAGAGATGAAGAACAACATCAAGCGCCAGTGGTGGCGCGCGACGGTGACCGAGCGTGACGACATCGTCGGGCTCGACTCGTCGGTGATCCTCGCGCCCGAGGTCTGGCAGGCCAGCGGCCACATCAAGGAGTTCGTGGACCCGCTCACCGAGTGCCTGTCCTGCCACCGGCGCTTCCGCGCCGACCAGCTCACCGACGCCTACCAGGAGAAGCACGGCCATCCCCCGGAGGCCGGGCTGGCCGAGGTTAACTGCCCGAACTGCGGGACCAAGGGCGCGTTCACCGAGCCGCGCATGTTCAGCGGCCTGCTCCGCACCTACCTGGGCGCAGTGGAGAGGGACGGGGAGGCGGACGGGGAGTCCGGCCTGGCGTACCTGCGCCCGGAGACCGCGCAGGGCATCTTCATCAACTACCGCAACGTGCTGCAGACCTCGCGCAAGAAGATCCCTTTCGGGATCGGGCAGATCGGCAAGTCGTTCCGCAACGAGATCCCCCCGGGCAACTTCATCTTCCGGACCCGCGAGTTCGAGCAGATGGAGATGGAGTTCTTCGTCACGCCGGGAACCGACGAGGACTGGCACGAGCGGTGGATCGAGACGCGGATGGCCTGGCACACCGACCTCGGCCTGAGCCCCGACAACCTGCGGCTGTTCGAGCATCCCAAGGACAAGCTCGCGCACTACTCCAAGCGCACGGTCGACATCGAGTACCGCTTCGGCTTTTCCGGCACGGAGTGGGGCGAGCTCGAGGGCATCGCCAACCGCACCGACTTCGACCTCACCACGCACGGCCGGGCTTCCGGTACGGACATGTCCTATCTCGACGCGGAGTCCGGCGAGCGGTACATCCCCTACGTCATCGAGCCCGCGGAAGGCGTGGACCGGCTGATGCTGGCATTCCTGCTCGACGCCTACACCGAGGACGAGGCGCCCGACGCCAAGGGCAACATGGAGAAGCGCACGGTGCTGCGGCTCGACCCCAGGATCGCGCCGGTCAAGGTGGCGGTGCTGCCGCTGTCCCGCAACGCGGACCTGTCCCCGAAGGCCCGGGACGTGGCGGCCGACGTGCGCAAGCACTGGAACGCCGACTTCGACGACGCCAGCGCGATCGGCCGCCGGTACCGCCGTCAGGACGAGATCGGCACGCCGTACTGCGTGACCGTCGACTTCGAGACGCTCAACGACCACAAGGTCACGGTCCGGGAGCGCGACTCGATGAAGCAGGAGCGGATCGGCATCGACGCCCTCGTCCCCTATCTGTCCGAGCGCATGTCCGGCTGCTGATCCCTTGCCAGTCGGGCGCTCAGGGGCGGGGGTATCTGGCCGCTGTCGAGCATTCCGGGCTCCCGGTGTGGTCATGACGGAGATTTCCGATAATTTTGATCGGAAATATTGACTTAGCGCAGGCTCGCAGGCACGCTGGACTCATGACGTCCCACCGAAGCGTCAAGCGCCGCCATGTGGACCTGCTCCTTGTGGCCAGTGCCGTCTGTCGGCACGGCAGCCCTGTCGCGTCGCTCTGCGTCGGCTAGCACGTCGGCGTCGTCCGACACCACCAACTCTCCCTGTTCCGGGTCATGGCCGCTGCCCGCCCGGAACAGGCCCATCCGCGATCTCACCACGAGAGGCAAACCCCACCATGACCGACACCATCAGCACCCGCACCCGGGTCGGCATCCGCCGGCTGGCCGGCCACATCGGCGCCGAGATCACCGGCGCGGACGCCGGAACCGAGCTCGGCGACGACACCATCGCGCAGGTCCGTCAGGCACTGCTGGACCACAAGGTGGTCTTCCTGCGCGACCAGAGCCTGGACTACGCCCGCCAGGTGGCGTTCGCCGAGCGGCTGGGCCCGCTCACACTCGGGCACCCGACGCTGGCGTCGCCGCCGCACCAGCCGTTCCTGGAGGAGATCGACTCGCGCAAGGGCACGCGGGCCAACCACTGGCACACCGACGTAACGTTCGTCGACCGGCCGCCCGCCTTCACGCTGCTGCATGCCGTGGTCATCCCGCCGGTCGGCGGCGACACGATCTGGGCCAACACGGTGAGCGCCTACCAGAGCTTGCCGGCGGAGCTGCGCGACCTGGCCGACCGGCTGCGCATCGTGCACACCAACGACCACGACTACGCTGCGGTCTACGGGCGGGGCGAGCGCGTGGACCCAGCAACCGAGGCGGCGCAGCGGGAATTCCTCTCGACCGTCTACGAGACCGAGCATCCGGCGGTCCGGGTCCACCCGGAGACCGCGGAGCCATCGCTCGTGCTCGGCGGCTTCGCGCGGACCGTGCTGGGCTTCTCGCCCCAGGCATCGCGCGACCTGATCCGGATCCTGCAGGAGTACGTCACCCGTCCCGAGCAGACGCTCCGGTGGCGCTGGCGTGAAGGCGACCTGGCGATCTGGGACAACCGGGCCACCCAGCACTACGCGATCTTCGACTACGGCAACGCCCACCGGCGCGGCGAACGGGTGACGGTCGCCGGCCCCGTGCCGGTCGGCGTCGACGGCCGGCCGAGCGTGCCGCTGAAGGGCGACGCGTCGACGTATTACGCAGGCGCGAACTGATCCGCCGCCCGTCAGCCCTCCAGCTCAGACCCACCCCGACGGGAGACAGCCCAATGAGCAGTTCCGCAGATGTCAACGTGCCGACGAGCAGGTCGGTACCGGTCTACAAACGCAGGAGACGGCGGACCTACGGCGCCATCGCCGTCGTGGTCGTCGTCGTCATCGCCCTCATCGTCTGGGCCGTCACGCAGGGCAGCTCCGGGTCGGCGACGCTGCCCAGCTTCACCATCTCGGTGGGCCAGGGGACCGTCGCCAGCCCCGACAGCATCATCGAGAGCCAGCCATCGCTGGCCAAGATCATTCCCGCGCGCCTGCACTACGTGCCGTTCGACGCGGGCGTCACCGCCATCGCCGAGATGAAGAGCGGCTCCGTGCAGGCGATCAGCGGCGTCGGCAACCCGCCGGCCACCGCGGCCATCGGGACGAACATCGGGGTCACCGTCGTCATGGGCTGGGGCTTCGACGACGATCAGCTGCTCGTCCCCAAGTCGGTTACCTCGCCGAGCCAGCTGGTCGGCAAGTCCATCGGCGTCCTGGTCGGCTCATCGGAGGACTACGAGCTCTTGGGCTACCTGGCGCTGGAGCACCTGACGGGCAAGGTCAAGGTCGTGACCTTCGCCAGCGAGCCTGCCGCGGGCGCCGCCGCCCTGTCCCACGCGATCGACGCTGCCTACGTGTACGGCGGGCCAGCGGCCGATCTGATCGCCAAGGGCGATCACTCGCTGGTCAATGCCGAGCAGATCGCCAAGCTCGGGATCCCCGGCCTCGACGTCATAGCGGTCGCGACCAGCGTCATTAATAGTGACCCCACGCTGGTGCAGGACTACGTATGCGCCGAGGTGCAGGGCAGCCGGGACATGACCGGGCCGCGGGCAGCCAGGTACCTCGCCGAAACCGCCAAGGTGCAGGGTGTCCCCGGCAACGGCAGCCAGATCGTGACGGCCACCGGTGGCTACCCGTTCATCCCGGTCAGCCAGCAGCTTTACTGGCTCGGCTCCACCCTGCACGATCCGGCCAGCCGCATCGTCAAGGCCTACCAGCAGACCGCGACGTTCCTGGTCTCGCAGGGAAGGCTCACGTCCGTTCCCTCGGCGGCCCAGATCGCGGCGCACGTCGATATCACCTTCATCAAGAAGGCGCTGTCCGGTGGCTGCCCGAGCTGAGGCTGACGGGGCCGCGGGCCGACCGGCCCTCAGCACTGTCACGAGCGCGCATCCCGTGACCGGCGGGGGCCAGGGTGCGCCGGCTGCGGCCGGGTCCAGAGGAGCCGACGTGGCGATCGACTCGGTGGGCAAGACCTTCCGCAGGGCAGGCCGGCGCACCGTGGCCCTGGCCGGGGTCAGCCTGGAAGTCCGCGCCGGGGAGCTGGTCTGCCTGCTCGGCCCGTCCGGCTGCGGCAAATCCACCCTGCTCCGGATCGTGGCCGGCGCCCTCGAGCGCGACGAGGGCACCGTCACGGTCGGGGGACAGCCCGTGCACGGGCCGTCCCCGGACCGGGGGATGCTCTTCCAGACGCCGATGCTGTTCCCGTGGCTCACCACCAGGAAGAACATCAGGTTCGGCCCGAAGGCGCAGCGGGCAGCCGGGCTGAACGAGCGCGACGACCCGGAGCTAGACGCCGAAGCGGACGCAATCGTCGCCACGGTCGGCCTGGCCGGGTTCGGCGACGCGTTCCCGCACGAGCTCTCCGGAGGCATGCAGCACCGCGCGGCATTCGCCCGCGCCATCATCACCCGGCCGTCTCTGCTGCTCATGGACGAGCCGTTCGGCGCCCTCGACGCCATCACCCGGCTGCGCATGCACGACTTCCTGCTGAGCATGTGGGACCAGTACCGGACCACCATCATCTTCGTAACGCACGACATCGAGGAGGCCGTGCTGCTCGGCGACCGGGTCGCCGTGATGGGCGGCCGGCCGCCGGGCATCCAGGAAGTCATCGATATCCCGCTCGGCCGGCCGCGGCATGCCCTCGATGCGGATACCGAGGCATTCCTCGCCGCCAAGCGGAGGATCCGCGCGGCCCTGACGGTCTGAGCCAGGGCCGGCCCCTGGAGGCGGGCAGACGCGTTCGGCCGCCGGGCCGGCTTTCCGACTCTTCGTGAAGGAGTGTGCAACATGGCTGGCTGGCTGCCCCTGGGGTCCAGCGCCGTCGAGGAGCGCCTGCGGGTAGATGATGCCCTCCTGTCTCCCGCAGGCGGGGGAGGCGGGCACGAGGTCACCGAGCTCGACGAGCGCGCCGGCCACGACGACCTTGCCGCGTACCGGCGGGCCAGGCGGCAGGCGCGGACCCGCCGCCTGGCCACCGGCGCGGTCGGCCTGATCGGCCTGGCCGTGGTGTGGCAGGTCGCCGCGGCCCTCGTCAGGGACCCGGTGTTCCTACCGTCGGTCACTCAGACCGTCCGGACGTTCGTGCATTACGTGGGCCGCCCATACCCGTCGCAGGGCTCGCCGCTGTGGTTCGACGCACTCACCAGCCTGCGCCGCATCCTGATCGGCTTCGCGATCGGCGTCGCCGCCGGAGTGATCATCGGCTCGGCCATGTCCGCCTCCCATGTGGTGCGACATCTGATCGACCCGGTCATCGAGGTACTCCGCCCGCTGCCACCGCTCGCGTTCATCCCACTGTTCATCATCTGGTTCGGCATCGGGGAACTGCCCAAGGAGGCCCTGATCACCATCGGGATCACTCCGATCATGGCCGTGACCAGCGTCGCCGCACTCGACGAGGTGCCCGAGGACCTGCGGCTGTGCGCGCGGACGCTCGGCGCGTCCCGCCTCTACACCCTGCTGCACGTGCAGCTCCGGTGCGCCCTGCCCGGCATCCTGACCGGGATGCGCATCTCCATGGCCGGCGCCTGGACCAGCATCGTCGCCGCCGAGCTCATCGCCGCCACCAGCGGCCTTGGTTACCTGATCCAGCAGGCGGGCGACTACCTCAACACCGCCCTGGTCCTGTCCGGGATCAT
>WNFI01026184.1_pt2 | contig 19997 bp, 18 predicted proteins | sample 5400471 | NCBI WGS metagenome assembly WNFI01 (sample SAMN13153348, study PRJNA577476) | soil metagenome | isolation source: 100 cm saprolite on Douglas fir-dominated hillslope | place: USA:California | collected 2013-09-17
CGCTGGTGCGGCTGCGGCCACCTCTTGCAATCGGGACGGCGCGTCGTCGGCACGATGATGGCGGCCTCGGTCTTCCAGGGGCCGACCACGATCGGGACCGCCGCATCGCGGCCCTGAGCCCAAGCACCAAGCGTCGCTTCATGCTGTTCAACTCCTACGGCTTCATCCTTCTCTATCTGCCCGCGGTTTGCCTCGCCTACCGGGCGCTCCGTCGCGCCGGGCGCCGCGACGGCGCGAGCGCCTTTCTGGCGCTGGCCTCCTACGGCTTTTATTTGTTCGCAGAGACGACCTATCCCTGGCTTCTGGCGGTCTCGATCGTCTTCAACTATGCCGTCGGCCGGATGATCGCGGAGGCAGGTGCTCAGCGCACGCTCTGGCTCGCCGTCGGCGTCGGCGGCGACCTCGCGGCGCTTGCCTATTTCAAGTACTTCAATTTCATCACCGACATCGCCCGCGACCTCGGCCTCCTCGATGCGCCGCTCGCCGCGGTGACATTGCCCATCGGCATCTCGTTCTTCACCTTCACCCAGATCGCCTATCTCGCCGATATCCATCAACGCAAGCTGGTTTCCACATCCGAGCCGGTCGGCTACGGCCTGTTCGTCAGCTTCTTCCCGCATTTGATCGCCGGGCCGATCCTGCATCACCGGGAAATGATGCCGCAATTCGCCGATCCGCGGCTTGGCCGGACGAGCGAGCATCTGGCCGCCGGCATCGCCCTGTTCGCGATCGGCCTGTTCAAGAAGACGGTCATCGCCGACGGCGTGGCGCCGATCGTGAATCCGCTTTTCGAGCTTCCTCATCGCGGGCTCGGCCTCAGCCTGATCACCGCCTGGGTCGCGGCACTTGCCTATGCGATGCAGATCTACTTCGACTTCTCCGGCTATTCCGACATGGCGATCGGCATCGCCCGGATGCTAGGCATCGATCTGCCGATCAACTTCAATTCCCCCTACAAATCCGCCTCGATCTCGGAGTTCTGGCGCCGCTGGCATATCACGCTGTCGCGGTTCCTGCGCGACTACCTCTACATCGCGCTCGGCGGAAATCGACGAGGCAACGCTCGGCGCACCGTCAACCTCTTCCTCACCATGCTCTTGGGCGGCATTTGGCACGGCGCCGGCTGGACCTTCGCCCTCTGGGGCGCGCTCCAAGGCGCCTACCTCGTCCTCGAACGTGGCCTCAGAAGCGCGCTCGACCGGGTCGGCTTCGGGCCAACGCCGCGCTGGATCGCGACACCCTTGACCTTGGCGCTCGTCACCATCGCCTGGGTTCCCTTCCGCGCGCCGGACCTTCACACCGCCGTCGAGATCTGGCGCGGCATGTTCGGGTTCGCCGGGATCGCGATCCCGGCGCATTCGCCCGGCATGCAGGCGCTGGCCGAGCGGCTGGGCATCGCCACCGACGCGGCCCCCTACCACGCGACCGACCTCGTCCTGGTCCTCGGCCTGCTGCTCCTCTGCCTCTATGCGCCCAACAGCCAGGAGATCATGGCATCCGCAAGGGTGGGCCTCGACTCGCCCGGCTACAACGCGCTTCCGCGCTCACCCGGGCGCTTGGTCTGGCGCCCCACCCTCGCCTCGGCGATCATCGTCGGAATCGTGCTCGGCATCGGCATCCGCACGATCGGAAGCTATTCGCAGTTCATCTATTTCCAGTTTTGAGGCGAGGACGTTTCACCACGGAGACACGGAGGAGGAATTAACCGCAGAGGGCGCTGAGAAGCGCCGAGTTCGCAGAGGTCAGGAATTCTTCGGCCGCGCTCCCCGCGGCGTAGATTCGATCCGCTGCGTCCTCTGCGCCTTCCTCTGCGATCTCTGCGGTTAATTCCTCCTCCGCGCCTCCGTGGTGAATCACTCTTGCCGCTGGGGCACCAGGCAGAAGCCTTGCGCGGCGACGCCGAGCGCCGGGTTGAACTTGCTGCGGAAGTTCTCGAGCGCGATCGCCGCCGTCAGCTCGACGATCTGCGCCTCGCTGAATTGCTGCTGTAGGCGCCGGAACAGCGCATCGTCGACCTTCTCTCCGGTGATGGTCATGCGCTCGGCATAGTCGAGCGCCACCCGCTCCATCTCGCTGAAACGCCGGCTCTCGCGCCAGCCTACGACCTCGCCCAGCTTCGCCTCGCCGCCCTCGCCTTCCATGACACGCATGGAATTGATGTCAATTCAAAACGGGCAGCCATTGATCGAGGCGACGCGCAGATAGACGAGCGGCAGCAGCGCCTTCGGCAATTGCCCCGATTGCTCGATCGAAGCGCCGAGCTGCTTGGCCGCGCGCAGGATCGGCGGGCAATGCGCGAGCACCTTGGTCGGGTTCAGCAAATCCCCGAACCCCTCGCGCTCCTTCTCGAACAAGGGCTCGAGGATCGGGTCACCGCCGGCATCGTCGATTTCCTTCACGCGTGGCATGGTTTGCACTCCTGCATTGATCCTCTCCGCTTGCGCCGACCTACTGGCGGTCATTATCGCGCCGGAGGAGCGCGCCTGCTAGTATCCAGCCGGGGACGGGAACAGAAATTGCCGAGCTCGATCAGGCCCAGTGAAAGTATCCCATGACCGCCGACGCCGCGGCGTCTGCGGACGGGACCGGCTCGCGATTCCTGCGGGCGCTCACGCCCGAGGCGCGCGCGGCATTCGACGCCTGGCTGAGCCTCAGCACCGGCGGCGGCCCGCCGCCGCTGCTTGAGCTGGCACCCCACCGCCTGCCGCGCAGCCTGCTGCCGCGGCTCATGCTGTTCGAATCTGAGCCCGGCGGCCAGTGGCTCTGCCGGCTGGCCGGCGAGGAGATGTGGCTCATCCTCGCCCGCAACGCCAAGGGACGAAGGCTGGAGGAGTTGGTGCGCGCGGCCGAGCGGGAGCGCCGCCACCGGCAATTCCAGGCCATCCTGGAGACCGGCCTGCCGCTGTGGTTCAGCGGTCCGCTGCAGCTCGATACCCGCAGCCATATCACCATCGGCCGCCTCGCCCTCCCGCTCAAGGGCGCGGGCGGCGTGCCGCTTATCCTGGTCGCCTACACCTATATCGACGATCCGGCGGCGGTGCGCGGGCGGCGCGCACCGGAGAGCGGCTTCGGCCCGACCGAAGCCATCATCTGCGCGAAGGAAGACCTGGGCTGAGCCGTCCTCCTCCCTCTCCCATGGGGGTCGGGTCCGCGAAGAGCGGACCGACGACGGGGTGAGGGGCGGCCTCAATGACACGCTGGCCACAGCGAGCTTTGCCCCGCTGCTTCCCCTCACCCGCTCGCTATCGCTCGCGACCTCTCCCCATGGGAGAGGTGAAGATGTCAGATGCCGAAATACTGAGCGTATTTCTGCTTGATCGACTCGGTGGCCTTCTCTTGCTCCTCGGCATCGGCGCGCAGCAGCTTGATCTCGGAGATCGGCTTGCGGCCCGCCTTCAGCGTGACCTCGGGATGGAAGGAGCGCAGCCCGCCGACGTCGCTCATCACCTGCTGCGCCTCCTTGGAGAATAGATAGCTCACCAGCAGCCGTCGCTCATCACCTGCTGCGCCTCCTTGGAGAATAGATAGCTCACCAGCAGCTTGGCCGCGTTCGGGTGCGGCGCGTTGGTGGCGATGCCCAGGCCGCCAGAGGCGATCGGGGTGCCCTCGCTCGGATAGATCACCTCGACCGGGCTGCCGCCCTCGCGCGCCAGTAGCACCAGGTATTCCGAGCCGTCGGCCATGATCGGCCGCTCGCCGAGGGTGATCTTCTTCGGCGGCTCGGTCGCCGATTGCAGCTGCATCACCCGCTGCTTGCCGAGCTTCTCGAAATACTCCCAGCCCAGCTTCTGGCTGATGGCGTAGGTGGCGGTCATGATGATGCCGCTGTATCCCGGATGCGCCTTGACGATCTTGCCGGTCCACTTCTTGTCGAGCAAATCGGCATAGCTCTTCGGCGCCTCCTCCGGCTTCACCTGCTTGGTGTTGTAGCCCATGGCCGACAGCGTGTAGCGGACGCTGGCAAAGCAGCCATCGGGGTCGCGCTCGGCCGCCGGCCACTTCGCGGCGACCTCGCTCGGCACATAGGGCTCGAGCCAGCCCTGGCGCTTCCAGGCGAGGAAATGCGTCTGGTCGGAGGATTCGAGCACGTCGGCGGCGAAGATGCTGCTGCCGCGCTCCTGCCCCAGCCGCTGGAAGTTGCGCTCGGCACCGTTGCGCTCGACCTGGACGGAAACGCCGGGATAGGCCTTCTCGAAGCCCTTGGCCAGGCTCTCCACCACCTGCACGTCGATCGAGGTGTAGAGGACGACCTTGCCTTCCTTCTTGGCGGCGTCGATCAGGGCGGGCGTGATCGGGCTCGGCGGCGGCGGCGCGGCAAAGGCCATAGCCGGCATCAGAGCGAGCGCTGCAATCAGCGCGGCATGGCGCGAACCCAGCCTTGGGGCTTTCATGGCATCCTCCCTCGCACATTTGATTGACGAGCATGGTAGCCGCATCGCCGGCCGACGCAACGACTTCGTCCGAAGCCGAGCCCCGGCCGCTGCGGCCTCGGGCATGCCCCTTGGGTTAGCCGTGCCGTTGCTCTAAGGTTCCGGTCCAGGGAGGACACGGATGCCGGTTAAGCGGCCGCGGCGGGTCCCGGCCAAGACTGCCCAAAGAGTCGATCGTCGCGCCGCGCCGGAAGGCCCGGGGGAGGCGGCGGCGCTTGACGGCGTCGAGGCCGAGCGCACGCCCCATCGGGCGATCTGCCCAGTGGTCGGCATCGGCGCGTCGGCCGGCGGGCTCGAGGCGTTCGAGCGGTTCTTCGAGCGCATGCCGGCCGAGAACGGGCTTGCCTTCGTGCTGGTGCCGCATCTCGACACCCACCACCGCAGCGCCATGGTCGAGCTGGTCGGCCGCTACACCGCGATGGCGACGGTCGAGGCCGAGGACAACATGAGCCTCGAGCCCAACCATGTTTACATCGTGCCCTCGAATGCCACCCTCGCCATGAAGAACGGACGTCTCAAGCTGATCAGGCCGCGCAGCGACGGCATGACCGTGGATGCGTTCTTTTTGGCTCTGGCGGAGGATCAGGGTGACAACGCCATTGCCGTCATCCTATCGGGCGCGGGCAGCGACGGCACGCTCGGCCTCAGGGCAGTCAAGGAGCGCGGCGGGCTCACCCTTGCCCAGGCCGGCGACTCGCTGCGCTATGACGCCATGCCGCAGAGTGCCATCGCCACCGGCTTCGTCGACCTGGTGCTGCCGGTCGAGGAGATGCCGACCAAGCTCATCGACCTGGTGCAGACGCGCGACGCGGTCGCGCTCAACGAGGGCGACATCCGCCGGTCCAAGGGCCTCCAGAACCAGCTCGCCAAGATCTTCGCTCTGCTCAAGGCCAAGACCGGCCATGATTTCAGCCAGTACAAGGAGAGCACGATCGTCCGCCGCGTGCAGCGGCGCATGCAGGTCACCGCCCTCACCGAGCTGCCGAGCTATGTGAGCCATTTGCGCAAGGAGCCGCGCGAGGTCGAGCTGCTGTTCCGCGACCTGCTCATCGGCGTCACGCATTTCTTCCGCGATCCCGCGGCCTTCGCCGCCCTCGACGAGGCAGCCATTCCGAAGCTGTTCGAGGGCAAGGACGCAGACGCCACGATCCGCGTCTGGGTCCCCGGCTGCGCCACCGGCGAAGAGGCCTACTCGATCGCCATCTTGCTGTACGAGCACATGCGCAAGACCGGCGACGCGCACCGGCTGCAGATCTTCGCCACCGACATCGACGACCAGGCGCTGGAGTGGGCGCGAACCGGCCGCTATGCAGAAGCGGTGCTGCGCAACGCCGCGCCGGACCTGCTCGAGCGCTACTTCGTGAAGGAGGATGCGCCGTTCTCCCGCCTCGACCTCGTCTCGTGCCGCAATCTCCTGATCTATCTCGATGGGAAGCTGCAGGAGCGGATCATACCGGTGTTCCATTTCGCCTTGCGGCAAGGCGGCTATCTGTTCCTCGGGCCGTCGGAGAACACCAGCCAGCACCCCAAGCTGTTCACCCGGATCGACAACAAGCACCGTATCTTCAAGGCGCGGGCGGCGTCGAACCGGCCGAACCTCGACTTCCTACTCAGCGCCGAGCGGCGCAATCGCGTTGCCGGCGAACGTCTCGCCGGGGGAGCGAGCGCGGAGAGCACGCTCGCCCTCCGCGTTCAGCGCGCGGTCGAGACCTACACGCCAGCCTATGTCGTGGTCGACGAGAACAGCGAGGTGGTGCACTTTTCCGGTCGGACCGGGAAATACCTGCAACCTAGCGCCGGCAGTGCCAGCCTCAACCTGTTCAGCATGGTGGAGTCGACGCTCCGGGCCGAGCTGCGCATCGCCCTCCATAAGGCGATCGGCACCAGGACGCGGGTGCAGCAGCGCTTCGCCATGGATGGCGAGGGCGGTGGCGCGCCCGTCAATCTGATCGTCGAGCCCCTGCCGTCGAACGGCGATGCGCCGCGGCTGTTCCTGATCGCCTTCCAGGAGGTCGAGGTCGCCGGCCCGCGCGAGGCCGCCGCCGGGGCGCCGGTCTCAGGCAACCAGGACGACATCGTCAAGCACCTGGAGAACGAGCTCCTCAGCACCCGCGAGCGGCTGCAGACGACCATCGAAGAGCTCGAGACCTCGAACGAGGAGATGAAGTCGGCCAACGAGGAGTTCCAGTCGGTCAACGAGGAGCTGCAATCCTCGAACGAGGAGCTGGAGACCTCGAAGGAGGAGCTGCAATCGGTCAACGAGGAGCTGGAGACCGTCAACGCCGAGCTCAACTCCAAGGTCGAGCTCCTCGACCGGGCGCTGAGCGACCGCAAGAACCTGCTGGAAAGCACCCAGATCGCCACCATCTTCCTCGACAAGACGCTCAACATCAAAAGCTTCACGCCGGCGGCGACGGACGTCTTCAACCTCATCGAATCCGACATCGGCCGGCCGATCACCGACATCGTCTGCCGGCTCGCCTATGACGGGCTCAGCCGCGACGTCCGGCGCGTGCTGCACAGCCTCACCCAGGTCGAGCGCGAAGTCCTGCTCGCCGACGGCAGCGCCACCTACATCATGCGCATCCTGCCCTACCGCACCGTCGACGACGTCATCAGCGGCGTGGTCGTCACCTTCCTCGACATCACCGGGCGCCGGCGCGGAGAAGCCGATCAGGCGAAGCTCGCCTCCATCGCCGCCAATTCCTACGACGCCATCCTCGGCGTGGCGCTGGACGGCACCATCAGCACCTGGAACGCCGGGGCGGAGCGGACCTATGGCTATGCGGCGGACGAGATCATCGGCCGGCCGATGACCGTTCTGGCGCCGCGGGGAAGCGCCCAGAACCTGCGGCGACTCCTCAATGAGATCCGCCACGGCACCCCGGTCAAGGTCGAGGACGTCGAAGCGCTGACCAAGGACGGGCGAACGATCTCGCTCGCCTACACCCTGTCGCCGATCAGGGACGAGCAGGGCAAAGTCATCGCCGCCTCGGCGATCCAGCACGAGATCACCGAACGCAAGCATGCCGAGGCCAGCCAGAAGCTGCTGGTGCAGGAGCTGGACCACCGGGTCAAGAACACCATGGCCTCGGTGCTGTCGATCGCCAACCGGACGCTGCGCAGCGCCAAGTCGCTGCCGGACTTCGGTAAAGCCTTCGAGGGCAGGCTGCGCGCCATGGCCAAGTCGCATGAGCTGCTCGCTACCAACATCTGGGAAGGCAGCAGCCTGATGCAGGTCGTCCGTGGCCAGCTCGATCCCTTCGCCACGCGCAAAGACAGCATCGTCGTCTCCGGCGAGGACATGTTCCTGTCCGCCAAGGCGGCCATCATGATCGGCATGATCGTGCATGAGCTCGCGACCAATGCCGCGAAATACGGCGCGCTCTCGACCACGCGGGGCCGGGTGCAGGTGGGCTGGCGGAAAACCGTCCACGCGCGGCGGGCGATGCTGGTCTGGGACTGGCGCGAGCGCGGCGGCCCGAAGTCGAGCGGCAGCCCCGGCACCGGCTTCGGCCATACGCTGATCGAACGCGGCGTCCGCTTCGACCTCGAAGGCGAGAGCAAAATCACGCTGGCCCGCGACGGCTTACGGTGCGAGCTCAGGGTGCCGCTGAACGAACGGACCCTGGGCCGCAAGCCGAAGCAGATCCGGCAGCCGAAGCGGAAGAAGAGCAGGAAATAGCGCTCGTCAAAGACTGCGCTCCCCGTCTTCATGTGACAAATCTGGACCGGGAACTGCCGGCCGCCTTCGCCGTTGGTTGGCGCATACCCCAACTATCGGCTGGAGAGAGCAGGGCGATGCCCAACCGAGACGTCGTCGTCATCGGTGCCTCTGCGGGCGGCTTCGAGGTGCTGAAACAGTTGTTTCGTGCGCTGCCGGCGGACTTTCCTGCCGCGGTCCTCGTCGTCCTTCACCTCGGAGAACACGGCTACGGCTCTTTGGTGAAGGCGCTCGATGCGGCCGGACCGCTCCGGGTCAGCTTCGCCGAGGACGGCAGACGCATCGAAAACGGCGCCATCGCCTTGGCGCCGCCGAACGAGCATCTGCTGCTGGCCAAGGGCGTCATGCTGCTTCGCCGCGGCCCCCGCGAGAATGGCTCGCGCCCGGCAATCGACCCGCTGTTTCGCTCCGCCGCCGTCCACTATGGAACTCGCGCGATCGGCATGGTGCTGTCCGGCATGCTCTCCGACGGCGCCCTCGGGCTCGGCGCGATCAAGCGCTGCGGCGGGCTCGCCGTCGTGCAGGATCCGGCGGACGCCGCCTTCCCGGATATGCCCGAGGCGGCGCTTGCGGCCAAGCCCGACCATGTCGCGAGCCTGGCGGAGCTGCCGGACCTGCTGTCGCGTCTGGTCGCCGAAGCAGCGCCCTTGGGGCTCGCCATCCCCGAGGACATCCGAATCGAGGCCGCAATCGCCGCCGGCGAGAAAGCCGGCATCGCCGTGACCGAGCAATTGGGCGAGCGCTCGGTGCTGAGCTGCCCGGAGTGTCACGGGGTGCTTTGGGAGATCGGCGAAGGCAGCCAGCGCCGCTTTCGCTGCCATGTCGGACATGGCTTCTCCGAAGCCTCGCTCGAACGCGAGCAGGCGAGCGAGATGACGCAGGCACTGGTGAGCGCGCTGCGCGCGCTCGAGGAACGGGTCATGCTGGTCGGGCGTCTTGGCGAGTCGGCCGACCAAGCACGGCGGTCAAGCCTCGCCAAGCACTGGCATGAGCGCGCAGCGGAGTACCAGGAGCAGGCGGATCTGATCCGCCGCATCCTGCGTCAAGGCAGCGCCAGCGAGCCGGAGGCCACCGGCCGCGCGCTGCCACTCCGCTACCGCGCGTCCTAGCCTCCGATCTCTCGCCCCGTCGATATTACCGAAATGCAACACGCGTTCGCAACACTCCGCGAACGACGCCGGCGCTGCTCCCGACTTCTCACAGCCACCCGAGGTGCCGTGGCTTGCAGACTGCGCAATTGCTGGCTCGGCCACGAAAGGGAGGCAACCGATGAAGATCGGCGTGATCGGCATGGGGTCGGTTGGCGGCACGCTCGGTCGGCGGTGGGCCGAGTGCGGCCACACCGTTACGTTCGGCGCCCGCGACCCGTCTTCGGTCAAGGCAAAGGGGGTCGCCACGGGCATCAAGGGCGCGACCGTGGTCAGCGTCTCCAACGCCTGCGCCGCCTCCGACATCGTCGTGTTGGCGACGCCGTGGGATGCGAGCGTGCAGGCGATCGGTGAGGCGGGCGATCTCCGCGGCAAGATCGTGATCGACGTCAGCAACCCGTTCAAGGCGGATCTGTCGGGCCTGGCGGTGGGTCACGACAGTTCCGGCGCCGAAGAGGTGGCGAAGCACGCGCCGGGCGCCAGGGTCTACAAGACCCTCAATCAAACCGGCTGGGAGACCATGGCCGATCCCGCCTATCCCGGCGGCAAGCCGGTGATGTTCGTCGCCGGCGACGAGCCCCAGGGCAAGGCCGCCGTGATCGGACTGGTCGAGGAGCTCGGCTTCGAGGCGGTCGATGCCGGCCAGCTCCGCGTGGCGCGCATGCTGGAGCCGCTCGCCTTGCTCTGGGTCCACCTCATGGCCAACCGCAAGCTCGGCCGCCACTTCGCCTTCGGCCTCATGCGGCGCAAGGCAAAGTGAGGGGGAAAGGACGATTGAACCGCAGAGAGCGCTGAGGCGAAAGATTGCCGCGCCGAGCGCGGCGGAAGAATTCCTTTGCTCCGCGCCCTTGGCGCTTCTCCGCGCACTCTGCGGTTAATTCTTCCCTCTTCTATTTCTGGCGCGGCGGGGCGGCCTGGGTCTTGGCGTAGCTGTCGCGGAGGCCGACGGTGCGGTTGAAGACGAGATGGCCCGGCCGCGACTCGTCGTCGAGGTAGAAATAACCCTGGCGCTCGAACTGCACCGGCTCGCGCGCATTGCTGGCCGCCAATCCCGGCTCGACCCGTGCCTCGGCCAGCACCTCCAGCGAGGCGGGATTGAGGTCGGCGGCGAAATCGCCCTCGGCGCCGGGATCAGGACGCCGGAACAAGGGCTCGTAGAGCCGGATCTCCGCCGGCTCGGATTCTCTGGCCGCGACCCAATGCAAGGTCGCCTGCACCTTCCGCCCGTCGGGCGCATCGCCGCCTCTGGTGGCGGGGTCATAGGTGCAGCGCAGCTCCACCACCTCGCCGGCCTCGTTCTTCACCGCTTCCCGGCAGGTGATGAGATAGGCATAGCGCAGCCTGACCTCGCGGCCGGGCGCCAGCCGGAAGAATTTCTTCGGCGGGTTCTCCATGAAGTCGTCGCGCTCGATGTAGATCTCGCGCGCGAACGGGACCGCCCTGGTGCCGGCGCCGGGATCGTCGGGGTGGTTGACCGCTCTCAGCTCCTCGGTCTTGCCCTCGGGATAGTTCTCGATCACCAGCTTCAACGGCCGCAAGACCGCCATGCGCCGGGAGGCGGACTTGTTCAGATGCTCGCGGATCGAGTTCTCGAACATAGCGATGTCGACGACGCTGTTCGCCCGCGCGACGCCGACGCGGCGCACGAAGTCGCGGATCGCCGCCGGCGGCACGCCGCGCCGGCGCAAGCCCGCCAGGGTCGGCATGCGCGGATCGTCCCAGCCCTGGACGTGCCCCGCCCGCACCAGCTCGGTCAGCGCCCGCTTCGAGAGCACCGTGTAGGTGAGGTTGAGCCGGGCGAACTCGTATTGGCGCGGCCGCGAGGGCACCGGCAGATGCTCGATGAGCCAATCGTAAAGCGGCCGGTGGTCCTCGAACTCGAGCGTGCAGAGCGAGTGGGTGACCCCCTCGATCGCATCCGACTGGCCATGGGCGAAATCATAGGTGGGATAGATGCACCAGCGCGTGCCGGTGCGCGGGTGGGCGGCATGCAGGATGCGGTAGAGCACCGGGTCGCGCAAATTCATGTTGCCGGCGGCCATGTCGATCTTGGCGCGGAGCACCCGCGCGCCGTTCGGGAACGCGCCTTCGCGCATGGCCGCAAACAGATCGAGGTTCTCCTCGACCGAGCGGGTGCGGAACGGACTGTCCTTTCCAGGCTCGGTCAAGGAGCCGCGCATCGCCCGCATCTCGTCCACAGGCAAATCGTCGACATAGGCGCGGCCGGCGCGGATGAGGTGCCGGGCCCAGTCGTAGAGCTGCTCGAAATAGTCCGAGGCATGATAGAGGTGGCCCTCCCAGTCGAAGCCGAGCCAGCGCACATCGGCTTCGATCGCGTCGATGTACTCCTGCTCCTCCTTGGTCGGGTTGGTGTCGTCGAAGCGGAGATGGCAGCGCCCGGAGAGCTCCTGGGCGACGCCGAAATTGAGGCAGATCGACTTGGCGTGGCCGATATGGAGGTAGCCGTTCGGCTCCGGCGGAAACCGGGTCACGACCTGCTTCGTCCGCCCGGCCTCGATATCGGCCTGGACGATGTCGCGGACGAAGTCCCGCGCCGCCTCCGCTGCCGCCGTATCGCTCGCCATATCCGTCCACTCCGTCGCCCGCCCGCGGTTCTATACCTGATCCGCTCGGCTCGGCCACCCAAAATGGCCCGGCCTCTCCACTGCGGCCGTGTGCCCCCACCCCTGCCCTCCCCCGCCTACGGCGAGGGAGGGAGTAGAAAGGCAGCCTTGTACTCCCTCCCTCGCGTTTTACGCGGGGGAGGGCTGGGGTGGGGGCACACGCAGCGTATGCACCTTCTCTAGCGGGCGCGCATCGGGCAAGCTGGGGGACATGGCCGAGAGCGGCCGCGAAGGGACTGTCCCGCACATGCTGATCGAGATCATCTGCACCGGCGACGAGGTGCTCACCGGCAAGATCGTCAACAGCAATTTCAGCACGATGAGCCAGCGCCTCGAGGATGTCGGGCTGTCGGTGGTGTGGGGAACGACGGTGGGCGACGACCGCGAGCGCCTGCTGGAGGCGTTCCGCCTGGCCGGCAATCGGGCGGACGCCGTCATCGTCAATGGCGGGCTCGGCCCCACCGTCGACGACCTCTCCCAGGAGATCGCCGCCAAGGCCGCCGGCGTCGAGCTGGTCTTGAGCGAGCAATGGCTCGCGACCATGGAAGAGTACTTCCATCGCCGCAGCCGGGTGATGCCGGCCAACAACAAGAAGCAGGCGATGCTGCCGGCGGGCGCCGAGATCCTGGACAACCCGATCGGCACCGCCTGCGGCTTCGCCCTCGACATCGGCAAGGCCCGCTTCTTCTTCACCCCCGGCGTGCCGCGCGAGTTGAAGCGCATGCTGGAGGAGCAGATTCACCTGAAGCGGTTTCATTCCTACGGGCTCGGCGAATCCCATGTCGATGCCATGCTGGCCGGCATCGAGGCGATCGTGCCCGACGGCAGCGTCAAGCTCGGCTTTCGCGCCCATTACCCGCAGCTCGAGACCAAGCTTGTCGTGCGCGGCCGCGACATGGCGGACGTCGAGCGGAAGCTCGCTCCGGTGCAAGACGAGGTGAGGAAGCGGCTCGGCAACTTCATCCTGGCCGAGGACGACCAGACCCTGGAAGGCGTGGTGCTGGCAGCACTCGCGAGCCAAGGGGGCTCGCTCGCGATCGCCGAGACCTTCACCGGCGGGCAGATCGCCGCGCGCATCGTGCCCTTGGCCGGCGCCGAGCGGATATTTCGCCGGGGCGTGGTCGCCCGCGACATGGGCGAGCTCGGTCGCGCCACCGGCCTCGACGGAAGGCTCTCCGCCAATGCGCTCACCACCGAAACCGCCGAAACCGTGGCGCGTGCGCTCTGCAAGGAAGCCGGCGCCAGCCATGGGCTGGCCGTGCTGGTCGAGCTCGACGAGGGCGGCGACCGGCTCGAGTTCGGCGGCACCATCTGCCTGGCGATCGCCGGCGGCAGCGAGGTCGCGTCGCGCCGCGCCCGCATCCTGGGCGGCCGCGACTGGGTTCGCCTGGGCGCGGTCGAGATGGGTCTCGACTGCCTGCGCCGTTTTCTCCACGGCCTCCCGGTCGCCGAGCGCATCGATTTCGAGAAGGTGTGAGTACGACGATTACCGCAGAGGGCGCAGAGGAGCGCTGAGGTCGCAGAGGGAAGACATTGGATTCGCGCGAAGCGCGCAATTTTTGTCTCTGCACCCTCAGCGGTAAACTCGGACTGCCTACTTCAGCAGCGCCGCCATGATGCGTTCGCGGGTGAGAGGCAAGTCGCGGAGGCGGGTGCCGAGGGCATGGGCGACCGCATTGCCGATGGCGGCCGCGGTCGGGCCGACGGTGCATTCGCCGACGCCGAGTGCGGGATGCTCGTTCGCCTGGATCAGCTCGACCGTCAGCTCCGGGACCTCGCTGAAGCGGAGGATCGGATAGCTCGCCCAAGAGACGGACGCGATGCCGTCGGGCTCGATCAGCACCTGCTCCTTCAAGGTCCAGCTCGCCGCCTGCAGGATGCCGCCCTCGAGCTGGTTCATGACGCCGTCGGGGTTGATGACCAGCCCGGCATCGGCGGCGCACCAGATGTGCTTCAGGCGCACCGCCTCGTCGACCTCGACCTTGGCGACCACCGCGGCATAGGCGGCACGGTTCTTGTAGCGGGCAAAACCGATGCCCATGCCGCTGCCGTCGCCGCCCGGACCGCGCTTGGCCCATAGAGCGCTGCGGGCGACCGCCTCGATCACGCGGCGCGCACGCGTCTCCGAGAGGATCGATAGCCGGTAGGCGACGGGATCCTCGCCGGCGCGGAGCGCCAACTCGTCGATGAATCCCTCGATGGCGAAGACATTGGGCAAGGCGCCGAGGCCGCGCAGCGCCGAGGTCCGGACCGGAGTCCGCGGAATCAGATGATGAATGATGCGGTGGGCGGGAACGTCGTAGAGCGGCACCGCATTGCGGGTGGCGCCGCCGCCGCGGTCCTCCGGCGGATCCTGCGGCTTCACCTCGGGCGGCGGGTTCGGCAAGGCCTCGCTCGCCAAGAGATTGCCGCCGCCGGTGCCGGGGCGCTGGGTGTGGGTGCCGCTCCACAGCTCGGTCGTCCAATCCCTCGGCCGGCCGCGCTCGTCGAGGTCCGCCTTCAGCGTGATCAGCATGGCGGAGCCGACCGGCTCGAAGCCGAATTCCTCCTCGCGGCGCCATTGCAGGCGGATGCAATGATCGGGGATCTCGCGGGCGATCACGGCGGCGTCGAGGGCCGCATCATCGGCGCCGTTATGGCCGTAGCAGCCCGCACCCTGCACATGGATGGCGGTGATCCTATCCACCTCGAGCCCGAGCGCCGCCGCAAGATTCCGGCGCAAGGGATGCATGCCCTGGCCATGCGACCATACCGTCATCTTGCCGCCGCGGAATTCCGCCAGCGCCAGCGAGGGCGCCAGCGAGGCATGGGCGACATAGGGTCTGGAATAGCTGGCCTCGAACGAGCTGCGCGGCGGCGAAGCCGGCAGCGGCGCACCGACCAGACGATCATTGGCTGCTTGGCCTTTGAGCCAGGCGGCTTCCGCCGAGGCCGGATCGAGCCGCCTTCTCCCGCTCCAGCGCGCATAGAGCGGTGCCGCGGCAGCGGCCCGCTCCGCCACCATCTCCTCGGCGCTGAGGAAGGCGACGAAGTCGCCGATCCGCAGGATCCTGAGCGTGCCGCCGGCGACGCGCCGAATCGCCGCCTCGTCGAGCTCGGCCAGAGCGGCGCCGCGCTGCGGCTGCCTCAGGGTGCGGGCATGCAGCAAATCCGGCCGCACCAGGTCGTGGATGAAGGCCGCACCGGCGAGCTTTGCCGGCAAATCGATCCGCTCGGCGCTGGTGCCGACGATGGTGTAGGCCGATACCGGCTTTGGGCGAGCCAAGCCGCCGAGCTTGCCGCTGAGATCGACCTCGGGCGCAAAGCTCCAATAATCCTGCCCGGTGGCGGCGCCGTTCTGCACGAAGGCGCCGTCGACGACGGTGAGCTCGTCGCGGCCGCAATTCAGACGCTGCGCCAGCCGGTCCAGCATGCGAGAGCGCGCCTCGGCGCAGATGAGCCTGACCGAAGCGCCGGATACCTCGATCGACTGGCTGCCGGTGGTGTAGACCTCGTCCGGTCCCTCCGCGGTGTCTCCCGACAGCACGCGGACCCGCTCCAAGGCCACGTCCAGCTCCTCGGCCGCGATCTGGCCGATCGCAGTCAGGATCCCCTGCCCCAGCTCGACCTTGCCGGTGGCGATCCTGACGGTGCGGTCGGGCAGGAATTTGAGCCAACGCTCGAGGGCTGGATTCTCGACGAGGCTCGCGGGCAGCGCCGGCTGGGTCATGGGCGTTCGCCCCGCATCAGCGCCGCCGCGCGCTCGACCGCCCTGATGATCCGCCAATGCGCGCCGCAGCGGCAGAGATGCCGGTCGAGGGCCTCGACGATTTGGGTACGGCTCGGCCTGGGCGTGCGGTCGAGAAGCGCCTTGGCCGTGATCAGGATCCCAGACAGGCAATAGCCGCATTGGCCCGCCTGCTCGTCGATGAAGGCCTGCTGGAGCGGATGCGGGGCGGCCACGGTGCCGATGCCCTCGACGGTGAGGATCGCCTTGCCGGCAACTGTGCCGAGCTCGCGGCTGCAGGAATGAACCGGCTCGCCCTCGACCAGCACCATGCAGGTGCCGCACTCTTCCAGGCCGCAGCCGAAGCGCGTGCCTTTGAGGCCGAGATGGTTGCGAATGACGTCGAGAAGCGGCGTCGCCGCCGCCGCGCTCACGCGTCGGCGCTGTCCGTTGACGACGAGGTCGATCTCTGGGGCCATGGGGGCTGCCGCTGGTGACGCCCCTGGATGTTAGCCAATGCCCCGCGAGCTTGCCAGACGCTCAGTCGTCCTTCTCCAGCTTGCGCAGCCGCTTCACCGACAATTGCACGAAGCTGGCATATTCGTAGACGGTGGCGTCCTCGTCTTCCCAGCAATTGTATTGCCGGCAGAGGGTCGGCCTTGCGGCGTAGACGCTGCAGCGCCGATCGTCGGTCAGGAACTGGCAGGTGTTCTCCCAGGTCTTGATCAGCTTCGACCTGGCCTTGTTGCGCATCCGCTTGACGATGTGCTTTTCCTCGAACTCACTCTTGGTGAGGCCGAGGAACTTCGACAGCCGCTGCACGTCGCGCCGGCTCACCTCGACATAGCCCGCCATCTTGCAACAGAGGCCAGGGCATTTGCTGCAGCTAAGCGGTGGTGTTTGCATCTCGACCCTGCTCGTCTTGCTTATGATCGGCTCGTGCAGCCGTCATGCTTATAACACATCGCCGAGCGCGATGTGTTCCAGGAAGCGGCGCACGACGATCGAAGCGACGATGCTACGGGTCGATCGCCGCGGCGCAGGCATCGGTCGGCGTCGCCGCCGCGTGGCCCACCACCGGCACGACATCGAGCACGGCGGACACCGCCCGGCAGGGCAATGCCACCGCGCCGCATCCGGCCAGCCACAGGCAGCCAAGCAACAGAAGAACGAGCCGCATGGGATCTCCTTTCCCTTGCCACTGGCTAGCTGGTGGCGCGCCTTAGCCTTTGCACGTGACAAAGCGGCGCCCGGCTTGCGTCAGCGATCGAGACCCCCTCTTCCATAAATGGCAATTTAAATTATCTTTCGCCACCGGGGTCGGGTGGAATTTCACCCGACAGGGGTCAGATTGGTCGATTGATCAAGCGACTAGGGGGGCTTATGGGGGGAAGATTTTTTGCGGCGCTTTGCGCTAGGACCACGACGGCGATCACCAGCCTGCCTACGTGGGTGTCCTCGAGCAGCGTCCTCTCCTTTGCCAGCAAGCCCGTTGTCGACGGCACAGTCAGCTGGACCTCCTACTACAAAGCGGTGATTTCGAGCGCGAGCCGGCTGCTGCTGGGCAATGGGTTGACCAGCCTCTCGACCGGGACCTTTCCGATCTCGCACAGCTCGACCGCCTATACCTATGACGGGAACCCGAACTCGGTCCTGACCAACCGCTTCAACTACGCGGTTCCCGCGAACCCGACGGCCAACGCGACCCCGACCTGCCTGCCGGGCGGGGCGATCGGCGTCACGCTCGCCGGCGCCGTCCTCTACAACCCGCTCGATGCCAATGGCAAGGACGCGCTGATCAATGAGATGTTCGATCTCTGCGAAGGCCATCCGAATGGCAGCGGGCAATATCACTACCATCACGGCTCGCCCTGCTTCGCCGACACGGGCTCGGCCTCCGGCCACTCCTCGCAGATCGGCTACGCGCTGGACGGCTTCGGCATCTACGGGCCCTGGGGCTCGTCGGGCGCCAAGGTCCGCCGGTGGCAACGGTCAGCACCGGGTTGACCACGCCCGACACCGGCTTCTACTGGACTTCGACGGCGAGCGGCCGCGGCTTCGGCATGGAGGTGCAGGGCTCCTCCATGTTCATCGGCGCCTATACCTATGATTCGACCGGCGCCGACATCTGGTATGTCGGCAGCTGCATCCTCGGCGCCACCACCTGCTCGGACGTGCTCTACGCCTATCCCGGCGGCACCACGCTCGCCAATATCGGCGTCGCCGCCACCGCGGCGACGGGAAGCTCGACGGCGGGCACCTTCACCGTGACGGTCAGCTCCAGCACCGCCGCCACGCTTGCGATCACGCCCACCGGCGGCAGCGCCACCAGCTACAGCCTTACGCGCTTCCCCTTATCGGGCTCGACCGTGTCCTCGGCGCCGAGCTGGGCGCCGCAGACCGGCTGGTGGTGGTCACCCACCTATTCCGGCACCGGCTGGTTCATCGAGAACCAGGGCACCGTCACCTCCGGCGGCAGCACTTATTCGAACTTCTTCATGGTCGGCTACGCCTATGGCTCGACCTACGCCAGCGGCCAAGGCAATTGGTATGCCCCCGCAATCGGGCAAAACGTGCAAAGCGGCAGCGCCACATCGAGCTGGACGGGCGCGCTCTATGAATACATCAACGGCCCGACCTTGACCGGTTCCAGCGGCTCCACCAGTCAATACGCCAGCAAGGGCTCGGCCACGATCCAGTTCACCTCGTCGACAGCGGCGACCTTGACCTTGCCCAACGGCAGGCAGATCGCCTTGCAGCGCTATACCATCCCCTGATGCGGATTTCAGATACCCCCGATCCCGAGCGGGACGCATCGGACTCTTCCTCCTCGTCGCCCCCGGGCTTGACCCGGGGGTCCACGTCTTCCTCGGAGGAGCGGCACCACGTGGTTGCGCGGGTCAAGGGCGACGCCGAGCCCGGGCTGGTCGGGGATCTCGAGATAGCCCTCGGCGTCGAGCCGGAACGGCTCCTCGGCGATGCCGTCGAGATAGGGGCTGCCGCCGATGAACTCCACCAAATCGGTCTCGGGAAAGGCGGTTGCCATCTGCAGATCGGCGGCCAGGCCCAAGGCGGTGTTCCAGCCATGGCCGATATATTTCACGCCGAAGTCATAGGCCATCCAGGCGATGCGCCGCTGCTCGCTGATGCCGCCGACCTTGGTCACGTCCGGCTGCACGATGTCGAAGGCGCCGCGGGTGAGAAAGGGGATGAAGCTCTGGCGCCGGGTCAAGACCTCGCCGCCGGCGATCGGAACCGGGCTCTGGCGCCTGAGCACACAGAAATCGTCGATCGCATCCGGCCGGAGCGCCTCCTCGAACCAGCCGACGTCGAATTCCTGCAGCATCTCGGCGGTGCGCAACGCCCATTTGAGGCCGTTCGGCCAATAGGCGTCGCTGCCGCCGGGATCGACGAAGAGCTTCGCCTTGTCGCCGGCGGCATCGCGCGCCGCCTTGACGATGGCGCGGTCGAGCTTGGGATCGTCCCTGCGGCCGAACGGCCCCCAGCCGATCTTGAAGGCGGTGAAGCCCTTCTTGCGGTATTGGCTGATGAGCTTGTGCATCGCCTTCGGCTCCTCCATGAGGAGCGAGCAATAGGGCTGCACCCGCTCGCGGTGACGCCCGCCCAGGAGCCGGCTGACGGAAAGCCCGGTGGCCTTGCCCAGAATGTCCCAGAGGGCGATATCGATGCCGCTGATGGCGTGGGTGAGCGTGCCGCCGCGGCCCATCCAGAAGGAATTCTGATTGAGCTTCTCGCTGACGCGCTCGGGCTGCAAGGCGTCCTCGCCCAGCACATGCCGCTCCAAGACCTTGATCCCCGCCGCCACCAGCCGCCCGTCGGTGTAGACGCTGCCGAAGCCGGTGATGCCGGCATCGGTGTGAACGGCGAGAAGCGCGTGGATCGACTCCTCCGGCTTGATCTCGGCCGCCCAGCCGCCCTTTGGCGTATCGCCGATCAGCGGCACGGAAATGATCTTGGTGATCTTGATCGGTTGCAGGGCCGGTCGCTGGGCCACGCCCGGCGAGGCCTTCTTGGCTTTCTTCATCGTCGTCTCTTCCCTGAGATCTAGATCTTATGCGCTTCGAGCGTGGCGGGGTGAAACAGCTCCTCGATCGTCACCCGCCTGGGCGACAGCCCCTGGGCATAGTGGTGATTGAGGAAGACATCGAGCACGGCACGGTTGCGCTGCACGCCGTAGGACCAGAAATCCTCGCCCATGAGCTGGCGCGCGCGCCGCAACTGCTCCTCGACGAAGGGCAAGGTCACCTTGGTGGCCGAGGTGTCGGTCAAATGCGCAAGCGCCCGGACCTTGGCCTGCTCGAAGGCCTTGAGCAGCGCGGCCGGAAGCCAGGGATGGTGTTCGGC
>WNFI01591184.1_pt1 | contig 19995 bp, 13 predicted proteins | sample 5400471 | NCBI WGS metagenome assembly WNFI01 (sample SAMN13153348, study PRJNA577476) | soil metagenome | isolation source: 100 cm saprolite on Douglas fir-dominated hillslope | place: USA:California | collected 2013-09-17
ACTCATTCAGTTAACACTCGAAACGCAATCGCGACCGACGCGTCTGTATAGGTCAGCCACCCACGTTTCTTTGAGCGTTACCTCTTTTGAGCACGCACCATTGCCGCTGCGTTTTGAATAATGACGAGGGATAAGAATTGGCTTCAGGTTGTCGCCCAGAGCCACACGACGCCCGTTGAAGTAAATGATCTCCGGCATCGGGCCATTCCCAGTAGCCGCAAAACTGAACCATATCCGCGTGCCCACCAAGTCGTAGCCGTTCAGGCTTTGCGGAACCTCAATCCATCGCCGAAACCAGACCGCATCCTGCGGCGCTTCCATGCGCGGTTTCACCACCTGCCACGACGAGTCGTCGAGGTCCGGCGATTCTCCGTGCGCCAGGTCGCCTGTATGGAATCGCCATTGGTCCGCTGGCAACTGGTTCAACGCAGTCAGCCGCGCTATCACGTTCTGCGACGGTCCACTGAGAAACTTCACAATCTCTGCCGTTTGATCCGCCGTCTCTGCACTTGCCTGAATACGCCCAAAAAGGCCAACAAAAGCTGCCGAGAGCACTACAGCAACTCCGCCGAAGTTCAAAACAGGATTCCCGGCTCCAATGCCTGCAAACAGCTTCATTTAAGATCTCCTGGTTCACCCGCGAAACGAAAGTGTCCTCACAATCCCGTCTGGACGCCAGTGTTCATTTTCGGGGTGGGATGTTTGAAAAGGTCTGCCAGTCGCGCTGCGCGAGTTTGAATGATACGGTCGCTTTAGCCCCGAGAGCATTCGAGCCAGAGCTTTCTCCGCATCTCTGGCTGCCGCAAATGTGACGCTGGCCGACCCGCTTGGCCGCGAAAGGGAAAACCATCTTCGAGGGGCAATCGTGCAACGCCTGCCATGGGTGATGGCGGAGTGGGTACGACCGCGGCCCCAGCCCTTGTTGGTGTAAAAGTAAAACACTCCCCTGACCAAGCTTGCGAATGCTGCTGATTGCAGTAACTGCAGCCCCGGCATCTCTTTCAAGGGAGCGCCACACTTGAAAGCGAGATGTCTTTGCCCTGGGGGCATTTGCGACAGAGGATTGCATGTATTCCTTCAGAACCAGTTACCGACGCATCAGTTTCCGGATGCATTCGGCAGCCTGTTTGCCTTGACTCCGGGAACCAGCATCGTTGAAGTGCACTGTATCTTGAAAATCATCCTGATGTTGCATCATGAGTGCATGCTGGTCGTCCACTGGAATTTCAGCCGCGTTTACAAAAGAAAGCGCAATGGCGTTCCTTGCATTTACGCGATCGTTCGTCGCGCCTTGTGGCGCATCAACTTTCACCGGAGTCGTAGAGGCCCACACCAGCGATGCCTCCGGATCCAACGCACCGATCGATGCGAGAAATGCCGGGAAGGCTCGCCGGTATTCAGCCTCGGAATAATTCCAACCATGCATGCCGTTGTTGAAGTGCACTACTCGGAACTGGACTGCCTCCATGGCGTCAAATTCGGCTAACTGCTTCGAAAGCCTTGGATCTCCGACAGATGCGGAGGTGGCCAGCAAATAGACGTTGGCCACTCCATTCAACTGTCGCTGGACTTCGGGAAAGTAATTTCGTGAAATCGAGTCGCCCACCAAAAGAACATTTGGCAACTTCGCATCTGGATCAGCAGGACGAACTTCCCAAGTCCACTCGATCTCTTCAGGACGTGAAGAACTTGTCGATGCCGCTTGGGCATGTCCTTCAACGGGCGACCACAATACCGGCGCAGCCAGGATCAACAAAGAAAATGCAGCAACGTAAAGATTGACGTTTCTTGCACTCACTGCACACCTTCTTCTTGGAATGTGATGGCCGCCGCCTGGAAGTCGCCCCGCAAATCCATATCGAAACCGTTCTGCATCCAAAAGGCCCCGCTGGCCGAGGCAGAAGTCTGTCTGGCAAGTTGGCCATCAATTGCCTGGACGCGATAGGTCGCCTCCTCGTTCAGGCCCCGCGGATAAATCCGCGGAAATGCATGGCCCATCTGGCTCGAATGCAGGAACGCGAACACGATTGCCTGGCGGCGGTCAGTCGAAACGGATTCGGTGACAGAGGATTCGCTTCCGCCGAGCGGCGAGATCAAGCGATAGAGCGCCCCATCTTGCACAGTCTCGCGGATCTGTTTGTATTGCGCGACCATCTTTTCTGCGATCTGGAAATCTTCCGGCGTCCACTTATTCAGATTCGCTCCAATCCCCAGGCCGCCTTGCATTGCAGAGAGAAACCGATATTCGAGCGAAGTCAAACGATTATTCACCCAGTTAGGAGAGTCGGTCACCCAAGCCATCATGAGACCCGGCGGATATGCATAACTGAAACCGCTTTGGATGCTCAACCGATCGAAGGGATCTGTGTTATCCGAGGGCCACACTTCATCTGTGTAATGGATGATGCCAAGATCGACACGCGCGCCTCCACCGGAGCAGGATTCGATCTCCACTTTGGGATGTTTTGCCCGCAATTCCTGCAATATTCCATACAGGCTCTGCACGTAAGCGACGTATAGCTTCTTTTGGTCTTCAGGTGCAACCGCGGGCCACCCAGGCTCAGACCAGTTACGGTTGTAATCCCACTTAAGAAATTTGATGTCATAGGTTGATAGAAGCTTATCCAACAGGCCGTAGACATAGGTACGCACATCTGGACGCGCCAGATTCAGAACGCGCTGATGTCTCTCCTCCGTTTGTGGCCTGCCAGGAAAGTTCAGCACCCAATCGGGGTGAGCGCGATAAAGATCGCTGTCCCGATTGACCATCTCCGGTTCCACCCACAAGCCAAAGTCCATCTGGAGAGAGTGCACTTTGTCGATCAACGGCTTCAGACCGTGCGGAAACTTGATAGGATTCACATACCAATCTCCCAACCCAGCTTGGTCGTTCTTTCGTTGACCAAACCAGCCATCGTCCATAACGAAGCGCTCCACTCCGATACTGGCTGCCTTCTGGGCCAAGACCTCCTGGCCTGACTCATCCAAATCGAACCCTGTCGCTTCCCACGAGTTGTAAAGTACAGGTCTTGCCCGAGGTCGCGGCGCTTGCGGAACGATTGTCGCCAGTTCGAAGCGATGCAACAGACGAGATGCGCCGCCGATGCCATGTTGAGAGTAACCACCGTAGAACGTCGGCGTCTGCAACGATTCGCCAGATGCAAGGCGGTAGGAGAAATCAAAGGGATCGAAACCGCCGGTAATACGGACTTGGCGCTCCTCATTCTGCTCGATTGCAATCTGCCAGGAACCGCTCCAGCCGAGCGCTCCGAACCAGACATTGCCGCTATCCTCATCCTGCGGGTTTCCGCGTTCGATTGCGAACCATGGATTGATTTCATCGCCAGTCGACCCGCGTCGACTCTCCAGCACAGTTTTTCCCGGATGAATTGTTTGCCGCTGCAGGGTCCATTCGCCAGCCCACCGGCCAGTCAGATAGAAAAGCTGATACTCGCGATCGCCCGGCAGGTTCCACGTAGCGGACGAAGCATCCTCGATCGTCAACGGTGCATTTGTCTTGTTTTCAATAAGAGCGGATCGTGCGAGAACTCCGGTAGCCGCATCTATTTCATAGCGGGCTGTGACGAATACATTTCGTTGGATATCTTTAAGTAGGATCGTCAATACATTGTCACTGATCGTATGAGAAAGATAGCGTAACACTAAGTCGCGATTCCCATCCGGAAAAGTAATCTTGAGGTCGGGAACCATATAGAGTCCTCCGCCCCAAGCCACAAATTCCAGAGGCGTAGCATCTACAGAAGGGTCAAAGGACGAACTACCCTTCACCGAGCGCGCTGACGGAAACTTGTCGTTCGCGGCTAAGCGGCTTCCCCAATAAAGGGTTTGCAGTTCCTCATGTTCATTGACGCCGAACAGATACGAAACGTCGGCCGCCTCAATACGAAAGACACGTGTAGAGGAGTTGTAGTCAATCTTCGCAGTTGCGGTCTGGGCCTCGGCATAGAGTGCCAAACCAAACAGCCGGAGCGGAATCAGCAAGGCGCACAAAAGCATGCGCAGCGGTTTGTCATCTCCGTCCAATCTGCTCAAACACCTCCGCAAGGAAAACACCCCGCAAACTGGAAACAGCACCGATTGCCTCCACAAGCGCTAGTATTTGTGTTCACAAGTGACCACAGCGGCCCATCTACTGTGGTCTTGGTCGCCCTATTGCCGACTGCGTTCAACCCCTATCGTGCGAGACCCCAGCCTTTTTGGCTCATTCGCAGGCGCACCCGATACTGGGGCGAATGGAAGATCTGTCGATGTGTTATCAGATGGCTCAATCAAATACGTCTTTCCTGACTGCATCGGAACAGTAAAGACCGCGTCCGCACTCTGCTCGACCATCGCTTTGCTGCTGGCATCAATCACCTTGGCGTTGCGACCTGGCCATGGATTGCGCATCTTCAGATCTTGCGCATCACCAGCCTTAATGCCAACAGTATCAATCTGACCATTGCTGATCTGGACGTATACCCTGCCCCGATGCGCGATAGAGACAGATCCGTCTACATTCCAATCCTTCGGCCACGCCGGAGCAATTCGAAGCAGGTCGTCGTAGTCTTGCACAAGCGCATTTTGCAGCGCATCGGCAACGACGCCGACTTGTTCCACGTAGAATTCCGAAGGTACGGTGAAATGCGCCAGACCTGAAGGCGCCGCCTGATATGTTTTTGTACTTTCTACCAGCGCCTTCTTTACTTCCGACGCTAAGCCAAGACGAGCAGCCTGGACAGGGTCTGCGCTCCAGTCCGCAAGGTTCTTGTTGGGACGGTTGAGATAAGTCCTCACACCTACGTCATGCAACGGCCCATCGTCGCCTATCAACGAGTAAGGCCATACGGGCTCGAGACCGATGTTCTCTTCGTTATGTTTCAGGGCATCAGGAGTGTATGAATTCGCGATGATCGAGTGATCGTGAGAATCTCCTTCTTTCAGAAGTGTGCTCTGATCGGGATTCCGCTCTGGGAGAACTGGCAGCGCCGGAATGGCGGCCTGCAACTCTTTGACGAGGTCCTGGTCAATCTCGAGCGTCGTCGCGGCCTTGATTACGACGGGAAACAAGGCGCGCATCGCCGACACGTCTGTGGTTGGATTCAGTACATCCCAATTCGACTCGTGCGCGTTCGAAGGATATGTGAAAAGTTTTCCGGCAGCATCATGCCTGGCATAAGCAAGCATGAAACGCGCTGCATCTCGCATCAATTTATAGTGGGTCTCAAGGAACTCACGGCTATCAGTAAATTGATACTGCTGCCACGCCCAGAGTGCGACCTCTGCACCTGTTGAGACAGTGCGCGCATTAAAGTACGGCTGGGAGTCCTCGCTGCAACTGATGCCTTGGGTCTTGAGCCAAAACTCATTCTCATAGCCTTGACCGCTGAAACGCATTGTCTCGGGAATGCAGACTCCCGGACGACCTCCCATATGGTCCTTCGTCCACTTGGCTATGTTGTCCAGGTTGTCGTTATAAAGATTGAAGTACGGCTCGTTGAATTGAGACAGACCCGCTCCAAGGTTCGCCGACACTTGCATGCGGAGATTCCAATGCCAGTACGCCGACGGGCTCCAATAGTGAGAGTCCTTGTAGGATGAAAACAGATCCCCGATGCCCGCCTGTGAACCTGGAAATCGATCGCGACTTTCTGCAACTGTCGTGAAGAGGTCAATCACCCGGAGATTCTCAAAGTATTCGGCGACATGGTCCGAAGAAGACAACCGCATCAGATCCACATCTTTCCACAACTTATTCCACCATTCGCGATGAGCCTGAATTCCACTCTTTTTTGCTCGTTCCAGCATGGTGGATGCAGTTCCAACTGCATCTCCTCCTTGCCAGGCCGGCGAAGCTACGAAGACCCTGAAAGATCCATCAGGATGCGGTCGAAAGGTGATTTTTACGACCAGCGGGCTGATCGCTTCCACATGTACATTTTCTCCATCCGAAGTAATCGCCGCCAAAGACCCAAACGTAAGGCCAGTCGAACCCAACTCATTCGTGTCTTGCCACGTTTCAGCCAGTGCTCCCAAATCGCTTTCAACAGCGACCTCAGGCTTACGCGGAGACCACAGTCTCAATTCTGCCGTTTGCAGGACTTTTGGGTCTGCACCGTTTACGTCCACCACCATGACGTCAAGTTGGTCATCTACGTAGGTGATAGCGGTCATTCCGCCGCCGCGTTCTACAAATTCGCCGTTATAAAGATCCAGGCGGCCGGTAAAATCGGCGGCGTTGGTAAGCTTGCACAAACTCGGAATGACAATCTGCCCTGGGGACAGCCTCTTAGGAAGAGTATCTTGTCTGTTTAATTGGGCCGTGAAGCATTCCTGCGACCACACGCCAAGACCGAGGCGGCCGTTTCCAAGCGGCATCGATTCCTCACGTTGGAGATTTGGCCGCTGCAGAATGATGTTAGAACGGGCGACGACACCTCTCACATCGATGTTGAAATTGCCGTCTCTCCACGCAGTTGTGGGCCTTAGCACGGGTCCCTGAGCGCCTGCGCGAAACGCTGCGTCGGTTGAGCCTGCCACACCGAAGATCAGCGACAATACTGCAAATATCGGGATCAAACGCATTCGATTAGTTGTCCTTTTTGTTATTTACCTTGCCGACTCATGGGAGTCCGACACGAGAAACTACTGAATTGACTTAATTTCGCCGGAGTGAATCTTTGAGACTGCGTCTAACTCCCGCTTGGCATCCTCTTTCCTTCCCATTTGTCTGTACGCCTGTCCCAAGAGGTAATGTGTGATGAAGTTGCTCGAATCCATCTGCTCCGCATGTTGCAGATAGCTAACCGCGGTCTGAGGATCGTTGTCGTTCAGAAACACCCTGCCCATCAGAATGAAAGGGCCTGTGCTGCTCTGGTCAAGCGAGAGAGCTTGTGTAAGCGAATGCTGGGCTTCCCTGAGTTGCCCCGCTTTGATGTATAGGTCGCCCAGGAATTGATACAGCGGGGAATAGGTCGGATTGATATTGCGCTCCTGCTCAAACTGCTCTAGAGCATGTCTCATATCCCGTCTGGCAAGATAGACCTTCCCAAGCACGAAATGGGCCAGCGCAATATTGGGTGAAAGTTGAAGCGCCTTTTTTGCGTTTTCCGCAGCGATCTCAGGCAATTCTAAGCTAAGAAGAATCTGGGCGATCGTCAAATAGGCCGCGCCCGCTTCTGGATCCAAACTGTACTGGGCTGCAAAGGCTGCGCGGGCGTCGCCGTATCTTTGGGAATCTATGTAGCACCGGCCAATTACATAATTTACGTCCACATCGGAGTCAGAGTTCCACTGCCGCGCGCGCTCAAGATACGGAAGTGCGGCGCTCGGGCGCCCAAGCCGATACAGGGTCAAGCCGCGCATCTGGACTGACTTTCCATCATTAGGATCCTCAACCATCGCAGCGGCAAAGCTCTGTTCCGCATCGACCAGCTTTGCGGTTCGGTAATAGGCAATGCCCAACTCTCGATTCGCACCCTTCACTGGCGGCTTTGCTGCTGCAAGTTGCTGCAACGCGTCAATAGCCTCCCGTTCTTGCCCATGCTCGAGCTTGTTGTGTGCAACCTCCAAAGTCATTGCAGTTGCTGGCTCAGAGGACGCAGGAGATGTCGTCACGGTCTGTCCAAAGACTGAGGCAACGGGGATTAGAGAAATCATTGTCATCACGAGATTTCGCATAGCGGGACTCATGATAACTCGCCCCTGGCTGAAGATCTATGCCTGGCAAAGAAAGACACGGCAGACTCCTCCATCCTGCCTCCAACTACATCTTGGTCTGGGAGAATTTCAACGTTGCGAACGGCAGCAGCATTGCAGCCTATGTATATACCTGCATCAGCGGCCTGGATGGGATCGAGCATGGTCTGGACGGATGACTTCCATCTGGATATAAAGGCGGGCATCTTTCGATGCCCGCAAGTGTTCACAGGAGGCTATTCAGCTAGAACGTGAGTTTGAGACCAAGCCTGAAGAAACGCTCAGCGATAAGGCGGCTCCCAGCGTTGGTGCCACTGATCAGACCGAAATTCGCATCTGTTACACCGTTGTCGGGATTACTGAAATTGGGATGGTTAAAGAGGTTAAGTGCTTCAGCCCGGATTTGCATCTTCAGCTGTTCCTTAATTGGGAAGGTGCGGAAGAGGCTAAAATCGAGATTTACGTATCCGGGCCCGCGAACTGAGTTGAACCCCGCCGTGCCAAAGCGCGCCTGGCTTACCGGAGCATAGGCAGATGTATCGAAGTACGGCGAAACGAGTCCGTGTGCTCCGTAGATCGCAACCTTCGACTTGACCCTATCGGCTATCTGCGAATTCCCGGGTGCATTCAGGGAATCGCCGGGAGCGTAAATTGTGAACGGCGTTCCAGAGTAACGTGAGAATACCCAGTTGGTTTGCCACCCTCCGGCAATAGCAGAACCGACGCCATTAGTGGCATATTTCTTGCCCTTTCCGAAAGGTAATTCATAGATGCCGCTGAGCTCGAAGTTGTGAGTGCGGTCGTCAGGCATCAGCGACCAAGTCAGAGGCATGTACGCGGGAATGAGAATCTGCGGCGCGCCGTCCCCTTGCTCGTCACAGCAAAGCCCCATCCACTTGGAGAAAGTGTAGCTAGCCATGAACTGAAGGCCGATTGCAAAACGCTTCTGAATTTGTGCTTGCAAGGACTTATAGTTCATGTGTTCGAAGGCCTGAACCTCTGTCATCGGAGCAGTAACTCCGAACTTCTGATTCAAGATCTGGCTTGCCTGACCGCCTCCTACAAGACCGTAGTTGATGTTAGCCCGCGTATGCTGGTGAACGGTGAGAGTGCCTACATATCCCACCTGCGCCAGAAGATTCCATCCCAACTCCTGCTGCAGAGTCGCGTTATAAGACTCCGTATAGCCGCGGATAAAGTTCTTAGCCGGCCAAGCAACACCAATGTCTGAGGGTAAGGTGATTGTACCCGCACTTATGTCCGGGGGAGACAAAGTCGGGAATCCTTTAGTCAGAGTAGTCGCTGCGACATAGCTGTTCGTTCCCGAAAGGCTCTGCGTCACAGTCGAGGGATAGTTATACAAGGCATCGCGGGCCATGCTGATCTGCTCCGGCGCAAGGGAATATCCAGCCCGGAACACTGTGTTCGGCTTGACCCGGTATGCAAAGCCAGCTCGCGGAGCAAACAGGTTTTTCTGGACCGAGATTCCGCAGTCACCTGAAACCTTTCCTAAACCGCAGAACTGGAACTGATTCGTATCCGTGTTGTAGAACTCGATACCGCGATTCTCGCGGCGAGGAACTGGCAGATAGTCCCAGCTTGTTCCCATATAAAGGGTCAACTTCTTCGACACTTGCCATGTGTCTGAGATATATGGAGCAAATTGCCAGCTCCGTAAAGTAACCCAATTTACGGTCAACTCGCTGTTTGAAGCGGACTGCGGAAGGCCCAAAAGAAAATCCGCGAAAGAGTTGAACTCGCCGGTAGCCGGGCTTCCATTTTGGCAGCCGGGACTCGTAGAACTTGGACAGTAGAGCCCCGTGAGGCCTCCAGAGAATTGGAAGTAAGTCTGGGTCACTTCCTGGTGATTGATGTGTTGCTGGCTAACGTCAATGCCGAAACGAATACTGTGGTTCCTCTTTATCCAGGTCACATTGCCGGAGTACTGAAAGATAGGATCCTTATAGGTGAGGGCAGGATAGCCGTAACCAAATTCATTGAGTCCCCCGCTGAATCTGAATTCAGGCACGCCACCCCCGGAGGGTAGCGGTCCAACGTTAGAGTTGGGAATCTTGAGAGTGTCCTGACCGTAGCGAGTGTTGTACATAGGAGGAAACAGGTATTGGTTGGTTTTGGTGAATCCGAAGAGAGCGTCCACCACCAGGTTCGGACTGACCACGTAAGTGGCCATCACTGAGGTCGAATTGATAATGCCGTGTTGGTCCGTGTTGGATCCATCGCCCGGCCCCAGGATTTGTCCAAGTGCTGCCACCTTCTTTTGCTTATATGGATACGCGCTGTAGCGGCCGGTGAGCCTGAGCTTGGAAGTCGCGTCCCAATCCACCTTCGAATCGATCTTCTGCAGATCATAGAGATATGGAGTGTTGATGTAGATGTTGTTTGTGAACTTCCCGTCTGGCACACCAGAAGGAATGCTAGCCAGTAGAGTTGATGACGCGGAAGCAAATCTTGAAGTGGGAATGATGTAGTTCCCATTTGCATCCCGTGGGAAGGTTGTTCGTCCACTGCCGTCTGGATTTCCCGTGGACGGATCATAGATCGGATTCGGCGATGCCAGGATGCCCTTGGTCATCTGTGGGGTTGGCAACGAATAGAGACCGCCTGAAGCCTGCCTCAGAAAATCACCTTCATAACTGGCGAAGAAGAACAGCTTGTTCTTTATGATTGGACCGCCAATCGTACCGCCGGCATCGTTGTCGATGTACTTGGGTTTTCTGGTTCCCGATGGCGTGAAATAGGGCTGAGCCTTGAGCGCGTTATTGACGTTGTACCAGTAAGTGGAACCATGGAAATCGTTTGTCCCGCTCTTGATCTGAAGTCGAATCCCGCCTCCGTTCATGATTCCTTGGTCGGCGCCAGAGCTGGCCGTCACCGTATTTACGGTCTCGATGGCGTCAGTGGAGGGAACGGCCGTGGAATAGAACTGGACCCAGGGGTTATATGCGCTCACACCGTCCACGCTCACAGCTGTACCACTTGCACTCGTGCCATTCACGTTGATGATCATCGACCGGGCTGGATTGTTTGTGCCGCCTCCACCTGCCCACTGGGGATTCGGCGGAGCAACACCCGGCAACAGCCCTAACAGTCCCTCATATGTGCGGGTAGGCTGCGGCAACTCCTCCAGCTCTTCAGAACTAACGTTGCCATGCACATCTATCCGATCCGTTTCCAATTCGGCTGTCTCTGCTGATACTGTGACGGTCTGCGTCTGCGCACCGATGGTAAGTGACGCGTCGACGCGAGCGGTTGCGTTGATCGTTAGAACAATGTTCGTCGCCTTGTACTCCCCGAAACCCGGCTTAGAGATGCTGATGGTGTAGGTTCCGGCTGGAACCGTTGAAAGCGTATAAACACCGCTCTCGTTGGTGGTTGCAGTTCGCATTTCATTCGTCTGGGTGTGTGTTGCCTTGACCATCGCATCTGGAACTACGGAACCAGATGAGTCCGTCACGGTGCCCACAATGGAACCGTAAAGGACCTGGGCACGGGCGTCGTGGCAGATAAGCAGTAGAGACAGGCATGTGAAGAACGACATATAGTGGACTGCGTGTCTCCGAATCCATTTTCGTGAAGAGCGCATGACATTGCCTCCAAAGTTGTGTCTTGATGCATGACGGTATCTGGGCACACCCAACCGCGGCGTCGGTCTTAATCAAAAGATTCAGGCCCAGCTGCTCAGAATGACCACGTATACATTTGTTGAGCCAGACATCTGCTGTTTTCGTCGAATTGGCCGATTTACCGTAATGTCTACGTATACATTACAGTGCCGGGGCGAGAGCCACCTTAGACATGTTCTGAAAGCTTGTCAAGGGGAAATTATTGCAAGTTTAACGTTTAACCAGGCTCTTAGGCTCTTAGGCACTTACCGCGATCCCACGAATACCGTGCTTAAGTCCTGAAGGACGCGACTGCCAAGCAAATTCGTAGGAGTTGTTTCTGGCCGGTCAGGGACGATCCTGCAGCTCTGCCAGTGATACCCGGCAGGCGAAATCGACTCGCCCTCAGTGAGTGAGTAGCACCTTCCCTTACAATCATCCTTCTCTGCTGGTTTAACCCCAAGGTGAGACTGCGGGCATAGTCTCGGGAACGGTCGGCTGAGGTGAGGCGTTAGCGGACATGGTTTGGAATCGATTTCACTTCGCTCTGGCGGCCATTTATCTTGCCGGGTTGATCCTCGTAGGAATCCTGACCGCTCGTGAGACTCGAGATTCCAATCGGTTTTTGAACGCTACGGGCGCGCTACCGCTGTGGGTTTGCATAGTGGCCTGCATCGCAGCCAATTGTGGTTCGCTGGATGTGACCGCAATGATGGCGCTGGGCGCACAGTATGGGATTTTGGCTGCCCATTTCTATTGGATCGGCGCGATTCCTGCACTGGTGGTGCTGGTTTTCTGGCTTTTGCCGGCGTACGCTCAGGGACGTTACCCCTCGGTTTTAGACTTTATTGCCCACTATTACGGCCCGGACACGCGAGCGTTGGTTGCGCTGTGTATGGCGATCATGATGCTCCTGCTTTCCGGAGTCTGTCTCTGCGCGGCCGCCCAAGTTTTCGTTACTTTCCTAGGTTGGAGCTTTCTTGAGGGTGTGTTGCTGACGGCGCCCCTTGTTCTGTTTTACATCTGGTCTGGGGGCTTCAGGGCGACCATCTACACGGAGCTTCTTCACTTCGCCATTGTGCTGGTCGCGATTGTGCCACTCAGCTTCCTTGTGATCCGCGATTTTGGCGGGATCGGGAACCTGCTGAGGAGCATTCCGCCCGATCGGGTCCATGCCTGGAAGGCTGTACCTGTTTTTGCGCCGCAAGCGACGATGGATCGCTTCGGCCTGATCCTTGGTCTAGGTCTGGTACTCAGCTTTGGTTACTGGAGTACAGACTTCGTGCTGATGCAGCGGGCACTCGCCGTCAGGAGAGGGGCGGATGTGCGGCTTGTACCTTTGGGACTGGCGGCAGCTAAGCTAGTCTTTGCGTTCCTGATCGTACTTCCAGGTGTGGTCGCGCCGCTGGTTCTGCAATCGAAACTTACAAGAAGTTGGAACGCGACACTGCCATCCATGATTCTCCACTACTACAACCCTTCCTGGGCCGTAATTGGAATCATGGGACTCGCGACGAGTCTTGTGGCTACGTTTGCCAATAACGTTTCAGGATTCAGCGCCGCGTGGGTGCTGGGGATTTATCGGCCAGCGATTCGTCCCGGCGGAGAAGAGAAACACTACGTTTCGATGGGCCGGATGGCCACCGCGGCAGCCATATTACTGTCAATTGGCGGCGCGTATGCCGCTTTGGAAAATCAGAGCATGATGGAATACATGCAGATGATCTTCTCTACGTTCAATGCTCCGCTCTTCGCACTTGTGATGCTCGCGGCTCTTGTGCCGGGAAGGGCGGCAGGAGGCGGGTTGGGAGGCTTTGTTGCCGGCCTGGTTTGCACGGTTCTGCACCAGGGGCTAGCGCACGCGCGCGTGCTCCGTTATGGGAGCCAGATGAATGCAAACTTCTATGGCGCCGTTCTCGGCTTTGGCGTCGCTGTCGTCAGTACGCTGATTATCAGCCGTCCTCGAAAACATGCACTTCCGCAGCTATCGCAAGCCCGGGAACCTGATTGTGCTTCTTCCAAGTTTCCATCACTGCTGGCGCTGCTATCCGGGGCAATTGTCTGTCTGTGCGTTGCTTTGAACGTCTTCTTCTGGTAAGTGTGCTCGCTGGCGCAGGTGGTCAACGGAAAAGCACCGGCGCAAGAGGTGATACATCTGCTCAGTGCTCACACTGATGCGGGACCCAATTGCATTCGCTTTCTGCGAACCTGACGTTACGCATCTAGCCTCTGGATTACAGAGAAGCTGACTTCTCGTAGACCCGCTCCCGGGATTTCTTCCGGGCTTTCGATGTCTCCGATGGTGCCGGACCGGTTGAGTTCCGGATCACGAGGCTCGTACTGACAGGGTATTTTACTCCAACGGCGTTGGGCTCTTTCCTCGCGTTCTGTAAAGCGCGAAAGAAGGTTTCAGCAAATTGGTAGCGTGGCAGACGTAGTGTCGTCAGCGGGGGAAAGATGATATCGCTTAACTCGATATCGTCAAAGCCGATGACAGAAAAGTCCTGAGGAACCGCGTAGCCATGTTGCCGCAAAACGCGAAGTGCGCCAATCGCAGTAAGATCGTTGGCTGTAAGAATTGCGGTCGGCCGATCACTTGGATGACCCGCCAATGTATCCGATCTTGGTATGTCGCAGCTCCTTCAGATATTCAATTGCCTGTTCCATCCCGCTGGTGTTGTTGATGACAACATCGCTCAATCCAGGACCGACCATGCGGCGATCCATCGTCACGAGCGGTACGCGATTATGGATCATCGATTCGATCGATTCCGTTTCGATTTCCGACGCGAGAAGGGCAACTCCATCTACTTTCCGAACGAGCATTCTGCGCACGGACTGCTGAATCCGTGTGGGATGAAAATCGGTGGTCGCCATCAGCATTTCCTGGTTGTTCTCGACCAGAATCTTCTCGAAGCATTTAATGAATTCTGAGAAGAAGGGGTTTGTAATATCGGGAATGATGAGACCGTAGGTGCTGCTTCTGCCATACTTCAGGGTGGTCGCATTGGTGTTGGGAAAGAACTTCAGTTCATCGATAACGCGACGCACACGGTCGGCAGTCGCGGGCCTGACACGATCGGATCCGTTGATGACGCGTGATACCGTGGCGCTCGATACGCCAGCAATCTTCGCGATGTCACGCATATCCATTTAAGGTTCCTCCGCCCCCGCCGCACCATCAATAGTCGACTTGGCCGTGACGATGGCTTTCACTACAAGCAAAGATCATTCCATCCCCAGCAGCGCGCCGGGATGTATCCACACCAGACCGGCTTTGAGCCGTTCTTTGCCCAGGACCGGTCGAACACGTGAGAAGAATAATCAAGTGTACTGTATTCACTTGCCCTGTGCCTCGCCAGAGTGTCGTCGGATGTAAATGTCGTCTCTATCGCCCACTGTAAACTTCGAGTTATTCGAGCCCGCACTAGATCAACCATTCTTTTAGAGAGTGCGGAGGTGATTTTTGCAGGCGACGGCGCACCTATGCAGCTTGCCTCTGCAGGGCGCACGCAGATATTGCAGATATTAAAGATGGACGGAAGACCCTCGGACTAGGCAGCTCGATCGTAACGGTGATGCAGCCCGCCGAGTCGATCGTAGGAAAGCACGCCACCAGAGGTCTCGCACCGAGTTCTGCACCCCGGCCGCCCCACTCGGACTTTCCATTTCGATTCTCTCGGAGCGATGTGCGTTGTCGGGCACCAGACGGCTTGCGCCGAACTAACTATGCCCTTTGCACGCACTAAATCATTGCGTTTTTCAGGATTGTTCGCCTGGTTGATATGGCGCGGCGTCTATTTGTCGAAACTTCCAGGGATAGAGCGGAAAATTCGTGTGCTGATGGACTGGACCGTCGAGTTTTTTTTCCCACGAGACATTGTCCAGACCATTGATCTGCGATAGAAGTCCTTCGGTAGAACACGATAGGAGTCATTAGCATGGCAGCATGGGAATCTACGATTAGAACGCAAGCCGGACCGCGCGTCGCCGGCTCGGTTTGGATTGAGCCTCTGCTGGGACTGGGTCTGGGTGCGGCGGGCGGCCCTGTGCGGAGCGCACTTCTGACTACCTCGCTGGCGCATGGCCTGTTGCTTGGTGGTCTTTTCGGGCTTGCTTTTGGCCTCTTCTTCGCCCAACGCGCGACCAGCCCTGGTGCGGGATTTATATGGGGTGTGGGATCCGCGTTGCTCCTGTGGGTGATGATCCCGGCCGGGATTCTACCGATGTTGGCGGGGTCCAGCCGTTCGATGGGCATGTTGAGCGATGCCCGATCGCAGTTTCCGGAGCTTGTCGCCTATCTCCTCTGCCTGGGGATGCCGGTGGGCGTGGCGCTGGGTGTTCGTGGCGGACTTCGCTCAAGAGCGGAGCAGCCGCAGTTCCGCATGGGGCGCGCCGTTGTTGCTGGTGGGCTTGCGGGCACTCTCGGCGGCCTGATTTTCGGTCGCTGGATGTCCGAGGGGGATTTCTTCCCGCTGCTCGCCGGATTCGGGGCGCTTCACTCTCGCACCGCAACCATGACGTTGCATTTCGGCGTCGCGGTGGTCATCGGCGCAACCTTCGGGATGCTCTTCCAGCGCGACATCCGCGGTTACGGCTCCTCGATGGGTTGGGGGCTCGGGTACGGGATCTTCTGGTGGTTTCTCGGGCAGCTAACTCTACTACCCGTCGCAGCAAGAATACCGCTTGATTGGTCCGCGGAACACGGCAGCGAACTCTTCGGTGCACTCGTAGGGCATATCCTCTATGGGCTGATCCTGGGTGTCACCTACGCCACCTTGGACCATGTGTGGGTTCGGTTGTTCATTCAGAGCGACCCGCTCAATCGGGAAGTGGAAGGGCCTGGCGTTCGCTTCCTTCGTTCGCTTGAGTGGGGAGCGCTGGCCGGCCTCGTAGGCGGCGTGATCTCCAGTCCGGTGATGCTTGCCACCGGAATACTGCCGAAAATTGCGGGACTGGGCAGCGGCTTTTCCATTTTCGGTGGTCTTCTGATCCATCTGTTCATCAGCGCCTTGATTGGCATGAGTTACGGGCTGCTGTTTAGAAATGAGGCTTCGAGTCTCGGCCTCGGTGTGGCGTGGGGATGGCTGTTTGGTTTGATTTGGTGGTATCTCGGACCCATGACCTTCTTGCCGCTTATGCTTACGGGTGTCTGCGACTGGAGTACCGATGCAGCTTCCGCGCTGCTTCCGTCCCTCATGGGACACCTGATTTACGGCGCTGTAACTGCATTGACCTTTCTTTTGCTGGAGCGCCGCTACACCCCGCTGGCTCATCCTCGATCCGCGACTTGCCGCCCGCGAGCTGCGCCGGATCCGCCCAGTAGGAACGCCGGCGCCCCCGTTGTGGTTTTTCGCGCTGGGTCTGGGAGTACTCCTGCCCATCCTGCTGGGGTAGCTGCTTCCCATTCTCTCCCATGTAATTGCCTTATCAGGACTAGCCATGCACGAGAGTAAGCGTAAACATGAGTTGCTGACGTTTGCCGTGCCTCTTTTGAAAGCTACGAGCCACAGTTCTCTCGAGAAACAGACTCCGTCAGATCGATTGCGGCCACGTAACTTTGAGTCAGCGGAAAGCATCGTTATGCATGAACACGGCCTCGGACCATGGTCACTCCCGATGCAATCCGCCAACACTACGATTCATTTGCATGGATCTATCGCACATTCTGGGGTGATCACATACACCACGGTCTGTTCCTGCGCGGAAACGAACTACCGGACGAGGCCCAGCTCAATCTTCTCGATCATTGTGCTCGTCTGAGCGATGTTCGGAAAGGCCTCGGGGTACTGGATGTCGGTTGCGGCCACGGCGGAACCTCAGTCTATCTTGCATGCCGCTACGGTTGCTATGCCGAAGGACTAACGTTGAGCCCGACGCAGGCACTCTTAGCGAAACAGAATGCGAGGCGCGCAGGCGTCGAGGCGTTGACTCGGTTTCTGGTCGCGGATGTGGAGAGTCATGTCTTGCCCACAGGCGCTGTTGACCTGGTGTGGACCATGGAATCGTCGGAGCATTTTCGTGACAAGGCCGACTACTTTCGTCGCGCCGCTCGATCTTTACGAGCGGGAGGCCGGCTCTTGCTCACAGCCTGGACAGGTTCGATGGACAACCGCAAAGTGAGTGCGGTAGCAGATACGTTCCTCTGCCCGTCGATTCAAACCGCGGAAGACTACCAGCAGCAAATCGAGCACGCCGGTTTAAGAATTCGATGCCGTGAGGAGATTACGGCAAAAGTGATGCGCACCTGGGAGATTTGCCTTGAGCGTAGCCGCAAGCTGCGAGCTCTCGTCCACATTGTTCCTCGCGGCGTACGGGACTTCGTTCGCGGTATCGGCACTATCCTCGAGGCATATCGCTCGGGAGACTTAACCTATTCGGTTATCGTAGCGGAGAAGTGAACAAGCATTTCGGAAGACACCCTCTCGCTGTTCCGACCTGAGCTACCGAGATCGGTCAGACCTGGCACCGATACTTGTACGGTTCCAGCCGGAGATAGAAGAGCCGCGAGATTAAGTGAAACTTAGTTACTGATGTGAGACGTTTCTATGTCGATTGTTAGTGCCACGGGTCGAGTGCACGACACGACGGCGGGAGTTTCTGTGGAAAGTACGATAGCGAGAGGGTCGTGGTTCTTGGTCGTGATTCCGATCCTGGCGACGGTGTGCTTAGCGCAGGAAGGATTGACAATTCATAGCAAGGGTAAGCAGAGGTGGCCGGCCACAGAGCCCCAAAAGATGTACCTCTCGGCGTGCTCAGTAGTTCAGCGGAAATTCGGCCGCAATGATTTGGTCGCGCCCGAGTCACGCTAGTTCTGGGCGCCGCCAAGAACGAGGTTGGGTTCGATGAACGGGAAATTAGGCTTACCAAATGGGATCGTTACCTCTTCGCTCAGGGAGTTGTGATGTTGGCCTCTTGAGGATGTCATTCGAGACCGCAGGACGGCGATGGCACAACGGGACGTGACCTGGGTTGACGCGACCGTCAACATTAAAGGACTTGCGAAATAGCGCGACGCCCCTGGCGGTGACTCGGGGAATGCCGTGTTGGAATTGTGAACGCCGGGCGAGGCAGATCAGAGCGTAGGTGATCGTGCAAGACGGCCAGGTTTTGTGGCCGCCAAGAAATGCTGAGCAGGAGGAGGAGAGCAACCGTTGAGAGCTTTTCCCGAAATACTTCGGCTCGAAGCGCAGACGCCAACACGCCTGTAATTAAACGAGGTGGAAGCTGGAGCGCTTTGGGAGTCAAGTCTCCGCCTGCGACCATCCTCACTGCCTATGATCCCGCGGTATTGGCGGCGTTTGCTTCCATCGCAGTCGACTTACTCATTAAGCCATTTGATGTCGAGCGCTTCGAGACTGCGCTGGATCTGGCCAAATCGAGGATTGTTCGTGCTCGGACAGAACTGCAGGGCGCCCATCGGTCGAGCGCACCGGAGTCCAGCATGTCCAGCCGCCAATTCTTGCAGCGATTGGCCGTGGAAACAGGCGAGAAGATTGTCCTAGTACGGGTCGAGGACATTCAATGGATGCAGTCATCGGGCAAGCATATTCGGCTCCATGTGGACAAAACCTCCCATTTGCTCCGCCAAAGCATGAAGAGACTGGAGGCAATGCTTGACCCAAACCGTTTTCTCCGCGTCCATCGAAATGCGATTGTCAATCTTGATCACGTTGATGAGTTCTATCTGCCTTCGAGAGGCAACATGTTCGTAAAGTTGGACAATGGAGCGTCTGTGCCCCTTCGGAAGGGCAATCGAGCCGTGCTGCGAAAACTCCTTAAAGACACATGGTAGCGTTTTCGCCGGATTGATCGCGCCGAGGAGCACGCCGTGAAAGCATGGTCCGTGTGGGTCGTCTGCATCCTTCTCTTGCAGAGAGAAGCGCGCAAGAGAAGTCGGCCGATGCGTCTATGCCCATCCGCGCTCCCGCCGCGGCCACACTCACACCGGATATATTCGACTTCGCACCCCAGGCCCTCGGTACCGCCAGTCAGCCCAATACCGCCACTATCACCAATACTAGCAATTCCACCGTGCGCATACGGGACATCCTCGCCTCAGGCTTCGACTTTACAGAGACAGACACCTGCAAAGGCACTCCGCCGCCGGGGGCGAACTGTACTATCGGGGTTACATTCGCGCCTGCGGTCACCGGTCCCAGGTTGGGGACCATCATCATCACCGATTCCGATCCTGCCAGTCCTCACTTTCTAGGTGCTTGCCGGCAAACGTGAGTCATTCCCGTTCACTTTTGACTTTTCTCACGATGACGTTGTGGTCTCAGTGTAGGTAATGATTCTCGCGCCGCCTACTCGGTCTTCCTGGAAACCATAGGTTGAATCCCCACATGCTTCCAAAGTTGGTATCCTTCGATTTTCGCGACCGTTGCCGCGACGTTCATGCCTTTCCCAGGGCCGCTCATTCCCAGCGTTGTTGGCTATTTCCGTGCTCTTAGCAATGGCGACTTTTTCCGGTACGAGCGGTGTGCCTGGAGCGGAAAGAAATGAAGAAGTTTCGCGCTTTGGATGTTTCCCAGGATGCATTTGACGCCAGCGTCAGCCGTCGCACAGACACACCCAAGTTCCACCAGCGCTGCCACATTCGTGGGTAGCGTTTGGCATTAGAGCGAGTGTTCCTAAATCTAACCTCCTGAGGTGCACGAAACATGAAGAA
>WNFI01079005.1_pt1 | contig 19993 bp, 20 predicted proteins | sample 5400471 | NCBI WGS metagenome assembly WNFI01 (sample SAMN13153348, study PRJNA577476) | soil metagenome | isolation source: 100 cm saprolite on Douglas fir-dominated hillslope | place: USA:California | collected 2013-09-17
GTGCCGAACCGGCATGTGCCGCTGATGGCGGCGCTGGCGGGCGGGCTGCTCGCCGGCACCGCCTTCGAGCTCGCGAAGCGCGGCTTCGCCATCTTCGTCGGCGGCTTCCCGACGTACACCCTGATCTACGGCGCGTTCGCGGCGCTGCTCATCTTTCTCATATGGGTGTATGTCTCATGGCTTATCGTGCTGGTCGGCGCCACGTTCACGGCGACGCTCATAGAGCCGTTGCCGACCCCGAAGAAAACCTAGCATGCCGCAAAAGCCAAAGACAACGATCCCACGCGACGAGCGCCTCATCGTCGCGCTGGACGTGCCGACTGCGGGCGAAGCGAAAGCCATGGTGGAAAAGCTCGGCGATGCCGCGCGCTTCTACAAGGTCGGGCTCGAGCTGTTTTCAGCCGCCGGCTATTTCGAGCTGATCGAGTGGCTGACCGGGCGCGGCCATCGCGTATTCGCCGACCTGAAGCTCTACGATATTCCGGAAACGGTCGGGCGGGCGGTCGCCAACCTTCGCTCCTGCGGCGCGAGCTTTGTGACGGTGCACGGCCATCGCTCGGTCATGGCGGCCGCGGCGCGGGAAAAAGGCGCGATGAAAATCCTCGCCGTCACGGTTCTCACCAGCTTCGAGCAGCGCGACCTGGACGAGATGGGGGCGACGAAAACGATCGAGCAGCTGGTGCTGGGCCGGGCGCGCGGCGCGCTCGAGACCGGCTGCGACGGCGTGATCGCATCCGGGCTGGAGGCGGCGAAGCTCAAAGCCGAGTTCCGCGACCGGCTGCTGCTGGTGACGCCGGGAATCCGGCCGGCCGGGAACCGCCCGGCAGACGATCAGAAGCGCACGGTCGACGTCGCGCAGGCGTTCGCGAACGGCGCGGACTACATTGTGGTGGGGCGGCCGATACGCGAGGCATCGGATCCGCGCGCCGCGGCGCTGGCGATTCAGCAGACGATTTCAAAAATATTCCCCGGCTAGAAATCAGGCTTCGAACGTGACCGATGTGCCGCATGCCCTCGCGGGAATCGCGGGGCTGCTCGCCCTCGCCTGGGCGGCGAGCGAGAACCGGCGCGCCGTGCCCTGGCGCGCCGTGGCGGCGGGAATGGGGTTGCTGGTTTTTCTCGCGGTGCTGTTCCTGAAAATCGCGCTGTTCAAGGCGCTGTTCCTGGGAATCAACGACGCGCTGCTGGTTCTTGAGCGGGCCACCCAGGCCGGCACCAGCCTGGTGTTCGGCTTTCTCGGCGGCGGCCCGGCGCCGTTTGCGGTGACCGACCGGAACTCGATGTTCATTCTCGCGTTCCGCGCGCTGCCGCTGGTGCTGGTCATCAGCGCGCTCTCGGCGCTGCTGTTCCACTGGCGCGTGCTGCCGGCGATCGTGCGCGGCATTTCCTTCACGGTGCTGTTTCTCTACGGCGCCATCCTGCGCCCGGCGCTGCCAGACGCAGTCGCGCACCTGCTGATCGCCTCGATCCTGTCGGCGCCGGCGGCGCTGGTGATCGCCTTCCTGATGGTGCCGCCGCAAGGCAAGGCCACCGGCGGCAGCATTGAATTGAAAGATGAAGCCACCGGCAGCATGGACGCGCTCACCCGCGGCACGCTGGAGGGCGCGCAGCTGCTGCTGAATATCGTCGCCATGCTGGTGGTCTTCGTGGCGCTGGTGGCGCTCGCCAATCTCACGCTGGAGGCGCTGCCGCACGGCGGCGCAGAGCCTTACACGCTGCAGGGCCTGCTCGGCTGGGCGCTCGCGCCCCTCGCCTGGCTCGCCGGAATTCCCTGGGCGGAAGCCCCTGCGGCGGGCGCTCTGCTCGGCACCAAGACCGTGATCAACGAGCTGGTCGCTTATCTCGAGCTGGCGAGAATGACCGGGATTTCGGAACGCAGCCGGCTCCTGCTGACGTACGCGCTGTGCGGTTTTGCCAACTTCGGCAGCCTCGGGATCATGATCGGCGGGCTCGGCACGATGTGCCCGGAGCGGCGCGGCGAAATCGTCGCCCTTGGGATAAAGTCGATAATTGCTGGAACATTAGCCACTTGCCTGACGGCGGCGAGTGTCGGGCTAATTCTGTAGCCGCCCTACTACAGCAGTATCAAGCTTTTGGGGATAGTCGCAGCCACCCCCGGCGCCTAGCATCGATTTGCCATGAAACCGTACGTCATTGACATGCTTCACGATTCACGCGACCTCTACTCGCTTACCAAGACCGCGCTGGCGCTATGCGAGCCGTACGGCCAGGTGCACGCTTTCAGCCTGGTGCACAATCGCGGCGCCTCGCGCGTCGCGTGCTTTATCGAGCTGGAATCGCTCAAGCAGCAACCCGCGCTCGCACGCGCGCTTGGCGCCCGCACGCTGAACGGAGCGGTGTGCCTGGATGTTCCGGTGCGCAAGGATTTCGCCAGCCAGAAGGCAGTCGTCCTGGCGATCGAGTCGCGGCTCTCTCAACAACCTGCGGCCCGCGCCGCAAACGCGCAGGCGAGGGCCTAGCACAGTTTCCCCCTTGCATACGCGCCTCCCTCCCTTTGTGCGTATGTAGGAATCCGACCCCGGTCCCCCTACCGGGGTTTTTTTTTAGGGGATCGGCACGGCCGCGAGCAATTGCGCACCGACGTCTACGCGCCGCTGCGCGTCGTGCGCTGGGCGCAGCCGGTGCACGGCGACCCCGGGCAGGATGGCCTGCACGTCCTCGGGGATCACCTTGTCGCGGCCTTCGAGCATCGCCCAGGCGCGCGCCGAATGCACCAGCGCCAGCGCGGCGCGCGGCGACAGCCCCGCCACGTACTCCGGCGAGCGCCGCGTGTACTCGACGATGGCCTGCACGTAGTCGAGCAGGGCCGGCGCGACGTGGATCCGTTGCACCGCGGACTGCAGCTCCATCAGCTCGGCGGGCGACATGCAGGGGTCGAGGGTCGCGAGCAGATCGCGCCGATCGGTGCCGGAAAGCAGCGCGCGCTCGGCGTCGCGGTCCGGGTAGCCGAGCTCGATGCGCATCATGAAGCGGTCGAGCTGCGACTCGGGCAGCGGAAAGGTGCCGACCTGCTCCGAGGGGTTCTGCGTGGCGATGACGAAGAACGGCTCGGGCAGCTTGCGGGTCTCGCCTTCGGCGGTGACCTGGTGCTCCTCCATCGCCTCGAGCAGCGCCGACTGGGTCTTGGGGGTCGAGCGGTTCACCTCGTCGGCGAGGATCACCTGGGCGAAGATCGGGCCGGGATGGAACTTGAAGTCGCCGCTGTCTCGCTCGTAGATCGCGACGCCGAGGATGTCGGCGGGCAGCATGTCGCTGGTGAACTGGATGCGCTGGAAATGCAATCCCAGCGATCGGGCGAGCACGTGAGCGAGGGTGGTCTTGCCGACCCCCGGCAGGTCCTCGATCAGCAGGTGGCCGCGCGCCAGCAGGCAGGCGAGCGCGAGCCGCACCTGGCCTTCCTTGCCGAGGATGATCTGGCTCGCCGCCGCGACCACGCGGTCGACGGGAGAAACGCCTGCGCTGCGCGGTTGAAACTCAGCCTTCAGAAGCATTCCGCCGCCTTGAGAAGAATGCGGCGATTGTACTCGATGCGCTAAGATTCAAGACGTGGCCGCCGCGTTCGTCACGCACCCCGATTGCCTCAAACACGAGATGGGAGCTCAGCATCCCGAGCGGCCGGCGCGCCTCACGGCGATCGAAGACCAGCTGATCGCTTCCGGCGTCGGCGCGCACCTGGCGAGATTTGACGCGCCGCTCGCCACCGACGAGCAGCTCGCGCGGGTGCATCCGATCGAGTACGTGCGCGCCATCCGCGAGGCGGCGCCCGAGCACGGCACCGTCCACCTGGATCCCGATACGGCGATGAATCCCCATACGCTGAATGCTGCCCTGAGAGCGGCGGGCGCCGCTGTTTTTGCGGTAGATCTTATCTTTCAAAAGAACTTCTCTTCAGTGTTCTGCAGTGTGCGGCCTCCTGGCCATCACGCCTGCCGCGCGCGGCCGATGGGCTTCTGCATCTTCAACAACGTCGCCATCGCCGCGCGCCATGCCGTGCACGCGCACGGCCTGGAGCGCGTGGCGATCGTCGATTTCGACGTCCACCACGGCAACGGCACCGAGGATATCTTCGAGGGCGATCCGCAGGTGCTGATGGCCTCGACCTTCCAGCACCCGTTCTATCCGTACTCCGGCACCGAGGATCCGGCGCCGAACATGGTGAATGTGCCGCTCGCGGCGGGCTCTGGATCAAGGGAATTCCGCGAGGCGGTGCGCGAGGCCTGGATCCCCGCGCTCGATGATTTCGAACCTCAATTGATCGTCTTCTCGGCGGGATTCGACGCTCATGCCGAGGATGACATGGCGATGCTGCGCTTCACGGATGCCGACTATGGCTGGGTCACCGGGCAGGTGAGGGACGTCGCCGAGCGCCACGCGCAGGGCCGGATGGTCTCGATGCTGGAAGGCGGCTACGCGCTCTCGGCGCTCGGCCGCAGCGCGGTTCAGCACATCAAAGTCATGGCGGGCCTCAATGCTTGAGGTAATCTCTTTCAGTCCTTCCAGCGGAGGAATCAGATGAAGATGTTTTTTCGGCGTTTCGTTTGCCGTTTGCTCGTCGTGAGTCTCGTCGCGCTGCCGTATGCGGCGCAGACCCAGGCCGCCCTGATCGGCGTCGACCAGGCGCTCGCCGCCCAGCGCCAGGCCGAGCGCGAGAAGCTGCACGGGTTGCTCGCGCGCGCCGAGGTGCAGCGCGGGCTGGCGGCCTACGGCATCAGCGCCGCCGCCGCCGCCGGGCGCGTGAACGCGCTGACCGACGACGAGGTCCAGCAGCTCGCGGGCCGGATCGACTCGCTGCCGGCAGGCGCCGACGTCTCGGTGAGCGTGCTGCTCCTGATACTCATCCTGATCCTGCTGCTCTTCATGCTCGACAGGCGATGAGCAACCGGCAACCACTGCCGCTTCCGGGTGTCAAACCAGAGCAAGAACAATTCCCTTAAAACCTCCCCAGGAGGCGTCACATGAAAGCGTTTTCCAGGCGGTTCATTTGCCGTTGGCTCATCCTGAGCTTCATCGTGCTGCCGTACTCGGCGCTGACGCAAGCGGCGTTGATCGGCACCGAGCAGGCGGTCGCAAGGGTGCAGGCACAGCAATCCGAGCGCGACAGGGTGCGTGGCTTCATGGCGCGCGCCGACGTGCAGGGTCAGCTGGCGGCGCTCGGCGTCTCCGGCGCGAGCGCAACCGAGCGTGTGAACGCGCTGACCGACGACGAGGTCCTGCAGCTCGCAGGCCGGATCGACTCGCTCCCGGCGGGCGCGGAACTCGGCACCACCGCGGTGCTGCTCATCGTGCTGATCTTCCTCATGATCATCTTCCTGTTCGACCGCAGGAGATAGCTATTTCATCGATGCCTTGTCCCTGGACAGGTCCATGATGAGGCGCGCAAGCAGGTAGAGGCGCGGCTCGACGGAGTTCAGGTCGACGAACTCGGCGTCGTTCGAGTGCGCGCCGAAGCCCTGCAGGCCGAAGCGCTCGAGCACCGGGCCCTTCGCCTTGAGCGCGGCGAACGCGGCGTCGGTGCCGCCGCCTTCGACTACGTTGCTGACCGTCAGGTCCTTGCCGAGCTCGCGGTAGATGCGCTGCGCGTGCGCGCCGAGCGTTTTCGAGGCCGGCGTCTCCTCGAGCGGCGGGCGGCGCTCCTCGAAGGCAAGCTCGATCCGGGTGTCCGCAATGAGCTGTTTCTTCACGCGCTCGCGGATGATTTTCTGCGCCTCCTCGAAATCCGACAGACGCAGCATGCGCACGTCCGCGTTAGCGACCGCGTCGGCCGGGATGACGTTGCGGTTGGTTCCCGACTTCGAGAGGGTCCAGTTCAGCTTGAAGCCGACTTCGGGCTTGGAGAGGTCGCGCATCTGCAGCACCTGGTGGGAGAGCTCGTAGAGCGCGTTGCGGCCGAGCTCGGGCGCGCCGCCGGCGTGCGAAGCGCGGCCTTTGACCGTCATGGTGACCGCGCCGATGCCGCTGGTCGCGAGCGACAGCCGGTCGCTGTCGCTGCGCGAGGCCTCGCAGGAGAATACCGCGTCATGCTCGGCGCCGAGCCGGGTGAGCATCGCGCGCGAGCCTGGCGAGCTGATTTCCTCGTCGCCGTTGATCAGCACGGTGAGCGTGCCGTAGTCGCGAAAGTTGATCGCCTTGAGGATCGCCACGGTGTGGATAATGAGCGCCACGCCCTGCTTGTCGTCCGAGATGCCGAGGCCGTAGGCGCGCTCGCCGTCGATGCGGAACGGCTGCTTCGCCAGCATGCCCTTGAGATACACGGTGTCCATGTGGGCGATGAGCAGGATCTTCTTCTTGCCGCTGCCCTGGAAGCGCGCCAGCACCATGCGGCCGATCTTCTCGGGCGTGTCGAACATCCGGTAGCTGTCGGCGCCCGGCTCGATGAACTCGACCGCGCCGCCGAGCGCCCTCAGGCGATCCGCGACCAGGCTCGAGATCCGGTCGAGCCCTTCGCGGTCGCCGCTGCCGGACTCGATCGACACCAGGTCCCTCATGGTCTCGATCATCGCCGGCTTTTCCTTCCCGGCGAGCGACTGCACCGGCTCGACCGGCTGGCCAAAAGACGGGCTGCTGAAAAGAAAAACGAAAAACGGGACGATAAGCCTGATATTCATCTTCGCTCCTGCTCTAGTCGACTCTCCACGGCTCGCAGGCGCCGGTGGCGGCGCCCGAAGGCTGCCGGCTGAGCGAGGCGTCCGGGTCGAGCCTGGCCGCGGTGTCGAAATGCCAGGCGTGGCGGGCGGCGAAACGGGTGCAGATTTCCTGCCCGTCACGGTTTTTTGCCCGCATACAGGAGGTGAGGGTGGTAACGCGCACGCTCGCGCCGTCGGGCTGTATGAAGTGGATGCTGTCCATGCCGCTGCGAACCAGGGCCGGCTTGCGGCCCGCCTGGTTGCTAGCCAGGACCTGCGCCGAGCCGGCGTTCAGGATTTCGTAGAGCAGCACGAGCTCGGCGCGCGGCGCGTCGCCGGCGATCTCGGCCAGCAGGCTCTTGCGATAGCCGTCGCCGAACTCGCAGATCAGCTCGCCGGCGGCGAGCGCGGCGGCGGCAAGAGCGTTCATGCGGCCACTCGCTCCGGTTTCTTCAGGAGATCCTCAGCGGCTTGCTCGAAGGCGCCTGCGCCGGCAGAGGCGATCCTCACGGTCCTGGCTTCGGCAAGGCCGCTGAAATTGCGCGTCGAGGACTTGCGGTACGCGGGGTCGTAGTGCTCGGTCAGCAGCCGCGACACGAACTCGCGCCAGGCGCCGGCGGCGGCGAGCGTTTTCCATTGCGCGATCCTTTCCCGGCCGTGCAGGCCGGCGAGGCAATCGAGCTGCGCCTCGAGCGCACCGTTGCCCGCGAGGAAGTGGCGGTATTCGTCGAGCAGCAGGGTGACGCGCGTCTCGAGACCGGTCTCGAGACGCACGCATTCGGCGGCCCGCATGCGCTCGATCAGCGCCTCCGGGACATGCAGCTGGCCGATTTTGCGCGATTCGCCTTCCACGAACACCGGCTTTCCCGGGTCGAGCGCCGCGAGCTCCTTCAGCAGCAGCGACTCGAACATCTTCTGCGAAGGCTGCGGCCGCCCCGGCAGGCTGCCGAGCACCGAGCCGCGGTGCGCGGCGAGCTCTTCCAGGTCGAGCGCCTGCGCGCCGGCGCGCTTCAGCGCCGCGAGCAGGCGGCTCTTGCCGCTGCCCGTAGGACCATGGATGACGTGGAATTTAAATTGCAAAGGCTTTTGCATCAGCTGATCCACGACCCAGCGTCGATAAGAACGATACCCACCCTCGAGAGTCGCTGCGTCCCAGCCCACTTCTCGGAAGACATGGGCCATCGCGCCCGAGCGCTTGCCGCCGCGCCAGCAATACACCAGCGGCTTCCAGTCCTTCGGTTTTTCACGGAAGCGCTTTTCGATCTGCAAGGCGACGTTTTTCGCCACCAGCGCCGCGCCGAGCTTTTTCGCGTCGAAAGGCGAAACCTGCTTGTAGAGGGTGCCGACCTCGGCGCGCTGCGCGTCGTCGAGCACCGGCGCCGAGATGGCGCCGGGAATATGGTCCTCGGCGTATTCGGAGGGCGTGCGGGCGTCGATGACGGCGTCGAAGCGGCCGCTCGCGAGCTCGTCCACGGATGCGGTTGATGCTGCTTTCATACGAGGGAGCGTACCACCCGGAGGAGCGCGGAGCGCTCCGCGGCGGGAGCGAAAAGCGGCCGCCGCGCGCGCAAGGCAAGTTTCAGTTTTGCGTAAGAGCCCCTGTCGTCCATCGCGCGGGCGATGAGCCTGGCAAGCCCGGCTTCGTCGTAGAGCTCGTAGTAACCGGGGTAGGCAGGGCCCAGCATGCCGAGGTTGCCGGAGACGCGCGAGGCGAGCACCGGGGTACCGATACGCGCGGCCTCGGCGATGACGTTGGCGCCGCCCTCCATGACCGAGCTCACGACCAGCGCATGGCTGCGCGCGATCCAGCCGAGCGTCCTTGGGTGCGGCAGGCTGCCCAGCCAGCGATAGCGCGGCTCGCGCGCCACCCAGCGCTTCGCTTCCTCGCCGAGCCGCGGATCGAGAGCGCCTCCGACCTGGACAAGCTCCAGGTCATCCCGGTCCTTCAGAAGGGAAAGGGCAAGGACCGCCCGAAGAGGGTCCTTCTCGCCGCGCAAATGGCCGACCACCGCGAGACGGAAACGCCTGGCCGGCGGTGCCTGGCGCAACCCGGTGTTCGAGGACTGGTAGACGACAAAAGCCTTTTTCCTTGAAGGTGGAGCAAGTTCGCGCAGGGCCGCCTCCTGCAGTACGACGAGCCGGTCGGCGAGCTCGAGCGAGCGGCGCGCCTCGGCGGAGCCGGGGAGGTCGCGATACAGGTCGGTTCCCGTCAGCACCACGATCAGCGCTGCAGCGGAGCCTTTTTCCCGGAACTTCCGGATCGAATCGTGGCTCCTGCGGGCGTGCAGCGCGATCAGCGCGTCGCAGCGCTCGCCTTCCCAGGCCACGCTGACCGCGACCCGGTGTCCGGCGCCGCGCAGCATCGACGCCCAGCGCACCGCCGTGTGGCGATTTCCATTGCGCGTTCCGGGGCCGGCCGGTGTAACGATGTGGATTCGCGCCATGATTTAGACTTTGCGGTCCGATGTTAGCCGAACCGCTTCTTTCCCTTGAAAAGGACCTCGTGGCGAGCCGCGAGCGGCTGGCTCGCATCACCGCGGCCTTTGCCGGCGAGCGCCTGCTGGGGCCGAAGCTCGCCATCGTCAACCCGCCGCAATGGGAGATCGGCCATGTCGGCTGGTTCCAGGAGCACTGGTGCCTGCGGTATCAGTCCGGGAAGCCGTTGAGGCCATCAATGCTGCCAAATTCGGATTCGCTTTACGACTCCGCCGCTGTCGCCCACGACACCCGCTGGGACCTGCCGTTGCCGTCGCTCGAAGCCACCAAAAAATATCTCTCGAACGTGCTCGACGGCGTGCTGGAGCGGCTGCGGCGCGAGCCCGGGAACGAGACGCTGCACTATTTCGCCAGGCTGGCGACCTATCACGAGGACATGCACGGCGAGGCCTTTCACTACACCTGTCAGACATTGGGGTATCAGGATCCGTTGGGGAATGAGCCGGTTTCGCGAAATTCCACGATAGCTCCGGATATCGAATTCAAAAGCCAAAAACTCATCCTGGGGGCAACCCCCGGGAAAGACCCGTTCGTCTTCGACAACGAGAAATGGGCGCACGAGGTCGAGATCGCGCCGTTTCGCATTTCGAGAAATCCCGTCAGCAACGCGCAGTACCGGGAATACGTGGAAGGGGGCGGCAAGCCGCCGCGCTATTGGAAGAAGGTGGGCGGCGTCTGGAAGGAGCGTCGTTTCAATCGACTTCAAATATTGGACAACGAAGAACCGGTTCGCCACGTCGACTGGAACGAGGCGCAGGCGTACTGCCGCTGGGCGAAGCGCAGGCTTCCGACCGAAGCCGAGTGGGAATGTGCGGTTTCCAGCAAGGAGTTCGGATGGGGAGCCGTGTGGGAGTGGACCAGCAGCGATTTCGAACCCTACCCCGGCTTCGTTGTCGACCCGTACAAGGAGTACTCGGAGCCGTGGTTCGGCACCCACAAGGTGCTGCGCGGCGCGAGCTTCAGCACGCCGCGGCGGCTGGTGCGAAGCACTTTCCGCAATTTCTACACCGCCGAGCGCGGCGACGTGTTCGTCGGGTTTCGCACTTGTTCTTTGAGCTAAACTTCCTTAGTCAAGTGAACGCGCCAGAAAAAATCCGTCTCACCGAGTTCAGCCACGGCGGCGGCTGCGGCTGCAAGATCGCGCCCGCGGTGCTCTCCGAAATCCTCTCCTCGACGCCGATCCGCGGCCTGCCAAAGGAGCTGCTGGTCGGCACCGAGACCTCCGACGACGCCGCGGTCTACCGCCTGAACGACTCGCAGGCGCTGGTGGCGACCACCGATTTCTTCACCCCGATCGTCGATGATCCGTACGATTTCGGGCGCATCGCCGCGACCAACGCAATCTCCGACATCTACGCGATGGGCGGCACGCCGATCATGGCGCTGGCGATCGTCGGCATGCCCCTGGAGAAGCTGCCGGTGTCGGCGATCCAGAGGATTCTCGAGGGCGGCGAGTCGGTGTGCGCGGCGGCCGGCATCCCGATCGCCGGCGGCCATTCGATCGACACGCTCGAGCCGATTTACGGCCTGGTCGCCTTGGGCTTGATTCACCCAAAGAAAATCAAAAGAAATAGCTCGGCGAAGCGGGATGATGTCCTGATACTCGGAAAACCCCTGGGGATCGGCATCCTCTCCGCGGCGCTGAAAAAGGGAAAGCTCTCGGCCGCCGGCTATGCGCAGATGGTCGAGTGGACCACGAAGCTCAACACGCCCGGCCAGGGGCTCGCCGACATCGCCGGCGTGCATGCGCTCACCGACGTGACCGGCTTCGGCCTCGCCGGGCACCTGCTCGAGATCTGCCGCGGCTCGAAGCTCGCCGCCGAAGTGCGCTTTGACGCGCTGCCGGTGATTCCGGAAGCGCTCGAGCTGGCGAAGCAGGGCATCGCCACCGGCGCCTCCGACAGGAACTGGCAGGGATACGGAAGCGATGTGTTTTTGCCTTCCAGGAGCGAAGACTGGATGCGAAAAATAATTACCGACCCTCAAACCAGCGGCGGCCTGCTCGTCGCCTGCGCGCCCGGCGCCGAGAAACAAGTACTGAAGCAGTTCGAAAAGCACGGATTTCCCGGGGCGCGCGCGATCGGCGCGCTCGCCGCCGGCAAGCCGGTCATTACGATCGTTTGAGGAGCGGGCGCAGCGCTTGCCAGACGCGCTCGGCCATCACCGGCTGCGCCGCCTCGGCAGGGTGGATGCGGTCGGCCTGGAACAGCTCCGGCTTTTCCGCGAAGCCTTCCATCAGGAACGGCACCAGCGCCGTCTTGTAGCGTTTCGCCAGCTCCCTGAACGCACCCTCGAAGGCCCGGGTGTAGTCGGGGCCGTAGTTCGGCGGCATCCGCATTCCGACCAGCACCACCCGGGCGCCGGCCTTCTGCGAGCGCTCGATCATCGCCGCCAGGTTCTTCTTCATCTCGGCGACCGGCAGGCCGCGCAGGCCGTCGTTGCCGCCCAGCTCGAGGATCACGATGCGGGGCTTCTCCCGCTCCAGGACCCGGTCGATGCGCGCCAGCCCCCCGGCGCTGGTTTCGCCCGAGATGCTCGCATTGACAACGATATAATCGAGCCGCTCGCGCTTGAGGCGCTCGCCGAGCAGCGCCACCCAGCCGCGCGCCTGCGCGAGGCCGTAGGCCGCGGACACGCTGTCGCCCAGAACCAGAATGGACTTTTCCGCCGCAACGACCCCGACCGGGGCAAGCAGGGCCATGAAGAACAGCAGCGCTAACGTTTTGGCAGCACGCGGCATCGGCAAGACCGTGAAAAGCGGCGATAGCGACCTCGTCATTCTGCGCGACATCGATCTGGAAATCACGCCCGGCGAAGCGGCGGCGATCGTCGGCGCTTCGGGCTCCGGCAAATCCACGCTGCTCGCCATCCTGGCGGGCCTGGACACGCCGAGCTGTGGAACGGTCGCGATCGAGGGCATCGATCTATTCTCCCTGGACGAGGACCAGCGCGCGGAGCTGCGCGGTCGCACCGTCGGCTTCGTGTTCCAGTCCTTCCAGCTGCTGCCGGCGCTCACCGCTCTGGAGAACGTCATGCTGCCGCTGGAACTTTCCCGCAAAGAGAAACCAGAGGATTCGGCAACGGAGATGCTCGCGCGAGTCGGCCTTGCCGAGCGGTTGCACCATTATCCGAAGCATCTTTCAGGCGGCGAGCAGCAGCGCGTCGCGCTGGCGCGCGCCTTCGTGACGCGGCCGAGAGTCCTGCTGGCGGACGAGCCCACCGGCAGCCTCGACGCCGATGCGGCCGCCGCGGTGATCGGGCTGCTCTTCGAGATGAACCAGGAATACCGCACCACGCTCGTCATGGTCACCCACGACGAGAGCCTCGCGCGGCGCTGCTCGCGCGTCGTGCGCCTTGCCGCCGGAAAGATCGTTTGATCAACCAGCCGCTGCGAATGCTGGCAAGGGACTGGCGCGCGGGCGAGCTACGGGTGCTCGCCGCGGCGCTGGTGATCGCGGTCGCGAGCATCACCGGCGTGTCCTTCTTCGCCGACCGCGTCAGCCGCGGCCTGGCGCGCGACGCGACCCAGCTGCTCGGCGCCGACCTGGCCCTGATGTCGGATCACCCGTGGCAGCGCGAGATCGCCGATGGGATCACCCGCCACGGCCTGGCGCGCGCTTCCGGAGCCGGCTTCATGAGCATGGTGGTCGGCGGCGGCGAAAGCGCGCTCGCCGGGGTGAAGGCGGTGAGCGAGAGCTACCCGCTGCGCGGGCGCCTGCGCATCGCGCCGGCCCCGGGCGCGCCCGACGCGCCCGCGGATGGCGGCCCGGCGCGCGGCACGGTATGGCTCGAGGAGCGGCTGGTGAGCGTGCTCGGCACTCCGGTCGGCGCGCGCCTGAGGGTGGGGCGCGCCGAGCTCGAGGTCGCGGCCATCCTCACGCTCGAGCCCGAGCGCAGCACCAACTTCTTCAACATCGCGCCGCGCCTGATGATGAACGAGGCCGATCTTGCCGCGACCGGCTTGCTGCAGACCGGAAGCCGCGCCTGGTACTACCTCTATGCCGCGGGTCCGCCAAAAGAAATCGCCGCCTTCGAAAACTGGGCAAAGACGCGGCTCGAGCGCGGCCAGCGCGTCGACACCTTCGAGACCGGCCGGCCCGAGGTGCGCGCATCGGTCGAGCGCGCCAAGCGCTTCCTAAGCCTGACCGCGCTGCTCGCCGCGATCCTGGCCGGCGTCGCCATCGCGCTCGGCACGCGGCGCTTCGTCGAGCGCCACCTCGACGGCTGCGCGGTGATGCGCTGCCTAGGCGCGACGCAGGCCAAGCTGATGTCGTTGTATGGGGTGGAATTTGCGCTTTTGGGCTTGATCGCCTGTGCTGCCGGCTGCGCGCTCGGCTACGTCGCCCAGGAGGCGATCGCCGCGACCATGGCGAACCTTCTTCGCGCCGATCTGCCCGGCCCTGGGCTGCTGCCGGCGGCCCAGGGATTTCTGGTGGGACTGGTGCTGCTGCTCGGCTTCGCGCTGCCGCCCCTGCTGCAGCTGAAAGGCGTGCCGGCGGTGCGCGTCATCCGGCGCGAGTCCGGGACCATGAAAGGCGGCGCGGTTGCCGGCTATGTGGCCGGCCTCGGGTCGCTCGCCCCGCTTCTCATGTGGCAGGCCGGCGACCTGGCGATGGGCGGTTACGTGATCGGCGGCTTCGCCGGCGCGGTCGTGGTCTTTTTCGCCGTGGCATGGGCTTGCCTGCGCCTGGTCACCAACCGGAGATTCATTTCCCTCATAGGCTCAAGAAATATAGTTCTGCGTCACGGCCTCGCCAACCTGCGGCGCCACGCCCGCGGCAACGCGGTGCAGATCGCGAGCCTCGCCCTCGGCTTGACCGCGGTGCTGCTTCTCACCTTCACGCGCAACGACCTCGTCGACGCGTGGCGCCGCACCGCGCCGCCGGATGCGCCCAACCGCTTCCTGATAGGCGTGCAGCCCGACCAGCGCGAGCCGGTCAGGCAACACTTCGCGGCCCGGGGAATGGCGGCGCCGGAGCTGTTTCCGATGGTGCGCGGCCGGCTCGTGGCGCTGAACGGCACGCCGGTCGTGGAATCGGAATTCACCGACGAGCGCGCGCGCCGCCTGGTCGAGCGCGAGTTCAACCTGTCCTACATGATCGAGCTGCCCGGCCATAACACCCTGACCGCCGGACGATGGTTCCGGCCCGACGCCAGGGAAGTGTCCGTCGAGGAAGGCATCGCCAAGACCCTGGGCTGGAAGCTCGGCGACGAGCTCACTTTCCTGGTCGGCAGCGAGCGCTTCAGCGCGCGCATCGGCTCGCTGCGCAAGCTGCGCTGGGATTCGATGAAGGTGAATTTCTTCGTCATCGCGCCGCCGAAGCTGCTCGAGGGCTACGCGGCGAGCTACATCAGCGCGCTGCGCATCGAGCCCGGGAAGGAGCCGGTGCTGAACGAGCTCGCGATGCGCTTCCCGAACATCACCGTGGTCGACGCCACCGCCGTGGTGCGGCAGGTGCAGGGCGTGGTCGACCAGCTGGTCAATGCGGTGCAGTTCGTGTTCCTGTTCGCCCTCGGCGCCGGATTGCTGGTGCTGTACTCGGCGCTGGTCGCCACCGAGGACGAGCGCAGGCGCGAGGCGGCCGTGATGCGCGTGTATGGCGCGTCGCGCGCCCACGTTGCAGGCAGCCAGCGCGTCGAATTCCTCGCCATGGGCGTGCTCGCCGGGCTGCTCGCGACCCTGGGCGCGGGAGTGATCGGCCAGCTCGTGGCGCGGCGCGTGTTCGAGCTCGACCTGCCGCCCGGCATGGACCTGTGGATCGCCGGCCCGCTCGCCGGCCTCGCGCTCCTTTCTCTAAATGCTTGGCTTTCCTCAAGAAAGGTCTTGCGCGCGTCCCCGGGGCTGACGCTTCGCGATTCCGTGTAGCTGTATTAATATACAGCATGGTCGAAATCCTCCTGGTTTTGACTTTGATCGCTGCAGCGTCGACCGCCGGGCTGCTCGCCGTAATCCTGCTGCGCGCCAGGAGCGCCGAGCGCGAGGCGCGCCAGGAGCTTTCCCAAAGCCTGGCGACTTTCAGCCAGACGCTCACCGCACAGATGGGCTCGGCTGCGACCGTGCAAAACGCGCAGTTCGAGACCCTGCGCGGCGCCGTCGAGCAGCAGCTCGGGCGGATTCAGCAGGACAACTCGGCCAAGCTCGAGCAGATGCGCCAGACGGTGGACGAGAAGCTGCACGCCACTCTCGAGAAGCGCCTGTCCGAATCGTTCAAGCAGGTTTCCGACCGGCTCGAGCTCGTGCACAAGGGGTTGGGCGAGATGCAGACGCTTGCCGCGGGGGTGGGCGACCTCAAGCGCGTGCTGTCCAACGTGAAGACGCGCGGCGTCTTCGGCGAAACGCAGCTCGCGGCGCTCCTCGAGCAGGTGATGGCACCGGAACAATACGAGAGGAACGTGGCGACTCGCCCTGGATCGCGCGAGCGCGTGGAGTTCGCGATCAAACTGCCTGGCAGGGACGGCGAGAGACCGGTGCTGCTGCCGATCGACGCGAAGTTTCCCCAGGAGGACTACCAACGGCTCCAGGCCGCACAGGAAGCGGGCGACTTGCTGGCGGCGGAATTGGCAGGAAAGGCGCTCGAGGCGCGGGTAAAGGCCGAAGCGAGAAGCATCGCTGAAAAATACGTCGAGCCGCCCAATACGACCGATTTCGCGCTGCTATACCTGCCGTTCGAAGGCCTTTTCGCCGAGGTCCTTCGCCGGCCCGGCCTGTTCGACCACATCCAGCGCGAGTGGCGGGTGACGATCTGCGGGCCGACGAACCTGCTGGCTTATCTGAACAGCCTGCAGATGGGATTTCGCACGCTCGCGATCCAGCAGCGCTCCTCGGAGGTCTGGAAGGTGCTTGGCACCGTCAAGGCAGAGTTCGGCAGGTTCGCCGAGGTGCTGGCGAACACCAAGCGCCAGCTGCAGACCGTCGCCAACTCGATCGACCAGGCCGAGACGCGCACGCGCCAGATCGAGAGGAAGTTGAAGGACGTCGAAGTGCTCCCCGGCGTGGATGCCGAAGCGGAGGCAGAGGAACAGCCGGCCGCGAATATCTTGCGCCTGCCGAGGGATGAGCCGGGCGGCACGTAGCGGTCCTCGAACCATCTAGAATCCGTGTTTTCCCCTAATCCAGCAATAAACGGAGACACGATGAAGCGGCTTTCCCTGATTGCTTTGTTATTCGTAGCCACGCAGGTAGCGGCCCAGCAAGACTTTTCCAAGGTCGAAATCACGGCGCAGAAGCTCTCCGACACGGTCTACATGCTGACCGGCGCGGGCGGCAATATCGGCTTGTCGATCGGCGAGGACGCGGTGCTGATGGTCGATGACCAGTTCGCACCGCTTACACCGAAAATCCAGGAGGCCATAGCCAAGCTCACGCCCAAACCGGTCAAGTTTCTCGTCAACACGCACTGGCATTTCGACCATACCGGCGGCAACGAGAATTTCGCCGGCGCGGGCGCGATCATCGTGGCGCACGAAAATGTGCGCAAGCGCATGTCTACCGAGGGCGTCATCGAGTTCCTCGGCATGAAATTCAAGGCCGAGCCGCGCGCCGCGCTGCCGTCGATCACGTTCGCGCGCGATACGACCTTCAACGTGAACGGCGACGAGCTCTTCGTCCAGCATGTCTCGAATGCGCATACGGACGGCGACGCGATCGTGCACTTCAGGAAGAGCAACGTGATCCACATGGGCGACACGTTCTTCAACAAGCTCTACCCGTTCATCGACAGCACCGCGACATGCTGGCGACCGTTTCGGGCCGGATCAAGAAGCAGGTCAGGGCGGGCAGGACGCTCGCGCAGGTCATCGACTCCAAGCCCACCGCCCAGTTTGACGAGGCCTGGGGCAAGGGCTTCCTCAATGCGCAGCGCTTCGTCGAGATGCTCTACAAGGGCGCGCAGAAGAAGTGACGGCGCAGCCGTGAGCCGGCGAATCGCTGTCCTCACCAGCGGCGGCGACGCGCCGGGGATGAACGCCGCGGTGCGCGCCGTGACGCGCGGCGCGCTCGCCAAGGGCTGGGAGGTATTCGGCGTGCGCAACGGTTACGCCGGCTTGCTCGGCGATGCGATCGAGCCGCTCGCCGCGCGCGACGTCGGCGGCATCGTGCAGCAGGGCGGCACCATGCTCGGCAGCGCCCGCTCGCCGGAATTCGCCGAAGCCGCCGGCCGCGCGACGGCGCTGCGCAATCTCGCGCGCCGCGGCATCGAGGCGCTGGTGGTGATCGGCGGCAACGGCTCGCAGACCGGCTCCAACTCGCTCGCGCGCGAAGGCTTCGCCGTGGTCGGCGTGCCTTCCACGATCGACAACGATCTTTACGGCACCGACGTGAGCATCGGCCCCGACACCGCGGTGAACATCACGCTCGAGGCGATCGACCGCCTGCGCACCACCGCGTCCTCGCACCAGCGCGCCTTCGCCGTCGAGACCATGGGACGCGACTGCGGCTACATCGCGCTCATGGCCGGGCTCGCCGGCGGCGCCGAGGTGATCGCGCTGCCCGAGAGCGAGATCACGCCCGCCGAGGTGGCCGAACGGCTGCGCGCCGCCTACAAGCGCGGCAAGACCCACGCCATCGTGGTCATCGCCGAAGGCGCGCGCTGCGGCGTGAGAGAGCTGATGCAGCACTACGAGAAGGAAAAGGCGTCGATCGGCTTCGAGCTGCGCGTCACGCGGCTCGGCCACGTGGTGCGCGGCGGCGCGCCCACCGCCGCGGACCGCGTCCTGGCGACGCGCCTCGGCGGGGCGGCCGTGGACTGCCTCGAGCGCGGAGAAAAAGGGGTGCTGGTGGGCTTGAACTGCAACGCCATTGCTTCTTCGCCGCTCGCGGAAATCGCCGGGCGCATGCGGCCCGCCGACCGCGGGCTGCTGGAGCTGGCGCGGGTTATGGCGATCTAGGCCAGACCCTCCATCAACTGCACGCTGACCCACTCTCCCGCCTCGACCCTGCCGCGCTCGTGCTCGAGCACGATGAAGCAGTTCGCTTCCGACATCGAGCGCAGCACGCCAGACCCCTGCTGGCCGGTGGTGCGGACTCGCCATTCATTTTTTTCCTTGAAGAGAATCCCTCTTTGAAACTCCGTTCGGCCGGGGACCTTTCTCAAGCTCACCGAAGTTTTCACGTTGAGCAAAGGCAGTTCGTAGTCATCGGTTCTGCCGGAGAGATGCAGCAATGCATCCCGAACGAACTGATAGAACGTGACCATCACCGCCACCGGATTTCCCGGCAGCCCGAATAGATAGGCGTCGCCGATCTTTCCGAACGCCATCGGCCGGCCGGGGCGCATGGCGATCTTCCAGAACAGCACCTCGCCCAGCTTCGCCATGAGCTGCTTCACGAAGTCGGCCTCGCCGACCGAGACGCCCCCGGTCGTGATCACCGCATCTGCGGCAAGGGAGGCTTTTTTAAAGGCGCTTTCAAGAAGAGCGGGGTCGTCGCGCACCACGCCCAGGTCGGTGATCTCGACGCCGAGGCGCGAAAGCATGCCGTGCAGCGTGTAGCGGTTGGAGTCGTAGACCTCGCCTTCCTTCAGCGGCCTGCCGATCGACGCCAGCTCGTCGCCGGTGGAGAAGAAGGCGACGCGCAATTTTCTCTTTACCTTGATTTCGGAAATTCCAAGGGAAGCGATCAGGCCGAGCTCCGCCGGGCGCAGCAGCCTGCCCGGCGCCAGCACCGGCACCCCGACCTTCAGATCCTCGCCGGCGTAGCGCACGTTCTGCCCGGTTTTCTGGCGGGCGGGTATGACGATTTTCCGGTTTTCTTTTTTTATTACTTCTTGAATAACCACAGAGTCGGTCCCGTCAGGCATGACCGCGCCGGTCATCACGCGCACGCATTGCCCGGGGCCGACCTTGCCGTGGAACGGGCGTCCCGCGAGCGCGCTCCCTATTTCCTCGAGAACAGTTTCATCAGGGGAAAAATCCGAAGAGCGCACGGCATAACCGTCCATCGCCGAGTTGTCGTGCGCCGGGACGTTGATGGAAGGAACGACGTCCTGCGCCAGTACCCGGCCCAGGGTTTCTCGGGTTTTTACGGTTTCTGTTTCCTGAACTACGGAAAGGCAGCCGCGGATCGCCTCGCGCGCCTTATCGACCCGCAGGGCATTCGGGTCGTAGCCGTCCAGGCAGCTCACCGTTTGCGCGATGCCGCTCATTCGCGCTTCAGCTCATCGAGCGTATTGATGTTGCGGAAGGCGTCCGCCTCGTCGTCGAAGCGCACTTCCACGAACTTGAGCGATCCGTACCAGAGGTCGATCTTCCTGCCGCCGCCGATGAGGAAGGCTTCCAGATTCTTCAGCAGCGTCTTTCTTACGAGAGCGAATACGGGATGGGCCTGCTCGCCGGTCTTCGCCACCGCGATTTCATCGCCTTTCAATTCCTTGTGCAGGCGGGAGACAAGGTCCGCCGGCAGAAAGGGCGAGTCGCACGGCACGGTGACGACGAGCGGATTCGCCGCGGCCTTGAGGCCGGCGTGCAGCCCGGCGAGCGGCCCGGCGAAGCCGGAAATGTCGTCGGCGACCACGCGATGGCCGAAGCTGGCGTAGATCTCGGCGTTCTGATTGGCGTTGATGATGATCTCGTTCACCTGGGGCGAAAGGCGGGCCAGCACATGCTCGACCATCGGCTTGCCGCGCAGCGGCTGCAGCCCTTTGTCGACGCCTCCCATGCGCCGGCCGAGCCCGCCGGCCAGCACGATTCCCGAAACGCCGTTCATGGCGGCGATTTTACGAGGTAAGCTTGGACCATGAGCGATCCAGCGCGCCCCCTGCGCTCCACTGCCTTCCTCGAGCCCTTCATCAACCTCGGGCATCTGCTGGACCACCTCGTGATGCTCGTCTTTCCGACGGTGGTCATCGCGCTCGCGC
>WNFI01227482.1_pt1 | contig 19993 bp, 23 predicted proteins | sample 5400471 | NCBI WGS metagenome assembly WNFI01 (sample SAMN13153348, study PRJNA577476) | soil metagenome | isolation source: 100 cm saprolite on Douglas fir-dominated hillslope | place: USA:California | collected 2013-09-17
GTGATCGGGGGCTACCTCCTCACGCGCCTGACCGCCGACATCTCCGACTGGACGCTATGGGCTTACATGCTGATCCTCGGTTTCGGCATCGGGCCGTCATTAGCGGGGTTCACCGTTGTCATCCAGAACCTGGTTCCACTCAAGAGCCTCGGAGTGGCCACCAGCACGCTGACCTTCTTTCGCCAGATCGGTGCCTCAGTCGGTCTGGCCGTGGCCGGGACCGTGTTCTCTACTCAATTTGCAAATCGCCTACCTAAGACGCTTGCCGCTCACGGAGTGCCCGAGCAGGCGATTCCGCAGCTGGTCAACCTCTCGGGGCTGCTGCAGAACGTGGGCCACGGTCAGGCGATCCTGGACCGCATTTTCACCGGACCCGCAGCGGGCCTCATCCCGAAGATCATTGCGGCCGCCAATGAAGCCTTTTCGCTCGCGATCGGGGACCTGTTCTGGGTCACGGTGATCGCGGGTGCCGCGGGCCTGGCCTTCACGCTGGTTCTGCAGGACCTGCCCCTGCGGTCTGCGAGCGAGATTCGTGCCGAGGTATCCGGGGCTCAAAGGGAGCTGACGCAGCAACCCGCTGTTGAGGTCGGGTGATAAAGTCCCGCGGCCCAGCCCCGACGGCGTCGTAGAGGCCGCGAATAAAAGTAGATAATTCTGCTTTTATTACGGTGACGAGAGCCTATGAGCACAGCAGTCGTGACGGGGGCTTCCAAAGGCTTGGGCAGGGCGCTCAGCGAAGGCCTGGCGCGCCGGGGCTGGTCTTTGATCATCGACGGCCGCGACCCGGCCGTCCTGGAGCACGTTCACGGTCGCCTCTGGGAGCTGGTCCCACCCGGTAGCCATGTGCTGGCCATTCCGGGCGACATCACCGATCCTGAGCACCGGCGGGCGCTCGCCGGCGCGGCGCATGCGCTGGGTGGCCTCGACTTGCTGGTTTGCAACGCGGGTGTGCTGGGTCCCAGGTGCTGGTCAGCTCCGACGCCGCCGTCGAAGGCTACCCCGGCTGGGGCGGCTATGGCGCGGCCAAGGCTGCCCAGGACCAGCTCGCCAAGGTCCTCGCCGTCGAGGAACCGGAGCTGCGGGTCTGGGCAGTCGATCCGGGCGACATGCGTACCGACATGCACCAGGCGGCGTTCCCGAGCGAGGACATCTCGGATCGACCACTGCCCGAAGTGGTGGTGCCGCGCCTGATCGAGCTCTTCGAATCGCGTCGGCCCAGCGGCCGGATCCGGGCGGCTGACCTGACGGGGCCAGGGAAGTGATCGCCACCAAGTCGAGCCTCGAGTTCACCCTGCCGAGGGCCCTCGAGGCTACCGAGCCGCCGGAGGAGCGGGGCCGGGGCCGCGACGACGTGCGGCTGCTCGTGTCCCAACGCTCCAGGGAGAAGATCGATCACCACCGTTTCAGCGACCTGCCGGCTTTGCTGCGACCGGGTGACCTTCTGGTCTTCAACCGCTCGGCGACCGTGAACGCTGCGCTGGATGCGACGGCTGGCTCCCAGCCAGCGGTCCTCCACGTCGCCCGCCGGCTCAGCGACGCCGAGTGGATCGTGGAGCTCCGCCACGCCGAGACCGACAGCCTCCGCACATCCCCCTGGCTGGACGCCCGCGCCGGCACCGAGATTGTGCTGAGGGGCGGCGGCCGGGCGAACCTGTTGCGGCCGGCGGTCGACGCTGATGCTGTCCGCCTCTGGGTGGCCGAGGTGACTATCGAACTGTCAGCCGATGAGTACCTGAGGCGCTGGGGACGGCCGATCGTCTACGGCCACATCACCAAATCGCGGCCGCTCAGCGCCTACCAGACGGTCTTTGCCGACGTGCCCGGCAGCGCCGAGATGCCATCGGCGGCGCGGCCCTTCACGGCCGAGCTGGTGACGCGCCTGCTGGTGAAGGGCGTTGACCTGGCGCCGATCCTGCTGCACTGCGGAGTCTCCTCACTCGAGGCTCACGAACCACCGCAGCCCGAGCCTTTCGAGGTGCCGCCGGATACCGCGCAGCGCCTCAACGCCGCTATCCGGGTCGGCGGTAGGGTGATTGCCGTGGGCACCACCTGCGTGCGGGCCCTCGAGAGTTCGGCAGTTGGTCCCGGGCTGGTCCTCCCCAGCTCAGGCTTGACCAACCTGGTCGTCGATACGGCGTACACGCCCCGTGTCACCGCCGGCCTCCTCACGGGATGGCACGAGCCGATGGCCTCCCATCTGGCGATGGTCGAGGCCTTCGCCGGATCAAGGCTGCTGGAAGAGTCCTACCGGGCAGCGCTCGATGCTGGTTACCTGTGGCACGAGTTCGGCGACAGCCGGTTCTATCGGCAATCAAGGAAGCCGGGGAAGCCTCTGCCGAGCAGATCGCCAATAGCCTCGGCGTGACCGTCGGTGCCGTCCGCCAGCATGTGGCGGCCCTCGAGGGCGAAGGCCTGGTCGCCCACCGCGACGAGCGCAGCGGCCCGGGCCGCCCCCGCCGTCGCTACTGCATCACCCCCGCTGGCGAAGCGCTGTGGCCCAAGCGCTACGGGCAGCTCACCAACCAGCTGCTGGACTTCGTCCGCCAGGAGAGCCCCGAGCTGGTGGACAAGGTCTTCACCCGGCGCGGTGAGGCGCGGGTCGAGCGCGCCGCCGAGCGGCTGTCGGGCCTTGGCTTCGACGCCCGCATCGAGGAGCTGACGCGAATTCTGGACGAGGACGGCTACCTGGCCCAGTGCCGGCGCGAGGGCGAGGGGTCATGGCTGGTCGTGGAGCACAACTGCGCCATCCTCGACGTGGCCCGACGTTACGGCACCGCCTGCGCCAGTGAGCTGGCCTTCCTGCGCGCGGCGATGCCCGACGCGAGCGTCGACCGCATCAAGCACAAGATGGCGGGCGACTTCGTTTGTGCCTACCGCATCGCAGCCAGAGCCGGCATCACTCGCTGAAACTGACCGGCAGGTCATTTGCGCCGCAGGAGAATCACCAGCATCGGGTGATGGCGCCTCATGAGCTTGCCTCCGGTTGGTGGCACGACGATGTCGGCCAAGGGCGCGCTGGCGCTGATGCATTGCCGTCGCCGGCGTTCTCATCGCCACGTTCCGCCGCGGACAGCACTAGCCGGGGAAATGCTGCGGCCTAGAATCGCTGCGTGGAACGCGCCCGCTTAATCGAACTTCTTGAGGAGAAGACACGCCACCTACTCCAAACCGATGCGCATTTCCACGTAGTCGTCAGCGCGGACGAGGAGGGGGATTGGGATTTTCCAGAGATCATCCCTTCGCCGCCTTATGGAGATAAGAGCCTGGCCCAACGCGATGCTCAGGATCCTGATCTAGTAGTGAGAGTCAGAAATCTCAACGTGGACGTGCTCGAATGTCGCAGATCATGTGCCCACAGCGGCCTAGGCGATTTCGGCTGGGAGGATGGGGACAACGCGACGACCTATCGCTGGTGGCATGTTTTTGGCCGCAACCACGGATAACCGTTGATGCGCGATAGCAGCCGCGTACCAAATCCTGACGGCACAGAGCGCGCCTGGGGCCCTGACTGTGTTTGATCCAGCGGATCAGGAGCAGCGGCGATTCAAGGCGTATGGCCCGGCGCCCATTCCCGATCCTCGTGACCAAGAAGTGGAGCCATTCGTAGATTCGCTCATCGCAGGTGGGCCTACGCGTGTCGCCGAGGCCAAGTCACTTCTAAACATTCACGGAAAACGGGTGTTAGGCGCTTATGCCGAACGAATGGCGAGCGCGGCGGTTCGGACGCGTGACCCCTCTCTACTGAACCGGGCGCTTGTCGCGCTGGTCGTCGCTGGCCTCGACGAGAACGATCGCGATTGCCTAATGACAATGGCGCCGATCGACGACAGTGCTCAGCGCCTTGGCGTTGACCTCGACGACCTGTTCGAACGGGTCTCGAAGACAGTTGGGCACCAAGGCACGGTCAGCTTGGTGTCGTGGCTTACTCGTAAGCCGGAGCATCGGTCACTGGCGAGCATGCGCTTTGCGGCGGCAGAGGATTCGGACGGATTCCGGTATCGCCTCGAGTGGTAGGTGGGCGCATTCAGCGTTACTAATTGACTCATGAAGGTGCTCTCGATGACTCTTGATAAGGTTGAGGACACCTCCGCTGAAGTCGATTCGAGAGTTCAAATAGTCACAAGCTTCCCAACGAATGCGCCACCTGCGCTCGAGAATTGCCGATTTCATCAGCCAATCGGCAAGGTCGGGTCCAACCCTGACGTCAAACTTGCATGATGGCCCATCGTTCGGAAGGCCAGGACTGGTACCTCGGCAACGGGGAGGAGGAGCACGCCGCCAATCCGCGTAGCTTTTTCATTCCCAGTCCCAAAGAACGCTCTAACCAGAATCCGGGCGACCTGGTGCGGCTCCTTTTCTTCATTCGCAATCCTTCACAGCGCGGTCCTCGAGCCGAGCGCATGTGGCTCGAAATTAGCGCTCGAGATGGCGACGGTTATGTAGGGCTTCTCACCAATCAACCGATTGCAATCAAAGACTTGTCGAGCGGCGACGAGGTCGCGTTCCGCAGCGAGCACATAATCGCCATCCAGGACCCGAAATGGACGCCTTACGAGGATCTCCTCGCGTTTGCGAATCGCCGTCTGGTCGATAACGACTCGCTACAGCCGGGTTACGTGGTTCACGACCCATCTGACATGAATCGGGAGCCGACCCCGTACGGTGAGCGTGCATCGGGCTGGCAGCTTTTGGTCGGTGACGAAACCGACGAGGAGCTCGAGCACCCTGAGTCTGCGCTGCTTCCGAATCTCGCATGGCTTATGGAGCGGTATCCCGCGTTTGCCGAGCTCGTCTTCTCCGGTGCTCGCGATGGCGAATGGGAGCTGGACCCAGCGACTGGGCGATATCGACCTCCCGACTCCTAGCTCATGCCGGGCTGCGCCTGAGAACAGCCTCCCCGGGAGATGGCCGAGATATCTCAGAGTTCGGAAGCGTGAGGCCCCGGGTTCAGATCCCGGGCCCCCGACCAATTCCTCGATTCAGAGTCCCGCTTGTAAAGGACTTAATCTGATACAGCCTGTGGATCGCTCCAGCAGTTCTGCAGCAGCCTGGTTGCGGAGGAGATTCGAAGCGACCGAAATGTCGGCAACATGACGGCCGCCGTCCTGGCCAACAACCTATGGGTCATTCTCTGCGGCCTCTTCGTTTTCATGATGACCATAGCCGTTGGGCTGCTGGAGGTCGGCGAGCTCGGCGAACGTGTGGTCCGCAGCCTCGTCAAGACGATCCTGATCACTGGCTTGGCTGTGCTCGTCATGGCCATCGTCGGCTTCAACACGGCGTTCGCGCCCACCATCGGCGGCATCATCGGCAACCCCCTCTACGGCCCCGGACTCTTCCTGGGCGGCTTTTCGCCGGGTATCGCCGACAGCTGGTGGTCGGTGAGCGGTGCCGGGCTTCGCACCGGGACCTACTTTCTATTTGAGACCGCATTCGCCTCCGTAACGCTGGCGTTGGTGGGCGTGGTGGCGCTGCACAAGATGAAGTTGTCCGCTTTTGCCATCTATTCGGTCGTGTATCTCGCGCTCATTTGGGCGGTACCGGCGGCCTGGATCTGGAACCCGAGCGGATGGCTCGCCAGGCTCGGCATGGTCGACTTCGCGGGCGGGCTGGTGGTGCACGGGGCGGCCGGCGCGGCCGGCCTCGGGATCGTCTGGCAGATCTGGCGTGAGGAAAGGGCCAAGGGCCGTAGAGTCAGCCCTGCCGTTCCTTATCGAGTCAACCCCGGGTGGTTGACCATCGCCATCCTCCTCCTATGGGTCGGATGGTTCGGCTTCAACCCGGGCAGCGTGCTCGCCTTCAACGACGAGGCGATCGTCGTGGTGGAGACGACCTTTGTCGCAGCCGCGGCAGCGATGGTCTCGACCTCCATGACCTCCTACTTCCTGACGAGCGAACTCTTCGATCCGCTCTATGTCGTAAACGGCATCCTGATGGGCCTGATCGTGATCACCCCGCTGGCCGGCTTCGTGAGCCCGGGCAGCGCGCTGATCCTCGGGCTGCTGTGCGGGCCGATTTTCGTCTACGCAGAAAAGTTCGTCGGGCGCGCTACCTGGATGTCAGATCCTGTCGGCCTGTTTCCCGGCCATCTCGTAGGCGGCATCTTCGGCGTGCTGATGATCGCCTTTTTTGCTCAAAACCAGTTCGCGACCGGTTCTGGCTTTCCCAGCCTGCCCAACGGACTGCTCTTCGGTGGGGGTGGGGCGGCTGTGAAGCAGTTCGGTATCGAGATCCTGGGAATCGGCGTCGCCGTCGTAACGGTATTCGTGCTCTCACACCTGACCGTGCGCGTACTCGCACGGTTCATGAGCGGCATCACGACCAGTTACGTTGAAGGTGCTATGGCGGAGACCGCAACGGGAGCGTCAGCGCGGCTGGAATAAGCGCCGCCGCTCGACTCAAGGCGCTGGTGTCGGCGACCCGTCCGCGACGACCACAGCGTAGGTTTGAACCGGTTCGTCAAAGCCCTTCAGGTGCAAAGGCTCCCTGGCGACCAGCGCAAGCGTGTCGCCCAGCCGCCGTCGAACTTCGTCCGACACCAAGATCTCTCCAGGCCGCGCGCTGTCACAGAGCCGTGCCGCGAGGTTCACGGTCCTGCCGATGGCCGTGTACTCCACCCGATCAGGGGTGCCGATATTTCCGACTACGGCCTCTCCACAGTTGACTCCAATGCCGATCTCGAGGCCCGTGCCAACAGCCGACAGCTGCATTTCAGCCGCCGTCCTCACAGCGCGCCCCACATGATCGGGTTGATCAAGAGGAGCGTTGAAGAGCAGCATCACGGCGTCGCCGATGTATTTGTCGACGGTCGCATCGTGGCGAAAGGCGACGGTCACCATCGCCGCCAACAGCTTGTTCAGCGCCGCGACAACCTGGGCCGGCGGCAGCGACGCTGACCAATGCGTAAAGCCGCGCACGTCTGCGAACACAACGGTGACGTCCCTGGCCTCGCCGCCCAGGACGGGTTTCGAGCCGCGCTTGATCAGCTGCGCGACCACGGACCGCGCAACGTACCTGCCGAAGAGGTCCACGACCCTATGGCGCTCCAACGTGGATAGCGCATAGCGGTAGGCTCCGCTGGCTACCGAAGCCACAACGAAGACTGCGGGTATGACGATCAGATCCGGCATCCATCCAGCCCGGTACTCGCCGACGGCGAAGACCAGGTAGGCGACCAGGGCGATCGGTGCGGCGAGCGCGCCGCGCAGTGGACCGAGTCCCGCCACGAGGAACGTGCCCAGGAGCGCCATCAGGAACAGACCAACGGTTTCCAACGACCAAGGCGGCGATCGCAGCGCCTGGCCACGAATCAACTGTGAGATGACCGCGGCGTCGAGGTCTTGCGCTGTGGCCTGTTTCGAAGTTGAGGTTGGGGTAAGCACGCAGTTTTGCGAAATCCCGTAGCAGGTAGCGTCTTCGAGCAGCAGGATCTTGCCCCGATAGAAATCCGGTGCGATCTGGACCGGGCTTTGCGACGCGCAGTAGACCCCGCAGTCGGTGAAAATATCTCCGCCATTCGGAGTGATGGTTGGGTACGCTCCGGGCGCCGCTGTATAAGCGATGCGAATGGCCGCCTCCGAAACATCCTGGCCGGTTGACTCATCGAACCGGAACGGGCGCCTCACCCACGGTGTTTGGAAGCTACCTACCTGATAGGAGCTGTCCGGTCTGGAGCCCGGCGCCGGAAAGAGTTCCCCGCTCGTGTAATCCGGCTGGCCCAATGCCCCCGCAGTGGCCGCGAGAGTTGCGGGATCGTCGTCGGGTGAACCTCCGAGGGCGTAACGAGCGGCTCGCACTGCCGCGGTCTCGATGACGTCGGGGCGCCTGGGTGTGTTGCGGTTCGGCGTGACCGCGCCGAAGATCGGGTAATAGCGCAAGGCGAGGTCTGTGTCCACCATCGTGGCACCCGGTTTGAGAGCATCTTGGAACCCGAGCGGGGGTGCCGCGAAGTATGCGTTGCGATTGCTGGGATCCAGACCGGCGGGAGGCATCTGCGCCCTTATGACATGACCCCGCGCACCTGGCAGCCCTCGCAGCGCGCTTAAGAGGTCGAGCTTTTGATGGTCCCCGTCACTTGACCCGGATGTGTATTCCACGTACCGGTAATCGACGATCACCTCCGCTCCAGCCGCCATGAACTTCTGGTAGAGGACCACGTCGTCCTGAGCGGAGCGGGTCTCGCTGGTCGGCCAGATGCTCACCACGACCAGCCCGGAATCCGGTGGCCGGTAGGCGAGATGAGGCCCCGAATCACGAACGAAGAGCTGGTCCAACGCCTCAAGTTGATAATTGGACACGGCGGGCACGAAATCTTGAACCGTGAGGCCGGCAAGACCCACAACACCGGCGATCGCAAGCGGCCAAAGCCACACGCCGACGCGAATTGACCCGTCCTGTAGACGCAACCGGCTCCGCACCCGAGTTCGCTAAGCCGGCACGGCCATCACGCCGGTCTCGCGTGCGAAGACCTCGGCTGCAGCGTCCGGTCGGGCTCCGCTTCCCCTAGCCGGAATCACGATTGCAAACATCCTCACAAACTCGACCGACGCTGCCTTGTAGGCACCTGGGGAAACCGAATATCCCATTGGGCTGTGGTCTGCCGCTTGAACCTTTGGCGTTGGGAACGCATAGCTGAACACTTCATCCAGCGTGATGATGGACAGCGCCGAGCCGTCGGAAATTGCAATGGTCACCCAAACGGTGGGCACGACGGTGAGCGTCTCGTACGAGGCCAAAGGTGTGGCATTGGCGACCGCATTCTGAAAGTTGGCCGTCAGATACTTGCCGTAGATGTGGGACGGCTTGATCCCTTGCAGAACGGCTTTGTTGTCCTCAGCGAGCTGGTTCGCAAAGGTAGCCGCGTCCACGCTCAATCTCACCCGCTGGTCGGTCGGCGTGAGCAGCAGCGCGTATCCGTAACTGGTCACAAAGCTCGGAATCGGGGCCTCATGGTCGCGGCCATCTTGCCCGACAGCGCTGTTGAAGTCGATTGCGGCGTCTTGCAGCCAGGTGGTATCGGCATTCGGCTTCACGAACAGGGCGATGCCGTGATGGTCCGGTGGTCCCGGCAACATCTTCGGCTCGACATAGGTGGCAAGGAAGTAGAGGGGGTAGCTTGTCTGCCTCGGCACGATCTGCGCGAGGAGACGGCTGTCGGTGAGGTACTGGGGATACGTGAAGATGGGGTTGCGAATGTCATAGTCGTCGGCGGCGCGTAAAGGACCTCCTTCAACCGCGTCCAGCCAGTGGCTGTCGTGGCCGGCGGAGGCAAACTGTTTCTTGACCGCGTCATCGTCTGCGGCCCACACTTTCCGGGCGTCGGCAAGTGTCACCAGCCCTGGCGGGGAGGGGGCCGCCTGACAACCAACGATCAGGGCAGAGACGATGAGGATGACCACGGCGCCATTGAATGGTCGTCGCGCTTTGAGCAATTCGCGGCAGCTTAGCAGGGAGGCATCGCCAAGAAGTTCAGCGAACTCGCCAGCACCAGCAGCCGCAACGAGCCGGTTCGGATCCTCGCCGAGGGCTACCTCGACCTCTTCACCGGGGGAAATGGACCCGGTCTATCCGAGCGTGCGATTGCTATCGGGAGCGCTTTCCGGCAGTAACATCACGTGCAGCCGAGCGTTGGTGAGGAGTGCAAAAGGAGAAGAGATGCGACGGCAATTGGCTGTTTGTTTGGTCGCGTTTAGCTCTGTGCTGGTCGTTAGCGCGAAGACTCCGGCAACTGACGCTACCTTCACAACGATTGATTTCCCTGGCGCTATCGTCACCTCTGCTAACGACATCAGTCGTGCCGGTGACATCGTGGGACGGTATATCGAATCTCTCCCAGGTCCGCCATCTCCCGGGTCACCAGTGCCCGGGGGGCATGGTTTTCTGTTAACCGGAAATCGATTCACGTCAATTGATTTCCCCGCGGCTAGCTTCACCATCGCCTACGGGATTGACTCCAGCGGCAACATTGTCGGGAGCTACCACGATTCTGATGGGAAGTCCCACGGCTTCCTGCTGAGCGGGGGCGTATTCAGTTCGATTGACTTTCCGGGCGCACGTGGCACTGTCGCCCTCGGGATCAACCCCCGCGGGGACATCGTGGGGTCCTATACCGATACCATCGGCCAGTATCCGTGGCCGAGGTCCCACGGTTTCCTGCTGAGCCGGGGCGTATTCAGTTCGATTGACTTCCCCGGAGCCCTTATTACCACCGCGTGGAAGATCAATCCTGCGGGGCAGATCCTGGGACGGTACAAGAGCCTCGACGGTAAGTTCCATATGTATCTGCTGTGTCGACAGCAAGGCGAGTGTCCTGAGACAGGTCAGCTGAGCCCCCGAAACGACGGTTTCACCTCGATTGATTTCCCCGGTGCATTCGAAACCGCGACTGGAGTACTCGGCTCGGTTGGCGGGATCAACCCGCGCGGCGATGTCGCCGGCCTTTACTGCAGTGCCCCGCCATGTTTGATTAATGCCGCTGGTCACTTGCACGGCTTTATGCTGAGCGGAGGCCAATTTACTTCGTTTGATTTTCCGGGATCCGTCAGCGCAACTGCTGCCACGGGAATCAACCCGCGCGGCGACATCGTGGGGGCTTATAGGGATCCCAGGGGTCCTAGCGGCAATGTCCATGGCTATCTTCGGAGGCCCACTCAATGAGGAGAAGCAAGGTATTGGGTGATTGAGCGGACGGGGGAGCGCCCCTGAGCAGCTCGGCGCGGCGAGGTAGCGCAGTGGAGGGGGTACTTCAGCCCTTGGCTGGGAGAGTCAAAACCGGCGCTCATCTATACAGTAAGAGGTGCGGCTCGACAGCGAGTCGATGCTGGGGAAAGGAGGCTGCGGGCCGTGGTACTGACGAGTCGCGTCAGCTATGCGCACGCCGACACGCGCCCGCGCATGCGAATCCTTGTGCCGGTCTTGATTGGCCAGATGGCACGGCCAGTGATCAGCATTGGCGACGCGCTTGCGATTTCGCCGGGTGCATCGGGCACCCTGCTCGCCCTCGTTGAAATTCGAACAGGCCGCGACAACGAGGTTTTCGCACAGGAGCAGCGGCGACGCGACATGCTGCGCTGGGTGGCGGGCCTCGAGTACGACAGTGAGCTGCGCCGACGCTTGCGCCTCAGCCTGCGCATTACCGCCAATGCCGCCAGCAGCGTTCGCGACGCTGCGGCCGAAAACGAAGTCACGAGCATGGTGCTCGAGTGGCCTACGATCGAAAGCGCACGACGTCACGGTCTCATTGACCTCACGCGCCAGCTCCTGACCGACCATGGATTCGACCTGATGTTTGTCCGCGCGAATCCGCGAACTCGGGACCTTGCGATCGCGCCCCGATCGATTCTGGCTTCGATTCGCGGCGGCCTCAGTGCTCGCGCCGTGGCCTCTACTGCAGCGAGGCTGGCCGATGCCTACGGCAGCTCCTTGACCCTACTCCACGTGCAGTCGGACAACCAGCACCCCGATCGCTCGCGCCGGGAATGGGACAGCTTCGAACAGATCGTCGAGGAGCTGCGCCGGCCCGCGACGCAGGCGCGCGTGGTTCGCCACGACAGTCCGGCGGCCGGCATCTTCGAAGAGGCTTCGGGCCATGACCTGATCGTCATCGGATCGCGGCTCGACCAGTCCAGGGTCGGCGCATTGCTCGGTAGGGAAATCGATCGGATGCTTCGACGCCTCGATGCCTCGGTGATGATGGTCCGTGCCAAGGCCGTGGCACCGTTCGTGTCGAACCAGCGCGCCAATGGCAGCCAAAGGTGAGCTCGACCGAACCAACTGCAGCTCACCTCGCGATCGGTCGCGATGCGGCGAGGCTATTGGGCGAGTTCTCACCGATCATCCTCAGCAACCGCGCCCCGCTCACACCCACGGCCGAAGGACGGCTTGTGCCCGGCGCTGGAGGTCTGGTGAAGGCCTTGACATCGCTGGCGAGCGCCACGGGGGCCACCTGGGTCTCAGCCGCGCGAACGGACGCCGAACGGGAGGTCGCGAACGCCGGTGTGCCCATCAGCTCGGACGATGGGTCCGATCACGCTTTTCCGATCTTTTTCGCTCCCACCGATCCCGAGGCGTACCAGCTCCACTATTCGGTGATCAGCAATCCACTGATTTGGTTCGCACACCATTACCTCTGGAACATCTCCCTCGAGCCGGTCGTCGACCGCAACATTTACCACGCGTGGTTTGACGGTTACCGAGTGGTCAATGCGGCGATTGCCGAACGCGCGGTGTCGCTCGCCCGACAGCTACCCCGGCGCCCGCTGTTTCTGACCCAGGACTACCAGCTCTACTTGACTCCCGAGCTAGTACGTTCAGCGCTTCCGGATGCGGTGCTGCAGCATTTCATTCACGTGCCGTGGCCCGAGCCAAGGTACCTCAAGGTGCTCCCGACATCGATGCGGGAGCCGATTCTCAAAGGCCTCCTCGCGAACGACATCATCGGGCTGCAGACCAGCCTTGACGTGCATAACTTCCTGCGCTGTTGCGACGAGCTCATGGGCCTGCGGGTTGCCGAAGCAGAGGGCGCCGTTCTGTACGGCGGCAGGCTCGTCTGGATTCGCGCCTACCCGGTCTCGATTGATTTCGATGCGATGGTGCAGCTCGGTGAATCGCCTGCGGTCCGCGCGATCGAGGATGAGGTGGCGTCGTGGCGACCCGAAAAGCTCATCGTCCGTGTCGACCGCACAGATCCGGCGAAGAACCTGGTCCGGGGATTTCTCGCCTACGAGCGTTTGCTGGAGGACCATCCCGAATATCACGGCCGGGTCGCACTATGGGCGTTCCTGCAGCCGTCGCGACAGGACGTCGATGTGTATCGCGACTATCTCCAGGTCGTCACTTCGACGGTCGACCGGATCAATTCGCGCTTCGGCCGGCAGGACTGGACACCCACCAGGCTCGACCTCGGTGAAGATTTGCACCAAGCGGTCGCCGCCTATCGCAGCTATGACGCGCTACTGGTAAATCCGATTCTCGACGGAATGAACCTCGTCGCGAAGGAAGGTCCGGTGGTCAACCAACGCTCGGGCGTCCTCGTCCTTTCGGAATCGGCAGGCGCCCACGAGGAGCTGGGCGCGTACGCGATCAGCATCAATCCGTTCGACGTGGAGCTGACCGCGCGGGCCTTGCACACGGCTCTTGAGATGGGACTCCCGGAGCGCAGTGACAGATCGCACGCGATCAAACAGATAGTCGCCATCAACGACGTGGCCCGCTGGATCCGTCACCAGCTCGAAGACATCCGTTCCGTGGCGCCGCGACCGCACGAACGACGCGTCACCACCGAGCCCATGCCGGTCGACTCGGACCGTGAGGGAGAGCGCGAGCTGGTCGACGAAACCTGAAGGCTATAAATCATTGCCTGGCGACAGATCCCATATTGACAGTGAAGCACGGAGTGCAATGATCAGGGTGGCCCCGGTGAATTTGAAAGGCGCAAGCCGGAAGGGTTCGCTGGGGTCATTTGCGTTCTTCAACCCTTAGGACGGCGCTGGGGCCTGAACGCAGGCGCCGCAGCCCATCCATAACGAGCATCAAATTTCTTCCATGGGAGAGTCCCGCCCGCGCCGGGGTCGATCGCCACAATCAGATCCATGACGCGACCGCTGGTTCCGCAGCTCACGCCGTTCATCGATGGTCTGCCCCTGCCGCAGCGCCTGATCGCGGAGGAGCATCACGGCAGTCTCGTCGTGCACATGCGGATGGGGGAGCACCGCTTCCATCGCGACTTGCCGCTATCGAAGGTTTGGGGCTACGAGGGGATCGTCCCCGGCCCGACGATCGAGGCCGAGCGGGGACACCCGGTCACCGTCGAGTGGCGAAACGAGCTAAAGGGCCCCTTCCCGCTCGTGGTGACCAGGGCCCCAACGCACGCAGACGCCCTAGGCGTGCCGGTGCAGTGCGTCCCCGGACTCAGCGGTGGAACTGCAGACCGAAACCCAGCAGCGCTGACGGGCCACGCGGTCGTGCACCTGCACGGTGGCCTGACCCCCGCCGTTTACGACGGCTGGGCGGAGAACCTCCTCGCCCCTGGTCAATCCGCCGTCTTCCGCTACCCGATGGATCAGCGCGCGGCGTTGCTCTGGTACCACGACCACGTCATGGGCATCACCAGGTTCGACGTCTACGCTGGGCTCGCCGGGCTGTGGGTGGTGCGCGACCAGCCCGAGCGCGAGCTCGGTCTGCCCGAGGGGCCCCCGTTCGAGGTACCGCTGTTGATCCAGGACCGCAACTTCGACCTCGACGAATATGGCAGGCTGACCGGCCGCCTTGTTCATAAGACCGACCCTGAGGTGATGGAGGCCTTCGCGCCATTCACCGTCGTCAACGGCAAGGTCTGGCCGGCGCTTGACGTGCAGCCGGCCATCTATCGCTTGCGCGTGATCAACGCCTCTAACGCGCGCACCTACAGCCCGAGCTCGATCGGATCACGCAGATCGGAACGGACCACGGGCTGCTCCGCGCCCCAACCCGGGTGCCCTCGGATGGCCTGGTGCTCGCTTCGGCCGAGCGCGCAGACCTTTTGGTCGATTTCTCCGACCTCGCGCCGGGAAGCGTGCTGACGCTGTTCAACACCGCAAAGGCTCCATTCGACGGTTCTCCCTTCGCAGCGACTCGGGCCGAGACAGCGGCTGACCTCGCAGGGCTGCTCCCGCATCCGGAGGTGATGCGCTTCAGTGTGGTCCCGGGCGCGGTCCAGCGACAGGTCTTCCCGGCCGCACTCGCTACCGATTACGGCGCGCCTTCACCCGAAGAACTGGCGCACGCGAAACGCCGGGCGATCGCGCTCGTCGAGCGCGAGCTCGAAGGCGAGCCGAACATGCTCACCATGCGCGAGCTCGCACCCGCGCAGGATTCGGATAGCACCGGTCTGCTGACGGTCACCCACGATGGCATGACAACGCGGTATCGCGCTATTGCCGCGCACTTTGAGGACCTGACGACGTTCTTCCCGGTGCTCGGCGAGTACGAGGTCTGGCAGCTCATCAACCTGACCGGCGACACGCACCCGATCCATGTCCACCTCGACCCATTTCAGATCCTGTCGCGACGCCCAATCCGCTACGACATCGCCGAAGGGGGCATCGAAGACCTGATGATTACGGCTGCGGTCGCGCTCGAACCCGACCCAGCCGACCAGCTCGACCACACCATCGACGACAACGAGCGCGGTCTCAAGGACACCGTGCGCGTCAACCCGAACGAGGTGGTCGAGATCGCCGTCCGCTTCACGACCTACAGCGGCCGCTACATGTACCACTGTCACATCCTCGAGCACGAGGACCGCGACATGATGCGGCCCTTTGTGACAATGCCGATGGAGCTGATGCCGTTTATGGCCTTGTCCAGACCGTGCTGCGCAGAAAGCCCAGAAAAGTTTGCGCCTCGTCGACAGTCTCGAAGTCGAGATCGATCACGACGTACCTCTCGTTGTCGACCGGCCGCTGGATGCGCTGCGCTTGCACGCCTGCATTGCGTCGTGCCTCGCGGAACCGGTTGAAAGCGGCCGTCCATGTCTCGAAATCCGTGATCGGGTGCTGAATGTGCAGTGTCGCCATCGTTCGTTCTCCTTTGTCGTAGTGGTGTTGATTCAAGGTAGGCGGTCGAATGATCGTTCGCCATCCCAGGTTGGTGGGATCTTGGCGATGTTTGAAAGCTAGGATTTGACCGGTGGTGGCATGACCGCACAATTGCGTGCGACCGACCGGATCATGCGGATTTGTGCGGCCGCGGCTCTGGACGACCGGGCGTTTCGGGTGGCCATTCTCAACGAAATCAAACCGGTAGTCGCTTTCGACGCGTTTGTGTGGCTTCTCACCGACCCCGAGACAGAGGTCGGATGTTCCCCTCTGGCCGATGTACCCTGCCTGCCCGAATTGCCGCGGCTGATCATGCTCAAGTACCTCACCCCATTCAATCGCTGGACACGACTGAAGGGTCCGGTCGCACGCATGCACGAGAGCAGTGGGGGGCGGTTGGACCGCAGCCTCGTATGGAACTCGCTGCTCAGCCGGTATGGGGTGACAGATGTGGCGTCCGTTGTTTTTCGAAGCCGGCAGGGTTGTTGGGGTTTCCTGGATCTCTGGCGGATCAACGCTTCGGGGCCCTTTACCGAATCCGAGGCCGGTTTCCTCGCCTCGGTAGCGAAGCGTGTGACCGAGGCGCTGCAGGTGTCACAGGCCGACACTTTCAAGCTGGCATCCCCCACCGTTCCTGGGGCCGGACCGGCAGTCCTGATCCTGTCACCGGAGTTGGAGGTCCGGGCGCAGACGGCTGAGACGAACGAGTACCTGCGGTTGTTGATCCCGCCCGATCAAGAGCGCCAGCCGATCCCGGCCGCCGCTTACAACGTTGGCGCGCAGCTCCTCGCCGTGGAGGCCGGGGTCGATCAGCACGCGCCGTGGGCGCGTGTGCACCTGTCTGATGGTGTGTGGCTCACGCTGCGAGCCGCACGGCTCGGCGTCCCGGAGCGTGCTGGCAGCCCGGACATAGCGGTCACCATCGAAAAGAGCTCACCAACGGAGCGATTGGACCTCTTCTCGAGAGCCTGCGCGCTCAGCGCGAGAGAGGCCGAGCTTCTCGGGCATCTGATTCTCGGCGCCGACACTCACGTCACGGCTCAGAGGATGTTCGTCTCAGAGAACACGGTCCAGGACCACCTCAAGTCGATCTTCGCGAAGACCGCGACCACCAACCGCCGAACCCTTATGGCTCGGGCGGCCGGTCAGTAGGCGCCTCGGCCTCACCGCCGGGACGCACCCGGTTCATCATGACGTTTCTTCATGCAGAGCCATGGCCTCCTTGGAGCACACTTAAGTCGGTTTCGTGCGAAGACAGGTGCAGCCCGCGAACATGCAAACCGGGCGCGACAAGCGCACCCGCGACGCCGCATTGTGACGGGCCTGGGATGAGGTCGGTCGCCCGCCGAAACTGGCCGGGCGCTGCGTCGATAACCCTGGCAGTGGGCAGCGTCGGCATGTATGTCGCAAGCGTCGCCGCCGGTCCGACCCCGGCATACCTCGGCAAGGCGGGTCCGGTGTTCGTTGTCCTCTTCCAACTGTGCGGCATGGCATCCCTGGTGGTTGGGATTGCCGCGGTCATTCGGGCGCGGCGCGGCGCCGGAGGCCTCGGGACGGCGATCATCGGCCTAGTGCTAGGCGGGGCCCTGACCTTCCTCTGGGTGGCATGGATCGGAATGCTGATGTTGAATCCGGGAGCGATGGGCGGGTGAGCTCTGCGGCCAGCCCGAAGCTGGGCGGCGAATGAAGGACACCACTACGATTCGCGCGCCCCGAAGTTGGCCCGGATTGCTGGCGTTAGTGCTCGCGGTGGCGAGCGTGGCGACGTTCATAGCGGTCATGTCCGTTTCGGGTCCATTTCCGAAATCGATCGCATTCGGGCACAACCTTCTCTTTGAGGCGTATGTCCAGTCGCCCACGATCTCATTGGTCACAGGTTGTCTCGCGGTTGTCGTGGCGGTCATCGCACTCCGGCACGCCTCGTCGGTTCTCGGAACGGCGATCGTGAGCGCAATTGTCGGAATTGCGCTCTTCACCGCCGTCATGGTCGTCGCGGCGCAGATGGCGAGCGCACTTTCGTCGCCCCCACTCCATGCAAAAGCCATCGTCGTTCCCAGCTCTCCCACAATCGCGCTTAGTCCACCCCTCGTCGGAATGGTGGCGCTTGCCATTGGTGTGGCGGTGGTGCTGGGCATGCGGCGCGGTATCTCCGGCCATCGCCCGGCGATTGCCGCCCTGATCTTGGGCGGCGCCACAAGTTTTTACTGGCTCTTCAGCCTCGTATGGGGTCTCAACGCCGAGTGATGAAGGTGTCCAACCTGCCCACGTCGCAGGGCTCAGCGCCCACCGCGCCTCGTACGGATCGACTTGCCATCGGCGCCCTGGTGCTTGGCATCTTGTCCATCGCATTCAGCCTGGTCTGCCTGGGTCTGGTGTTCGGACCGTTCGCGATCGCAATCGGCGTCAGATCACGCGCGCAAATCGTCGCCAGCGGCGGGGGTTGCGACGGAGGAGCCGATCTTCGCCGGTGACAAGCAGCCGGCCATCCGGTAGGAAGTCGATGCAGAAGCCGGCTGGTTTCGGTCCTTTGGCCACGACCTCGCTGTTGCCGTCAACGTCTACCGTCCGGATCTCCTGGGCACCCCAGTTGCAGAACCAGAGACGGCCGTCATGCCACCGAGGCGACTCTCCAACGACCAGGCCGTCGAGCAGGGTCTTCAGTCCAGTCATCACGATTCCTCCATCACCTCAGACCGCGTCGGAGCTCGAAACTGTTCGCCCCGGAGTGTGCTGCCCCCAAATACGCGACGACGAAGCCGTCGGCGAGGACTCCGTAGCTACAGGTCGGCCGGTCGTCCTTTCGTAATCTCCTCATCGGCGACGCCCATCAGCAGCACCCACGCGTCCCACAGGTTCCACAGCAACACTGCGACCAGGATGAAGGCGACGATGAATAGGCCGGGGCCCGCGCGAAGGGCAACGCTCAAACCTCCGAACACGCCGATCAGCGCCAATAGATAGCCGACTCCGGAGCGGACTAGAGCCGAGCGCCGACCTGCGTTGTCGCTGCTCCGCCTCGATGAGCTGCAACGCGCCGCCCAACGGGATGAAGGCGACGCCGGCGACGATGAGCTCGACCCCAAGCCACACCGCCGGCTGGTGCATCAGGACAAGGAGGCTAAGTACGAGGACCATGACGAGCCCAACGAGACTGCCGCGCGCCATGCTCCGATAGGTCGGATCGGTGGCACCCGCCGACGCAGAAAGAAGTCGTGCCACTGATCCGGCTGATATGGGTCCATCGCCAAGCCCATTCTCCGCGCCCGCTGCGCAGCGGACCAGTGGGCCTCCTACACTCGCCTCGATGTCCAGACTCCGGCCAGGGCGCCGAACCGCCGCGATCCTGGCGATCGTGCTGCTGCTTGCCGTAGCCGGCTCCGACTTCTTCATCGCGGGGTTCTGGCTGAGCCATCCGATGCTTACCGCGATCGCCTCCGCCCTCGTGGTGGTCCTCCTCTCGGTGGCCGTGATCGAGGTCGTCCTCAACCGGCGTGCTGAGCGGCGATGGCGAGTCCTCGCCCAGACGGCACTCATCGAGCTTGGTGAGGCAGCGAACACCACCTGGACCGCCCTGGCCGAAGCACTTGACTTACAACGGGCGTCCGCGATGCCACCGGACGGGGTGCGAGCGGCGCTGGCGTCGGATGCCACAGGTCCGAAGGTGAGGCGTGAAATTGAAGCCGCCCTGATCAAGACCAAGCTTCGAGAGAAGCTGGCCGGTCAGCTGGCCGAGAGGCTTGCCGACGGCCACCAGATCCTGGGCCGCTGGGCGGTTGCTTTGACCGGATCCGAGACCTATGCCGGGATCTTCGATCAGCACGTCGAGCTGTATGGCCGGGTCAGTGGCCTCCTGCAGTTCCTGCGCGAGGGGTACAGACAGACCGATCCGCGCGGATTCCGGGGTAGGAGGCGGCGGGAGTACTCGTCGTCGGGCGGGGAGGCCGACGACGAGTGGTTCGTCGACAACCTCATCGGGACCATCAATATCGGCGCCCACCTCGAGGATGCAACCTGGGACCTGGCGCTGAGCATCCTGCCGCAAGCGTGGTGGGATCGTCGTACGGCCGAGCTCACGGCTGGCGCCCGGACGTCTCGCCCCATGCCCGCTGTAGAACGGTGATGCTGCGTCGTGAGTAGCGCTCGGCCGCCCGAACGCTCGGGCGACGAGGAAATGTCTCAGGGCGAGCCGGGCCAGGCGAGCGCATAGTGACCCCAACAATGCCGATGACCAATCGTGTGGGGTTTGTCTTGGCTCTTGCCGTGTTGATGAGTATGGGGTCGTGTGGTGGCTCGACTGCAACGACCGCGCCGAGCCACGGCTCGAGTCAGAGCACCTGGCAGGTCGTCATCACGGTCAAGCCTGGGGGCGGTGTTCGCAACCTCGGCATCACCGGCGTAACCCTCGATGGGCATGGCAA